>Ga0207714_1000998_pt1 | contig 18935 bp, 18 predicted proteins | sample PonA232FremontCA_2_FD_187270 | JGI IMG/M metagenome (GOLD analysis project Ga0207714, IMG submission 187270) | Marine sediment microbial community from Fremont, CA, USA - Pond A23 Sediment 2 (SPAdes) | ecosystem: Environmental > Aquatic > Marine > Unclassified | place: USA: Fremont, California...
TTGAAGGATATTTTATTTTTGTATTGAAATTATTTAGAGAGTAAAAAAATAAGGAGGTATAAATAATGCAATATGTTTACGCAATATTACCATGGGTCTTAATTTTTGGTGTTTTTTGGTTTTTCTTAATAAGACCTCAGAGAAAACAACAAAAAGAACATGAAGATATGTTGAATAATTTAGAAGTGGGAGATAAAGTAGTTACTATTGGTGGTATTAAAGCCAAAATAGTTAAGTTAAAAGAAGATAATATTAGACTAAGAATTTCATCTGATGTTGATGTAGATGTAGTTCAAAAAGCTATTGCAAGGTTGGATGATTCTGACGAAGATAAAAAAGAAATCAAGAGCGAAGTATAATAAAGTTATATACAATTGGGAGTGACTAAAATTGGATAGCGGAGATGTTAAAGAAATCCTGCAATCTGTTGTTATTGCAGGTATTTTAGCTTTTTTGATTATTACCTTTGTTGCCCAATCTTTTGTGGTTGATGGCAAGTCTATGGTTCCTAGTCTCCATGATGGAGAGAGATTATTTGTTAATAAATTTATTTATCGTTTTAGAGAACCTCAAAGAGGTGAAGTGATTGTCTTTACTCCCCAAGGTGCTCCTAATAAAAAATATATTAAAAGAGTGATAGGTTTGCCCGGGGATACAGTTCATATTAAAGATGGTACGACATATGTTAATGGTCAACCGCTAGAAGAAGATTATATTAAAGAGGAAATGAAAGGAACATTTGGACCTTATCAAGTTCCTGAAGACTCTTTGTTTGTTATGGGAGATAACCGTAATAATAGTGCCGATAGTAGATTTCCAGGATATGTTGGATATGTTCCATATGATAGTATATCTGGTTTGGCATTTTGGGTTTATTGGCCTATAACTGATATGCGAATAATAGATCATATGACTTACGAAAATATTTAAATATTATATTTGTTGAGAAACGGGAGGAAGAAATGGTATGAGATATAAAAAGAAGAGAATGTTAAAGTTAATTTTTATCATAGCCATAGTTGCTTTTGCAATATTTTTATATTCCTATTATAATATCAATCTTGGACTTGATTTACAGGGGGGCTCACATATAGTATTACAGGCCCAGCCGACTGAAGAAAGAGAGATAAATAATGAAGTAATGGGAGGAATAGTAAGCGTAATAGAAAGAAGAGTAAACCAACTTGGCTTAACAGAACCGGTTATCCAGCGGGAAGGTAGTGACCGAATCATTGTAGAATTACCTGCTATAGATAATCCAAACGAGGCAATAGAAACAATAGGTAGAACGGCAGTATTAACTTTCAGAAATTCTTCTGGTCAAGTTTTATTAACTGGTGAATATGTTCAAGATGCTAGTGCTGATTATGACCAATATGGAAGGCCGGTTGTGTCCTTTAAGATGAATGATGAGGGTGCAGATAGATTTGAAGAAATCACCAGCCAATACATTGGTCAAAAAATTGGTATTTACTTAGATGACGAACTTTTGACAAATCCTACAGTACAAGATACTATCTCAGGAAGAGGACAAATAACTGGCTATGATACAGTTGAGTCTGCTGAAAAAGATGCTATTTTAATACGAGAAGGTTCATTGCCAGTTCCAGTTGAAGTAATTCAAAGTAGAACTATTGGACCAGTTTTAGGTGAGATCTCCATTCAAAAAAGTATAACAGCGGGTTTAATAGGACTAATATTAGTTTCAATTTATATGATGTTCTATTATAGATTCCCAGGAGTTTTAGCTGCTGCAGTACTTATTATTTATGGTATTTTACTAATGGGTACTTTGGCAGGTTTACAAGCAACCTTAACTTTACCTGGTATCGCTGGTTTAATATTATCAATAGGTATGGCAGTAGATGCCAATATTATTATATTTGAACGAATAAAGGATGAGAGAAAATCAGGTAAAACTCTGAGAGCTTCTATAGATGCTGGTTTTAAGAGAGCTTATAAAACTATAATAGATGCTAATGTGACAACCCTTATTACTGCTTTAATTTTGGCTTATTATACAAGTGGAACTGTAAGAGGATTTGCAGTAACATTGGGAATTGGTGTATTAGTTAGTATGTTTACTGCTTTCTTTATTACCAGAAATGTAATAGACTTGTTCACTCATTCTAATTTACTACAAAGCGATGCTGCATTTGGTGCAAAGAGGAGGTAAAGATGATGGATATACTGGGTAAAAGAAATATTTGGTATGCACTTTCTATAACTATTCTAGTAATTGGACTAATATTTTTAGCAATAAATGGCCTTAACTTTGGAATAGACTTTCAGGGTGGTTCCTTATTAGAATTTAAATTTGATCATGAAGTATCAAATCAAGAAGTTAGAAATGTATTATCAGATATAAACATAGCTGAAGATAGTAAAGTTCAACAAACAGAAACTGAAGGTATTAATGGTACATTAATTCGATCTAAGGAATTATCTACTCAAGAAATTGTAGAAGTTGAAGAAGCTTTAAGGGATCAATTTCCTTCTACTGAGATGTTGAGGACCCAAATGGTAGGACCTACCATTGGTCAGGAGCTAAGGACAAAGGCGCTCTTGGCATTATTAATAGCTTCTATTGCTATTGTGTTATATATTAGTGTAAGGTTTGAATTTAGATTTGCGATAGTTTCAATAATTACTTTAATGCATGATGTCTTAATAGTATTGGGTATTTTTGCGATCCTAGGAAGGGAAATAAATACTCCTTTTGTAGCTGCTTTGCTGACAATCATCGGTTATTCTATAAATGATACTATAGTAATATTTGATAGAATAAGAGAAAACATGAAAATGATGCATAAAACTGGTTTTGAAAAGTTAGCAAATCAGGCAGTAGTCGATACTTTACCGAGATCAATAAATACTTCTTTAACCACATTAATAACAATTTTAGCAATTTATTTATTCGGCGGGGCTTCTATTAAAATATTTATGCTTGCATTATTTATAGGTATGTTTGCTGGTACTTATTCTTCCATATTTGTTGCCAGTCCCCTCCTAGTAACCTGGACGAATAGGGTGAAAAACAAAAAATAGAAAGGGGTTTTAAATATGCAGGGTACAATAATTTTTGGATTGATATTTGCTATCTTAATAGCAATATTTGCAATTCAAAATGCTTCCATTGTGGCTTTGAATTTATTGATGTGGAAGTTTGAAATATCACTTGCAGTTGTTGTTCTTGGTTCGATAATTTTTGGGGCCCTAGTTATTGGTATTTTCAGTTATTTTAAACAGTTTCAGCTTAGAAGAAAAAACAAAAACTTGAAATTGGAAATACAATCTTTAAAAGATGAAATAGAAAACAAAGAAGAAATGATTAGCAAACTAAGAAGTTATAAGAGGATGTCAGAAGAAAATATTGAAATTGAAGAAGAAGATGAAAATGAAGAGGAAGAAGAAAAAAGAGGTTTTTTTGGTAGAAAGAAAAAAAAGAAGCCTGAACCTGAGCAAAATGATGAAAATATTGCATATAATTTAGAAGAAGATGATACTAAAGAAGATAATGGGAAAAGTAATTAAAAAGAAAAAGATATATATACCCCCTTCTAAAAGGGGGTTTTGTATTTAAATAAAAAGGTGATTATTTTGAATAACTTATGGTATATTGAAGATCCTGAAAATCAAAAGGTACATAAGAATGAAATTATAAATAAACTTTTATTAAATAGGGGAATTGATACAAAAGAAAAAGTAGAAAGCTTTTTAAAGCCAGATTATCAAAATCTAAAAGATCCTTATGAATTAAAGGACATGAAAAAGGCAGTAGTTCGATTTAATAATGCAATTTCTAATAATGAAAAAATATTGATCTATGGTGACTATGATGTAGATGGTATAACTTCTACTTCATTGTTAATTCATTTTTTTAAAGATATTAATTTTACTAATTTTGAATATTATATTCCAAATCGACTAAAGGAAGGTTATGGATTAAACAAAGAAAGTCTTGAAAATATTGAAATTAATAAAGTTAATCTAATAATTACTGTAGATTGTGGAATTACTGCTGTTGATGAAATAGATTATTTAAATCAAAGAAATATTGATGTTATTATAACTGACCACCATAAATTGGGTGAAAAGTTACCTAATGCTTGTGCAATAATAGATCCACAAAGAGAAGAAAGTGACTATTATAAAGTACTTGCAGGTGTTGGTGTTGTATTTAAATTTCTACAAGCTGTTGAGAAAAAAATCAATTCAAATTGTATTCAAAACCATTTGGATTTAGTAACTTTAGGAACAGTAGCTGATATAGTGCCCTTAAAAAATGATAATCGTATTATAGTTAAACATGGACTTGAGAAAATTAAAAAGACGGATAAATTAGGGTTGGAAAAATTAATTTCTAGATTAAAATTGGATAAAAAAGAAATTAATCCCGGTAGAATTGGTTATATAGTTGCACCTCCGATTAATGCAATTGGTAGGATGGAAAATCCTTCTGAAGGAGTGCAATTATTAACTACCAAATCAGAAAAAGACGCAGATGATATCAGTCGAAAACTAATCAAAATTAATAAAGTTCGCCAAAACAAAGAAGAAGAGATATATAAAGATGCTTTGAATATGATTAATCAAAAAGACATTAAGGCACAAAAGCCTATTATTTTAGCTTCTGATCAATGGCATAGAGGTGTAATAGGAATAGTAGCATCAAGGTTAGTTGAAAAATACTATCTTCCTGTAATATTGATAGCTTTGGATAAAGACGGTCAAGGTCATGGTTCCGCCAGAAGTATCAGCAGTTTAGATATTACTGATGGTTTAGAATTTGCCAATGAATTGCTTGAAAGTTATGGAGGACATTCAATGGCGGCCGGATTAAGTATTAATGAAAAGAATCTTGATAAATTTAGAGAAAGATTTAAAATATTTTTGCATAATGAATTAAAGCCTAAAGATTTTATACCCGGGTTAAAAGTTGATTCTATTATTGGTGTTTCTGAAATTAATTCGTCATTTTATAAGAAATTAGAATTGCTAAAACCTTTCGGTCTTGGAAATCCTCGTCCTAAGTTTTTATTAAGTAATATCCAATTACAAAATCATTATACAGTAGGAAATGATGACAAGCATTTAAAAATAGAATTAAGCAATGGTATTAATGGAATAGGCTTTAACATGGGCGATTTGAATTCAAAAATAAAGAATAAAAAGTTAGATTTGGCTGCAAAAGTATACTTAAATAATTGGAGAGGACGTAATGAAGTTGAAATTAGGGTAGAAGACATAAATATACGAACAGACCATTCATATTATCCTATAACTTTTATTAAAAATAATTTTAAAATCTATGATAAAAGAAAAATAGATAATAAAGAGAAATATATTAAAGGATTAAATAATTATCAAGAGGAAATTGCAGTGTATGTAAATGGTGAAAATAAAATAAAGGAGCTTAAAAATTTCTTGGTTGATAATAATATAAAAGTTATTATAAATGATTTTGAAAAGTATGATGATAGAGATGAATCGGTTTTGTTGTTTAATAAATTAAAGGGCCAAAATGTAAATAAGAACCCTCATCTTGTTTTATATTCTGTACCATTTTCAATAGATGATTTTCATTCTTTTGTCAATTACTTTGGAAAAGGAAATTTCCCTATTCATTTTATATTTAATAATAAGGATTTAACACTTAATGAAAAATTAATTAAACTGAAACTTCCAAATGAAACCCAAATAGAACAAATTTACAAACATTTCAAATCTTTAGAACAAAAAAATAACAAAGATAAAAATGAAATTTTAGATGAAATATTTAAAAACTCAGATGCAAATAAAAACTTATTTAATAATGTAATGAAAATATTAAGTGAACTTGAAATTGTTATAGAAAGAGATGACGAGATAAATGTAGTCAAGAAAGACTTTTCAGAATTGGACTTATCAAAGTCAGTATATTATAATAATATTATTAAGGTTATGAAAGAGTATCAAAAATTTAAAAATCTTTTAAAAGATGATAATTTGTTTAAATTAATCAATAATCTTATGAAACTAGAGGAGGAAAACAATGAATTTTAATGACTACATTAGAAACATACCCGATTTTCCTAAGGAAGGTATCATGTTTAAAGACATTACACCACTACTAAAGGATAAGAAAGCTTTCAAAGCTGCAATAGATGAGATGGCAGATGAATATAAGGATATGGAAATTGATTATGTAGTTGGTATAGAAGCACGAGGGTTTATTATAGGTACACCAATGGCTTATACTTTAGATAAGGGATTTATACCTGTTAGAAAGCCTGGCAAATTACCTTATGATAAATTAACTGCTAGTTATGATTTAGAATACGGGAGCAACGAATTGGAAATACATAAAGATGCTATAAATGAAGGTGATAAAATATTATTAGTCGATGATTTATTAGCTACTGGTGGAACTACTAAGGCTTCAGTTGACCTGATTGAAGAATTAGGTGGAGATATAGTTGGTATTGCCTTTTTATTAGAATTAGTTGATCTTAATGGAAGAGAAAAAATCGAAGAATATGATATTTTCACGCTTTTAAGAGATTAAAACTAAGTTGAAATTTATGAAATGAAGGGATATATATGGAAATAGAGGATTTATTAAAAAAGATAAGATCAAATATGGAAGATCCAGATTTAGATATTGTTAAAAAGGCCTATAAGTTGGCTGAAGAAGCCCATGAAGGCCAATATCGAGTTTCAGGGGAGCCGTATGTCGAACACCCTATTAATGTTGGTTATATTTTAGCTGATTTAGGACTTGATATTATCTCTATTTCTGCTGCTTTATTACATGATGTTATTGAGGATACTAAATTTACCAGAGATGATATAGAAGAGATGTTTGGAAATGAAGTTGCTTTACTTGTTGATGGAGTTACTAAATTGACAAAATTGAACTTCAAATCCAAAGAAGAACATCAAGCTGAGAGCTTAAGAAAAATGTTTTTAGCGATGGCTAAGGATATAAGAGTTGTATTAATTAAGTTAGCTGATAGGCTTCATAATATGAGGACTCTTGAATATCTTAGTAGAAAAAAACAGAAATTTAAATCAGAAGAAACCATAGAGATTTATGCTCCTTTAGCTCACCGACTAGGTATGTCAAGGATGAAAACTGAATTAGAAGATTTAAGTTTCTACTTTTTAAAACCTGATGTATATAATGAACTTGAGAAAAAACTAAAACAAAATAGATCTTCAAGAAACAAAAATATACAAAAAGCAATTGATACTATTCGTGATAAGGTTGAAGATCAAGATCTTAATGCAGAAATCTATGGAAGATCTAAACACTTGTACAGCATATATCAAAAAATGCAGAGAAAAGAAGTAGATTTTAGTGAAATATATGATCTAACAGCTGTGAGGATTTTAGTTGAAAATGTGAGAGAATGCTATCAAGTTTTAGGTCTTGTTCATGAAATATGGAAACCAATGCCAGGTAGATTTAAGGACTATATAGCAATGCCTAAATCTAATATGTACCAATCATTACACACTACAGTAATTGGACCTGGGGGGGATCCTCTTGAGGTACAGATAAGAACCCATGATATGCACAAAACTGCTGAATATGGTATTGCGGCACACTGGAGATATAAAGAAGGAAAAACCGAGAAAGATGATTATGAACAAAAACTTTCTTGGTTAAGACAATTACTTGAATGGCAAAAAGATTTACAGGAGCCTCAGGAGTTCATGAAGGCTCTGAAAATCGATTTATTTGAAGATGAAGTATTTGTATTCACTCCTAAAGGTGATGTTATGTCATTACCTCGAGGTGGAACACCTATAGATTTTGCTTACCATATTCATACCGAAGTTGGTCATAATTGTGTAGGAGCCAAAGTTAATGGGAAAATTGTTCCTCTAGAATATGAATTAGAAAACGGCGATATTGTTAATATTATTACTTCAAAGAAAAGTACTGGTCCAAGTAAAGACTGGCTTAATTTTGTTCAAACTTCAACAGCAAGAAGTAAAATTAAAAGATGGTTTAAAAAGCAACAACGTGATGAAATTATTCAAAGAGGTAAAGAATTATTAAAAAGAGAGTTTGATAGACAGAATATTGAGTTATCAGGAAAAGAAAGAGAGAAAGAATTAGATAGAATAGCAAAAGAAATTGGTGAGAATAATAGAGATAATTTATTAGAATCAATTGGATATAATAATACTTCTGTTAAACAAGTTATAAATAAATTAGATATCGAGAAAGAAGAAGAGGTTACTTTAGAAGATTTAAAAACAAAACCATCATCTAAAAGTTCTGATAAAGGTGTTAAGGTTAAAGGTGTTGATAATTTAAAGGTACGAACTGCTAAGTGCTGTAATCCAGTCCCAGGTGATAATATTGTTGGATATATTACCCGAGGACGAGGTGTATCTATTCACCGTAAAGGCTGTCCTAATTTACAATCCCTTATTGATAATGATGAGGAAAGAATAATTGAAGTTAATTGGGACCAAAAAAGATCAGAATCTTATGTAGTTGAACTTAATATCGAAGCTGTAGATAAAAGTGCGTTGTTAAATGATATTACCCGTTTAATTAAGAATGAACAAATTAAACTTCTTTCTGTAAACGCTAGAGCTGATAAATATGGGAAGGCATATATTGATCTATCGCTTGAACTTAGTAGTATAGAACATATGAAGGATATCATGAATAAAATCAAAGATATTTCTGGTGTTTTATCAGTACAAAGAGCTAATCCTACTTAAAAAGGAGTGTCTAATTTGAGAGCTGTAGTTCAAAGAGTAAAAAATGCTAAAGTCGAAGTAGATGATAATGAAATAGGAGCAATTGATTCTGGCTTATTAGTTTTTCTAGGTATCGGAGATGAAGATAAGATGGATGATATTGACTATTTAATTGATAAAATAGTAAATTTAAGAATATTTGAAGATGAAAATGGAAAAATGAATCTTTCTGCTGTGGACCTGGGTAAAGATATTATGGTTGTCTCACAATTTACTTTATATGGTGATTGTCGTCAAGGTAAAAGACCGAATTTTTTAAATGCTGCTCCTCCAGATAAAGCAGAACGTTTATATGATGTCTTTATCGATAAAATCAATAAATATGATTTAAAAATTGAAACTGGAGAGTTTAAAGCAATGATGGATGTAGATTTAGTAAACGATGGCCCAGTAACTTTATTAATTGACAGCAAAAAAGCGTTTTAAGGAGGATTTAATATGATTATTTCTGAAACAGTTGGTGTCAACTTTACCAACTGTTATTTAATTGGCAAAAAAAATTCTAATGCAATAGTAATAGACCCTGGTGATGAAATCGATAAAATAATGGAGATGGTTAACGAGCATAATGTTAAAGTTGGAAAAATAGTAAATACTCACGGTCATTTTGATCATATTTCAGCTAATCAAGAATTAAAAGAAAAAACTGATGCTGAAATTTATATACACGAAAAAGATAGTGAGGCTTTAACAGATCCGAGCAAAAATTTATCAACTCATCTTGGTCAGCAAAATATTGTTAAATTAAATAAAGCTGATAATATAGTTAATGAAGGAGATATTATTGAAGTAGAAGACTATAAATTTGAGATTTTTCATACTCCAGGTCACAGTCCCGGCAGTATTTGTCTTTATGATGCAAATAAAAAGATATTAATTAGTGGGGATACGATATTTAGTATGGGAGTAGGTAGAACAGATTTTCCAAACTGTTCTCAAAAAGAATTAATCAATTCTATTGAAAATAAAATATTAACTTTACCCGAAGATGTAAAGGTATATCCAGGTCATGGTCAAACAACAAGAGTTGGAGAATTCAAAGTAAAAGTATGGGAAAGGCTATAAATTAAAAGACTTAAAGAGCTTTTAATGTTGACTTTTTAAAATCAATAAGTTAAAATTAAAAAGGATATCATTATATTGTTTTATTATTTTTATACATCTTAAGGAGTGACTTATAAATGTTTGATAATTTAAGAAATAATAGTAAAATTATTGTTTATATTGTTGTAGCTGCTTTCATAGTTACAGGTGGGTTGATGGGTTTTGGATCATATATGAGTCAAAATACACCTAGTGGTAATACAAATTCTTCTCAATATATAGCTACAGTCAATGATAAAGGTATTACACCACAACAATTTTTATCTGTATTAAGAAATTCTGCCTCACAAACGAATAATTTAACTCAGGCAGAAGTAATTCCATTCAGATTAAATGTCCTTAATTCGATGATAGAAAGGGAAATATTATTATCGGAAGCAGAAAAAATGGGGGTAAGTGTTGAAGTAGATGATAAAGTAGTGGAAAACAGAATTGATGAAATACTTAATCAAAACAATTTAACTGAAGATGAGTTAATAGAGAATCTCGAAAGTCAAGATTATACTTATGAGCAGTTTAAAAGTGATATTAGAAAAAACATTGTTGAATCCGAAAGAATAAATAGAGTAAAGGAATCAACATATAGTAATATAGAAGTTACAGAAGAAGAAATTCAAAATACGTATGAACAAAGATATCAAGATAGTGAAGATAAACCTGCATTAGAAGATGTTCGTTCAGATATAAAAGAATCAATATTAACCCAAAAACAAAATAAAACATACAACAATTGGTTAGAAAATAAAAAGGCAGAAGCTAATGTAACAATTAATGATCCTGTATTGTTTGCTTATAATGCTTTAGATAAAGAGAATTATGAAGTTGCAATAGATAGTTTTAATAATTTGGTTGAAAACGATAATGCTTCAGCTAGTATATATATATATTTAGCAGAATCATATGCTGGTGCAGAAAAATACGATAACGCATTAGAAACTTATAATACTGCAATAGAAGAATATCCAGAAAACTGGGAACTTAGATTGAATTTTGGTGATTATTTAGCTCAAAGAAAAGAAAATGAAAAAGCTATCGAAGAATATAATAAAGCTTCTGAGATAGCAGGTAACAATTATTATGCACATTACCAATTATTTATGGCTTTTAATAATATTGGTGCTAGTGATGAAGCTGAAAGAGAAATGCAAAAAATCTCTGAAATTCAAAAACAAAGAGAGCAACAACAGCAATCTGGAGATCAAAGTCAAGAAGCTTCTTCTATTGAAGAAGAAATTGAGCAAAGTAATCCAAATAATAATTAATAATCGAATAATACATTATAAAAATTAAGGGTGAAAAATTATGATAAACGCACCACGTGGTACAAATGATATATTACCACCAGAATCAGCTAAATGGAATTATATAGAATCTAAAGCCAAATATATATTTGATTTATATAATTATGATGAAATTAGAACACCAATTTTTGAATATACCGAATTATTTCAAAGAGGAATAGGTGAAGCAACTGATATTGTAGAAAAGGAAATGTATACATTTGAAGATAAATCCGGTCGTAGTTTAACTTTAAGACCTGAAGGGACTGCTTCAGTAGTAAGGTCTTTTCTTGAAAACAAGATTTATGGTAAAGCACAACCTACAAAATATTTTTATATAGGACCAATGTTCAGATATGAGAGACCCCAGGCCGGTAGATATAGACAATTTTATCAATTAGGTGTAGAAGTATTTGGTACTCAAGATCCAATGGTTGATGCTGAAGTAATTGCTTTGGGTATGGCATATATGGATATATTGGGCTTAAAAGATTTACAGTTATATATCAATTCAATTGGGTGTCCAGATTGTAGACCTCAATATTTAGAAACTTTAACAGAATACCTTAATAATAATAAGGATGATTTATGTGATGATTGCAAAAATAGAATTGATAAAAACCCATTAAGAGTTTTAGACTGTAAAAATGATAGTTGCCAATGTGTAATAAAAAATGCACCAAAGATCATTGATCACTTATGTGAAGAATGTGAAGTACATTTTAATAGCTTACAGAAAAATTTAAAAAATATAAATATAGACTATGAATTAGATCCTACTTTAGTTAGGGGATTAGATTATTATACTAAAACTGCATTTGAAGTTAAATATGAAGGTCTTGGGGCACAAGATACAATTTTTGGTGGCGGTAGATATGATAAGTTAGCAGACGAAATTGGTAGTAAAGATATACCTGGTATTGGTTTTGCACTTGGTATTGAAAGGCTTTTACTTACTCTAGATAAACAGGACATAGATATTCCTATAGATAAAAGTATAGATATTTATCTAACTACAATTGGCCTAAAAGCAAAGAATGCTTCTTTTGAACTACTAGAAAAGTTTAGAAAAAAGGGCATAAAAGCTGAAATTGACTATCAAGATAGAAGTGTCGGTGGCCAGATGAAATCTGCTGATAGAATGAATGCTACTTATACCGTTATAATTGGGGAAAATGAATTAGAGAGTGGAAAGGCGACCGTAAGAAATATGAAAAATGGAGAAGAACAAGAAATCAAATTACAAAGCATAGTAGAGAGAATTGAGAAGATGATTTAAAGGAGGCATTATTTGTGTTAGGAAATTTAGAAGGTTTTAACCGAACTCATAATTGTGGTGAATTAAGTATTGAAAATGAGAAAGTTAATGTAACGATTATGGGATGGGTACAAAAAAGAAGAGACCATGGCGGTGTAATTTTTATTGATGTAAGAGATAGGTCAGGATTTGTACAGGTTGTATTTAATCCCGATCTTAATCAAAAAGCATTTAAGAAGGCTGAAGAATTAAGATCAGAATTTGTAGTTGCTATAAAAGGATCTATTCGAAAAAGGCCACAAGGAAATATAAATGAGGAACTTCCAACCGGTCGAATTGAAATAGAAGGTCACGAATTAAAAATATTAGATAAAGCAGATACCACTCCATTTTTAATAAATGATGATGTAAATCCAGGTGAAGATTTAAGATTAAAGTACAGATACTTAGACTTAAGAAGACCTATGATGCGTGATATGATGGAATTAAGGCATAATGCTGTAAAGGCAACAAGAGATTTTCTAGATAAAAAAGATTTTTGGGAAATAGAGACACCACTTTTAACTAAAAGTACTCCAGAAGGGGCAAGAGATTATTTAGTGCCCAGTAGAATAAATCCGGGCCAATTTTATGCTTTACCACAGTCTCCCCAGTTGTTTAAACAGTTATTAATGATTTCAGGAATGGAAAGATATTTTCAAATTGCCAAATGTTTTCGTGATGAAGATTTAAGATCAAATAGACAACCTGAATTTACTCAAATAGATATTGAAATGTCTTTTATTACAAGAGAAGACATATTTGAATTAACTGAAAATCTTTTAAGAAGAATTTTTGCACTAAATGATATACAAGTTCCTAAAGAAGTTCCAGTAATGACATATCAGGAAGCTATTAAACAATATGGTTTAGATAAACCCGATTTGAGATTTGATATGAGACTAAAAAATATCTCGGATGTAGTAAAAGAGAGTGAATTTAATATATTTAGTGGCACAGTTAAAAAAGGTGGACAGGTTAAAGGAATAAAAGTTAATAATGGTTCTGATTTTTCAAGAAGTCAGATTGATGAACTTGAAGACTTTGTGAAACTTTATGGTGCCAAAGGTTTAGCTTGGATTAAAATTGAAGAGGGAGAAATTAATTCTCCTATTGCTAAATTTTTATCTGATAAAGAACTTGATCAGATTATTGAAAGAATGGAAGCACAATCTGGTGATTTGTTGTTATTTGTAGCTGACAAATCTAAAGTAGTAGCTAATTCTTTAGGTAATTTAAGAGTTAAGCTAGGTAATGAATTAGATTTAATTGATGAAGATGATTATAAATTTACGTGGATAGTTGATTTTCCAATGTTTGAATATAATGTTGAAGAGGAAAGATATGTTGCAAAACACCATCCTTTTACTTCACCATTACCGGAAGATATAGATAAGTTAGATAATGATTTAGAAAACTTAAAAGCTAATTCATATGATATTGTATTAAATGGAGAGGAATTAGGTGGTGGAAGTATAAGAATCAACAATAAGAAATTACAACATAAAGTATTTGATGCAATGAATTTTACTGAAGATGAAATAAAAAATAAATTTGGATTCTTAATGGATGCTTTTGAATATGGTACTCCTCCTCACGGAGGAATAGCTTTGGGACTTGATAGGATTATTATGATTTTAGGGAATACTGATTCGATACGTAATGTAATTGCTTTCCCAAAAACTCAAAAGGCAACTTCTCCTTTAACAGATGCGCCTTCAAGTGTTGAAGAAAAACAACTAGAAGAACTTCATATAAATTTAGTAAATTTAGATTGAAATAACAAAAACTTTGTGTTAGTATATAGTTAAAGGCAGAGTCTGCTTTGTTTGCCAGGATTATAAGAAATTTTGACCAACTTTTATGAAAGGGAGCCTGGTCTCTGTTTGCAGCGTAGAAGCCTCTTTAAGAGGACCTATAAACCAGACAGGAGGGCACCCACTTGGCGGTAGAGGATCAAAATTACGTGATACCAGCGGCATAGTGGACCAATCTTTTTAATTCCCCTGATGGGGAATTTTTTTATTTAAAATATATATTTATTATTGTATAATATTTTAAAGAGGTGAGGATTTTGATGTTGAAAGAAAAATTAAGGAAAAAATATAGGAATAAAAGGCAGAGTTTATCTTCTACTATAATAAGTAGAAATAGTTCAATTATAACTAATAAATTAGATTCTTATATTCTAAAAAATAATTACAAAAATATCATGATATTTGTTTCTTTTAGAAATGAAATATACACTCATGATTTAATAAAAAAATGGTTGATTGAGAGAGATAAAAATATTTTCGTTCCCTATATAGAAAATGACATTGATCAAATGAAAATCAGTCAAATAAAAGATTTTGAAAAAGATTTAGAACGTGGAGTATATAATATTTTAGAACCTACAGAAAAAATTAAAAATAATAATGAAGTGTATGATTTAGATATTATAGTGGTTCCTGGATTAGTGTTTTCTAAAGATGGTTATAGAATCGGTTATGGTGGAGGATATTATGATAAATTTCTAAGTAAAGTTTCAAATGAAGTAAAAAAAGTTGGAATTGTATATTCTGATTTTGTGGTTAATGATTTACCGGTAGATGAGTATGATTTACCTGTTGATTTAATTATGACTGAAAAAGAAACCATTTTTCCTAAGAGGTGATATTTTGCCAAATTTATTTGAAAGTAAAAATAGTAATGAGAATAAAAATAATAATAAGGAACAACCCTTGGCTTATAGAATGCGTCCCAAAAGTTTAGATGAAATATATGGTCAAGAAGATATAATGGGTGAAAATAAAATTTTAAGAAGAGCTATAAAATCAGACCAAATACAATCTTTGATACTCTATGGCCCTCCTGGAACTGGAAAAACAAGCATAGCATCGGTTATTGCTGAAAATACGGATTCGGACTTCAAAATTTTAAATGCTGTTACTTCTGGTGTAAATGATATAAGAGAAATAATTAAAGAGGCAAAGGAAAAAAAAGATTTGTATAATACTCGTACAATTCTTTTCATAGACGAAATTCATAGATTTAATAAAGCACAACAGGATGCATTATTACCTGCAGTAGAAAAAGGTATTGTAATTATGATTGGGGCCACCACGGAAAATCCTTATTTCGAAGTAAATTCACCATTACTATCAAGATCTAGAATATTTCAACTTAAACCATTAAAAAAAGAGAATATTGAAGCAATAATACATGATGCTTTAAATTCTAAAAATGGTCTGAAAGATTATAATGTGGTAATTGATTCAGACACAATTGATTACATAGCTGACATTGCAAATGGTGATGCAAGAGTAGCTTTAAATACTTTAGAGGCTTCAGTTTTAACTACTCCTGTCGATAAGGAAGGACAAATCATCATAGATCAAGATATAATTAGGAATTCCTTACAGAAAAAATCTTTAAATTATGATAAAAAAGGAGATAATCACTACGATAATATTTCTGCATTAATAAAAAGTATGAGAGGATCAGATCCTGATGCGGCTCTTTTCTGGTTAGCTAAAATGATCGAAGCAGGGGAAGACCCCAAATTTATAGCTAGAAGAATAGTTATACATGCTGCCGAAGATGTAGGTTTAGCTGATCCTAGAGCATTATTGATTGCTAACGCTGCCTTTGATGCTGTAAATACTGTGGGATTACCAGAAGCTAGGATACCCTTAGCTGAAGCCGTGATTTACATTGCTAGTGCTCCTAAGAGTAATAGTGTAGTAAAAGCTATTGATAAAGCTCTAAAGTATGTTAGAAGTAATCCTACTGGTACTGTACCTGTTCATTTAAGGTCTTCTAATTACAAAGGGGCTCAAAATTTAGGTAGGGGAGTTTCATATAAGTATCCTCATGACTATAAGAATAATTATGTAGAACAAAATTATTTTCCTGAAGAAATAGAAGAACAAAGTTTTCTAAATTGGAGCAATTCGGGAGAAGAAGAAAAATATAAAGAATTTTTAGAGCAACTTAAAAATAATGATAATTAGTAAGTAAAGGTGATAAAAATGCAATCTAAAATAAAAATCCCAAATTCTTCTATAGAAGTAAAAAACAAAGTCAAAGATAGTATATTTTGGGGGAATATTAAAAATGTAAAAAGTAAGGAAGAAGCAGAGGACTTTATAGAAAAGATAAAAGAAAAATACTATGATGCTAGTCATAATGTTAGTGCATATGTAATAACAAATGGGGAAGAAAATATAGAATATTACGATGATGATGGCGAACCTTCCAAATCATCTGGACCTCCAATTTTAAAATCTATCAAAGGTGCAGATTTAATTGATACAGTAGTTGTAGTAAATAGATATTTTGGAGGGACAGAATTAGGTATTGGTGGTTTGATAAGAGCATATGGAGGTACAGCAAAAAAAGTTATAAAAAAAGTTGGTATTAAAGAATTAAAATTATATTATTATGTTACAGCATTTGGGAACTATGATACAGTTGGTACTATATTGGGACAAGTGGAAGCATTTAATGGGAAAATAAAAAATACAAAATATAGTAATGATGGTATAAAAGTATTTTTTTATTTAAAGCCTGAAGTATTTAAAAAATTAAAAAGTGATTTGGTCGAAAAAACCGGAAACAATGTAGAAATGGAAATAAATAAGAAATTATATTTGTGAAATTTATCTCTAATTGATATAATACGAAGTAAGTGTTAAAATATATTAAAAGGTGATAAATTTACTCATCTATGGAGGTTATATAAAATGAAAGTATCAACTAGAGGTAGATATGGATTAAGAGCAATGATAGAATTAGCTAAAGATGGAAATTCTGGTGCTACTCCCCTAAGAATTATTGCAGAGCGACAAGACATTTCGGAACAATACTTAGAGCAATTATTTGTTAACTTGAGAAATGCGGGTTTAGTAAAGAGTGTAAGAGGAGCAAATGGAGGATATTTATTAAAAGAATCTGCTGAAGAAATTACTGTTAGGAAAATTCTTATAGCATTAGAAGGACCAATTAATATTGTTGACTGTGTAGCAGATGAGTCTCTTTGTGATTTTAGTAATAAATGTGCTACTCATGAATTGTGGATTGAATTAAGAGAGCAAATTGAAGATTTATTGGGTAATATAACATTGGAAGATTTAAGACAAAGATCTATTAAGTTACAAAAAGATAAATAATTTAAGGAGTTTAAAAAATGGAAAAAGTTATTGTTGCAATGAGTGGTGGTGTTGATAGTTCGGTAGCCGCTACTTATTTAAAGGATCAAGGGTATGAAGTGATTGGTTTAACCTTTATAATGTTTTCGGAAAATGGAAAAATGAATGAAAAGGATAAAAAAGCTATTGAAGATGCAGAAAAAGTAGCAAAACAAATAGGTATTAAACATTACACAGAAAATATTACTGAAGAATTTCAAAATGAAATAATTAATGATTTTATAAATCAATACAAATTTGCTCGCACTCCAAATCCTTGTGTGATTTGTAATAGAAAGATAAAATTTAATTATCTATTAAAGAAAACGAAAGAATTGGATGCAAAGTATATGGCTACAGGTCATTATGCTAGAATAGAACGTAATAATAGAGTTTTATTGAAAAAAGCTTTAGATCAAAATAAGGATCAATCTTACATGCTTTATAGAATGTCTCAGGAGCAATTAGAATATACACTTTTTCCAATGGGAAAATTCAAAAAAGCTAAAATCAGGGAAATGGCAAAAAAATATAAATTAGATATTCATAATAAACCTGATAGCCAAGATATTTGTTTTATTAAAGATGGCGATTATATTGAATTTTTAGAAAACCAAAGAGAAGATATTGGGAAACCAGGTCCTATTATTGACATTGACGGTAATAAATTGGGAGAACACCAAGGTCTCCATAAATATACCATTGGGCAAAGAAGAGGGTTGGGGATCTCCAAATCTTATCCATTATATGTAGTTGATTTAGACAGTGAAAATAATACAGTAATTGTTGGTAAAAATGAAAATGTATTTAACAACTCATTTTATATAGAAAATTCAAATTGGGTATATTATAATGACCTTGACAAACCAATTGTTGTAAATTGTAAAATACGATATAATTCTCCCGAAAAATTAGCTACAGTTTATCCAGAAAAAAATGATTTACTTAAAATAGTATTTAAAGACAAACAAAGAGCTATAACTCCCGGTCAATCATCAGTTTTTTATAAAGATGATTATGTTTTAGGGGGCGGCATTATTAAATAGAAAAATATTATTAAAAAATAGGAATAATCTCTTGACATCAGGCATTAAACCTGATAATATATATAATGTCGCTGATGAGGAAACGGGGCAAAAAGCATATAAATTTAAATATATATTCCCGTAAATATTTTGACTAATATTTGTTTCAGTGATACACTATTAATGTTACACTATAAAGTTTTAGAACCTTGAAAAGTGAACAGCAGACCCTGACAGTTCTTATTAAGTTTCAAGTTATTACGTTTAAGAATTTTTATAGCGATTAAGCTAT
>Ga0207714_1000999_pt1 | contig 18935 bp, 20 predicted proteins | sample PonA232FremontCA_2_FD_187270 | JGI IMG/M metagenome (GOLD analysis project Ga0207714, IMG submission 187270) | Marine sediment microbial community from Fremont, CA, USA - Pond A23 Sediment 2 (SPAdes) | ecosystem: Environmental > Aquatic > Marine > Unclassified | place: USA: Fremont, California...
TGCTGCCCGCTCCGTGGCTGACCGCCTTGCTGCCCGCTCCGTGGCTGACCACCCTGTTGCCCGCTTCGTGGTTGGCCGCTCTGTGGCTGACCACCCTGTCGACCCTGGTGGAGTTGCTGTGACTGCTGGCCGTCACCAGCGAGCCGGGTCTGGTCGATCGGGACCGCCGCAAGGCCGCATCCCTCGGCACCGGTATCCCGCCAAGCGTAGAGTACGACACCCGCCTCGCGGTCGACGACGCGCTTGGTCGTCCCGTTTTTGACGCGCTCTCCCATCTCGAAGTCTGCCCGTGGATACTCGGAGTCGTCGTCACCGAACAGTCCCATGCATACGGATATGTGGAACTATCACATGTTGTTTGCGGCTGTGAGCCGTGATCTGGTATCGAAACGTGGCTCGTGTTGTAGGCATCCGGAAACTCGTAGGTTGGACGAGGGGCTGATACTGTTTTCCTCGAACCCGAGGCTGCAGTTATTTCACGAACCTTATGGGTGTGTTTGTTTCGTCCCACGCCGACGGCGGAACCCGTTGACAGTCCGGAGCGCGACAACGTATGAGATAATAGCGGCTGCCGTCGCCAGGATGAGGTTGCCGAGCCAGAGCCGAACCAGTACATCATACCCCATAGACAGTGAAACGCTCTCGAAAGAGACCCCCGGAACAGGACCCAGCAGATACCGACCCAGTGAGTAACTCGTTCCGTATACCCCCCACTTTACGACGGGATTGAACACCAGTACCGACGCGAACAGGGCGATTTTACTCAATCGGGTGAACAAATAGGCGAGTCCGAAAAAAACCAGAACACCGGTCCCCAGCGTTGGCAACATCGTTATGAACACACCGAGGCCGAAGCTGAAAGCGACCTCGTGTGGGGTGTGTTTCTCGATAAACGACTCCCACAGCCGTTCACGCACTCGTTCAAGGACCCGGGCTATCCGGTGGCGGACCATCTGTTCTTGCAAAGAGATTTGACGCTGAACAGTACTTCTATTCGAAACAGGATAATATTCCCGCAGTTGCATCTCTGTGCACAACGAAGTTGCAGACACCAGGTCAATGCCGGTCACTCGGTCGTCAGGTGGATCCGGATCGTCACCCCGATGATTTGCGCACGATACAGAGGACAACTGCTCGAATAGGCAACAATGGGGATGGACAGCTCGCCGTCCCCTCCAGTGGTGATCCACTCGCGAGAGACGGTACGACGGAACTGGTCACCTCCGGAACGGAGAGAGGCTCCAGATGACGAGGATTTCGCGTGGTTCGGAGTCACTGACGGCGAACCGGAGACAGCGGCAGTAGCATTTTGTAGCACTCGGGACAGTATACCTGTATGAGCGAGCCGGGAATGGGGGTCGTCGGGACGGCATATTTACGAGCCCTCCAGGCAGTCGGTCGCCGACTCCCATACGGCACGTCGGTGTACGAAAGGGAGTGGGACACTCTGGTCGTACTGGATGCCTGCCGTGGGGACCTGTTTCACACTGTCGCGCCCGAGTTCGACCTGTTCGACGAGATATCCACGACGTGGTCGGTCGGCAGTTCCTCCTCCGAATGGCTCGAAAACACGTTCAACGGCGCCACAGAGGCCGCACAGACAGTGATGGTCACCGGGAACACTTGGAGTGACCGGTACCTGAATGCCGGGGCGTTTGCCGCCTTCGACGAGGTCTGGAAATACGCCTGGGATGAGGATATCAACACCGTTCCGCCCTCGGCAGTCACCGACCGCGCCATCGCCCACGCCCGCGACGGCGACCACGACCGACTGGTCGTCCACTACATGCAGCCACACCACCCGTTTATACCGGACCCGATCACGGGCGACGGGGGGATGGCACGTACCGGGAGCCACAGCAGCGAGTCGAACCCCTGGATCATGCTCCGGCGCGGTGAGAGACAGGTCACGGACGTCTGGGAGGCCTACGAAGCCAACCTCCGATACGTCCTGCCCGAGGTGGAGACACTCGTCGAAAACCTCGACGGGAAGATTGCGGTCACTGCCGACCACGGCAACCTCTTCGGCGAGTGGGGACTGTACGGCCACCCGATGGAGACACCAGTCCCGGCACTCCTCCGGGTCCCCTGGGCGAGAGCGACAGGGCGGGGCCACCGGACCTACTCGCCGTCACTCGTCCCACCCGAGCCGCTGCCAGTGGGTCGTGTCTACGGCGCGGACGCCGACAGCGACCGGCTCGAGGCGCTCGGCTATCGCTGATACGTGTCCCCGGCTCCGCTCTCCGAGCCTAGATTTTAGTCTGCTACTTCCTAAAGTGGCATGTGAGTATCAAGAATCACTGGACAGAGAGTCCTGGTGTCCCGGGTGACAGGCATCTCCCCACGAGCTATCGGCTAATTGGACCATGACAGGTCGAGCACTGTATTTCACAGGGCCACGGACAGTCTCGGTTCGGGAGAAACCCATCCCGGACCCGGGGGCCGACGAACTGCTCGTCCGCACGGAGCGGTCGGCGATCAGTCCCGGCACCGAGTTGCTGGTGTACCGTGACCAGGTTCCCGACGGGATGTCGACAGACGAGACGATCGAACCACTCGACGGAACACTGTCGTACCCGTTGCAGTACGGCTACTCTGCGGTCGGCCGCGTGACCGATGTCGGCGACTCTGTCGCCGAGGAGTGGCTCGACCGCCGGGTGTTCGCCTTCCATCCACACGAGAGTCACTTCGTCGCAGAGCCACAGCAGGTCGTCCCCACGACACTCACGCCACAGCAGGCGGTTCTGATCCCGAACCTCGAGGCGGCAGTCAACTTCGTGATGGATGCTCGCCCGCGGATCGGTGCACGCGTTGCGGTGCTCGGACAGGGACCGGTTGGTCTCCTGACGACCGCGTTGCTCGCCGAGTTTCCCCTGGCAGAACTCGTCACAGCCGACTGCTACGGGAAACGACGGTCACTCTCGCGATCACTCGGTGCCAGCAGTGCGCTCCCGCCGGACGAGTTATCCGGGGCTGTCGAGGACACTGACATCACGTTCGAACTTTCCGGGAACCCGAACGCACTGGACGACGCCCTCGATATCACAGGCTACGCCGGGCAGGTGATCGTCGGTTCATGGTACGGGACGAAAGACGTCTCGCTCGATCTCGGCGGGGAGTACCACCGGAGCCACGTCCGGATGCAGAGTAGCCAGGTGAGCCGCCTCGATCCCGCACACGCGGACCGCTGGGACAAGGACCGCCGGATGGAGTTCGTCCGGTCGTGGCTCTCCGAGACCGATCTCTCGGCGGTAGTCACCCACGAATTCGGTATCGACCGTGCGGCCGAGGGGTACCAGCTCCTCGAGAACAGCCCCGACGAGGCTGTACAGGTCGCGTTCACCTACGAGTGATGAGCTGTTACGATTTTGACCCGTTGATTTAGGTGACTGCTGTCCCTTGTAGAACGTATGTACTCGACCACAGTGCTGACGGAGTTCGTCGCACAGCACTATCTCACTGTCCCGGATCCGGGACCGGAAGGTGAGCCCCACTCACACCACTTCGAGGTGGAGCTAACCTTCCGTGGTCCCGAACTGAACGAGTACGACTACGTCGTCGACATCGACGATGCCAGGGCGGCGTTACGGGCGCTCGTGGAGCGGTACCGCGACCAGCTGTTGAACGATCTCCCCGAATTCGAGGGGTACAATCCGAGCGTCGAACGGTTCGCCCGCGCCGTCTTCGACCGTGTGACGGAGATCGTCACCGACGGGACCGTCACAGAACTACGCGTGCGGATCTGGGAAGACGAGACAGCCGCAGCAACGTACGACGCGGCTGTATGAGAGTCGGCCTGACGGTGTACGGCACCCTCGAGGAACGCTCCGGCGGCTTCCGGTACGACCGGAAACTGGTCGAACAACTCCGCCGTGCCGGGGACAGTGTCGAGACAGTCGAACTGCCCTGGCGAGCGTACCACCGCGGCCTGCTCGACAACGTCTCGCCGGGGCTCCGGGACCGCCTCGACGTCGACGTCGATGTGATGCTCCAGGACGAACTCGCACACCCCTCACTGGTCTACACGAACCGCCACCTGCCGTACCCTGTCGTCACCGTCGTCCACCACCTGCGCGCGAGCGAACCTCGCCAGCTTTCGGGGCTGTACCGGGCCGTCGAGCGCCGATACCTCGCCTCTGTCGACGGTGTAGTCTGCAACAGCACCGTCACGCAGGATGTCGTTACCAGCCTCGGCGTCGACGCCACCTCCACAGTCGTCGCGCCGCCGGCGGGCGACCGGTTCGATCCGGCCATCGAACCAGCGGAGATCGAACAGAGGGCACGGCGACGCCCGCTCCAGATCGTCTTCGTCGGGAACATTGCCCCCCGAAAGGGGCTCTCGACACTCGTCGACGGCCTGGAACGGGCCGACACGGACGCCGAACTGACCGTCGTCGGCCGGGCAGTCGACGAGGATTACGCCGCTGCAGTCCGTCGCCGGATCGCCGACTCCGAACTGGAAAGTCGGGTACAGCTGACCGGCGAACTCCCCGATCCCGAACTCGCCACAGTCCTGCGAGAAAGCCACGTTCTCGCCGTCCCATCACGGTACGAGGGGTTCGGGATCGTCTATCTGGAGGGGATGAGTTTCGGCTTGCCAGCGATCGCTTCGGCGGCTGGCGGTGCAACCGACATCGTCACCGACGGTGACACTGGCATCCTCGTCGAACCCGACGACCCGGCAGCCATCGCCAGCGCGGTGACTCGACTCGGGACTGACCCCGACCGGCTGGCACGAATGGGCCAGCGAGCCAGGGAGCGCTACGAGCAGCATCCGGACTGGGCGAGGACGGCATCTCGCGTCCGCGAGTTGCTCGCAACTGTCGCGTCGACCGCGGAGGTGACAGTATGACCGACTCGTTCCAGCGGTATCTCCGGGCCAAGAAAACCGTCGACGACCGGGCACTCGACAGGCGGCTCGTCGACGATCTCCGTGGGGCGCTTTCGGCCCGCGCCAGCGCCGCCGACGGTCCGCTGCGCGTCCTCGAAGTCGGTGCTGGGATCGGAACGATGGTCGCCAGGTTCGTCGAGTGGGAGATCTTCCCGCCGGGCGAGATCCAGTATACGGCTATCGACTTGCAGTCCGAGAATATCGCCGAATTTCCCCGGTATATCAGCCAGTGGGCCGACGGCCGGCCGATTTCGGTCCTCGAAGGTGCCACACTCACGCTCGCGGGACCGGACCGGCGGATCGAACTCGATCCGACCGTCGCCGAGGCCGTCGACTACGCCGGGAGAACCGACACAGAGTACGACCTCGTCGTGGGAGCAGCGTTGCTCGATATCTTCGACCTCTCGAATCTGGAACCGCTCCTCTGCACTCTCGGGACCGACGGCTACTATTACTTCCCGATCACGTTCGACGGCGGGACGCGGTTTCTACCGACACACCCCGCAGACCGGGCGGTCGAACGCCACTATCACGCACATATGGACGCCAAAGCGGGCGGAGAGAGCCGGGCAGGCGGGGAAGCACTCGGCCGACTACAGCGCATGTCCGGCGTCAGCGTCGACGCTGCCGGCTCCGACTGGATCGTAGCCCCCGATGAGAAACAGTATCCTGGCGACGAAGCCTACTTCCTCCGGCATATTCTGACGACCATCGAGGGTGTAGTCACCGAGACCCCTGATGGGGAGTTCGACGGTTTCGCGGAGTGGCTCTCCCGTCGGCGGGCACAACTCGATGCCGGTGAACTGGTGTATCTCACCCACCAGCTCGATCTGTTCGGTCGTGTCGAAGAGCCGACTGCGATCGGCTCCGACCCAGCGTAGCCGTCGGACCAGTCGCGGGCTTCGTTTCGCAGGGCTGTTGATTCCCTAACATAAATGGCCGATGACTCCCAGTATACACCTGTGACAAACACGCAGATTTCGCTGATCCAGATCGACAACTACGGTCCGTGGACGACGACGCCGGAACCGCGCCGAGAGGTGGATCTCCAGACGCTCCAGTCGCGACTGTACGCCGATGTCTCGCAGCTGGTCGGCAACCGGGAGGGGTACGGCTTTTTCGCTCGCTTCGACAATCTCGTCACCGTGACAAACGGACTCGACCGGGAGGCACACCGACTCATTCAGAACTCGCTGGCGAACCGGTATCCCGTGACAGCGAGTGTCAGTATCGGGGTCGACGCGGCACCGATCGACGCACTCGGGGCCGCATCACGGGGACTGCAGGACGCGGGGAGCGCACAGGACAGTCAACGCCGTGAGATCCTCTTCGGAGAGCCACTCGCCGAGAGCGAGCGAACGGACGAGGACATCCAGATCGCCCACTTCGATGTCAACAACGCCACCGGGAAGTACACCGACGAACTCAACGAGTTCGATACGTTCATCAACATCGAACAGGGGTACGCCGAGCTGATGCGGTATATGCGACAGGCCCACGACTCACTATCCTTCTTCGTCGGTGGTGACAACGTGATCGCGGTCTGTACGGCGATGGACACCGCTGACTACGAGGAGACGATCCGTCACGTCCGCGACGTCGTCGATGTGGATCTCAAAGTCGGCGTCGGACGGGCACGGACGGCACAGCGTGCAGGCATGGACGCCAAACACGCACTCGAAGAGTGCCGAGAAAACGGTTCCACGGTGGAATTGAGCTGGTAAGTCGGTCCCGAGGGGGGCGAACGGTACTCGATCACCAGAACGCGAGCGATCATACCCGGCAGTATTAATCATACAGCTCACAATACGCTAGTGTGCTGCAGACTGCGATCGTCGGTCTCGGCAACGTGGCAACCTGGCACCGCCGCGGGATCGACCGAACCACAGGTACGACACTCACCGCGGTGGCAGACGTCGACGAGTCGGTGGTACGCGATCGGGCCGGGGAGTGGGGCGTTACCCCCTACACGGATATCGGTGATCTGCTGGCGACGGAACCACTCGATTGGGTCCACATCTGTACACCGCTGGCGACGCACGCCGACCTCGCAAAACGGTGTCTCGACGCCGGCGCGCACGTCCTCGTCGAGAAACCGATGACGGCCACGCGGGAGGAGTACGAGTCACTGGTCGACCGTGCAGACGCGGTCAGTCGTCGGGTAACGGTGGTCCACAACCAGGTGTACTACGGGCCGTTCGTCAGGGCCCGTCGGCTGGTCGAGAGCGGCCGGTTCGGACGTGTGCACGGCGTCTCCGTCCGCTGGTTGGAGAACAACGATCCCCGCGAAGCGGGCCGTGGGGAGTGGGTGCTGGAACTCCCCGGCGGGGAGTTCGGGGAAGGTATCGTCCATCCGATCTACGTCGGCCTTCGTTCCGCTGGTTATCCTGCCAGCGAAGCGGCGGTCACGGTCCAGCGGATCAACACCACTGGTGACGAGGGCGTAGAGTACGACGGTATTGCTGTCTCCTACCGGACCGCAGACGAGGTAACCTGCACGATCCAGCACCACTCGAACGTCCAGGGATGCCGGCAGCTCGAGTACTTCCTCGACAGCGGACGGATCGTCGCGGATATTCCGACTCAGACAGTCGCGGTCTACCCCGAAGGATACGGACCCAACGCGACAGTCGACAGGCCGATGCTGGACGCTGCCTACTGGACGGCCCGGAACGCCGCCAGCGCGATCCGGTCGGCTGTCGCCGTTCGCCTGCGGCGGCAGATGGCAACACTGCGTGACCGGGAGTTTACCGTCCACGACACGCACACGCCGTTTATCCGCCGCGAAGCCCGCGCTATTCGGGGCACTGGCGACGGACCGACGCCACGCGCGCAGGCAAACTGGGCGAACTACATCTTCACCACGATCAACGAACGTGCCAGCGATGATACCGGTACCTGATACAGGTGGCTGTAAACTCCTCTGTGTTCTATAGCCACCAGTATCAGTTCCTTACAGCCACCGTCACCCCATGGCTAATAATACAGAAAAGGCGCCGTCATCCCGGTCAAACCACCCGCGAAACCGATCTGTGTTTTAAAATACCTATCTATGTCTCCCGGGTCGGAACCCTGGTTCCCGGTATATGTATCCGTACCGTGTACGTTGGTTTGCAATGGCACCAGACAGAAGCCGCCCAGCCCTCATCGCCGTCCTCGCAGTAGGGATGGTACTGGCAAGCGGTATCGCCGGCGTCGTCTTCGCAACGACGCCCATGACTCAGGACGAATCGGACCCACCCGACGGTGCGGAAGTGATCGCGGAGTTCAGAGACGAGATCTCCTCGCTCGAAACTGCTCGGTTCACCCGCAATGAGCAATTCACGTTCAACAACAACACGCATACGAACACGGTCGACGTCGAGGCGGACCTCGAGGCCGACCAGAAACGAATCGAAACAGACGAACTGAAACAGGTATGGGACGAGGAGACGGTCACCACCTACAACGTCGCCGAGAACACTGTCGGCGAGCGCGAACGCGACGGCACGCCCCTGCTCCCACGGATCGAGCGACTCGTGAACGAGACGATGATAGGGTACGAGTATCTCGGTACCGACAGCGTCGACGGAGAGGATGTGCACGTACTCGAAGCGATTCCGCAGAGAAACGTCGACGCCAATGGTTCCCTAACGATTTCCATCGACACTGGAACCTACTTCCCAGTCAAAGTCGAAAGCCAGTCAGCGGATGTCGAGCACAGTGTGACGGCCCGCTACGAGAACGTCACGCTCGACGGAGAGATCCCAGCTTCGACGTTCGAACTCGACCTGCCCGATGACGTCGAGAACCGTCACGACAGTAGCGGCCCGGATATCTCGGAGTACGACACGTACGAAAACGCCGTGTCGAACACGGAGATAACACTCCCTCCTGCTGACCTGACCGGGAGTTTCACTTTCGACAGTGCCTCGGTCTTCGAGGATAGGGACATCGACACCGTGAGCGTGATGTACACCGACGGCGAACAGACGGTTACCGTCAACGTCCAGTACGACACCGTCCGGAATTTCAGTGCCTCCGACCGGCTCGAACCGGTCGATATCGGTGAGGAGACCGGGTACATCAGCGTCAACGAGGAGTTCGTCTCGCTCCAGGTCGAAGACGACCGGCTGTACAGCATCCACGGCGCGATCGACGAACAGACAGCAACCGACATCGCCGAAGCTCTCGTCAAGTGACATCCGCCGCGCCGTGAACAGCGTGGCGTCAAGACGCCACGGGCAGTCGGCCGTAGGCCGACGACGGCGGGATTCCCTCGCCGAATCGAGACAGCAATTATATTTTTTATCTCATTACCGGTCCAGAGAGTGGACGACGATGCTTGATTTTCCGTGGATGGAACATGGACGTATGAACGCAGAAGTACGGCACGTCGTACGGGAAGAACTCCTGCGGAGTATCGCGTGGTTCGGCTTGGCGATTGTCGGATGGCCGATTTTCATCGACGAAGTTGCGTGGGTAGAGTCCACTGTGCTGACAGTGTTCGGGCTACCTCTCCTCACCTGGGGGATCCTGACCGCGGGCACAGTCGGAATCCGACTCATCACGGCAAGAGAATTACAGGTCCAGACACTGTCCGGGTGGGTGGTATCCTCGGTGCTCGGGTTCATACTCGGTGGCGTGTGGGTCGTCCCTTTCCCGAGTACCTGAGCAGTTAGCTGTACACACCCCGTCTACTCGAACGGGCTGATGGCGATGCATTCGTACAGATATGTGCCACCGGGGTGGTGCAACTGTTCAGTTTCTTACAGTCGCCAGTCTGATGAGTGTACCCGCACGGTAGAGAGAGTTGCCGTCGCCCTGTCACAGAGAGTTATTGCTCTTTCTCATTATCAACGGTGAGCGCCGTGTCCTCGAGTGGAATAGCTGTCAGTCCGTACCCTTCAGGTACGGTACTACTTATTGCATAGATGACGACTTCAGCTTCTTCGTCGATAACCCGCATAGCTTTATTTTTGTTTACCTTTTCACTTTTTTCGAATCCGGCTACTTTTCGACCCGAGTCGTCGTCATCAGAGGAACCGAACAGTCCCATGGTATCATATCGTATCTACTGATATAAATGGGTTGTATACCGGTGGACAGAAGCCGTGCGACAGATGCGCCACGGTGGTGCCCTTCGAGTTATCAAACGTTCTGTCCACCGGTATACCCCGTGTACTGGAGTGGAGGGCTATCGATCCTCGGGACAGCGTTCGATCCACCCAACGCAAAACCGAAAAGAGATTAGATTCGTCTAATTTTTGCCTTTGATGATAACACTTATCTGATTTGTACTCTCAAATAAATGCACCATAGATGACCGAGATGGACTTCTCACACTCACCGTCCGGGATCTCGCGGCGACAGGCGATCGCTGCTGGGGCCGGACTGTTCACGACTGGTCTCGCCGGCTGTACTAGCAGCCGCGGGAACGAAGGGACCACAGCAGTCGCCTCGTTTTTCAGTTTCTACGACTTCGCCCGCCACATCGTTGACGGGACACCAGTACAGGTCGAGAACCTCGTTCCGACGGGGCTTCACGGTCACGGCTGGCAACCCAACGCCAGTGTCACGCGGGACATCATCGAAGCAGACGCGTTCATCCACGTCGGCCCGGGCTTCCAGCCGTGGGCCGACCGCGCTATCCGGACGATCGAGGACGACAGCGTCGAGACACAGCTGATAAACGCCCGTGCTGGTGTCGAACTCGTCAGCCTCGCCGCGACGCTCGATCCCGAGGAGGAAGGCGTCGGTGAACAGCAGGGCAAGGACCCACACTTCTGGCTCGACCCACAGCGCGCAAAGACCTCGATCGACAACATCACCGACGGACTTGTCGAACTCGCGCCGGATCAGGAGAGCGCGCTCCGCGACAATGCGGACAGCTACAAATCCGAAACGATCGACGCGATCGACGCCGACTACCAGGCGATTTTCGAGGGAGCCGCCCGCGACGTCGTCCAGCTCGCCGCACACAATGCCTTCCAGTACATCGGCGAGCGCTACGGCGTCGAGATGCGCCCACTCGTCAGTAACCTCGCCGCCAGCGGCGACGTCGTCCCAGAGGATATCACCCAGGCCAAGGAGGTCATCGCGGAAAACGACATCCGCTACATCGCAAACGGCGTCTTCGAAGCCCGTCGCCCGGCCGTCCAGCTGATCGAGGAGACACAGGCAAAGGCGTACTTCCCGGTGACGCCGTACGCCGGCGTGCGCGAAGAGTGGGTCGAGAACGACTGGGGGTACGAGGAGATCGCGTACAACATCAATATGCCCACGTTCGAGGTCGTGCTGGGGAACAAACCGCCCGCGGAGGCCGGTCCCGACGGGTGGGCACAGGAGTGGAGGAACTTCTAATGAGCGCACACACTGACTCACAGACCGCGGTCGAGGGCACTCCTTCCGGGCGGGAGGCGGTCATCGACATCGCGGACGTCAGTTTCGGGTACACCGCGACACCGGTCCTCGGCGACGTCTCGCTCCGGATCGGTCCCGGAGAGTACGTCGCCGTCGTCGGCCCGAACGGTTCGGGGAAGTCGACGCTGATGAAACTAATGCTCGGCCTCCTCGAACCGGATGCTGGAGCCGCACGACTCTTCGGGGAGCCTGCTCACAGGTCCGACCACGGCTCCCGGGTCGGCTACGTCGCCCAGCACGCCAGTGCCTCCAAGGAGATGCCGATCACGGTCCGCGAGGTGGTGAAGATGGGGCGGTTCCCCCACGTCGGCTTCGGTCGGCTCACGGCGTCTGATTGGGAGATCGTCGACCGTGCGATCGGGACGGTCGGGATGTCGGCGTTCGCGAACCGCCGGGTGACACAGCTCTCGGGTGGGCAGCGCCAGCGGGCGTTCATCGCCAGGGCGCTGGCCAGCGAAGCGGAGCTGCTCGTCCTCGACGAACCGACCGTCGGCGTCGACGTCGAGTCGGTCGACGCTTTCTACGACCTGCTGGAGGCGCTTCACGAGAACGGGATCACGATCGTACTCATCGAACACGACCTGGGTGCGGTCACCGACCACGCCGACCGCGTCGTCTGTCTCAACGGCGAAATCTACTTCGACGGGCCGACCGAGGAGTTCGTGGATAGTGACGCGCTCGTTCGTGCGTTCGGGGCCGCAGCCAGCAGCCTGGGTGATACGGCATGATCGACCCGGTACTTCTCGCGCTCCAGACGGGGCCGATCGACGTGGTCCTCGCCCCGCTGTACTGGTTACTGGAGTTCTGGTCCCTGCTCATGTCCGCGTTCGCGGACGTGACCGGACTCCAGATGTTCGAGTACAGATTCATGCATCGGGCGATCCTGGTCGGGCTCTGTATCGGGATCATGGCGCCGCTGATCGGGACCTTCCTCGTCCACCGCCAGCTCGCGCTCATCGGTGACGCGCTCGCGCACACCGCCTTCGCCGGTGTCGCGATCGGACTGTTCCTCAACTCGGTCATCGACCTCGGAGTGAGTCCGTATCTGACGGCGGTCGTCGTGGCGATGATCGCAGCTCTGCTCATCGAACTCATCTCCGAGGCAACGGACGCGTACAACGACGTCTCGATGGCGATCGTCCTCTCCACGGGGTTCGCGCTGGGAACCACGCTGATAAGCATCAACGCCGGCGGACTCACCGTCAGCGTGGATCAGTACCTCTTCGGGAACCTTTCGACGGTCACCTCACAGGCCGCCGCGATCTTGCTGGTCCTCTTTGCGATCATTATCAGCGTCGTCGCTCTGACGCGAAACCAGCTCCTCTACGTGACCTTTGACGAGACCGCGGCCGAGGTATCCGGGATCTCGGTGGCCTGGTACAACCGGATCATGGTGATGCTGACCGCGCTCGTCGTCGTCGGCGCGATGCAGATCATGGGCGTGATACTCGTCGCGGCGATGCTGGTCGTCCCGGTCGCCGGCGCGTCACAGGTTGCACGCAGTTTCAACGAGGCGTTGCTCGTCTCGGTCGTCCTCGCCGAACTGTCGGTCATCCTCGGCATCGCCGTGGCCTACTACGCGGGAGCGACTGCCGGCGGTGTCATCGTCCTGGTCGCTGTCGGCATCTACACGGTCTCCGTGATCGGCGGGAAACTCCAGACAGCACTGGGCGAGGAGTCGCGGCCGGAGATGGGGAGTATCAAAGTCGACGAGACCGAACAGTTCGGAGATTGATCTGGATCAGTTCGATCCGATATATTTCGACTGTCGGGGGTAGCCTCGGTCTGCTCCTGGCTGCCATCACTGGTTCGTTTCGTACGCTCGTGTGGCGAGCGTGTGTGCGCGGTCATTTCTGGAGCGTCCTACGCGGCGGTATGTGACCTGTGGAATCGGCGAGAGGAAGCTGTGAACCTGCTCGACGCGTCGTTTCCGGATCGGATCGCCGGGCGTGGCCGAACGCTCGGGATCGACCGCGTCGATGACTGCCGCAGCGTCACCACGCACGTGAACGGAGCTGACTCGTCGGTGTGTCGCCAGCTCGGCCGCTGCGCGCGCGCCGGCAACCAGCGCTCGAAACTCTACGTGTGTGCTCGACACGAACGTCGAGAGGGCTCGCGACCCCTCGACGAGCGGATCGCCGGCGGTGATGGTGTATCCGATCGCAGCAGCCTGCGGTTTCGCGTTCTCCGGCCCGTACCGAACACTGCCGTCGAACCGCAAGACGAGCGATAGCGCGGTCCCCGTCACAGTTCGCCTCTGTAGCGCAGCCAATCAGTGTTGCGCTCCGTAGTATCCGTCCCTTCGAGTGCCCGCTGTCCCATCAGTATCCTGTTGGACTGGAGCAGCTTCAATCTGGCCCGGGACAGCGGAGTGGCCTGTCTATGAGTTAAGCGTTAGACAGTAACACACCAGCAAAGGAGGTTCTCGACCAGATAGTGCCCAGCAGGCATCATTTCATGTATCGGTAGCAGGTAAACAAAGTCAGAGAACACATCACGAAACAACAGTCGATGAGTCATGGAGATGATAACGCTACTTACCGGCGGTCCGTTCCGGGACGTCATCGGGATCAGTGAGTTCGCACTCTCGTGGCTGCCACCCCGACAGGTGGCGGCACTACTCGCCCACGAGTGGTGTCATCACGCACAGCGACACGTCCTGATCCGGGGTGGTGTTAGCGTCGGATTCCTGGCGGCCAGTGTGGCCGGGATGACGGTGGTGTTCGACGAACTGGTGCCACTGGCCACACTCTGGTTCGTGCTCACGATTCTGCTCGAGCGACTCCTCGCCTACAGGACGATGCGGTGGCTTGATACTGCCGGACAGAAAACCTCGAACGAATTCCGCCACCCGGGGTGGCGCATATCTTCACGAATTTCTGTCCGGCAGTATGAGTACCGGGCAGATGCTGTCGCCGCACGGCGCACGTCAGCCGATGCGGTGGTGTCGTTGCTGGCCTCACTCGACGAAGCGACGGGCGTCGATCAGAGACAGGTCCCCTGGCTGTTCCAGTTGTTATCTACCCACCCGGCCTACGCCGACCGGATCGCCCGCCTCAGGGATCGACAGCCGAAAACGGTCGAGAAAGCGGCAGGGAGCGGAGGGTGACCACTGTTTGTCACCCTACGCGATACCCTGATACTGAATATCTGTGATCCGCCCGCACCAGTACGGCACCTCGCCGTCTGCCGTCTCCCACCCCACCTCGGCTTCGGTCGGAACTACCATCCCGTCGTGACGTTCGTACGCCCGGTAGTGGCCGACCCAGGTCCCAACCTCGTCGGTATCCTGGCGGTACCGATCCGCGGTGATACGCGTAATCTGTCCTGGACTGTCGAAGTGGAACACGGCCGTTGCCGTGACATCGCCATCTGCGATTGTCGCCTCTGCTGTCCGGTCGTCGATCCCCTCCCAGGTGACGCCTGCGGCGGGAAGCAAGGCCGTCGGGAACCACGGTGTCTCCGAGAGATACCGCTGGAGTTCCGCCTCGTTCATCCTCGGGTCCGGCCCTGCAGTTGCGACCGGGATGGCCCCAAGGAGATTCGCGCGGAGCCGCCCCTCACCATCGACGTAGGCGTCGAGGACGCGCGCCGAGATGTACGGTGCCAGTTCGATGTCAGCATCCCAGACGTAGCCCGGCGGTGAGACCGTGTACGTCTGGCGTGCGGCGAACGGGTGCCAGTCGGACTCGACACCGCCCAGGCGGAATGTGCCCTCTTGTGTGAGGGTGGCACCGTCGACGTGGCGCTGTCCTCGCTCCAGAACCGTTTCAAAATACTCCCCGACTGGCGCTGGTAGTCCCGTTAGATCGTCGGGATTGTAGTTGGCTGTAACGTGGCCACGTTCAGTTCGTAGCCGGGCGAGAAGGTCGTCGGTATGTGTAGACACACGACGATGACGGACTGCGAGCGATGCCAGGGCACCCAGGCAGGCACCGGCTGCCAGCCCAATTACCGCTCGCCGGGACAGTGAAGGAGTTCGCATGCTGTCGAGTTCGGTATCTGTGTAATCAGGCCGACGGTTCGCGGTTTCGTTTTGCGAGCGACACACCGATGTAGCCGCCGAGCGCGCCGAGACCGACGAGGTACGCGGCCCCGACACCGATCGAAAAGACTAGCGCGAGGCCGACGAACACGCCCAGTCCGCCGAGTCCCAGTTCCGCAGCGGCGATCGCGACGCCGCCCAGCAGGAACAGGCCAAGCAGTGCGAACGGGATTGCGGCCACGAGTCCGGTAAAGGCACCGATCCGCGCACCACCGGCACCGTCACCCTCCCCGAGGTAGCCCGAGACGAGCCCACCGAGGATCGGCGAGAGTGGGACGAACGACGTGAGGATCGTTACAACAGCGCCGATGGTCGCGAGGGTGATGGTATCGGGTTCACTGGAGTCCGTTCGGGCACGCATCCTGCCCCGGTAGAGGAGATAGCCCACTCCTCCGAGGAGCAGGAAAACGCCAGTAACAGCCGTCCCGATTCCACCCCAGGTGAAAAGCGCCTGTGTGATATCGATCAACTCGGCGTCAGTAAGTTCCGTCGAGGTGAGCCGTCCCTCGGCGACCCACGAGGCAATCCGGCTCCGGTCAGCGAGCGAGTACAGCCCCGCACCGGCAGTGGCAAACAGCAGGCCACCGAACACCAGTAGCGCAGCCGTCACCCAGTCGACCAGTTTGCTTATCAGTCCGGACGGCCGGACCCCGCGGCGGATATCGTCGGAGTGTGTGGATGAGGTGTTTGATTCCATCGTACTTATATATACGACCTGTTAGAATATAAACTAGTATTGAGAGATAGTAGCAGGGTTTGAGCAGGCTATCATCGAGCGATCTGGGTACCGGTCGTCAGATGAGAGAGCGCAGTGACCGGCAGTAAGCGGGTAGAGCTACTGTGGCTGTGTCAACATCGGTGCGAGTGCGGCGATCTGCGTTCCCAGATCGGTGGTTCCGTCGCCGGCAACCCTGTCCGAGACATCGAAGACTGGTGGCTGTGCGTTGGCGATCGCCGCGACTGCCTCGTCCCCGAGGACATTCTGCCGGAACTGGAGCGATACGAGTACCGACTCCTTGGAGAGGACTTTCTGTCGGTGTTCCGGACGTAGATCCGTACTGGTGTCACCTCCTCGGCAGTCTCGAACTCGGAGGAGGTGTGACTCGGGGTTCCGTGAGCCCGGAAGATCGGAGAGTACAACACGGAAATTCCGAGAGCGACTCCAGCTGTGGACGCCACATCCCCTTCGAATCATTGGCAAGATACACAGTTTAATTCCCAGTGACTGATAAATATCGATTAGATTATTATAATTCAAAATCATTTTGTTCACATGAACGACCACCAGCGGAAGCCGCCCGGATCCGGTGACGGACCGTTCGCAGTCGAGGCCCGGGGAGTGAGCAAGCACTACGGCGAGGTCGTCGCTGTCGATGATCTCGATCTGGCTATCGAGCCTGGAACCGTCTACGGATTCCTTGGCCCAAACGGGTCCGGGAAGTCGACGACGATGCGGATACTGACGACACTAACCCGCCCAACTGGGGGCAACGCCCGTATCATGGGGATCGACACCAGCGCCCGGACGGCGGTCATCGACCACATCGGCTACCTCCCCGAAGAGCCGCCGCTTTTCGACGAACTGACCGCACGCGAGCAACTCCGCCACATGGCTGCACTCCACGACATCCCGGCTGATATCGCTGATCAACGGATCCAGCAGTACCTCGACCGGTTCGACCTGACGGCCGCAGCCGACCGGCGCATCGACGGCTACTCCACGGGGATGCGGGAGAAAGTCGGACTCATTCAGGCTGTCATCCACGAGCCAGCGGTCATCTTTCTCGACGAACCGACGAGCGGGCTCGATCCCCGTGCTGCCCGAACCGTCAAGGACCTTATCGCCGAACTCGCAGCGGGCGATACCACCATCTTCCTCTCGACGCATATTCTCTCGGTCGTCGACGAACTCGCAGACATCGTCGGTGTCCTCAACGAGGGTCGCCTCGTCGCAGAGGGTGATCCCCGGGAGCTCAAACGACGCGCCGAGCGCGGGACCGGGGGATCACTCGAGGACGTCTTCCTCTCGGTGACCGCCGACCACGCCGAGGAGTACGCGACAACCGAGGAGGAGACGACGCTGTCCGCGAACGGTAGTAGAACCGAGGATAGAGCATGAGTGCGATCAGCCATAGCGTCCGACTTGCCCGCATCGACTTCCAGCGGATGCTCCGGAATCACACGGACTGGCGGAGTGGCACGTCGTCCCTGCTCGGCGTCGTGATCTACGCGGTTCTGGTCGTCATCGGGACGCTCGGCGGTGGCTACCTCGGCTACCGACTCGGTGATTCACTCGGTGCGGGGGTTCCGGAGATCGGGCAGTTTACGCCGATTGAGGTCGTCCGTGGCGTTCTCGCGTTGTTCTGGCTGATGGTGACACTCGTTTTCGTCTTGCGTGCGGTGGGCCAACGGGGAACACTCCCGCAACCAGAGGGGGTGCTGACGGTCGTGCCAACGAGCCAGGCGCTCGTCGGTCTGCTTCTCGCGGAGTACGCCTACTTCCTCCTGTGGCTGTTCCCTCCGGCAGCAGGTATCGGAATCGGGTTTACGGTCGGCACGGGGGTCGTCTGGCCCGCACTCGCGGTCCCGCTTGCCGTGGCAGCCGCTGGTATTGGGAGCATCAGTGTCGGCTATCCACTGGGGTTGTCGATACGTCACGTCGCCAGCCGATTCGAGTTCATCGCCCGTCACAAACCAGCGATCATCGGAGTCGTGTTCGTGGGGTACTTCCTGGCGCTGGCCAGCGGTGCGTGGGACCGACTGATGATCCAGTTGTTCGAACCGATGCAACAGTCACCGATCGGCTGGTACGCGGATCTCCTCTTTCTCGGCACCCCTGCTCTTAACGCCTCGTCGCCGCAGGCTGGCGGAGCAATCGCACTCACTGCCGCGCTGGTCATCCTCGCCGTTATCGGCGGAACACGAATCGCCGACCGACACTGGTTTTCGGATCCTGCACTCGCGAAGACGGAGACACCGACTCCCACCGAGGAGCCCGTTGCGCTAAGCATCGAACAAAGACTCGCACCAATCCTTGGGTTGGCGACGGCTTCTCTTATAACGCTTTCCTGGCGTCGAGCACGCCGATCGCCGCTGAAACTGCTATACGCGTTCTATCCGTTACTCTTGCTGGCTGGACTGTTCGCGAGCATCGTTCGGACAGGGAATATTCCAGCGTATCTCCCGTTTGCTGTTCTCGTGTTTGCAGCGTGGGCAGCCGGAGTCATCTTCACGCTGAACCCCCTGGGAGATCAGGGTGCCGTACTGTCCTCGACACTTTTGAGCAGGGTCGACGGGCGGACCTTTGTCAGGGCACACCTCCTCGCGGGACTCGTCGTCGCGATCCCGGTTGGGACGCTTGCGACGGCTGTGGTTGCAGTTTTGAGTCCCGTGAACCAGCAGACTGTGATCGCTCTCGTGGCTACGACACCATTTGTCATGGTCGCCTCGGCGGCCCTCTCGATCGGAATTGGCGTCGCCTTCCCCCGGTTCGAGGCCACGAAGGTGACTCAGTCGATGAAAACCGTTCTGCCGAGTCGCTGGGCGTTTTTGCTTTTCACACTCTATCTATTTGCGACCATCACTGCTGGCGCAATA
>Ga0207714_1001000_pt1 | contig 18934 bp, 19 predicted proteins | sample PonA232FremontCA_2_FD_187270 | JGI IMG/M metagenome (GOLD analysis project Ga0207714, IMG submission 187270) | Marine sediment microbial community from Fremont, CA, USA - Pond A23 Sediment 2 (SPAdes) | ecosystem: Environmental > Aquatic > Marine > Unclassified | place: USA: Fremont, California...
GCGAGTTCCACCAGCGCTTCCTTGTCGTCCGGCGCGAGGGCGACGTTGTCCACGCCCGGTTCCCGGGCCGTGCCCGCATTGCCTGGTGCCACCAGCACCTGCTCCACCTGCGACGATTGCATCGCTTTCCAGGCCAGCGCATGCTCGCGGCCACCGCCGCCGATAATGAGTACCTTCATCGAGTTCCCTCTCAATGTCTGAAGTGGCGCATCCCGGTGAAGGTCATCGCCATATTGTGCTCGTCCGCTGCGGCGATGACGTCGTCGTCACGGATGGAGCCGCCCGGCTGGATGACGCCGGCGATGCCGTTTTCGGCGGCATTGTCCATGCCGTCGCGGAAGGGGAAGAACGCATCCGAGGCCATGACCGCACCGGCCACGTCCAGCCCGGCCTGTTCGGCCTTGATGGTGGCGATACGTGCGGCGTTCACGCGGCTCATCTGCCCGGCGCCCACGCCGATGGTGCACCCGTCGCGGCCATAAACAATGGCGTTGGACTTGACGAACTTGGCCACCTTCCAGGTAAAGAGCATGTCCCGGATTTCGTGCTCGTCGGGCACGCGTTGGGTCACCACCTGCAGATGTTGTTCGTCCACCATGGCCTGATCGCGGTCCTGAATCAGCAGGCCGGCGTTGACGCGCTTGTAGTCCAGCGCGGGGGCGGCAGGTTGCCAGTGACCGCATTCGAGCAAGCGTACATTCTTTTTGCTCGACACGGCCTCGCGCGCCGCTTCGCCGATCACGGGCGCGATGATGACCTCCACGAATTGCCGCTCGACAATGGCCCGGGCGGTGAAATCGTCCAGTTCCCGATTGAAGGCGATAATGCCGCCAAAGGCGCTTTCCGGGTCCGTGGCGAAGGCCCGGTCATAGGCCTCGCTGAGCGTATCGGCGAGAGCCACGCCACAGGGATTGGCGTGCTTGACGATGACACAGGCCGGTTCTTCGAACTGTTTGACGCACTCCAGCGCGGCGTCCGTGTCGGCGATATTGTTATAGGACAGCGCCTTGCCCTGGAGCTGGCGGGCCGTGCTCACGCTGGCTTCGGTGGCATCCGGTTCCACATAGAAGGCGGCGCGCTGGTGCGGGTTCTCGCCATAGCGCATGTCCTGGGCCTTGTCCAGTTCAACGCGGAACGGGTCGGGCAGATCCAGCGCCGGGCCCTCGGCGCTCTGTGTCTCGAAATAACGCGCGATGGCAGCGTCATAGGCGGCCGTGTGAGCAAAGGCGCGGCGGGCGAGATCAAAGCCGTGTTCCGGTGTCAGGCGCCCCTGCGCGCGCAGCGCGTCCAGCACGGCGTTGTAGTCCGCCGGATCCGTGACCACGCCCACATCGGCGTGGTTCTTGGCGGCGGCACGGATCAGGGTGGGGCCGCCGATATCGATGTTTTCGATGGCCTCGTCGAAGGTAGAGTCCGCGCGCGCCACGGTTTCGCGGAAGGGGTAGAGGTTGACCACCACCAGATCAATGGGGGCGATATCATTTTCCGCCATGACGGTTTCATCGGCGCCCCGGCGCCCCAGAACGCCGCCGTGAATGGCCGGATGCAGTGTCTTGACCCGGCCGTCCATGATTTCCGGAAACCCGGTGTAATCCGAAACCTCGCGTACGGTGACCCCGGCCTCCTGCAAGCGCCGGAAAGTGCCGCCGGTGGACAGGATCTCCACGCCCAGCTCAGCCAGTCCCCGGGCGAATTCCTCGATTCCGGTCTTATCCGAAACGCTGATCAGCGCGCGTTCCGCCGACTTCTTCATGATGCTGCGCCTCCCGGTTTGAAGGGAAAAACAAAAAAGGGCCGTTCGTGAACGGCCCCGGAACAACAGTCAGGGGGACGCTAGAGCAGTCCGTACTGCTTGAGTTTCTTGCGCAGGGTGCCGCGGTTCAGGCCCAGCATGTCCGCCGCCCGGGTCTGATTGCCCCGGGTGTGCTCCAGGACCTTTTCCAGCAGGGGAATTTCCATCTCTGCCAGTACCGTCTGGTAGACATTGTTGACCTCTTCGCCTTCCAGATTGGCGAAATAGTCGGTCAGTGAACGCCGCACGCAATTGCGCAGGGTGTCGTGGCTGTCGGTGTGCGCAAGCGTCAGGGCGGAAGTGTCTTCGGCGGTGCTCATCTCGATTCGGGTCCGTGCTGCTGTGCTGTTCATGCGGCCAACGCTCCGTCGTCAGAATCAATGGCGAACACTCCCTCGGGCGCCCACGCGCGGGACGGAGTGCAAGCCGGAATTTTGTGGAGTTGCGACTGCGTATTGCTTCGCGGTGTCTCGTTCCCCGTGATACCGACACCCGAAGCCCCGCGGCGCGCGCCGACACCGGGCTCCCCCATTGGACCGGTTGTGCGCGTTGCGGGGCGCACCCCGGGCTCGGTGTGCCGGCTCCGGGACTGCTCGTCCGGAAGCGACCGTGCAATCCGGGAGAGCTTCCCGGCGGACGAAACATGATACCACCGGCGCCGCCGGATTCCAGTCCCCGAAGCCGATTGGAATGCAATTTTGTGCGTTCGGAAGATGAGCGGATCAGCCCGCTTCCGTGTCCTCCGGTCCACGGGCCGGCGGATGGAAGCGCAGGCTGTAATTCACCGCGTCCGGGCCCGGGTCCAGGATTTCAAAGGAGACGTGGACGGGCACATCCGGCGGCATCAGCTCGCGGTCCTCGAGTTCGCCGGCGCGGTATTCGTCCGGCGTGAAACGGCGGCTGGCCAGGGGTTGTTCGTCCATGGAGGAAAAGGTCAGCTCGAGATCGGGAAATGGCTGGGGGTGCTCGGCCTCATTGAAAAAAATGGCGTCCACCACCAGTGCATCGTCTACTTGCGGATGACTGCGCACCACCAGGTTGGCTCCGCGCAGTTCGTCGATATTGGAGCGTCCGGGCAGCGTGCAGCCGGCCAGCTCGCAGATGCGTGCATAAAGCGGGCGCCACTCGGGCGTGCGTGCGAGCTCTGCGAAATTGAAAGCCAGGGATTGTACGGCGAGTACAATCACCGCGAGCAGGGATAACGAACTCCATTTCAGCCATTGCGTGCCCGGGGTGGCGAAGCGGGGGGCGGAAGACTTTCGGGCTTCGGGTTCTTCCCCGCCGGTCGGTATGTCGATGTAATCCAGCTCCGCGCCATCATCCATGTCCAGCGAGAACAGATCCGTGTTCGCATCCTCGTCCGGGACTTCCTCGGGTGCGCGTTGGCCCCGTCGGGACTCCTCGGATGCTTCCTCCGCTGGTTCGCCGTCGCCGGGCGATTCGTCCAGCAGCGACATGTTTTCCGGCGAGGGGGGCGCCGCGCGGGCCTGGTCCGCATCCGACGGCGAATCGTCGTCCTCGAGTTCCTCCAGCAGCTGTTCCGCCCAGGATTCATCCGTATCTCCGCCACCCCCGGCATCGGTGAAATCATCGTCGCCCAGTCCGCCGCCGTCCTCGTCCATGGACAACAGGCTTTCGCTGATCTCGGAGTCCCCCAGCGAAACCGCCGTGTTGTTCGTGGGCAAGGCTTCGCTGTCCTTTTCCTTGTTCGACTGCTCCGACTGGCTTGCCTCGGTGGAATCGTCTTCCGGCAGAGTCCAGCGTTCAGCCGGGTCCGGTTGCTGTTTCTGCGGCTGGTCCTGTTGCCGGTCTTGGGACGGACGGGCCTGGTTCTGCCCGCCGCGCTGAGGCTTGTCTTCCGGTCGGGGCTGGGCCTGCTCGCGCTGGCCCTGTTTCGGGTCTGCTGGCCGCTTCGATTGCTGCTGTCCGGACGGTCCCGCAGAAGCACCGCCGGAGGCGCTCTTCTGCTTGACCTTGACGGGATTGCCCTGTTCGTCGACCAGGTTCTGCGTCGCCAGAAAGACTTCCAGGCAGGAGCCGCAGCGGACCTTGCCCCGGGCCTGCTTGAGCTGCTCCACGCCGATTTTGAACTGGGCCCCGCAATGCGGGCACCGGGTCTTGTACTGAGCTGCCATGCCGGTATCGATCCGCTCGTGTAGAAGTCATTCTTGTACAGCCACCGCTGCGGGCGGCGCAAGGGCATGGTTCCCGCCCGGCGTTATTCGGCCTGACGCCGGATGCCGGCCAGCAGGCACCAGTCACCGCGTTCGACAGGTGCGTCCAGCTCGAACCATGGTTGGTAATGGTGGCATACCTCGGACGCTTGTTCACGCAGAATACCCGAGAGCAGGATGGCTCCGCCCGGCCGTGTCAGTTCGGCCAGATGGGGCGCGAGTTCCATCAGCGGGCCGGCCAGGATATTGGCCAGCATCAGGTCGGCGCCGCCGGGCACGGATTGTAGGTCGTGGCAGAAGAGACGGTCCTCGACACCATTGGTTTCGGCATTGGCACGCGTGGCGGTCAGCGCCTGGGCGTCCAGGTCACAGACATGGGCGCGCTCGGCGCCCAGCAGCAGGGCCGCGATGGCCAGCACCCCGGAGCCGCAACCGTAATCCAGTACCTGCCGGCCGGTGGGCGGATGGGCGTCCAGCCATTCCAGGCACAGGGCGGTGGTTTCATGGGTACCGGTGCCGAAGGCCAGGCCCGGATCCAGACGCAGGTTGACGGCGTCCGGTGCCGGCGCCTCACACCAGGAGGGCACGATCCAGAGTCGCTCACCGAAGCGCAGCGGCTGGAAGTCGTCCATCCAGCTACGCTCCCAGCTCTGATCGGCCAGCATTTCCACACGGCTATCGGGCAGGGAGGCGCCGAACTGGTGCTCGATCCCGGCGATCAGGGCATCCGGATCCCGATCCGCGGGGAAGAGCGCGGTCACGATGGTGTCCTGCCACAGTGGCATGGCCCCGGGCGCGGGTTCGAGCAGGGGTTCATCGCCGGCGTCGCGCAGGGTGACGGCCGCGGCGCCGGCGGTTTCCAGCAAACTCTGCAGCCGCCGGGCCTGGTCGCCGTGGGCGGGGATATGAAGCTGCTGCCAGCTCATCAGCGCAGGGTGGCCTCCAGGTGGTGGATGTCCACCCCACCGTCGATAAAGGCGGCATCCCGGAAGATGCGGTCCCGGTGCAGGGTCACATTGGTCTGGATGCCCTCGATGACGATTTCATCCAGGGCATTGCGCATGCGCGCCAGCGCCGTGCTCCGGTCCGGTCCCCAGGTAATGAGCTTGCCCAGCAGCGAGTCATAGAAGGGTGGCACCGTATAGCCGGTGTAGACATGCGCGTCCACGCGCACCCCGTTACCACCGGGCGCGTGGTAATAGCTGATCCGGCCCGGACAGGGGTGGAAATGCACCGGATCCTCGGCGTTGATGCGCGCTTCCATGGCGTGGCCGCTCAACCGGATATCCTCCTGACGCAAGGACAGCGGCTCGCCGCCGGCGATACGCAGCTGTTCCTTGACGATATCCACGCCCGTAATCATTTCCGTAACCGGATGTTCCACCTGCACCCGGGTGTTCATCTCGATGAAATGGAATTCGCCCTTTTCGTAGAGAAACTCGAAAGTGCCCGCGCCCCGGTAGTTCATTTCCTCGCAGGCGCGGACGCAGCGCATGCCGATATCGTGACGCTGATCGTCCGGAATGTGTGGCGCGGGTGCTTCCTCGACCACCTTCTGGTGGCGGCGCTGCAGCGAGCAGTCCCGATCACCCAGATGGACGGCGTTGCCCCGGCCGTCCGCGAGGACCTGGATTTCCACGTGCCGGGGGGCTTCCAGGAATTTCTCCATGTAGACCGTGTCGTCACCGAAGCTGTTGCGTGCCTCGGACTGCGTCATGGTGATGGCGTTGAGTAACTGCTCCTCGTTGTCCACCACGCGCATGCCCTTGCCGCCACCGCCGGAGGCGGCCTTGATCATGACGGGATAGCCGATATGGCGGCCGAGCTCGAGCACCTGGTCCGGCTCGCCCCGCACCGGGCCGTTGCTGCCCGGCACCGTGGGCACGCCCGCCTCCTTCATGGCGTTAATGGCCGAGACCTTGTTCCCCATCATGCGAATGCTTTCCGCGGTGGGCCCCACGAAAATGAACCCGGAGCGCTCCACGCATTCCGCGAAATCCGCGTTCTCCGCGAGAAAGCCATACCCCGGATGCACGGCGTCGGCATCGGTCACCTCGGCGGCGCTGATGATGGCCGGGATATTGAGGTAGGACTCGGTGGACGAAGCCGGGCCGATACAGACGGCTTCGTCCGCCAGGCGCACATGCATGAGATCCTTGTCCGCCTGGGAATAGACGGCCACGGTGCGGATGCCCATTTCCTTGCAGGCGCGCAGGATACGCAGTGCGATTTCGCCGCGATTGGCGATAACAACCTTTTCCAGCATGGTGAGTATCCTGTGGGTCTAGACGATGCTGAACAGCGGCTGGTCGAATTCCACCGGCTCGCCGTTTTCCACCAGCACCGACTTGATGGTGCCGGACTTGTCCGCCTCGATCTGGTTCATCATCTTCATGGCTTCGACAATACAGAGCACGTCGCCGGCCTGCACCGTCTGCCCTTCCTCCACGAAGGGGGGCGCGTCGGGCGAGGGCGCGCTGTAGTAGGTACCCACCATGGGCGACCGCACCAGATGGCCTTCGGGCTCGGTTGGCGCTTGCTGCTTGTCCGGCTCCGGTTCGGGCGCCGGTTCGGGCGCCGGTGCCGGTGCCGCGGGCTGGGGGGCTGCGGGCTGGGGCGATACCTGGGCCGGACCGCCCCGGCTGATGCGCACCGATTCCTCGCCTTCCTGGATCTCGAGCTCGTTGATGCCGGATTCTTCCAGCAGCTCGATCAGTTTCTTGATCTTGCGGATATCCATGAACTTATCCCGTGCCTTCGGACTGAATTCGCGCCAGTGCCGCCTCCAGCGCCAGCTCGTATCCCCGGGCACCCAGTCCCGCGATCACGCCCTCGGCGATATCGGAGAAATACGAATGCCGGCGGAAGGGCTCGCGCCGATGGATGTTGGACAGATGCACCTCGATAAAGGGGATGGCCACCGCCTGGAGCGCGTCCCGCAGGGCCACACTGGTATGGGTAAAGGCCGCCGGATTGACGATGATGAAATCCACCTCTGCGTCACCGGCCCGTTGAACCCGGTCCACCAGTTCGTGCTCGGCATTGCTCTGCAGGCTGGCGATGTCGACGCCCGCCGCTTCCGCGCGCTCGCGCAGCCGGGTCTGAATGCCGTCCAGCGTCTCGCGGCCATAGGTGTCTGGTTCCCGCCGGCCCAGCAGGTTCAGGTTGGGCCCATGGAGCACCAGAATGGAAGCCAACGGATGATCCCCCGAAATGCTTGTAATTGTGGCGATCCGAGCCGGATTTGCGGGGAAAGCCGGCCGACCGTCAAGTCACCATCCTAGGGATTCCGGGCACCGGGGGAAAGCGGATTACAACTTTGGTTACAAATGATCGCCACCGTTCACCGCGAGATGGCCGGAAATACCTTCTCGTTCAGGTGTCGGCGGAACCGATCCGGGCCCATTTCGCCCAGCACGCGGCTGTCCGGGATTTCGTCGCCGTCAGGGTCACGGAACATCAGGGTGGGCAGGCCCAGAACCTTGTAGTCCTCCATCAGCGCCCGGTTTTCGGCGTTCACCTCGGTGATGTCGATCCGCAGCAGCCGGAAGCCGGACAGCGCCTCGAGGACCTCGGGATGACTCAGGGTCTCTTCTTCCAGTATCCGGCAGGCTACGCACCACTCGGCGAAAAAATCCACCAGCACGGGCTGGTCCGCCTGCCGCGCCTGTTGCAGCTGGCGCTCGAGCGCCGCCTGACCTTCCAGATCGCGCCACGCCGCCATACCGCTTTTCCCGGCGTCCGTTGCCGAGGTTTCCGGCGACCCCGAAGCAGCGGGCTGCAGATGGGACAGGGGCTGCCAGGGATCCTTGCCCCCGGAGGCGGCTCCGATCAGCATGACCACACCGTAGAGCGTCAGCAGCAGGGCGATGCCGCGGCGCAGGCGGTACTCGCCGCCCGGTTCCAGTGCGCCCAGCTGGACCCCGTAGACGGCCAGCAGCATACCGTAGAGCGCCAGGGTGATACCGTCCGGCAGGATCCGGTCCAGCAGCCAGATGGCCACGCCCAGCATGAGCACGCCGAAGACATGCTTGATGTCTTCCATCCAGGTGCCTGTCCGGGGCAACAGGCTGGCGCCGCCGGTACCCACCAGGATCAGCGGCACGCCCATGCCCAGGGCCATGGCGAACAGCGAGGACGCCCCCGTAACCGCGTCGCCGGTACCGGCGACATAGACGAGTGCGCCGGCGAGGATGGGCGTCACGCAGGGCGAGACCACCAGCGCCGAGATTACCCCCATCAGGCCCGCACCCAGCAGGGAGCCGCCGCGGTCATGGCCGTGCTGGTGGAGCCGATCGCGGAGGAAGCCGGGCAGTTGCAGTTCATAGAGCCCGAACATGGCCAGCGAGAGCACTACGAAAACAAACGCGGCCGCGACAATGGCCGCCGGCTGCTGCAGCCAGTACTGCAGGTTCAGTTCCGCACCGAACAGGGCCACCAGGAAACCGGCCACCGTATAGGGGATGGCCACGCCCAGCACATAAGCCAGGCTCAGCGTGAAGCCACGATAGGCGGAAGGGTTGTCCTCGCCAGCGATAATACCGGTGAGAATCGGAATCATGGGGAAAACACAGGGCGTAAAGGCGAGCAGCAGTCCCCCGACGAAGAACAGCAGCACCACCATGGCGAGGTTGTGGCCCTGCATCCAGTCACTGAACGCATGGGCATCCGAGGATTGCAGCGTGGCGAGAAAACCCGGGTCGTTTCCGGAACCCCCGGACGCGGATGATGCACCGGTTTCTTCGGCAGGCGCCGGTCCGCTTCCGGGGAGCTCGATATCCAGGCGCCGCGTCCGGGGGGGATAGCACAGCTGGTCCTTGAGGCAGCCCTGGTACTCAACGAGCAGCACCGCGTCCCCGGCAATACCGTCGGGCAAGGGCAGGGTGATATTCAGATCCTGCTGATAGATCTGGACGTGGCCGAAGAATTCGTCTTCGTAGTCTTCGCCCGAAGGCAGCGCCACCCCGGCGAAATCCGAGATGGGCTCCCCGTCCGGCGTTTCCAGCCGGAAATCCAGGTGCCGGCGATAGAGGTAGGTGGATTCGAGCAAGTCGAAGGTCACCCGAATAGCGGATTCCTCGGGCAGGTGGGAGGTCTCGATGCCAAAAGCCTCGTCGACCGAGGGTACCTCGTTGGAGCCACCCAATGCGGCGGTGTCGTTGCCGGGCAGTTCCTGGGCCGGTGCCTGAACACCGGCGAAAACCACAAGCGTAAACAGCAGTGCTCTGAAAAACATGATCGGGATTCTCCGTTTACGGAGCTGTTGGTCCAGCGATGACACGGCAGTATCCGGCTACTGCGTTAGCACAGGATTAACAGGCTGTGATCAGCCTGCCCGAAGGGCTGTCTCATCAGCACCCGGGCGGACTGACGTGCAATGAAACGGCAAGGCCGTACCCGGGTTGATGGTGCGGGTCGGGCCGCCATCAACGGCGTTCCAGTCCGGCGATTCTCGCGCGCGCGGCGTGATAATGCCAAGGCCGGCCATCGCGAAACGGGAGCCGGGCACAATAATGGACGACCCATTATACATCGTTCCGCGGGGGGCGCTGCCCAGGGGTGGGCTGATCACTGTTGCCCGGGCTCGGGCACGCACCGGGCTGGCGATGAATGGCGGTGACTTTGTCGGATGCGTGAAACTGTTATATTGGGTCCGTTATACCGTTTCGTTGAACATCACTGTGCCGCCAGAGCGGGGAGAGACCATGCGGGGGAAGGGAGGTTTTATTGAACGTCTGGGCGACCGGGTGCTGGATCCGGCGTTGAGTCGGCCCTGGCGCTGGGCGTTTTGGCTTCTGGCCGGCCTGTTGCTGCTGGATGTGGCCCTGGGCTGGTACTGGAGTGATGAGCCTGATCAGTTCCAGGTGAGCGAGCATCGTTCCGATACCCGGGGCGCGACCACCACCGCCACCCTGATCCGGGTGGCTGAAACCCTGCTGGAGAAACCGGGCGGTTATCTGCGCAACGACATGCTGCCGCACCAGTTCTGGCTGGATAACATGCCCAGCTGGGAATACGGCGCACTGGTGCAGGTGCGCGATATGGCGCGCAGCCTGCGCCGGGACATGAGCCGATCGCAGTCGCAGAGCCAGGAGGATCCGGCCCTGGCCATCGCCGAGCCCCAGTTCAACTTCGACGCGGATAGCTGGATCATGCCGGCCACGGAAAGCGAATACCGCCGGGGCATCCGGGCGCTGGAAACCTATCTGGCCCGCCTGACCGGCAAGGAGCCGGGCGGTGCACGGTTCTATGCGCGCGCGGACAACCTCAGTGACTGGCTCAACGAAGTGCAGAACCGGCTGGGCAGTCTCTCGCTGGCGCTGTCGAAGAGCGTGGGCCGCCAGGAGCTCAGGGTGCCCCGGGCCGCGGCGGACATGCCCGGCGAGGCGGGCAAGGCTGTCAGCGGGGATCAGGAGAAGACACCCTGGCTCAAGATCGACAATGTCTTCTACGAAGCACGCGGTGCTACCTGGGCCCTGGTGCATCTGATGAAGGGGGTGCAGGAAGATTTCGCCGGCGTGCTGGAAGAAAAGAACGCGCGTACCAGCTACCGCCAGGTGATCCGGGAACTCGAGGCCACCCAGGCCACCGTCTGGTCACCGGTGATTCTGAACGGTTCCGGTTTCGGTATTCTGGCCAACCATTCGCTGGTCATGGCCAACTATATCTCGCGGGCCAATGCCGCGCTGATTGATCTGCGGCAGTTGTTGCAGCAGGGGTAACCCCGGACGGGCCAATAGACTGGCGCCCGCGGCGCCCATGGCCGCATTGGTTAATCGGTCAAGGTGCGCGCATGAGCCATCATGCGGCAGCTTCCGGGGCGAGTTCTTGCCAGGCACAAAAAGGCCGGCAAGAAGCCGGCCCCCTGGATCCGTTCAGCTCGTGTGATCAGCCCTTGTACTGCGACACGGCCTTTTCCACTTCCTTGCGAGCCGCTTCGGCGCTGTCCCAGCCTTCCACCTTGACCCATTTGCCGGGTTCGAGATCCTTGTAGTTCTCGAAGAAATGCTCGATCTGCTGGATCAGCAGCGGCGGCAGGTCACTGTGCTCCTTCACGTGTTCATAGACCGGCGTGAGTTTCTTGTGGGGGACACAGATGAGCTTGGCGTCCTCGCCTTCCTCGTCGCTCATCTTGAGGATGCCCACCGGGCGGCAGCGGATCATGGACGCCGGCATGACCGGATACGGGGTCACCACCAGCGCGTCCAGCGGATCACCGTCGTCGGACAGCGTCTGCGGGATATAGCCGTAATTGGCCGGATAGAACATGGGCGTACCCATGAACCGGTCCACCTTGACCACGTGAGAGTCTTCGTCGATCTCGTACTTGATGGGATCGTGGTTGGCCGGAATTTCGATGATCACGTTGATGTCATCGGGGAGCTCTTTCCCCGGGGCTACCTTGTCGAAATCCATGGAAAATCCTTCCCCTTTGCCGGGTTGATGGAGGGGCCGCGAATCTTGGCAGGTTTTTCAACAGCCTGCCAGGCGGGCCCGTGGCGGCGGCGGAGTATAGCAATCCGCTGGCCGGGCGGCCACCAGTGCCGCTCAGCGCCACTTGATATTGCAGCCCAGCGACGGCTTCTGGTGCTCCGGGTCCGGAGTGTCGCCCGCGAGCACGGTGTCACAGGCTGCGCGCAGGTCGGCACCGGTGACGGGTGTGTCCGAGCCCGGGCGGCTGTCGTCGAACTGGCCGCGATAAACCAGTCGATGGTTGCGGTCATAGAGGAAGAAATCCGGGGTACAGGCCGCCCCAAAGGCGCGGGCCACCTCCTGGGTTTCGTCCGCCAGATAGGGGAAGGGATAGTCGCGCCGGCGAACCTCGTCGGCCATCCGGGCCGGGCTGTCGTCGGGATATGTGGACCCGTCATTGCTGTTGATGGCCACCACCGCCAGACCCCGGTCCATGTATTCCCGGGCAAAACCGGCCAGCGCCGGAGCAATGTGCTTCACAAAAGGGCAGTGATTGCATATGAAAGCCACCAGCACCGGATTGTCATCCAGTTCGGCGCTGTCCAGCTCGCGGCCGGCGCTGTCCGGCAGGCGGAAGGCGGGCATGGGGCTGCCCGGCTCCACCATCTTCGAAGCTGTTCGTGTCATCAGGGCTCTACCGGATGCCCGCCTTCCTTCCAGGCCGGGAAATGGCCTTTCAGTTCGATCAGCTGGTCGAAGCCGGCTTCGTCCAGGCGCTCCATGGCCTGTTGCGTGCGCTTGCCGCTACCGCAATAGATGACCACCGGATCCTCCTTGTGCTCGGACAGACTGTCGATGTAACCGCCCATCTTGTCGTGCGGGATCAGTCGGGCCTCCGGAACATGGCCGTCGAGATATTCCGACTCGGTACGAACATCAATAATCAACGGTGCCTTGCCGGATTCCAGTTGCCCGGCCAGTTTTCCCGGCGTGACGGTTTCCGCCGACCAGGCCGGCATCGACAGCAGCGCCAGGCCCAGCGCCAGTGTACGAAGGAAAATGCGCGTCATGAATCTCTCCCGATGCAAGTCATACTCCGCTGAAACGGAGACTCAGTATTCGCCCGGGCCGAGCTCCTGCCATTCCTCCAGCTCCTGCCAGAGTTTGTCGGCGTCGCGCACCATCCTGGCGATCGACGTGGATGAGCTCGGGTTGGCGAAATACCCCGCCAGGGCCCGGGCGGCCACCTCATATACAAACTCTTTTCGGCTCATCTCCGCAAGCGGTTTCATCGGGTCTCCCCCCGGATTCGTTCATGCCGTTGCCTCGCCCGGTTGGTAACGCCGCGCCGGTGTTACGCCGTCGTCGAACAGCCTGCTAGAACTTGAATTCGGTGTTCAGTTTTTTCGGTACCGCCACCAATTTGGGGCGCGCGATCTGGGGCAGCCCGTTGCGGTACGGCGGCGGTGCCTCGCCCCGGATCAGTGGTGCCAGGTATTCGCGCGCCGAGGGTGTAATGTTGAGGCCGTCCTTCGAAATGAATTTCTTCGGCATCTTCTTTTCCACATTGGCGACCTTGTTCAGCGGCGCCTCTTCAATCGTCCAGCTGTACTTTTGGGTATTGCGCCGGACAATGGCGGGCATGACGGCGTTCTTGCCCGCCAGGGCGTATTCCACCGCCTTGCGGCCCACGGCATAGGCCTGTTCCAGATCCGTGGCGGAAACCAGATGCCGGGCCGAGCGTTGCAGGTAATCGGCCACGGACCAGTGATACTTGTAGCCCAGCTGGTCCTTGATCATCTGCGCGATAATGGGCGCCACGCCGCCCAGTTGCTTGTGGCCGAAGGCGTCGGTCGTGCCGGCGTCGGCGATGACGGTGCCGTCCGGGTAGCGCGCGCCCTCGGACACCACCACGACACAATAGCCGATGCGCTCCACGGTCTTTTGCACGCGCTCGAGAAACGCCTGCTGATCCAGCGGCACCTCGGGCAGCAGGATGACATGCGGCGGATCATCCTTTTGCTCGGCGGCGAGCGCGGACGAAGCCGCGATCCAGCCCGCGTGGCGGCCCATGACTTCCATCACGAAGACCCGGGTGGAGGTGGAATACATGGATGCCACATCCAGCCCCGCCTCGCGCGCGCACACCGCGGTGTACTTGGCCACGGAGCCGAAGCCGGGACAGGTGTCGGTAATGGGCAGGTCGTTGTCTACGGTCTTGGGCACATGGATGGCCTGGATGGGAAAGCCCATCTTTTCCGACAGTTGCGAGACCTTGAGGCAGGTGTCGGCGGAATCGCCGCCGCCGTTGTAGAAGAAATAGCCGATGTTGTGCGCGCGGAACACCTCGATCAGACGTTCGTATTCATGCCGTGATTCGTCCAGCCCTTTGAGCTTGTGCCGGCAGGAGCCGAAGGCGCCGCCGGGCGTGTGGCACAGCGCCTCGATGGTCTTGCGCGATTCCTTGCTGGTGTCGATCAGGTTTTCATGGAGCGCGCCCAGGATGCCGTCGCGTCCGGCATACACCTTGCCGATGCGATCCTTGTGCTCACGGGCGGTCTCGATCACGCCGGCCGCACTGGCGTTGATGACGGCGGTAACCCCGCCGGACTGGGCATAAAAGGCGTTCATGCGCGCCATGGCCGTCTCTCCTGTCGGCAACTGGATTCGCCTCGCATTCTAACAGGCTGTTGGAAAACCCGTTGCGAACTCAGGCTTTCAGGCTGGTTCGCAATCGAGGCGCTCTTTTGAAGGCGGGGCTCGGTCCCGTCGAAAAGGGCAACAATGAATGCGGGCCAGCCTGAAGCGCCCATCTGTTGCCCTTTGTCGCTCGGACAGGGAACCACCCTGTCCGTCGCAACAAAGTACACCAGCGGAACGCTTCAGGCCATGCTGAGTGCGCAAGGGGTTTTCAACAGCCTGTTAATGAAAGCCCGATCGAAATGCATGGATGCGCCGCGTACCCGGCTTTGCCACAATGGCGCCTTTCAGGGCCTGCCGGGCCGCGGATGACGGAAGCCTGTCCATGCATCTTCATATTCTCGGCGTCTGCGGTACCTTCATGGGTTCGCTGGCACAACTCGCGCGCGAGCTGGGCCACCAGGTGACGGGCTCGGATGAAAACGTCTATCCGCCCATGTCGGATCAGCTGCGCGCCGCCGGCATCGAGATTCGCGAAGGCTATGCCGCTGACCATCTGCAACCCGCCCCGGATCTGGTGGTCGTGGGCAATGCCCTGAGCCGGGGCAATCCCGCAATCGAGTACATGCTGGATGCGGATCTGGCCTATACTTCCGGCCCCCAGTGGTTGTCGGAGCATGTCTTGCGAGGCCGCCATGTGCTGGCCGTGGCGGGCACCCACGGCAAGACGACCTGCGCCAGCATGCTTGCCTGGATCCTGGCGAATGCCGGGCTGGAACCCGGTTTTCTGATCGGCGGGGTACCGGGCAATTTCGAGGTATCCGCCCGGCTGGGCCGTTCCCCCTTCTTTGTGGTGGAAGCCGATGAGTACGATACCGCCTTCTTCGACAAGCGCTCCAAGTTCGTCCATTACCGGCCGCGCACCGCCGTGCTGAACAACCTGGAATACGATCACGCGGACATCTTTCCGGACCTGGCCGCGATCCAGCGCCAGTTTCATCATCTGCTGCGCATCGTGCCGGGCGCCGGCCGGGTAATTCTGCCCCATGACGAACCGGCTCTGGATGACGTGCTGGCCATGGGGTGCTGGTCCGAAGAACAACGCTTCGGTGAGGGCGGTGAGACCGGCTTCCGTTTAGTGAGCGAAGATGGATCCGCTTTCGAGGTCTGGGCCCGGGGCGACAAGGCGGGCGAAGTCCAGTGGCCGCTGACCGGGCTGCACAATGTGCGCAACGGCGTCGCTGCACTGCTGGCGGCACGCCATGCCGGCGTGGCACTGAACGACGCTGTTGCTTCGCTTTGTAATTTTGCCGGCGTCAAACGGCGCATGGAACTGCTGGGTGACTACCACGGCGTGCGGCTCTATGACGATTTTGCCCATCATCCCACGGCTATCGCCACCACCCTGGAAGGACTGCGCAAGCAGGTGGGGGATGAACGCATCCTGGCGGTGATCGAACCGCGCTCGAACACCATGCGCATGGGCGAGCACCGTGACCGCCTGCCGGACGCGGTGCAGTGCGCGGACGAGGTACTGTGGTACGAGCCGCCCGAACTCGACGGTGCCCTGGAATCCGTGGTGGCGCGCAGCAGGATACCCGCGCAGCGCCTGGCGCAGATCGACGCCCTGATCGAACGTGTACGGGAAGAAACGGGACCTGTGCATGTGGTGATCATGAGCAATGGCGGTTTTGGCGGCATTCACCAGAAACTGGTGCGCGAACTCGATAAAACCGGCAGCAAGAAAGGTTGTTGAACAATCAGGGTGCCGGTATCACCGTAACCGGAACTGTACTGGCAAGGTAATCTCGCGGTTGTCCACGTCCAGCCCCTCGGGCGGTGCGGGCAGGGCCACTTCGCGCAGCAGGCGCTGGACATGTCGGTCCAGGATCCGGCTGCCGGAGCTGTCCTCCAGGTTCACGGCCGATACGCCCCCGTCCGCGTCCACCGTAAAGTTGATGCGCACCACGCCTTCCTGGCGGCGCAGCCGGGCGCGGCGGGGATAGGTCTTGCGTTGTTCGATGGCGCGCTGGATCTCGCCCAGATAGCGGTTCCAGGCATTGTCCCGGTCGCCTTCGTCATGGGCCCCGGGCCCCGCTTCACGCCCGTCGCCGGCCGGTTGTTGCGCGGTTTTCTGTTCCTGCGTTTTTTCGGGCTCTTCACCGGGGTCCTGTTCCGGCTTCGATTGGGTTTCTTCCTCCGGTTTTTCCTCTTCCTTTTCTTCTTCCGTTTCCGGTTTCTGTTCCGTTTTCAGTGCCTCGGGTTCGGGCTCTGGTTCCGGTTCCGGTTCCGGTTCCGGTTCCGGTTCCGGCTTCGGTTCGGGCCGGGGTTGTTCCGGTGCCTTTTCCGGCGTGGTGGGGGCCTCGGTCAGGCTCAGGTTCAGGGTGCGGCCCCCGCTCACGGGGCCGCCGGAGCCGCCCTGCAGGGTCTGCGGCGCCAGCCAGTACGGAGCCAGCACGGCCGCGTGCAGGGCCAGCGCCAGGACCAGGCCCGCGCCGCGGATCAGGCCCTGTCTCATGATTCACTCCGCAGGGTGATTAGCTGGACCGAGTCGAAACCGGCGTCGCGCAATGCCTGCAATACCGGACGCAGCGCCTTCGAGCTCACCCGGGCATCGGCGTGCAGCCGGGGGCGTTCGCTCGCCAGCAGTTGTCCACCTTCCGCCGCCAGACGCTCGCGGGACAGCGCTTCACCGTCCAGCAGCAGTTCACCGCCGGGTTGCAGCGTCAGCCGTGGCATGTCCTCCAGCGGCTGGTGCCGGGCGTCGCTTTCCGGGGTCTGTATCTCCACGGGGGGCTGTTGCGCCATGTGCCCGGCCACCATGAAAAACACCAGCAGCAGAAAGACCACATTGATCAGCGGCAGCATGGGTTCGAGCATGGGTCGGCGTCGTTCGTCCGAAGCGATCCGCATGACTACTCCAGCAGCGCCAGCTTCACGTCGCTGTAGCCGGCCGCGCGGATGCGGTCGGTGACGTCAATGGTGGTGGCCAGCGGCACCGGATCGGCCGTGGTGATATAGAGCGGCCGGGGGTCGTGCTCGTCCAGCCAGCCCTCCAGTGCGGACAGCGACAAGGTCCGGTCGCTCATCTCCACTTCATCCGCGCTGGTGATATGCACCCGGGTCAGTTGCTGTTCCGCGCCCGCCGCGCCCGCCGAGCGGATGGGCAGCGGCGCCTGCTGCAAAGTGGTGAAACGGGTCACCAGCATGAAGAACACCAGCAGGATGAAGACCACATCAATCAGGGGCGTCAGACCGATACCGGGACTGCGGTGAACAGGCGGGTCAAGATGCATGGGCCATGCCGTTTTGGGCCGCTAGCGGCGCCTGGTCCCCCGACTGCGCGTCCAGCCCGCCCTGTTCCACCAGCAGGGGGCGCAACCGGGTAAGCCGGTCCTCCATGGCATGGCGGCCGCGCTCCAGCCACCGATCGAAGCCGTGCCAGGCGGCCAGCGCGGGGATGGCTACCACCAGGCCGGCGGCCGTGGTCACCAGGGCTTCCCAGATGCCGCCGGACAGTGCCGCCGGGTCCACCCGGCTGCCTGCGGTTTCCAGCGCCTGGAAGGCTTCGATCATGCCGAAGACGGTGCCCAGCAGACCGATCAGCGGGGCCACGGCGGCGGTCAGTTCCAGCAGGCGCAGCCCCTGACGCAGCTGTTCCAGTTCCTCGCGCGCCAGGCGTTGCATCTCCTCCATCCAGGCCGTGCTGTCGGCGTGGAAACGCGCGGTAAGCAGCAGGCCCCGGGCCACGACCCGGTCCACGGGTGTACGCGCCATCTCGGCCTGTTCGCGCGCGCCGACGGTATCGCCTTGTGTCAGCCGTTCCAGCAGGGTTTCAGCAATCCGGGTACGGGCCGGTGATTGAACCGCAAATACCAGCAAACGGCCGATGACGGTGGCAATCGACAGCACGGACAGGATGAAGAGTACCCACATGGCCACACCCCCGGCGGCGAACCAGCCGGGCAGAAAGTCACCGGACGGTGTCATGAAACCCTCCTTCGGGGACTCGGACAGGTGGCCATGCTAGGGGGGCAGTCCTTTTAGTGCAACTGATTCTCAATTATTGTTCGACCAGATCCGATTCCGAGATGAAGCGGGCTGGAAAATCCTGTATCGTTCCCATCTTCGGATAAACACCCTGTATGCGGTAGCCTGAAACCCGGCGGACTAGCGGTGAGTCGGCAGTATTAAGCAAATAAACATAAAGAATTTCACCGTTATAACGCTTGGCGTTACTCTGCGCCGCCAGAAACTCGGCACGAGGTTGTGAGGCAGTCATGAGAGCAATGAATCCGGAAAAGGTGCTCAGCGTCCATCACTGGACGGACGAACTCTTCAGTTTTACCACAACGCGCGATCCGGGTTTCCGGTTCAAGAATGGTCAATTCACCATGATCGGGCTCCAGACCGAGGGCAAGCCGCTCATGCGCGCCTATTCCATGGTGAGTGCCAATCACGAGGATCATCTGGAGTTCTTCAGTATCAAGGTCCAGGACGGGCCGCTCACCTCCCGGCTGCAGCATATTCAGGAAGGCGACGAGGTGCTGGTGAACACCAAGCCCACGGGCACGCTGGTGGTGGACCACCTCAAGCCCGCCAAACGCCTCTGGATGATGAGCACGGGGACCGGCCTGGCGCCTTTCATGAGTCTGATCAAGGACCCTTATGTTTATGAGAGCTTTGATCAGATTATCCTGGTGCACGGTTGCCGTTATGTCAGCGAGCTGGCCTACGAGCAGGACATTACACAGGATCTGCCCAACGATGAGCTGATCGGCGAGCTGGTCAGCAATCAGCTGCTGTATTACCCCACGGTCACGCGCGAGGAGTACAAGCATCAGGGCCGCATCACCGACCTGCTGGAAAGCGGCAAACTGGCCGAGGATCTGGGCTTGCCTCAGCCCAACACGGA
>Ga0207714_1001001_pt1 | contig 18932 bp, 5 predicted proteins | sample PonA232FremontCA_2_FD_187270 | JGI IMG/M metagenome (GOLD analysis project Ga0207714, IMG submission 187270) | Marine sediment microbial community from Fremont, CA, USA - Pond A23 Sediment 2 (SPAdes) | ecosystem: Environmental > Aquatic > Marine > Unclassified | place: USA: Fremont, California...
AGGTCCTTTAGCAGTAGCATTATTATCATAAACTTGTTGGGCTATCTCATAATCATATACATCCTTATAGCTTTCTTGTGAGCTTTTAAGAGTTATCAATCCTTTATCAATTTCACGACTGACCGTTGTTCTATGTTTGCCTATTTGCTCACCGATCTCAGTATAATTTTTATTTTGATAATTGTATAAATGAGCAATCTTTATTCGTTGTTCTCTTGTTATGTGTTCACCTTTGGAACTTTTTGTGTTATAATAATCCCGACACATATCGTATGCCTCCCTATATGTTTTGGGTAGTTACTTAACATTATAAAGGAGGTTACCGGTATGTGTCTATTTTTTTGTCAAGGCCCCGTGCATTTAATTATACAATCTAGCGTATTAATTTATTTTTAATAACAAAAATATCTTCCAGAAATTAATACTCCAGGAAGATATCTTTTATTATAATAAATACCTTTTTGCATATGATATTACTTGTGCTCTATTTTTTAAAGATAGTTTCTTTTTTATTTGATTCATGTGATACTTAATTGTTACTTCACTTAAATAAAGTCTATCAGCTATTTCTTTATAAGTATATCCTTTGGAAACAAGTTTAATTATCTCTAATTGTTTTTCACTAAGATCTTCATCATCATAATTTTTTTCATTCAAATTTCTTAGTCTATTAAAAAGACATTCTTCTAGTCCTGGCGAAAATGGATTCTTGCCTTTTTCTAACTCACGTAAACTCTCTATTAATTCTTCTCCATCAAGGCTTTTTAATAAATATCCAGAAGCACCTGCCCTAATAGCTTTAAATAAACTATCATCTTCTTCAAAACTTGTTAACATAATTATTACTGTATCAGGTAATTGTTTTTTTATTTTTTTTGTTGCCTCTATCCCATCTTGTCCAGGCATCTTAATATCCATCATAATGAGGTCTGGCTTTTTTTCATAAGCAACTTCTACTGCTTTATAACCATCATTAACTATAGCTACAATATTAAAGTCTTCTGCTTGTAAAAGATTTTTTAAACCTTCAGCAAATAAGGGGTGGTCATCAGCTATCATTATTTTCATAATCAATCCCCTCCAATAGGTAACTCTACAATAATTTTACATCCTTCTCCCGGTTGAGTCTCAATATTAAGACTACCACCAATTAATCGAGCTCTTTCATTCATAATATTCAAACCAGAACCTATGCCTTCATTTAAATTTTTAATTCCCTTTCCATTATCTTCAATAATTAACTTATATCCATTGTTACCATACTTAGATATAATGTTAACTTTACTAGCTTCCGCATATTTTAATATATTGGTTAAAGCCTCTTTTACAATATTTATCAATTGAATCTTTTCTTCAACACCTATTAATTTAATTACTTTATCTGTAGTTTTATCTAAGAAGCTTTTATATTCTACATCAATATTACTTTTTTCCCTAAAATGTTTTATCTCTGTTTTTAACAAAGTTAAAAAGTCTTTTGAATACTTACTTTTACTTCTAACATTATATACATATTCTCTAATATCTTTATGAGCATTCCTGATTATCTTTTTTAATCTTTCAAGATATTTATCCGCTAATGTTATATTTTCTTTTTTAACCTGCTTTCTGGAAGCTTGAATCTGTACTGTAGAAAAACTCAATACCTGACCTAAATTATCATGTAAGTCTCTTGCCATCCTCTGTCTTTCTTCCATTACAGCTAATTCTTTTTGCTGTTCTGTAATTTTTTCTCTTGCTTTTTTCAAATCAGTTATATCATGAATAATCATTACTCCAGCTAATAAATTGTTTTTATTATCATCTATAAATGATATGAAAATTTCATAATAATAAGTTTTATTTTTATATTCATAAGTTAATTCCTTATTTATAAATCCTTCATTACTTTCAAAAGATATAGATTCAAATACGTTATCTAATTGATCTGATATTACATTTAGACTTTTCCCTAAATAATTTTTGGTTTTATTTAAAAAGAACATATCCTTTATTCTAGGATTTATATCTATAATTCTTTTTTTCTTATCAACAACAACTATACCGCTTGCCATCTCTTCAATGATTGTCGTTCGTGCAATTGGAACAATATCAAATATCTTATATCTAAATATACCCCAACCTATTAGTAATCCTGATATACTAAATAATATTGGGGATATATCAAACCTACTTATAGGACTATATCCAATTACATAAAGGAAATTAGATATAAATATTAAACTATATCCTAAAAACAAAAAGAGAGTTTGATTTTTATATATATTATTTCTATTCCAAATCGCTTTTATTAAAAACAATATACTTAATACATTTAATATATATACATAGATAAAGTGCACCCAAAACCAAGGACCATAATCTTTTACTATTACAGAAAATATACTGCCGGATTCTAAACTAATATTAGATCTCATTAAGTTATGATAACTATTAGTCCAAACTAAAATAATAGTAAAAATTGGAATCAATGATAACAAAAAGATATTTTTTTTGTTTACTAATTTTTCACGATCGGTAAATTCAAAAACCATTATAAGCCAAATTAATGGAGCAAATGCATAGAAAAAATACTGTATATTTGCCCAAAATATTTTAGTTTCAAGATCCACTCCAGCCATTTCAAACCCGTTAGCTAAAGCCCATAAAGAACCTGTTAACATGCTCAACAAAAAGGCTTTAGCCCCCTTTACATTTCTATACTTATAACTATAAATAGAAAGCAAAAAGGTTATAAATGCTGAAATAAAAAGTGGAAACAAATAAGAAGTAAACTGAAAACTCATTTTAAACACCCACACTAGTAAGTTTTTATGATACATAAGTAGTTAATTTTTATAATATACTACTATTAATATTCAGTTTAAATGAGCTTTTCCCTTTAATTATAATTCTTATTTTCCTCTCGAAATTTTCTACCAACTTTTTCGCATACTAAAATGTACTCTTGGTCCATCCTGTACACCGGTAGGTATAGCAATAATAAGCTTCCCAGAAATATTATTTCTAAAAGTAAAGTTAAAACCATGACCTAGAGATGTTAGATAATCATCTTGATTATAATCTTCCTCATTACCTTTATAAGGTAGAACTCCTCCATGGTCGATAAAAGCAAAATATTCTTTTGTTTCATCTATTCTTTTATTTATCTCTAATGAAATATAATATCCTTGATCTCCTGTTAATCTGCCTTCCTCAAAACCTCTTACTGTTGACATCCCACCTAAAGAAAACTGTTCTGAAGAAGGAAGCAATTTATTATTAGCTAACTGTACATATGTTTTAAAATTCAAAGAATTTTTATTATCCAAAATATGTTGTCTTTCAAAATAAGCATTGTACTTCATAAATTCACTACTTACACCAGGGTCATTGTAATCTCCTTGTCCCGATTTAGTATAACCTTTTGATATATTATAATTACTAAATATAAGTTTATTTTTATTAACAGATTGAGTAGTTATATGTAGGCTATATGTTTCAATATCAGTCTCTAATAGATTAAATCCTGAAAAAAAGGTATCTGACCTTTTATATTTATACTCAAAACCTCCATCTGCTTTAAAGCCTTCTTTAACAAGTAAGGGTAAGTTTAAGGAAATTCCATAATCTTCATATTCTCCTTTAATACTTACACTTTCAAAATCACCATAAATTATATCTGATACATTATTATTATAACTTATATTTGTTCTTCCATCCCAGATTTTAATAGGTAAATCATAAGATAATATCCCCCCTTTTGTTCCTTCGGTTTCAAAATAAGAAAAATTTATTCTATCTCTATATCCCATTAAACTATTATTACTATAGTTAAAACCATATCTAATCTTACCACTTTCTTTTCTACCCCTGTTATCAATAAATATAGATTTTTGTGTATTTTTAGGCTCAGTTATTTTTAAGATTAAATCAGTTGTTTCATACTCTTTACCAGCTTTAAGATCAGCTTGAATATTAATATCATTTACTACATTAAAGTAAAAGAGTTCATCTTCTAAGGTATCTATTTTTATGATATCTCCTTTGTTAACTGATAATCTATTTTTAATATAACCATCTTTAGTATATATGTTGCCTTGCAAAATTATTTCTGCAACCTTTCCTTCAATTAGTTCTATTTTTACTATTCCATTTTCAACATTTTGTTCTGGGAGTATTGCTTGAGCAGTTATATAGCCTTTTTTTACATATATTTTATTAATATCTGATACAAGTTCTCTTAATTCATTTATAGTAACATTCCTATTTCCATAATCAGATATTAAATTATCTAATTCTTTTTTTGATAAAATACTAGAACTATTTGTTTCAAACTTACTTACATAAATACTATTAGACTGAGAATAAACATTGGATTTAAAAACAAACATTAAAAGTAATAGTATAATCAATGTCAATAATAATAACTTTAAATATGACTTCCTTATTGATTTTTTTAAAATTAAATTATTATAATACATATTTTTACTCCTCTTCTTCAGATTCTAATATATTATCAGTATTAACTGAAACTGTTTTTAAAAGTTCTCTAAATTCTTCTGAAAAATCACTATTGAACTTTCTATCTAAATTATTATTTTTTGTGGAATCATTGTTTATTATTTGGAATAATTTATCAATAATTCTTATGAAACTATTTTCAGTACTAAAATCATTTATAATAAAATCAGGATTATAGTTTACAACAAAGGTATCTGTTATCATTTTTCTATCTTCTCTTAAACTTAAATAGAAATGGCTATTTTCTGGATATAGCTGTAAGTCAGATCTATATAATTTTTTATTAATATTATCAATTACTACATAATAGTCCATGTTATATATGTCTGCCCTGCTACCTAATAAGATATCTTTGAATTCTAATCCATAGGAATCACTATTTATATAAATATTATTAGAATATAGTTTATTAAAGATTACAGGTTGTTCACTGTTAAATTCATTCACTGATATGTTTACAAAAATATTATCAGCTTTATTACCGTTATTTCCAACTATATCTAAATATAGTTCGTTTAACCCCAAATGATTTATATTTATTAAATTAACATTATCTGCTTTAATATCAAGAGATTTTTTGATATCGCTTTCATTAATAGTTATTTGTTCATTATCGTCAATTATATTAGCAATGAATTTTTCTGTTTTTAATTTATCTATAAATATATCTTCTTTAGAAGTTAGATCAATTGCTCTTTCTGCACTTAAAAGTTCAGCATCTATTTTTCCATCTAATACATCTAAATTTATCGAACCATCACGACTTATTAGATATTCAGTTCTCAAGGCTTCAGGATATTGATTAATGTAAATATCGCCTTTAGCTTCACCATTTAATAAATTAATAGCATTAATATTTATCCATCTATTACTACTACCAATACTTCCATTTAAAGCAGTTAATTTAATCTGTTTTCCTGCAATATCATTTTCATTACTTTCATATTTATTATGAGTTTGAATTGAATTACCTGCAGTTAATTCTACTTCACCTTCACTACCTAATACTTCACCTAGGAAATTAATGTTTTGATCAGCTATTACTCCTATATTGCCGTTGTTAGAAGTGATTAATTTAATGTTTAAATCATTATTTACTTCATTAAGATAAATATCATCTTCTGCTTTTGCTGTTAAATAACCATTATTTGGATTAGAAGAATCAATATAAATATAGTTGTCTATTTCTCCTATACTTCCATAAACTGATTCTAAATTAATACTATTAGCGATAACGTTGATCTGGTTATCTTGATTTAATTTATTTATTATTGAACCATCTGCTAACATATCTAATTTACCATTATCAATTTGTACCTTATTAATTTCAATAGTCCCAGCATTGTTAACTAAAACATTTTCTCCCTTTTGATCAATTTTTTCAATATATAAGTTATCTGTTATATTATTAAAACTGATATTACCGGATTCAATATTAGTTGATTCTATTTTTTGTACTTGGTTTTCATTATTAAGATACTGTCCTGAATTACTGCTGATTTCTAAAAAATTGGTATTAATGAATCTACCTAATTCGGTTGTTTCATTAATGCTACCTGTTGATGATATTTTTACATCATTATTATCTAATCTTATAGCACCTTTGATATTTATATTACCATCGTTAATAATATTTAAATTATCTCCAAATTGATCTATCCCTATTATATTCAATTCTGAATTATTTACTAGTCCAACATTTGAAGAAGATTTATTAATCACATTTAAGTTGTGTATATTATTTTCTCCATATAGACCTTGTCCATTTTTAGTTACTGTAGATAAGTTTTGAGTATTAATATATCCTTCACCATATTGGTCAGCTACTTCATATATACTGTCAGCTTCTAAGTGAACTGAATCTTCTGCAGATAATTGACTCGAAATATTTAAAATATAACGGGTATATAAATCAATATTATTTGCTTTAACAACATCGGTTGTCACAGATTGATTACTTGATATATCTAAATATCCAACTGTATTGGCTTTTAACTTGCCATTCTTTAATTCAATCTCAAGTGAAGAGTCCTTTTCATTATTCTCCATTCCCATTCCAAATATATCTCGGCTTGAAATTAAGCTTAAAGAGTTAGATGATATACTTAAACCTGACTGTCTCCCGATTATACTACCAGAACTTTTTAAATTAATATGGTTACCTGCAAAAATTCTGTTTAATGATAAGTCTCCTAAAGTTTTTTCAATGTAAATATCTTCACCTGCCCGTACTGAACCTAGATAACCCGATTCTATTGTTAATGGATTTGTATTTGTACCTATGCTTCCTTCACCGGCTTCTAAGACAATAGCTCTTCCATTTGAAGAATTTAATGAATAGTTTTTATTAACATTATTATAATTTGTAATATTATCTCTTGCAATTAACCTGATTTCACCTAAACTATCTATTTGATCAATATTTAATGAACCCTCTGTATTTGTTATAAAGGTATCTCCCGTCAAACTGTTAGATATTATCTTTGTTCTACCATTTACATATACCGGTCTTACCTGATTAATTTTGATAAATTCAGCCTTTTCATTGTCATCATATGTGATTTTAATATCCCCTGGTAGATGTGCACTTGCTAACGCAGCAGCCTGTTTTTGAGTTAATTCTTGGTTTGAATTTAGATCAATTATCACAGGTTGATCATCAAATCTACCTATATCATCTCTCACAGATAAGAATATATCTTCACCTTTAATATTTAAATCTCCTTTGATTAACTGAGTATTTGATTCGGGCAGTAATGCATTTTGGTTTATCTGATATTCTAACTCAGCATCATTCCAGGCTGTTCTTTCACTTAACAAACTTGTTTGTGTATTGTATTTATTATCATCTAGAACACTTTGAAATGTAACATTATCAGTTAAAGGATTTTGATCTTGCCATCCATCTTCTAATACTTTATCTAAGATACTAATATGTGAATCTACACGTTCTCTAGTATAATCTAAAACAGCTGTATCAGAGGCATTCATTCCAACCCTTGGTTTGTAAAACTCAATACTATCTGTTTCTAACTGGTAGACTCCATTTTCATCAATATAACCTTTATCAATTAGATTCCAGTACTGTTCATATGCCTTTTGAGCGCTTTGTAAATAAGGATTTAATGTTGTATTTTCTGCATCTTCATATGCCCCATGTTCTTCAGTTAAATGAAGTCTTTGTTTAATCATATCAGCAAGTTGTCTTTGTTTTTCTAGGTCAACTTGTCTGTCTCTGATAGCATCAACTATTTTACCGTTATTTACAGTTAATTTTACATCACCTATTGTTGAATGAACTCTACTTAATCTAAGATCTCCACCCAAACTTCCTTTTACTTCTTCTATATTAATATTATGCATTGCTTGAGCTTCAAGAATACCCTCTGAATCAATTTTAAAACTATTACTATTTGAACCTATTTCTCCATTCTTACTTATTAAAGTGATATCCCCTCCTACAACTGCTCTGGAATTTTGACTTGTTATGTTTCCATCAGCTGTTAGTTTTACATTAGAATTATCCCAGGAAGCTATCATGCTTAAATTCAAATTATCCCTAGGGGCTGAAATATTGACATTGCCTTTAAGTGTTCCACCTATTAATTTAGAATCATTTTTTAGACTTATATTTATAGGTTGACTGTTTGTTCCAATACCAGTATCAGCAAAGATATCTAAATTATTTGTATTTATTATTGCTGAACTGTATTGGGTTATACTACCATCATAGTGATCATTTTCTGTTAATGCTGTTCTAATTACCGTATCACCTTTTAAGTTATCAATAACACCACCAATAATTAGACCTGGGTCTGATTTGATTAATAGATTGGCTCCAGTACTTCCTTTAAAATTAATCTGTATTTCATTATCAGCTTTTAAACTGTTTCTAACATTAATATTAGCTTCTGAAGGCATCCTATACTCCCAGGTTTCTCCATCAGGTAGTCCTTTATTTTCCCAATCAACAAATCTAACTGATAAACCTCGAGTCGAACTACCTCTGCTATAATAACTAGTACTATCATCAGTGATCTTTTTAACTCCATATTTATAACTATCGACACTTCCTGTTATTCTTTGTTCAAAGATGTTATCATTGTTCTGATCAAATACAAATCCTTCAGAATGATTTAACCAATGTCTGTCAGTTACATTTGAATCTTCATCATATATATTTGACCAATACCAATCATTCATATTTGACCTATAATCATAAAACCAATCTTTATCTTCATTTTCGGTATCATAAATCAATCTAATATAACCATCTTCATTAAAAAGGTCTCTTTTAATTGTAGCAGTACGAGTCCATTCATAACGAACTCCATCTTCTGGGGAATAATTCAGGTTGCCAGGACTGATAGAATTAATTGGAGCATCTGGCTTTTCAGTATTGTAGGTTCTATTTAGATAATAGTGTTGTATTGCTTCTCCTGGAGTATTAACATACCAGTTAGTTTCTCCCTTTAAAGTATCCACTATTTTTACCATGCCCTGAGCTGTAGTACCAGTATTTATATTATTAATTAAAAGTTTTTTACTACTTTGATTATTGATTTCCACATTACCAAGTCCATTTAATATCTCAATATTACCTGCTGGATTAGTACTTACAATATCACCGTGTAAATAAAGATAACCTCCACCACTGGCATTAATATCCCCTAGTATTAGTTGTCCTTTATTAAAGTCATACTCTAGATAATATTTATTATCTATATTTTCTCCTAAACTATAATACTGTTCAGGTACTAGTATTTTATCTCTTGTGTTTTGATCTGATATCCACTGATCAATACTTGAATTAATATTAATATCCCAATTTACTGGACTTCCAGCTCTTATTTTACCATTAATATTAATCTTATCAGCATTAATGCCAATTACCTGGCCTGATAGTGCAGGTTGATCTGGGTTTTCAACAGTTGGGTAATCGAATTTTGTTTTGTATAAAGATCTATGACTTACTTTTTCCATCCAGAAGTTTTTAAATAGTTCTATATCATTACTTCCTTCTGCATCTGAATCATGTATATTTGGAAACTTGTTACCAAATACAATAGTATATCCTCCACCATCTGCATATGTTTTACCATCTTTCTCTAATTTATACATCAAACCTTGAGGATCTCTCAACCAAGTATTCACTTCTCCACTAGCCATAGCATTTGCTATATATTCAGCTGCAATATCAGCATCACTTGGTAATTCTTCATCGGGATACCAGGCTGCCATCGGATCTGCATCAATATTGTACATCCCGGAAGGATTATTTATTATTACAGCACCATTGGGAATATTTATCTTTGTTTCTTTTGCACTGACTTCTCCAAACATTGCTAAACTGCCCTTTTTGTTATAGATATCAAGTAATCCCCGTCTGTTATAGACTCCATCTTTTAAAAATATTGAAGGTTCACCATAATTACTTCTATTTTCAATTGTAATCATTGAATCTTGATCTGGATTTATAGAGTTAATATTTGTTTCTGGAAGATAATTATTTATAACCCCATTGAGATAAACATTCCCACCAGTATCACGATCAGGAATGACTAATTGGTTTAAGACAAGATGGTAAGATGTATCATTTATTATCTCTATTTTAGGACCACCCTGAGCTGTTAGTTGGCCATTACCTAAAAGATTTCTACTGTTAACGGTAATATTTCCACCTGAACTAAACATATCTTTAACTTCTATAGCTAATTGATTATCTGAATCAGGTAAAATATTTTGTAACATCTCTAGTACTTCAATTTCACCTTCCAACCTGCTTATTTCAACCTGATCTCCTCTTTGTTCAGCCCATTCTTTCTCATTTTTAAGATCGTCAATCTGTTGTTGCACTTCTTCATATGGATTAAAATGCTTAATATTATATACCTTTTCATTTAAGTTATTTAATTCAACATCATTTCTTGTTTTTATATGAATTTTTTTGCTATGGAATATTCCAGCATTAACTAACCCATCAACAACTATATCTGCTGTTAGATATCTTTTACTGTCCCCACCTGTTTTTTTACTTCCAACAGAATCCAAATAGGGGTTATGTCCTTCACCATATCCTTCTGCAGATGTAGAACCTAATTTAGAACTTATATTTACATCTTGTACTCCATCAACTACAGTCTGATTAGATATATTTACTGATGAGTGATTTACAATACTACTAAAAGCTTCAATACTAGTAGATAAGGGAAGTGCTGTATTGTTATAGACATCTGTCCGAGCTGAAGTATTTAGTCTATTATTAACCGAACCGTCACCTTTTTGACCTGCTCTCAAACTAATATTATCATAAGCCATGAGATAAGAATAAGGGTCTAAATTTATCTCCTGAGTACTATCTATAAAGGAAAGTGCCTTACCACCAGCAAAACCTAATGCTCCATAAGCTTTAACAAGTGCATTATTATTACTTTGAACTGTAGAATATGCTCCAGTTTCAATCGCACCAAAACTGATTAAATTACTATTACTGCCAATATTAACTTTTGCTTGAAGATAATGATCAGTATTCTCATACCCTTTATTATCTTCATCACGATTATCATTACCGGCAATTAATACTGTTTCAGCATATGGAGATTCAACTGCTCCACCTGTTGTTAGTATTGCTTCATCATTAGTATTTAAACTGTTATATGCATTAATTCTAACTCCATTTTTTATATTATATGGATTTCCAAAGGCAAAAAGTGTAGCATTTTCATTAATATTTATAGAAGTATCCTGAGTTATATATGTAATACCTTCTGCAGCGGATCCATTAATTACTCCACCTGCTGAAGCTTTAGCATTTGGCTTACTACTACCTACCTGATCAATAATATTATCAGCATTTATAGTAATCTGAGATGGAAGCCAATAACTTTCTGAAGTAAATATTTCAGAGTTTTCTCCTAAGTTTACTTCTACAAAAGAATTAACAATATTTTTAGATTTAGCTCCACTCATTCCTGCTACTGCAGCCTCTATACTATTAGCACTTGTATCAAAGATGGTGTTTTGTAATGCTTCTATATTTACATTTTGAAGTCTTAAAATATAGTTTAAACTATCATCACCTTCAAAAGCTAAAACATCATTATAGTTTTCAATATTATTTAATTCAGGACGATCTGTACTATTTTTACCTATAATTGTACTTTTAGCAATTTCAGCAATAGATCTATTGTTATTTATAGTTTCTGCAACTGCTGCCGAACCTGAAATAACTCCACCACTACCTGATTTGGATTCAGCATAATTTGAAGAATTCCCCTTTGATTTAACAGTTAAACTACCTTTATATGAACGATCACCTATAATAAAGTTAATATCATTTTCATCTATAGTAATATCTCGCTTACCTGTTAGGTCATTCTTTTCTACCTTAAGGTCACCGACTACTGCTATTGTTAATGTATCTGACTTAGCTGTAGCTTTATTAAAACCAACTGCTGCACCACCAGCAGTAATACCTGTCACTTCTGCTACCTGTTTGCTCAAGTTATTAGCTATTATTTCAACATTTTCATTAATGTTTATATCTGATGCTATATAGCTTTTTACTGTTGAGATATTAACTGCATCACTTAAAGCTGCATTAGCACCTAAAAGAGCAGAACCACTAACACCTTCAGCATAACTTCTAACATTAAACTTATTAACATCTGAATCAAAGGAATCACTTATCTTGTTTTCTGCGATTACACTAAGGTCCTGTGCCTTTATATATGTATTTTTATCAGTTGAAGCTTCTATATCTAAGTTTGACACAGCTTCTGCTTTTGAAGCACCTACACTTCCTAGAACTGACCCATTATAACTTCTTGTTTCAGCTTCGACATAAGGTTTTGCAGTTGCATAAAGATCAACTGTTGTACCTGTGCCATCGTAATTAGAACTATAATAGGCTTGAGTGCCAAATATATCTGTATTATTTAACACACCATGTACATTTCCAGTGTCTTTTGCAGTAGAAGCAGTGCCATTTATAGTAGCTGCTCCAGCAGAACCGGTAATAGAGGAAGCTTTAACTTTACCTTCCCTAGTACTACTGACAACTACTTCACCACTGTTATCAAATTCAATACTAGACTTTTCTATACTTTGATCTTGATTTGTGTCTCTTCCTATCACAGCTATTGTATTACCTGAACGCTGGGAGTCTGCCATAACAACCCCAACTGCTGCACCGGCAATTTGATATCCCTGTGCATCAGATTCTATATCAATCTTATCGTTTGTTTTTAACTGAAATTTATTATCGTCAGTTAGTTGAATATTTGAACCTTCTTCTATTAGAGATGATTGGTTATAGTCAACATCATTTAAAGCTACTGCAGCTCCTCCAGAAAAGTAATAGCCTAAACCTCCTTGATAGGCGTGTGCAATTATTAATTTATCTGTATTTGAATTTATGATTAAGTTTCCTAAATATAATTGGTTTTGGTTGTTACTATTATCAACAGCGGCTTCAGTTACTCCATCTATATTATTAATGGTGACAGCCCCACTTGCTGCTGCCGCTCCACCTGCAGCTGAACCAGAGATAGTTTCAATATCTAAGTTATCATCTGCTGTTAGGGTTAAATAATTATTAAATTGACCATTTGCTGAACTAACATTAACTAAGTTTGCTTTTGTATCTGTATATATATCACTATTAATAACTGATGCATTTAAAGTAATTCCACTTGATCCTGCACCAGATAATGCAAGCCCTCTTAGTTTACCTCCCTGTGTGGCATTAACTGTGCTTTGATTAGCAGTTAGATTAACACCTTCAAGTTTGCTGTTTATTGAATTATTTAGATTATTATTTACAACCGCTCCTCCTATTGCTGCTTTACCTATACTAGCTGTAACTTGTCCAGATAGAGAGTCAATATATGATCCGTCTTCACTTTTAACTGTTAGATTATTTGTCCTTATCAAATCATTATTATTTGAATATATATCTGCCTGATTAGTTATTGCTATATCATTTATAACAACTGATGCTGCTCCAGCAAACTGGTTTGTGGATATACCTGCACCAACTGCAATTCCGGTTATATCTGTATTAGAATGTGATTTAACATTTACCTCTCCTGTATCATTTGTTTCAATTACTGAATTACTTACAGATGCATTAATATTGTTCTTAACATCATTCCAAACCATGGATACACCTATATTGTTGCCAGTACCTTGAAGTAATCCGGCTACCGTTAGTATATTGTTACCCTGATCAGATAGATCTCTATCATTCCAAGGGGAAGAATTATAATGAGCATCACTATTATCACTATAATTTTGTTCAATTAAATCATCTAACTCTTCAATATTATCCGTTTCTTTAGCTTGTATATCTACTTTATCTTTTGCTTTTAATAATGAATCGTTTTTTATTTCTGATGATATAGTATAATTAATCTTATTTATTGCAAATGATCCTGCTAAACCCATTGAACGACTGTCAAAACTAACTGCTCCCATCGCAGCTCCTGAAGCTATTTTAGATGCATTAAAAGAATTAAGTTCAATGTTATTATAGCCCTGAATGGTTGTGTTACCAATATATGTATTTGTTTTATTACTTATATCACTATAGCTAATCGCTGTGCCTACACCTGCCTTACTGTTAACAAGTAATGAACCTCCACCTGTTCCTAATTTAGTCCGGTCATAGCTTGTTATTTTAAGGTTGGTGCTGATATTACTTTCTGTTTCTTCCTCTTCTTCTTCAGTCTGATTAGGATTATTGGTAGTAATCTCACTACCTGTTATATATGATTCAGTTGTATTATTTGTTTTATTAATAGAAACCGAACCAGCAATAGCTAATGAGGGTTGTTTTGCACCTGTTTTTACTGCTGCCCCTAATGCAACAGCCCTTGCTTCACCACCAGATAGAGCATAAAGAGAACTGTTTTCATTACCTATTATATTTAAATCATTAAAGTATGCGCTTGTATTATTGTCCAGCTGATTAACAGCTAAACTTCCCACCATTGATACTTTAAATCCAGTTGAATCTTTGTTTGTTCTCATCAGTGAAGCACTACCACTATATGCTTTAAAGTCTGTATTATTAATTGCTCTTACATCTAAACTACTATCATTATATTCAGTAAAATCAAGATATGATTTTTCTAAATACGCTTTTGTATTTATATTAATTGTGTTATATGCTACACTACCTGAAATACCAAGGCCAAAACTTGGTTTAGTACCTCCTGTTGGTTCTGCATCTGAAGATGCATCAGTAACTGCTGATGAAGTTTTATTGGAATAATCATCTACATCACTGTCATTTAACTTGTTACTATCTATATTTTCTCCATATTTATTATTTTCAGAATTATCTACCCCGGCTACAGCAATAGTTTCTACATTACCTTTTGATTTGGCATTTAAGTTAACTTCTTTGGTTTTTATATTCCCTTGATCATAAGCAATTATTATTTCTTCGCCTTCTTGAATTAAGTTTTCATCTTCTATATTGTTAACAATTTTTAAGATTTCAACAGTTGTATTATATTGGTCAGCTATATCTGAAAGGGTATCTCCAGATTGAATAATATATTTTTCATCTGATCTTAAATAACTATTATCACCGATAAATGCTTTGGTTTCTGAATTGACATCATTTAATGCTACTCCTGCGCCAACACCGTTGTTCTCAGTTCTATTAATAGCTCCACTTAAAGACCAATTGTTTATATTATTATTTGCTTCTAAATTTATATTATTTGTTTCAAGATGGGCTTTATTACTAATTGATGCCTCAGTAATGTTATTTACCTTACCTAATGAAAAAGTTCCATTAAAACCAAAAGTACTGCCCTTACCTGTGGTAGGTGATATAGAGATTAGGTCAGTAGTATTTTCTGCTCTTATATTTATATTTGGATAAACAATCGGGATATCTTCTCCTAGATTACGTCCACTTATCAAGGCATCTTCTAGAAGATATGCCCTTGTAGTATTATTATAGTTAATCTGGCTGTATGAACCACCAACTGCTTTTTTAGCTGTTACACCTGTTTTTAATCCGTTCAAATTACCAGAAACATAGATTCCTTTTATGGTATTTAAAGCATTTATATTTAACTCGGGTGTATAGATCTCACTTCTTAGATCAGTATATGCTTTTGAACTGTTATCAAAGTTCATATATGTAATTGAACCAGCTAGACTGTTGTTTTCTGCACTACCAACTGCATTTGTATAAGAAGTTATCTGACCACCTTTTTCAATATTACTTATGTTTATTAAGTTATTTATTATATTAATTAAAGAACTCCAGTCAGTTAAATCACCAGTTCGGTCTTTTATTACTTCTGAGTTAATATTAACAACATTTCCTCTTAAAACTGTCTCTTTACCAGTAAATGCTTGAGCATTTTGTTTATAGTTTCCATATGTTACTGCAGAGTTATATGAATTAGTAGTTTCACTATCTTCTTTGGATTGAACTGTACTTATTGCTCTATTTTCTAATGCCTCATTTTTCACCTTTGCATCCACTGTTATCTCTTCAACTGTATCTATCTGGGTTTGATCACCTATAAATGATGTCGCATTCTGTTTATTATTTGCATAGCTAACTGCACCAGCCATCCTTAAATGTCCAACCTGTGATGAACTATCCATCTTAGAAGTGTTACCTAGTTTTGTATTTACTGTACCAAGTGCTTTATTACCACTTCCAATAACTGAACTTGAACTAACATCTTCTGCAAGTGCAGTTGTAACAGCTGAAGTAGCATTTTTGATATTACTATTTAAGGAATTTATATTAATACTGTTTAACTTGTCATAACTATAATTGTCACCTGTTATATATTCTCCCGAATATCCTGCAGTGGTGGAAGTATTAGCATCAAAGATTGTTGCTGCTATACCAGCTTTTGCATCTTTTGGAGCTAAAGCTAAAGCATTCACAGAAAAACTATTTTGATTCTCTGCATTAATAGTTAAGTCATTTGCATTTATTTGAACACCTTGATTAATATCTGAAGTTGAGTGAACATCAGTTGATATTAATGCAACTGCTGCTTTAGATGAACTATCAGATGAACCCGTAGATGCAGATGTAGCTGTTATATCAATATTAGTATTATTAATTGAATTAACATTTAATTGATCAGCAACAAGCTTGCTGCCATTCTCAATTGAAACTTGTGAATTAGATACGATGTCTCCTTTAATAAGAGCTACTGACTTAACTGTTTTAAGGTCATCACTGTGAGGTTTAATATATGCTGTAGTATTTGTTGAGGATGTTATATCAAGCTCATTTGAAGCTTGTATGTTGGAGTTACCACTTATTGTTATTTTAGAATCCGTCTCTACATTTGCCTTGGCTACATTTGTTAATGAATCACTTACAAGTTGGTAATTTGAATCTTGATAATCCCAGCTATACTGAGCCATAGCCTTTGAATCAATTATTATATTACCTGCCTTAATTTCTGCGTTATCAATTATTATTGAACTAGAAGCTTTTGTTAAATAATTATCTTGATCAGTTATATCATTAGCTTCTATATGTGCTAATAGTGTTATATCCCCACCTTGATAGGTATCACCATCATCATTAATTGCATCGGCCAATAATTTTGATCCGTTTTTCAACTCTATGTGCGCTGCTTTTAAGAAAATATCACCGGAATCTCCCTTTGAGTAACCAGTATATAAGTCCCGTGTTGAAATTATGATATCCTCGTGTACAATAATTTGATCAGCTTCTAGATAATATTGACCACCATTTAAATTACTGTCATGGGTTACATCAATAATATTTGGGTCTATGTATACAGTTCCATCCTGACCTTCTATTGAACTTACAATAAACTTACCTCCAGCAAGTTCTACATTATTTTTTGCACTAAGTTCTATAAAACCTCCATCACTATTACTATCTGCTCCGGCATCAACTATTGCTCCTTTTTCAAAAAATGAATCCTTCTCTGCTATCATAATTATATTTCCACCAGATGAATTATCACCCTGACCTTTTGCAGAAATAGTTGACCCTTCTTTTAAGTTTATGTTATTACCTGTATCAATATCTATATTTCCAGCATTAACATTACTACTTCCGTCTGCACTTATATTTCCCTGATTAGTAAAATTATTTTGAGCTGTTATTCTTATATTTCCATTTTCAACTGATATATTATTACCACTTTTAAGATTTCTTACATTTACAACATCTGAAAAATGAACTCTATCATTATTTTTACCATCTATATTAGAATAGTCTGCTCCGGCAACAACTTCTCCTTGATGAGTATGATCACCTGTAACTGTTACATTAGCTGAATTAAGTTCTATATCTTTAACTGCATTAACTTTTCCTGAAATACTTATTATTCCTGAACTGTTAATGGGGAGGCTTCCGTTCATAATTGCATTAACTGCCGTCATGGAAGGAACATTAGGAGAATCAAATACTGAATTCATGAAGGTAGGGGTAGGAGTAACTGCTGTTAGGGATCCTACATTTATTATCCCCTCAGCACCTATCATTATCCCATGAGGATTTAAAAAATACACATTTCCACCAATCTGATTATTTTTTATTGAATTCAAGGTTCCATCAATATATGAAGCTTGATTATGTACTAAATTAATTAAATTTTCTGTATTTTTAGGTAGAAAGAGATTAACTGTATTATTCTGGCTGACATCAAATACTTTAAAAGAATTAAATGCATTATTATTTTTTACAGTTTCTGTACTAATATTTGTTACATTATTAGCCTCATAATTAATATTAGTTTTAGTATTTCCATCAATTTTAATATTATTCGCAAATGCAGTTACATATGTACCGAAAACAAACTGAGTTATAATTGTTATAACTAAAAAAACCGGTAATATCTTTTTATGCATAATATTCCTCCCGTTTTTGCCTACTTACACTTATAGCATTATATATATCTATTATATCTTTAAATATAAATAATATATATAACCTTTTAGTATAGTTTTTGGCAAAAAAGTATAGTTTTTCCTAAATAATTATACATAAACATTTATTACCAGTTAATATTATAATAATCTTGTTCAATTTTCATTTTATAAATCATAAAAAAACTAATTAAAATCATTACTATTAATCTGCATTGTTTCAGAAAAATCATTTGATTTTTCTGAAACAATGCACAGTCTTCTATCATAATCTGAAATTGTAAAATACTAGTTTCATATTAATTAATAATATATATAATTAATCTTATATTTTTATTACTCTTTTGATACTTAAAAGTTTAAGATTAGACTTTCTACAGAATTTGAAAAATAATAACTTAAATATTTACCTAATTTCTGTATTTCTTCAATCATAGCCCATTATAAAGGTAATGAAAAAGCACCTTCTTCTCTTAATATTGAAGGCCTCAATGCATGGTCTAAATTTATTTATAGTTTTTATAAAA
>Ga0207714_1001002_pt1 | contig 18925 bp, 21 predicted proteins | sample PonA232FremontCA_2_FD_187270 | JGI IMG/M metagenome (GOLD analysis project Ga0207714, IMG submission 187270) | Marine sediment microbial community from Fremont, CA, USA - Pond A23 Sediment 2 (SPAdes) | ecosystem: Environmental > Aquatic > Marine > Unclassified | place: USA: Fremont, California...
CCTGATTGCAACGGCATGGACGTTGTGACTGCTCCGATCCGAACCCGGCTGCCATACCTATCAGTGACTAGTATATTATTGCGACCGAGTTCGCCCAGCCCCGCCTCGACTGCGAGGGGCGGAAGGATAACCTCGTAGTGAGCATCGTACTGCGGCTCCGCCTCATAGTCCCGCTCTCGAAGCACCGCGGACATGGTTTTGGCGATGCGAGCAGCCCGATAGTACTGTTTCGCCGATTTCCTGAGCTCCGGGGGATGCGGCGCAGAAGACATCGCTTTGTGATCCATTTCGACGAGTAACACGATGGCAAATTCGTGATCGAGTTCCACAGTATCACCGTAATCCTCGTCGAAGCGACCTTTGTGAGAGTAGATCAGCTCGGGCGGAATATTCGTGAAACCTACATCGACGGCCCCGAGCTCCATTGCCATGGACTCAAAGACCGGTTCGGGCTCCGCCGCCGTTTCCAGTTGGCGAGCCCAGGAATTGATCTGTCCAGATTGCGGTTTCAAATCTCCAATCGCCTCGAAAAACGACTCTGCATCGCTTGCCAGGTCCGGATCGTAATACTGAGAATCTGGGGAGCCAAGCGGCGGTTTTCTCGTATCCGATCGTCGGCCGCCCGACGGTCGGGCTGGCGATCGTAGTAGTCCCGATATTCTTCCGTCCCGGCCACCCGCTCAGCTCTGGCGAACATCGTATCCCGTTCATCAACTCTATGTGTCGGCATGGACCTAATCGATCGGTTCTTGAGTCCATCTCGAAGTGCGCGGATCAGCTTTTGCAACTGGTCACGGTGTGGTACCATTTTCTGTTGGCGTGCTTTAATGAGGATGACAGTTCCGGGAGATTAAACCCATCTAATGTCCGTTAGGACGAACTCTGAACCTTGATGGGGAGTTCACCATCCGGTGATTTTTGAAGCCCTTGATGCTGGGGAAGCGTTCGAAGAGACAACTGTGTACAACTTTTTCAGTACTGAAGATATCCCTGGTCCCCAGTCAATCAAGAAATGCGGGATGATCTGAGGCCGCCAAGTAACCCATGGCCCCTCTCAGATCCGTCGCAATTAGATGTCTCTCTCTATGTATCTATGTTAGGCAATCAAATTGCCCTAAGGATTTGGTGCAGGAGTTTGTTCAATTGAGGGCATAATCACCAAACAGCGATGGAATGAGGATGCTCCGACAGGGATTTGAACCCTGGTCATCGCCTCGAGAGGGCAATATGATTGGCCGGACTACACTATCGGAGCGCGTCCACTCATCTGTATTTCCCTGTTCCGTTTAACCGTTGTGTTTCGGCTGACCCGTGTGAAAGCGTGGCGATACCTTGGATCGTGTTCGCAGAAAAATTCTACTCCTCGGTCGCAACACCGTAATATCCGGGCTCGTCTTCGCCCCGGGGTTCGGCGACCACGAGGTCCTCGGCGTTGTTGATGATCCATGGAATGGCCCAATCCAGAAGAATCGCCTCAGTCTCCTGATCCAGTTCGGCGTCTGGATCTAATTCCTGTAGCAACCGTGCGATTTCGTACACAGTATACATTTTCTCTGACTCCAGGAGATCAGCCGGTTCGTAAAAAGTCGCGGGATGCAGCGTTTCGAACTCCGCTTTCGGGACTGGCATGCCCGAAAGGGCGACTGTCTGACTTGTAAGGCTGCCGGTCGTTATTCGACGCGGGAGCTAACTTTCTCGAAATTCTCTGCGACGTCGTCCCAATCGACAACTTCGAAGAACGCGTCGACGAACTCCCCACGTGCAGGGCCGTAGTCGTAGTAGTACGAATGCTCCCAGACGTCAAGTGCCATAATCGGATGAGAGCCCCAGAGCGCACCGTCGTTGTGTTTCTGAACAGCCAGGTTGCGGAGTTGCTTCGCGACCGGATCGTAAACCAACAGGGCCCAACCGCCCGCTGAATACCCGGCTGCTTCCTTGAACTCCTGTTTCCAGGCCGAATAAGATCCGAAGTCCTCTTCGATTCGGTCTCGGAGGGCTCCGTCTGGTTCGCCACCGCCGTTCGGTGACATGTTCTCCCAGAACATCGTGTGGAGGTAGTGACCTGAGCCGTTGTGACTCACGGACCGGAGGGCACCCTGAGTACCGCTGGTGTCACCGGACTCGCGGTTCTCTGCAAGGGTCTTTTCAGCACTGTCGAGCCCGTTTACGTAGCCCTGATGGTGGGTATCGTGGTGCCACTCGAGCACTTGTTCCGAGATGTGCGGTTCGAGGGCATCGTAGTCGTATGGCAGTTCCGGCAGCTCCGGATTTGAGTGTTCGCTCATTGGGAATACACCACATAAACCATCTCTCGGATCCCGCATAAACGTTTAGGAGGGGGCACTCTGGGATGGTTTAGAAACTGGTAGTTTGCAAGTCACTCTTCGTCCCCACGAGCCCGTTCGAACATCTCGATGGCGGACTCCCGTCGCTCTGAGTGATCGACAATCGGAGCTGGATACTCAGGTGCGAGTTCCACCCTTTGTTCGGAATCGAGTTCGTGCCAAGAATGAATCTTCGAGGGGTCTACTGACCGAAGTTCTGGAACGTAGCGTTTGATGTACTCCGCTTCAGGGTCGTGGCGTTCGCCCTGGGTCATCGGATTGAAAATCCGGAAGTAGGGTTGTGAATCGGTGCCCGTCGAAGCTGCCCATTGCCACCCGCCGACGTCGTTAGCAGTATCGTGATCGACCAGTTCGGTCCGGAAGTGTCGATAGCCCTTTCGCCAGTCGATCTGGAGGTCTTTCGTGAGGAAAGACGCGACGATCATCCGCAGCCGATTGTGCATGTAGGCTTCGGCCTGCAATTGTCGCATTCCTGCATCGACGATTGGGTAGCCCGTCTCACCTGCCTTCCAGGCCTCGAGATTGGCCGGGGCATCCCGCCATTCGATCGGGTTCTCGTAACTTTTGAAGTTTTCCGTAACCGTCTCAGGATGGGCGGCCAGTACCTGCATGTAGAAGTCTCGCCACGCTATTTGACGCCGGAATTCAGTCACTGACTCTGTTGCTTCCTCAGTCGTCGCTTCGTCTTCAGCAGATTCAATTGCAGCGAGTACTTCCCGAGGGCCCAGCAATCCAAATGAAAGGTCCTGTGAAAGACGAGAGGTTGCCGCAGCGGCCGGATCATCACGCTTCGTAGCGTACTCAAAGATCGGTCCGTCGATGAACTCCTCGAGACGGGCTACGGCTGCGGCCCGACCCGGATCCAGTGGAACCGAATCTGTCGGTGCAGATGTTATTTCGATCACGTCCGAAGCGGTGTGATCGATAAATGCACTCTCGTCGGGATCAGGCTCAACGGCAGGATTCTCCCGTTTGTCCCATTTCTTGAAGTAATAGGAAAACACTGAATAATAGTCTCCAGCGTTAGTGAGAATCGATCCTGGTTCGTACACTGTACTATCTGCAAACCTCGTCACTGCTATTGACGAATCGAGGGCTCCCTCGACGGCGTCGTCGCGGTCTTGCGCGAAACCTGTGTAATCCTCGTTCCAGTAAACCTCGGTAGCGTCCCTCGTGGCTGCGATTTCTGGGAGGACCGATTCCGGTGTTCCAGTTTTCACGAGGAGGTCCGTCCCAAGTGATCGATACGCTTGCTGAAGAGAGGCCAGCGACGCGACGAAAAACGCTTTACGCGCCTCCCCGGCCGTGGCAAGCAGGCGTGGGTCGACAACGTATACTGGAAGTACTGATCCCTCAGTTGCTGCTGTAACCAGGCCACGATTGTCGGCGATCCGAAGATCGCGGCGGTGCCAGAAAATCGTCACTCCCGAGTCCGTCATACAACCTGGTCTCGGGCCGACAGGGAAAACGTTTGGTTCAAAACGGATTGGGTTACCTTAGCGGTCCCGAAGCGTGAACCACCAGTCCTTCGCGTCGTAGCCCTTCTCTGCGGCCTCTTCGAGGCGCGCGTCGGCTTCGTCATCAGTTCCAGGTGGCGGCAGGAGAACCTTGTCACCGAAGAGGTCGTTTTCGGGCCAATCGGCCGGCGTCGCGACGCCCTCGGCATTGCTGAACTGAAGCGCTTCGAGCGACCGCAGGATTTCGTCGATGTTGCGACCCACTTCTTTCGGATAGTACAGGATCTGTCGGATAATCCCCTCGGGGTTCACGAGGAAGACAGCGCGAACGGTGCTTGTCCCCGCCCCGGGGTGGATCATACCGAGTTCGCTGCCAACACGACCGGTTTCGTCCGCGATGATCGGGAAGCCGATGTCGATGTCGAGTTCCTCTTCGATCCAGTCGGTCCACTTGATGTGGGAATGGATCCGATCGACCGAGAGGCCCATGAGATTGGCGTTCAGATCCTCGAACTCTTCTCGTCGTTGTTCGAAGGCGGCGAACTCGGTAGTGCAGACCGGAGTAAAGTCTCCCGGGTGGCTGAAGAGCACGAGCCACTCGCCCTCGAAGTCTTCCGGAAGTCGATACGTTCCGTGGGTCGTTTCTACCGTGAGGTCGGGGAACCGATCTCCGATGAGTGAGAACTGCGGCGTTCCTGAATCTGTGTCGTCTGCCATTGCATAAGATAATTAGTTTTGTACTACCAAAAAGTTTGGTAATGTAGAGGGAAAGTTTGGCTAGCAAAAGATATTTTTGTTATTTGTGATCCCCCATTATCGCACAAGAATGAGCGAAACTAAGGTAATAACCCAGCATGTACCAGTAATATGGTCGATTTCGAACCGATCGGGACCGCCCACACGCCGCTTTCGACGACCGAGGACTCTCCCAGTCAAGGGGTCAAAGACGATATCGTGGGCACGATCGAAGTCGACCCACAATACGCAGAGGGGCTACAGGGTCTCGAAGTCGGTCACCGAATCGTCGTCGTCTGGTACGCAGACCGAGCTGACCGGGACCTGCTCGTTATGGATAAAGTTCCTGGACGGGGTGTCTTCAATTCCCGATCACCAGCGAGACCGAATCCGATCGTTCTGACCTCCTGTACGGTAACGGGCATTGAGGGGACCGAAATCGAGGTCCGAGGTATCGATATGCTGGATGGCTCACCCGTTCTAGACATCAAGGCGACGCTGGAACGAGACCTGAAAGAAATCCCCTCTGACGTTAACTTGGCCGATCACGAGTAACTGGCTGTAGGGGCAGAGTATTGATTGCCCGTCACAATACTTATTGCTTCGCTCGCGTTTGTTTCGTCCATGACGGGACCCTTTGTCGTCATCGGCGGGGACGCGGCTGGAATGAGTGCCGCTAGTAAAGCACGACGTGAGGATCCCGATCGAGAGATCATCGTTTTCGAACGGGGCGATTGGGTTTCCTACGGTGCCTGCGGCCTCCCATATTACGTCAAGGGCGATATTGCAGACCTGCAGGATCTCGTTTCGGTAACCCCAACCGAATTCAGGGAAGAACGAAACATCGATTTGCGGACTAACCACGAAGTTCTCGGCATAAATATTGAAACAGAAACGGTGACTGTCGCGGGGCCAGATGAAACGTTCGAGCAAGCGTATGGAGATTTACTCATTGGGACTGGCGCGAGTGCAATCGTTCCGCCCATCGATGGCATTGAACTCCCGGACATCTACACGCTGCACGATATGGAGGATGGTAAGGCGATTAGAGAGCGAGTCCTCGAATCGGAAAGCGTTCAACGAGCTGGCATCGTCGGCGGGGGCTACGTTGGGATCGAGATGGCAGAAGCCCTCAAAGCCCAGGGTGTCGATGTCCAAATTTTCGAAATGCTTCCGCAGGTGTTAGCCCCCTTTGGAGAGGCAGTCGGAGAGGCGGTTGCCGAGGAACTGAGAGCGAAGGATGTGAACCTCCACCTCGAAACCACCGTCGAGGGATTCGAGGGGGACAATTCAGTCACTGGCGTCAACACGCCGGATGAGACCGTCCCCGTCGATTTCGTTCTGGTTGGTGCCGGGGTTTCCCCGAACGTCGCACTTGCGGAAGAAGCCGGCATCGAAATCGGTTCGACCGGTGCAATTGCGACCGACGAATACGGCCACACCTCGGCCGAGAACGTGTATGCAGCCGGTGATTGCGTAGAAATGAATCACGCTGTCACCGGCGAACCTGACCACGTTCCGCTGGCTCTCTCTGCCAATCGCGCCGGACGGGCAATCGGACAAACAGTGGCCGGTGATCCACACCCGGTGGGCTCGATCGTCGGAACAGCTGCGGTCAAGGCCTTCGACTTGGAGGCGGCACGAACGGGTATCTTGGACGAGGAGCGAGCGAAAGCGGCCGGATTCGACCCGGTGACCGAAACGATCACCAGCAGGTCCCGGGCCGGCTACTATCCGAACGGGAAAGAGATCACTGTGACACTAGTTGCGGATAAATCTTCGAAGCAGCTCCTTGGGGGCAGTATCGTCGGGGCGGAGGGCGTTCCGAAACGGGTGGACACGATTGCGACGGCACTTCACAACGGAATGACGGTCCCGGAATTCGAAGAACTGGATCTCTCCTATGCACCACCGTTTGGACCGACCTGGGATCCAGTTTTGACCGCTGCAAAGGTATTGGGTGGATCGTTCGAGTAGCTAAGAGAAATGTACGCTATTGGAAAAATCAAGCAAGACTTTTGCCCGCTGAGCCAAAATAGATAGCTGATGGTAGAGGCACTTAACCGAGATCTCGAACGCGATCTCGAGTGTGATGACCTCCTGGAGTGTCTCTACGAACTCAACGACCTGGACCGGCAGATCTATGGCCACCTCTCAGGGGCAGACGAGCCACTTACTGTCGACGAATTGGCTGAGGCCGTGGAACGAGAACGGTCGACGGTCTACCGTTCCGTGCAGCGGCTACTCCAATTCGGTCTGGTCAAAAAGGAGCAGGAGAACTACGACCGGGGCGGGTATTATCACGTTTACCGGGTCACCGACCCCGACTCGGTCGCGAACCAAATGCGTGGTCAGATCAACGATTGGTACGCTCAAATCGGATATCTGGTCGGACGATTTCGAGAGAAGTACGGGGAAGGTAGCGACGACACCCAGTCACCGCCACCGGTGACCTAACGAACGGTCCGGTTACCTCTCGCGGTCGATGAGTCGGCGGAGGTCGCTTTTCTCTCTGACGCCGACGATCCGTTCGGCGATTTCGCCATCGGCGAAGAGAATCATCGTGGGAACGCCCTGGACGCGGTGTTTCTGAGCCAATCCCTGGTGTTCGTCGACGTCGATTTTGGCCATCGCAGCGTCCGTTTCGGCTGCCAACTCGTCGACGATCGGTTCGAGCATTTTGCAAGGCCCACACCAATCAGCATGGAAGTCCGTCAGCATCACATCGTAGGTCGACTTCACTTCTTCGAAGTGGTCTGCCGAGCGAATGTGAATAGGCTCAGACGGTGCTGTCTCGGAACTGTCGGAGTCACCGGCCGATCCATCCTCTTCTCCCACGAGTTCGGCTCGTTTTTGATCGCGTATCTCTTCGATTTTGTCGGAGGTCTCGCTCATAACTACGAGACTCTAGCCGACCAGCATATTTAACGGTTGTGTAATGGGTGCGCAATACCATGACCGGAAACCCGAGGATAGAATTGGGTCTGGCTACTCCCAAACCTCGGACAGCGCCGACACCAAATCGTCGATTTCCGCTTCCGTGTTCACCGCGTGGATCGATACGCGCACTGCCTCTGGTAACGGTAGGGACCGCACGGAAATCGACTCACTGGCTAGGGCCTTAACGACGCTTTCGGGATTTGCGACCCGAATTGTAACGAGGCCGGTTGGTTCCTCTGGCGAACTGAGAAGTCGGTCCACAGGAATTTGGTCCACAAAGTGGGCGCGCAGGTGTGCGAATCGATCCTGAATTGCCGTTTCGCCGACTTCCTTTCGAAGGTGAATCGCCGCCTGCAGCCCGACATACGGTGTTGGGCTGGTCGTCCCGATTTCGAACCGCCTCGCGTCGTCGTGAAGTTCGTACTCCCCTCCGTCTGCTGTCCTAACGCTCCGATAGCCGACGTGAATCGGTTCGGTCGTCTCCAACGCAGCCTCGTCGATGTACAGAAATCCCGCTCCCCAGAGGCCGAGAAGCCATTTGTGACCAGCACCAGCAACGAAATCTGCCTTCCAGGAGCCTACGTCGACCGGGGTTTGGCCAGGCGCTTGCACCGCGTCGACGAGCGCCAGGGCGCCGTTTTCGTGGGCGATTTCCACGATATCGGCCACTGGTTGAACACGACCGTACAGCCAATCAACAGCGCTCACACAGAGCAAATCGGCGCCGCGTGTCTTCGTCGCAAGCGCATCCAGATCGATCTGTCCCCCCGTCGTCTCGATCACTCTCACTTCTACCCCGTGTGACCGTTCTAGTCTCGTCCATGGGAGCCGACCGGCTGCATGTTCGAGATCGGTCGTCACGATAACGTCTCCCGTTTCCCAATCCAGGGCCGTCCCGACCCGGTTGATCCCATCGGTCGTGCTGTTGGTGAGGGCAATCGATTCATCGCTAGCACCAATCAGATCAGCAACGTCCCGACGAGTCGCCTCAATCATCTCACTGGCGACTGGATACATCCCCTCGTCACCCGGCGCATCGAACTCGTGGTACTCCTGTGCGTTGGCTGCAGCGTCGACCACGTAACGGGGACTCGGTCCACTTGCACCCCAGTTGAAATACGTCTGCTCTTCGAGTGCCGGTATGGTCTCGCGTAACTCCGTCGGCGATGTTGGAGCTGCTCGGGAAGAATCACTCCAGGGTCGCTCGTCCATGCGATTTTCCTGGGCCCCGAACCCTCATCAATCCCCGGACGATTCCAGTTCCGATTCGATCGCTGCTTTGAGATGGACGTATCGCGGGGATTCCGGGCGTGATCCGTTCACGAAAACCGTCGGGGTCTTGGAGACGTTCCGTTCGTTTCCACTCTCTTTCTCCGCTTCCAAGGTCGACAGATAGCGTTCATTTCTGACGGCCGAGCGAACCGCTTCCGGGTCGGCGCCGACTGAGTCTGCCTGGGTTGCAAACATCTCGAGATCGTACTGGTCGAAATTTTGATAGAGACGACTAGCGTATTCGAAAAACGTTGCATCATCCTGTTGGTCTTGGACAGCTCTAGCTGCCGAGGCCGCCTTCCAGGACCATTCCGGATCCAGGAACGGGTAATCCCGTCGCTTGAATTGAACGGCACCAGTTTCGACGTACTCCGAAAAGAGCTGTGGAAAGATCTCTAAATGAAACAGCCTGCAGTACTTGCAAGTGAAGTCCTCATACGACTCGACGAGAACTGGGGCATCCTCGTTCCCAACCATCGGCGGATCGAGCGTAGTCTCCGATCCCGAGTTCGGACTACTCAAACACCCCGCCAACGTTCCAATCGAAAGAGCCGCGCCGGCCTGAAGGACGCGACGTCTCGTTCGTTGCATGGCTGTCCCGGCGGTCCCACTTTACTTAATTCCAGTGAACAGACACCGGTCGGGACCTCATTCAATCGTCGCCGAGACGTATCCAACGACGGAATCGGTCCCGCCAGCAGTGTCACCACTGGTGGCATACTGGAGGACAGAAGCGTCCGTCGCGCCGGCCGCTTTCGTGGCTTTGAGAACAGTCGCCGTTGGACCGGGCCCGCACATCGTGTGACCCGACTCGGCAGCCTCCAGGATAGCCTCAGCCTCCATGCCTTCGATGGCCTCCCTGATTCGTGTGTCGAGCTTTTTGGCACGACTGGCTGACTCGTAATGGGTCAGATCGGTCGAAGCGATCAGTACGACGCTGTCCCATTTTTCGAGAACACGAGTAAGGGCCGTCGCCAGTTGTCTGACTCTGGCAGAGTCCTGACGAGTCATCACGATCGGAACGATCGGTACCGGCTCTTCGTAGAGATATTGGAGGAAGGGTACTTGCACTTCGAGTGAATGTTCCGCACCGTGGGTTGCTTCGTCGAGGGAGAGGCCGTATTCGTCGCTCAAATCCCACCGAATCCCATCGTGTATTGGAACCGTTCCAAGCGGCGTCTCCCAGGCCTCCGCTTCTGAGATTGCAATTGGCTCGCCATGGCCGCTGTGATTCGGGCCAATGATAATCGCAGCACTCGGGCGCCCGCCCTTTGCAAGTCGAGAAAAGCCATGGGCGGCGACAGGGCCAGAGTAAGGATAGCCAGCATGCGGAGAAACCAGCCCATTAGGGAGGTCCATTCCTGCGGCTTCGGATGGTATCGTTCCAGGGCCAATTGCATGTTCGAACGCCGATTCGATCTGTTCCCGTAACGCGGCTTCACTGCCGGCGTAAAACTGACCGGCAACGGCCGGACTCCGTGTTTGTGTCATGGTGACCCCCGCACATTCACTTGATCGACCTGTTCGATCGAACCGTTCGGTGCTGTTTCCGTGAAAACCTGGGCTGAAAAGCGACGAACGTCGGTTTCGGGATCCTCCCAGTATTCGCCGTCCAGTCCCGCTTTTCGACACGTCTGTTCGAGAAACGTATTTGCGTCCCAGTCCTGCTCGACTGGGACCTGGGGCAACAACAGACCGCTCCGACCGTTCCGTTCGACGATCAACCCGTCTTTCCCGACAGTTACCCCCTCTGGGTCCGGATTTTCAAGTTCACGAGGTGGGGTCAATATGCTCACCTCGACGGTAATCTCGTTCAATTCGCCCGGGGTGACCGGCGGGAATCGAGGGTCGTCCGTTGCCGCTCCAATCGCAGCGACACGAAGGGCCTCTATTGCGGGCTGTTTGGGTCGGGGCCGACCGATACAGCCTCGTAGTTCGCCCCCTTTTCGAAGGGTGACGAAAGCCCCCCGTTCGACGTCAAAAACGGTATCGAGATCCGCAGGTACTCCGGGTTTTGGCGTTTCCTGTACCGCCGATTCTACTACGGACCGGGCATGTGAAACGGCCCAGGCCCCCTGGGATTGATCGAGGTCGAAATCCATCCCTTGATCCACAAACGAAGCTTCCCCTGGGTCCATAGCTGAAGGATCGTATCGAAACGTCAAAGAACCAATGGATTTCGAACGAAAGATCCAATGAGGGGCTGTGAACCGCTTACTGAGCCGTGATGACGTCGTCGATCCGAACGATCATCGTGGCTGCCTCTGTCGCTGAGGACAGGACTTCGTGTTTGACCGTCGCGGGGTCAAGGACGCCATGCTCGACCGGGTCACCGACTTCACCTCGCTCGGACTCCGCGAGGATTCCGCCGCGACCGTCTTCGTTTGCCGCACGAACCTCGACGAGGGCATCGATCGGGTCCATCCCCGTGTTCTCGGCAATCGTGCGGGGGATCGCATCCAACGCGTCTGCGAACGCCTCGACGGCCAACTGTTCGCGGCCTTCGATGCCCGCTGCAGCGGAGCGAACGGCGTTCGCGAGGGTGATCTCGACACAGCCGGCGCCGGGAACCACACGCCCGCTCTCTGCGGCGGCGAGGACCGCGTCGACACCGTCCTGAACCGCACGTTCGAGTTCGTCGAGAACGTGTTCGGTTCCGGCACGGACGAAAATCGTCACGGCGTCTGCTTCGGCGCCACCGGAAACGAACAGGAGTTCGTCGTCGCCGTAGCGCTTGACGGAGCTATCTTCGGCATAGCCCAGATCTGCTTCGTCAATGTCATCGACAGTCGCCAACAGCGAAGCGCCAGTCGTTCGGGTGATCGCGTCAGCATCGTCACTCGAAAGCGAATCGAAGGCCAAGATACCCTCGTTAGCCAGGAAGCTGGCGGTCATGTCGGCGACGTCGCCGGTGACGAAGGCCACGTCGATACCGGCGTCAGCGATCGATTCTGCGTAGCCACGGAGTTCACGCTGTTCGCTCTCGATAGCCGTATCTAACTGATTCGCGCTGCTCACGTTGTACTCGACGTCGGCGTCAGCTTCGCGAGTTGTCAGGTCGGTGTCGATAACCGCGACCGTTGCGTCAGACACTGACCGGGGCATGTCTTCGCGAAGCGGTTCCTCCTCGATGACGACCCCGTTGAGGACTTCCGTCGCGCTGGACGATTCGCCCGGCTGCGCCACGATCTGGATGTTCTCGTCGTGAATCTCGCCATCGACTTCGACCTGGCGAACAGCCTGAACGATGTTTTCAGCCAGGCTCTCCGCCGTCAGTCCACCGGTGCCCTTTCCTGTCATCGCCGAGCGGGCGATGTCGGTCAGCACGTCGTCGTCCACGTCGACGTCAAGCACCTGGTCCTCCAACGCGTCGAAGGCAATGTCGCGTGCTCGCGTGAAGCCTTGAACGATCGTCGTCGGGTGAATGTCGTCGTCAATGAAATCTTCGGCTTCTGAGAGCAGTTGGCCGGCCAGAATTGCAGCACTCGTGGTGCCGTCGCCAACGGACTCTTCCTGGGACTCCGCGACCTCCGTGAGCATCTGGGCGGCCGGATGCTCGATGTCCATTTCGTCGAGGATGGTCGCGCCATCGTTCGTGATCACGACGTCGCCGGAGTCACTGACCAGCATCTTGTCCATCCCTTTCGGACCGAGCGTGGTCCGGACGGACTCGGCGATGGCTTTCCCCGCCGTAATGTTACTCGTTCGAGCGTCTTTCCCCTGTGTTCGTTCGGAATCTTCGTTGAGGATAAATACCGGCTGTCCACCGCGCATCCGCTGAGGGCCAGATCCTGACATGCGTCATAGCAAGGTAGAATTGCAATACAATATAAAATTATCGTTTCAGGCCCCTGCAATCACTCGAATCGCAGTCGAATTATCCCACTCAGGAGGACCACCGCAACGACGTAACTCGGGATAGAAAAGCCCGGTGTTTGGGTTTCCGTCGACGCCGGTTGGTTTACCGTCCCGCTTGCTGCTGAGGTACCCGTCGCTCCTTCAGAAGTGATCCCTTCGATTCGAAGGGTCTTGTCACCAGCAGTAAGTTGGCTCGAGCCGGCTTCCGAGATCTGTATTTCGAGGCGCCGCTCGACGGTTTCGTTCACATCGAGGCGGAGTTGCCATTCCTCCATTGCGGTACCATCCTTACTAACCGCTATCGTTCCGCTTGCTGGGATCGAACCTGGATTTCCAATCACGGCAGTCACATTCGTCGTCTCTCCGACTCGAACGCTTGTTTCAGCGCTACTGAGTCGCTGCACGATCGGACTTCTTGGCTCTGAAACCGTCACTGACCAGGCATTGTTGTCAACCTTAAGCGTGTAGCCACCCGTTTCATTGAACGTGTGATTGAGTTCCACCGACGTTTCAGCGCCACCGGCCAGAGAGCCACTCCCCGTAGCAACTGTTCGACCATCCACCTGTAGCTCGAGTTCGTAGCTGCCCGTTGCTTCGCCCTCGTTTGTAACCGTTACTGGTACTGACAGTGTCTCCCCAGGAACGAGAGGCGGAATAGATCGGACCGACCGATTGCGATACGGGCCAGCAAGCCTGAAGGAATCCTCGATACTCGTTTCCAAATTCGCCGGGGCGGTTCCAAAGGCATCCGTATGAACCTGTGCTGTCCACATTTCCGGCGTAGCAGTCGTCGAGGAATACCTGGTGAAATCGTCTGCAGTTCCGGCGTTTGCGAGTGACGTGATTTCCTCCTCCAAAACCGACTGGTCGATTCTACCGTCGTGCTCGTTCAGTGCCTGGAACAGTTGCAGCGATGCTGCGGACTGCTCTGATACCTGCCGAATTTCCCTATCAAGCGTTCCGTACACTAAGGCGCCTTTTGCGTAATTCGCCCTCGGTGCCCATGTTCCGGGCTGTGAAAGTACCGTGTCCTCGTACCTGGAGCTGGACCCGCGTTCCAAATGCGTGGCAAACGACTCGAAATCGATGGCGCCATTGTGGAGTGTAAACAGGGCAGCATAGTATTCCGGCATTCCTTCCTCGATCCAGCGCGTTTCGGCGGTCGTTCGAAAGTCCTGTCTGAGGTGCACGAACTCGTGTAGCCATACATTTGCCGGAGTATCTAGTCGCTGATCTGCTCTAACCCAGGTATCGCTACGATCGGCCAACCCGTATGGTCCCCAATTTACCCCCGTCGGTGCAGCGATGAGGAGGCTCCGCTCGACGGGTGCCTCAGGCAACCCTGTGGCTGCCGCCTCTAACGAGTCGAAAATTGCACCCGGCGAAGGCTCCAACGAGGCGGCTGTGGGAACGACGAGAGTCATCGTTTGCCCATCGATGGTTTCTGAGTGGGCCGTGTAATCGCCTAAAAATACCATTCGGTCACCAGCAATCCCGGCGCCCTGCACGCTTGTCTCCCGGAGGAAAGAGACACGGGGTTCACTTCTGATCGACTTCCACCAAACGTTGTTCGACGGAATCGAGGCAATCGTCCAGTCTGCGGTATCAGCAAATAAGAGGCCCTCAGAAGTGTGAGCGGCCACCGGTCGTTGGTGATAGCGACCGGATCGATTGACTGAATACGAAAGCATGATCGATGGATTCGCGGTGTCCTCGTCCCAGGTATAATTCCCGTTCCCGTCGGGGGCAAACCCATTCGTTCCCGTTACTGTGCTATTTTGGGGGATTGCTGTCGTCAGCTCGACCACCTGTTCCGGGAGAGAAAACTGCATTTCGATCGAAATCGTCCCCGGATCCGCAGGGTTTCCGATAAAGGTCTTTGTTTGAATCAGTTGGTCCTCCGCTGCTGTAGCAGTCCTTACGGCTGCTCCCTCACCGCTTTCGAACTGGGTAGATTCCTCGACAACTGACCCTATAGCCTCCCCTTCGTTTGTCGGAGCTGCAGCCACCGATCCCATGGCAAGCGGGCCCATCAACAGCAAAATCGTAAGTAGCACAGCACCGATCCGAAATCCCATACGACCCTTTAGTGAAGGCCTCGTTTTAGGGCCACCGCTCGGGAGGATGGATCGAACGGTCCGTCAACGGTTTCACGCTCGGGCGGATACGTCCGACAAATGGTAGAGAACGTCATTTGGCCGGCCTACTTGGACGCCGACCTCACTCGAAGCGAAGGTCGGAGAGTGCCAAAAGACCTGGCCGTTTCGGACCCTGACGTGGAAGAAATCGCGGAAGCCGTCAAGCAGGTCGGCTACGACGCCATGATCGAACCGGATCTCGCGTACCCTCGCAATCACCGGGAAAAGACCGGGCGAGTGGCCGTCGAGAACGCCGAGGACGACGGCAAAAGTGACCTCCTTCAGGGCGTCGCCGCGTACGTCCAGATCCTTCGAGACTGATGGAGCGGCTGGGAACGGTCCATCGGATCGCGGGTAATCTCTTGGTCCTTCGGGCCGCGTCCAGGGAGCATGCGCCGATCGGCGCCACGGCAATCGACGAAGGACTCGAGACGGTCGGGAGAGTCGTCGACGTGTTTGGTCCAGTCGAGAACCCATATCTAGCCGTCACCCCAAACGATTCGGATGCTGCGGCCTCGTTGGTCGGATCGCCGCTTTACTGGCGGCCGAACAAGTGAACTGGGTATTTGTGTACCCGACGGCGATTCAGTGAAACGGAAAGGCCAAGGTCCCGACGGGGATAGGCCACTTCAATGACAAGTCGTCGTCGGGTGGCAGTCTCGTTACTGGGGGCGGTCGCCTTTTTCTTCGCCGTTCAACTCGGTGCGCTCTGGCTCCAGGCCCCGTTTGCAGCAGCAGACTACCAGGCGGTCGAGAATCCCGGCGATCCAACGAACTCCGTGTTTTACATCGGCGTCCTATTGGTGGCGACGGTGGGGATGCTACTGTTACTGAAATACGACCTCAATTGGGTCCTCAGAATGTTCATCATTGTAACGAGTGGGCTGATCTCTGCCTACGTATTCTCGGTCCTCTTTCCACCGATCGTCGGAGAGCCAGGGACGCTCCATCTGGGAGCGCTGCTCGGAGGAGGCGTTATCGCAGTGGCACTCGCAGTGTATCCGGAATGGTGGGTCATAGACGCTGCTGCGCTCTTAATGGGGATGGGAGCAGCTGCGCTCTTTGGTATCAGTCTCGACGTGCTACCGGTTTTGCTCCTCCTCTCAGCCCTCGCTATTTACGACGCCATCAGTGTCTACGGTACTGAGCATATGCTTACCCTCGCCTCAGGAGTCATGGAACTCCGGGTACCAGTTCTCATCGTTATCCCGACGACCTGGGATTTCTCCTTCCGGGAGATGGCAGAAGATATCGCATCCGAAAGTTCGGAGGATGAATCGCCGGCAGATGCAGAAGCGGAATCTGACCCATTGGACCGTGATGCCTTTTTCATCGGCCTCGGCGACGTGGTTATCCCAACGATTCTCGTCGTCAGTGCCACGGCGTTTCTCGACATGCCGACGGTTTTCGGAATCGGGTATGCCACCGTCGGAGCGATGGCTGGAACTCTCGGGGGGCTCGTGACGCTTCTTTACTTCGTCATGAAGGGCCGACCACATGCTGGACTCCCCTTGTTGAACGGTGGAGCGATTGCTGGGTACCTCCTCGGGGCACTGGCTGGAGGTTTGAGCGTGGTTCAAGCGATTGGTCTCGCACCCTATCTGTGAGAAGAGCGTACTGCTGGTAGGAAATCTACCAACAGTTACGAGGATTGCTTTTTCCCGACGACAGTATACACGAATCCGGTGTCGAGAATCGTGGGTTCCAAACCGACCGCTCGAAGTTCGGACGCCAACTCCTGCGAGGAGTAAAACGTCGAGTCGAAGCCAACGAGATGTTCAGCCATCGCAAGTCCCCGACCCCGCACGGTCGATGGATCGAAGTCCCGGATAACGACGACCCCACCTGGCCTGAGAATCCGCGCTGCCTCCGTCAAAACAACCCCGACCGAAGGCAAATGATGGATCGCGTCAACTGAAAGGACCGCGTCGGTCGCATTCGAGCGAATCGGGAATTGCCTCGCATCCGCGCGTACGGTCGGATAGCCGTTATCTCGGGCTTTCGTCAGCATCGGTTCGCTCGCATCCAAAACGACGGTCTCCGGTTCGACGGCCCGTCCAGCCCGACCGGTACCGCCCCCCAAGTCGACGATCTGCTCCACCGGACGGTCAGCGAACGCCAACCCCGATTCGAGCGGGGCAGCGTCCGTCTCCGGTAACAGGATGTCATAGACGGCCGCGAACCGATCGAAGTACGGAACGTCGTGCACGGGACCCAATCGGGGATGGTTCCTTATGAGTCGCGCGCTAACGGCGATATCATGGAGTACGAGGTGCTGGGATTTCCGTCGGACGAACCCACGCTTACCCTGAACTGGCGGCAGTTCAGCTATGCCGGGAAATTCGAGATGAGCAACACCGGGAAGGCCGTCCTCAAAGAAGCGGGGGAAATCGTTGCTGCTGCAGCCTTTAACGCTGATCGTGACCGCTCGACACAGGGGTGGATTCGGTATCTGACGGTGCGGAATGACTGGCAAGGAAAGTCACTCGGTCCGAAACTGGTCGGCTGTGTAACCGAGACGCTACTCGATCGAGAATACAACCAGATTACAATCGCCGTGAACAATCCGATAGCCTATCGAGCACTCTACAAAGCCGGGTTTCACTTTACTGGGGAGAAGACCGGTATCGCGGAACTGATCCTCAGCTATCCGGGTCAACGGACCCTCGAAAGCTATGTGGACGGACTCAAGCGGTTCGAGGATCGCCAGCTGCCCGAGTCCCAAGAGTCGTTGCTGGCCGATTGGCTGGCCGAAACATCGGTCCCTGAGATTGTAGACGATATCCCTTTGGACCCCTCGGACCAATCTGTTCACGATGGGGCTCGCTGATCTACGTCAACTCGCCGTGCTGGAGACAGTCGGCTACGAGGACCTCGACGGAGACGTTGTGGCCGTGGACGCGCACAACTGGCTCTACCGCTATCTTACAACTACGGTCAAGTTCACCAGTGACGACGTCTATACGACTGCAGCGGGCGAGGAAGTGGCTAATTTGATCGGTGTCGTCCAGGGCTTGCCCAAATTCTTCGAACACGATCTCACGCCCGTGTTCGTCTTCGACGGAGGCATGACTGACCTGAAAAGCGAGGAAGTGGAACGGCGTCGGGAAAAACGGGCCGAAGCAGAGGAGCAACTCGAAGCGGCCAAAGAAGCTGGCGACCCAATCGCCGCCGCCCGGATGGAGTCCCGTACCCAGCGATTGACCGACGTGATACACCGGACGACCCGGGAACTACTCGAACTCCTTGACGTCCCGATAGTCGAAGCGCCAGCAGAAGGTGAGGCCCAGGCAGCAGCGATGGCCAGACAGGATCCGGACGTCGACTATGCTGGGAGCGAGGACTATGACACGCTCCTACTGGGAGCGCCACTTACCCTCCGGAAGCTCACCACGAGTAACGATCCGGAAGTGATGGACTTCGAGGCGACACTCGACAAACACGAAATAACCTGGAGTCAACTCGTGGACATCGGTATTCTCTGTGGCACCGATTTCAACGAGGGCCTTCGCGGCTACGGGCCGAAAACCGCGCTCAAAGCGGTGAAAGAACACGAGGATCTCTTCGGCGTACTCGACGACGAGGACGAATATATCGAGCACGCGGATCGAATCAGGGAACTGTTCCTCGAGCCAAACGTGACGACTGAGTACGATCTCGACCTGTCGATCGATCCCGATCTAACGGCGGCCAGAAGCTACGTCTCGGAAACTTACGAGATACCGTCCGACGAAGTCGAACGGGGCTTCGAGCGGATCGAGTCGGCAGTCACACAGACCGGCCTCGATCAGTTCACCTGATCGGGCGGTGGGTTGGATTTACGTGGGTTCTCCCCGAACCGCCGGCATGAACGAATCCGAAGAGCGGATCGAATCGGACAGTCTCGGAGAGATCGCCGTCCCCAAAGACGCGTATTGGGGTGCCCAGACACAGCGCGCCATCCAGAACTTCCCCATCAGCAATCGGACGATGGACCGACGATTCATTCGCGCACTGGGGATCGTCAAGAAGGCCGCTGCGAGAGCCAACGAACAGTTGGGAACAGTCGAAGAGGCAAAAACAACAGCCATTCAAGAGGCCGCGACGGAAGTAATCGCCGGAAAACACGACGATCAGTTTCCCGTCGACGTCTTCCAAACGGGATCTGGGACGTCGACGAACATGAACGCGAACGAAGTGA
>Ga0207714_1001003_pt1 | contig 18920 bp, 18 predicted proteins | sample PonA232FremontCA_2_FD_187270 | JGI IMG/M metagenome (GOLD analysis project Ga0207714, IMG submission 187270) | Marine sediment microbial community from Fremont, CA, USA - Pond A23 Sediment 2 (SPAdes) | ecosystem: Environmental > Aquatic > Marine > Unclassified | place: USA: Fremont, California...
GCCGTTCTCGACCACGAACCGACGATCACCGTCGACGACGGGATGGACATGATCGCCGCGATCCACGAGGACCACCCCGAACTCCTCGATTCCATCGTCGGCGGCTGCGAGGAGACGACCACGGGCGTTCATCGCCTGCGCGCGATGGACGACGACGGCGCGCTCGACTACCCCGTCTTCGCGGTCAACGACACGCCGATGAAGACGCTGTTCGACAACGTCCACGGCACCGGCGAGTCCTCGCTGGCGACGATCGCGATGACGACGAACCTCTCGTTTGCCGGCAAGAACGTCGTCGTCGCCGGCTACGGTTACTGCGGCAAGGGCGTCGCCAAGAAAGCCTCGGGCCAGAACGCGAACGTCATCGTCACCGAGGTCGACCCCCGGAAAGCGCTCGAAGCGCACATGGAGGGCTACGAGGTGAAACCGATGAAGGAGGCGGCCGCCGAGGCCGATCTCATCATCACGACGACCGGCAACCGCGATGTCGTCGTCGACGAACACTTCGAGGTCATGCAGGACGGCGTCCTCCTTGCGAACGCGGGTCACTTCGATATCGAGATCGATCTCGACGCCCTCGACGAGAAGGCGGTCGACACCTACGAGGCCCGCGACGGCGTCGAGGCCTACGAGCTGCCCGACGGTCGCCGGCTCAACGTACTCGCCGAGGGCCGACTCGTCAACCTCGCGGCCCCGATCGCGCTCGGCCACCCGGTCGAGGTGATGGATCAGAGCTTCGGCGTCCAGGCGGTCTGTGTCCGTGAACTCGCAGCCAGCGGCGACGAGTACGCGGCTGGCGTCCACGACGTACCCGACGACCTCGACCGCGAGATCGCCGAGATCAAGCTCGACGCCGAGGGTGTCGATCACGACTCGCTGAGCGACGACCAGCGCGACTATCTCGATAGCTGGGATCACGGCACGTAGACCGTCGCGTTTTTCACCGCGCCCGCGGCAGTACGGGTATGAAAGTCGGCTGGGCGTATCTGGCACTTGCAGCTATCTTCGTCATTGTCGGCGCATACATGGGGATGATTCAGGGCCACCCGCTCGGCGATCTCGTGCTCCTCGTCTCCCTTCCGCTTATCTACCTCGGTTCGACGAGCCTCGCCGATGCCAACGCAGCCGAGGACCTCGTCGAGAAGGCTCATGGAACCACAGAGGACCCAGCTGACGACTCAGATGACGCGTAAGCCGGCTGTATCTTTTATGCTTCACTGAACACCCATAGATATGGACCACTCGCAACGCCGATCCACCACGCCACCCACACGATGAGCGCGAACGAGAAGGGTGATCGCCGGGAACGCGAACTCGTCAACAAACTCGACGAGGCCGGCTTCGCGGTCATGCGCGCGCCGGCCAGCGGGAGCGCGACCGATCGCGAGCTGCCCGACGTGCTGGCCGGCGACGACGGCCGGTTTTACGCCATCGAGGCCAAATCCTCCAGCGGGCGGCCGATCTACCTCGACGGCGAGGAGGTCGAGGCCCTGATCTACTTCGCCCAGAACTTCGGCGCCAACGCCCGGATCGGCGTCCGGTTCGACCGCGAGGACTGGTACTTCTTCCATCCGGGCGATCTCTACGTCACCGACGGCGGAAACTACCGCGTGAAAAAGGAGACCGCCCTCGCCGAGGGAACCGATTTCGACGAACTCGTCGGCCACAGCGAGAAGACGACGCTCGACGACCTGTAGGGTCGGTCGCTGTCGGTTGTTTCGAAGCCCTTTTGCGCTGGCCGCCGAAACCGGGCGGTATGGAAATCGACGCGGCGCTCCGCCGGAAGACGGCCGTTTCGGCGGCTGCCGTTGGGGCATTCCTCGTCACCTTTACCGCGATCGGCCTCGCCTTCTCCGAGGAGATCCCCGACGGTGGCATCGCGTTCTCGAACACCGGCGGGTTCGCAGTCGTCGGCGCGCTCGTCGGCTTCATCTTTCTGATGGCTGGGATCGGCGTCTGGCTGGACACCACCACCGCCGACGACGCGACCGACTCCGGCGACGGCGATCCAACCGAGTAGCGTCGCTACCGACCAAAGCGTAGCACCACCGCTGAACGACGCGTAGCGTCACCGTTGCGACGACCTGTTACCCCTCGGCGGCCTGTTCTCGCCAGTCGACGATATCCGCGTCGGCCGCGTCGAGCTGCTCCTGATAGTACGCCAACGGATGGCCCGCGATCTTCCAGTGGTCGTCCTCGTTGTGACAGACGCCGTAGGCACTCAGCGTTTCACACGACGGCGGCGGGTACTGCGTCCCGCGGTCGTCTTTGAGATACTCCGTCTGGTAGCGAATCCCCTCCGGATCCAGGGAGGATTCCGCACAGAAGGCGACGATCTCGTCGGCGTCCATCCCGATCCCGGTGAGAAACGCCATCAGCGTGAACTGCTCGAACCCCTCGAGTTCGATCCCGTCTTCGGCCTTCTGCAGCAGGTTCTCGATACACGGTGGGAACAGCTCGCGGGCGACGAAATCGATCTCGCCGACCCGTGTTCGCTCCGAGAGCAGCCGCCGAAGGTCGGTGAGTTCGGCCTCCAGCTCCGCGGCGATCCCGCTGTCCTCGTCGAGGCCGTCGAACGGGAGGCCCTCCGCGACGCGGCGGCGGATCGCCGTCCGCAACAGCCGAAATAGCTCCTCGCGTTCGACCCGGACCGCGCCGTCGCTGAGTTCGCGGTTGACGAGCCGCCAGCCGTCGCCACGCGCTCCCGCGGCGAGTTCGAGATAGCTGCCGACGCCGACCCGGAACCACGCGGGCTCGCCGCTCGGCGTCGACGCGCCGCGCTCGGCGCGGATCACGCCCTCCAGGCCGAGTTCGGTGATCAGCGTCTCACGGTCGATGCTGGCCGCGGGCGTGCTCCGGAGTTCGGCGTCGCTATCGAGATCGGTCTTGAGCCGCTCGATAGCCGTTTTGGCCTCCGCGGCGGCGTACTTGTCGATCGCCGCCGGCGAGTCCAGCAGCGAGACGAGAATCCGGGCGAGCGGATAGGAGAGGAGCTCGTCGTCGACGCGCCACTCGTCGGGCGTCTCCGCGTCGACACGGCCGGCCAGCAGCGCGCGCTCGACGCGCTCGCGGGCCCGCTCGACGGCCGGCTCGTCGTTGGCAACGAGCGTCTCGAGCTCGACGTCCGCCTCGGTGACGGCCTCGCGGGCGGCCGCGAGGAACGGATACCGGGCGTGACGCGGCGTGATCGCCATCGTGGGCCGGTGTTCAGCGGCGGGGAGAATAAGCCCGACGGTCGACCTGCTGCAACGACAGTACCGACTGTCGGTCACGTCGCAGACAGCGGCTGAACGGAACGCGCAAAAAGGAGTGCGGTGGGTCAGTCGAATCGACCGCCCGGATTGGTTCGAGCGGTCGTCTCGGGGGTGTCGGCGCGCCTACACCGCCTCGGTACCCTCCTTGCCGGTTCGGACCTGAATTGCGTCGTCAACATCGAGGATGAAGATCTTCCCGTCACCCGGCTCGCCCGTGTTGGCTGCCTCCTTGATCGCCTCGGCCGTCTCGTCGGCCGAGACGTCGGCGACGATACACTCGATTTTGACCTTCTGGTGGAGGTCGACCGTGTACTCCTCGCCGCGCCAGCTACCCTTCTTGGCGGGCTGGCTCCCGCGACCGGAGACGTTGGTCACCGTCAGCGATGGTGCGCCGACCTCGGCGAGAGCCTTCTTCACGTCACCGAGCTTCTCGGGGCGGATGATCGACATGATCATCTTGAGTTCGGGGTCACCGCCGTCGGTGCGGAGCTCGCGGCCGCCGTCAGTGCGTATCTCGTGGTCGTCGCTACCGCCATCGGTGCGAATTTCGTCGTCCTCAGTCGGCCCGAAGCCGTCGGTTGCAACGCGGTCGCCACCGAACTCGGGGTAGGTCTCGACGCCGTGTTCGGCGATGTCGAGGCCGTCCTGTTCGTGGTCGGGGGTGACGCGTGCTTCACCGGCCGCCTTGAACGCGTACCAGATGATCGCGGTCGCGGTCAGCGTCCAGCCACCGATGATCACGACACCGACGAGCTGTGCGATAAACTGCCCCCCAACCGAGCTGACCGTCCCCGGCACGGCGACGAACGGCATCAGGAGCGTTCCCAGAACACCGGCACTACCGTGAACCGGGAAGACCGCACAGACATCGTCGATCTCGAGTGTCTCCGAAACGAACTCGAAGACGAGCGGCAACTGCGCACCGGCGAGGATGCCGACGACGATGGCACCCCACCAGCTGGTTGTGTTCGGAATCGCGGTAATCCCGGCCAGCCCGGCGAGCATCCCGTTGGCCGTGTACAGCGTATCGACCTTGCCGGATCTGAGGTACGCAACTCCTGCCGCACCGATCGCACCGGTCGCCATGGCGATCGTCGTCGACATGGCAGCGAGACTCAGCACCTCGCTGTTGAGGATCATCGCACCCTCACCGTTCCCGGTCATCATCGCTGCGGTCCCGACGTTGAACCCGTACCATCCGAAACACAGCATCAGCGTTCCGAGCACGGCAAACGTCATCGAGTGACCGGGGATGACGTTGATCGAGCCGTCCTCACCGTATCGGTCCATCCGTGGTCCGAGAATCGCTGCAGCCGTGAGGCCAGCGATTCCGCCCATCCCGTGGACGATCGTCCCACCGGCAAAGTCCGCGAATGCCGTGCCGGTGAGCTGTTTGACCAGTCCATCTCCGGGGGCGCCCCAAGTAAACGCGAGGATCATCGGGTAGATCACCGCAGCCAGCAGGAAGGTGTACGTCACGTACGCGCGAAGTTTTGCACGTCCAGCAACGGCCCCCGAAACGATTGTCGCGGCGGTCATTGCGAAGACGGCACCGTACAGCCAGCCGACGTAGCCGCCGGAACCGGCAGCAGGCGAGAACCCACCGCCGCTCATCAGACTACTGAATCCGGTTCCGATCAGGAAGAACACCGTGACACCCACTGCCCACGTCAGCATGTTCTTCGTGAGCTGGTTCGCGACATTCTTCGAACGGACCTGCCCTGCTTCGAGCATGGCGAAGCCAGCGTGCATGAAGAAGATCAGGAACGTTACTGTCAGCACCCACGTCTGGTTGACCGCACTGACGACGGAAGATATCTCGGTCATTGTTGTGTCTCCATTGAACTGCGTGTGCTTGGTTGACGATTCAACGTGTTTTCGTGATCACACCGTGTGTTTGTGCTCTGAATCACGATTGTGGCTCAGGGAACGGATGTATATAATGGTAACCGTTGACAATCGATGAAATGAGGTGGAATTTGTATACAACCGTCAGATATTGGAATAAATAATATGTATATAAGGTCATACACCGGCTATTCAAGCGACAAGAATTGCCGCACAATCACACACACATTTTATCAAAAATACTATATTTCGGCTGTCGCTGCCCGCATGTCGGCGTCGATCGCGTCTCGAAGCCATGCTGAGCGCACTTCGAGCCATGCTGAGCGCACTTCGACACGCGCGCTCGGCGAAAACACACTGCGGTTGTACACAATTCTTCACGCGATATTTACATCCGGTCAAAACTGTCAAAACCGGTCGGTCGATACACGGCTCCAAATCGCACGACAGCGCCGCAATCGAGAGTTACTCCGGCTTCAGACCCTCGTTCTGAACGCGCATGACGCCCTCGCCGTCGGCGAGATTCGGGGCGTCGACGAGCCGGACGATCCGCTTGTCGTTTTTCGATTTCCGGAGATAGATCCGGAACGTGGAGGTGTGGCCGAGGATGTTGCCACCGATGGGTTGCGTCGGGTCGCCGAAGTACGAGTCGGGATTCGAAGCGACCTGATTGGTGACGAGGATCGACGTGTTGTACAGATCGCCGATTCGCATGAGGTCGTGGAGGTGTTTGTTCAGCTTCTGCTGGCGTTCGGCGAGTTCGCCGCGGCCGACGTACTCCGCGCGGAAGTGGGCGGTCAGCGAGTCGACACAGACCATCCGCACGGGCCACTCGCTGTCCTCGTGTTCGCCGGCCAGCTCCTTGGCCTTCTCGGCCAGCAGGATCTGGTGGTTGGAGTTGAACGCCTTGGCGACGTGAATCCGGTCGAGGAAGTCGGCGACCAGTGCCTCCATCGTCTCCTCGTCGTCGATGCTGCCCTCCATGTCGCGGTCCGCAAGCGTCGCCTCCAGCAGTTCGTCGTCGAGCCCGCGGACCATGTCGTCGATCCGCTCGGGCCGGAAGGTGTCCTCGGTGTCGACGAAGATCGCCGAGCCACGCAGGCCGCCCTGCTCGCGTGGGAGCTGGACGTTGACCGCCATCTGGTGGGTGACCTGTGACTTGCCGGCACCGAACTCGCCGTAGACCTCGGTGATCGACTGGGTTTCCATCCCGCCGCCGAGCAGGTCGTCGACCTCGTCGATCTGCCAGGAGAGCTTGCCGATCTCCTCGCGGCGTTCAAGGATCATCTCGCCGGTCTCGAAGCCGCCGATGTCGGCGGCCTCGCGGGCGGCGTTGATGATGTCGCTCGCGGTGCTGTCGCCGATATCCGCCGTATTCCCGAGTTCGCCCGGCGAGGCGACCGCGATACTCTGATAGCTTTCGAACCCCGCGTCGGCGAGCTTGTCAGCCGTTGCTGGCCCCACTCCAGGTAGTGCTTCGAGATCTTCTTCTGCCATTGTATCCCGACGTTGCTCGCTTTCCCACATAAAGCCTCGTTAACAGCAAAGTGAAAGTAAAACGGCGGTGACGGGACTCGTTTGCCTGTTGTCTCAGCTTACACTGCTGTCTCAGCGTCGTTACCGGTGTTTCAGCGTTTTACCAGTGTTTAAACATCTTCACGCGCTATTCCCACGGATGGCCGCCGGGACGGTCGGGCCACAGCGGATACCAGTATTCCTCGTCGGCTTCGATCCCGAGTTCGCCGTCGAGCACCGACTGGAGCTTGAACTCGGCCTGATTGTCGCGCTCGTGGTCGCCCTCGGGTACGAACGGGTAGTACGCACCGCGGCGGAAGGAGTAGATCCAGTAGGCGTGGTCGGTGCCGCTCTTGTCGAAGCCGAAAACAGCCGCCAGCAGCCGGGAGCCATACCCCTGCTCGATGAACGTATCAGCCGCGAAATGGATCGTCGTCACCAGATCCTCGGGATCGTCGTCGCTGAGGACGACCCAGCTGTAGCCGTGGTCGTCGCTGTGCTGGCTGAAGCCGGTTCCGGTTTCGGTTTCGCCGGCCTCGAGAATCGCCTCGACCTCGTCGACGGTGTCACCGAAATCCGTGCTATCGACCGAGGAAAAACAGAGGGCTGCCTGTTCGGCGTTCTCGTAGCCGAGATCGGCTTCCATCGTCATGTAGGCCGTCGACATCCCGAAGAGATCCTCGGGATCGGCCTCCCGGGTCGCGTCGGCCTCGGCGTTGACGCCGAGCACCGACCGGACGGTATCGAAGAGTCCCATACGAACCGAAGGCACCGACGACAGAAGGCGGTGTCGCTACCGCGTCATCGCGTCACCGCGTCACCGCGGGTCGGCGGTGTCAGCTCCGATCAGGCGGTTTCCTGCTGCTGTTCGAGTTCGCGCAGCTTCTCGATCCGCTTTTCCGTTGGCGGGTGGCTGCTGGCGATCTTGCCGATAAAGCCCGAGCGAATCGGGATGATGAAGAACGCGTTCATCTCGGCCTGCTCGCGGAGGTCGTCGTCCGGCACCCGGTCCATCCGGCCGTCGATACTCATCAGCGCGGAGGCCAGCGCGGAGGGGTTACCGGTGATCGACGCGCCGCCGCGGTCGGCGGCGTACTCGCGGTAGCGGCTGAGCGCACGGATCAGCAGGAACGACAGGACCCAGACGACCAGCGAGACGAGGATCGCCACGTAGATCGGGGCCTGATTCTCGCCGTCGCCGCTGAACAGCCAGCCCCAGCGAACGACGATGAACGCCAGCGTCGAGAGGAACGAGGCGATGGTCATCACCATCACGTCGCGGTTCTTGATGTGGGCGAGTTCGTGGGCGAGCACACCCTCGAGTTCCTCCTGATCCAGCGTATTCAACAGTCCCCGCGTGACCGCGACGGTCGCGTTCGACTGGTTGCGGCCGGTCGCAAACGCGTTGGGCACCTGCGAGTCGGCGATAGCGATCTGTGGTTTCGGCAGGTCGGCCTGCTGGGAGAGCCGTTCGACCGTCCGGTGGAGTTCGGGGGCCTCGCTTTCGTCGACGACGTTCGCGCCCATGCTGTAGAGAGCCATCTTGTCGCTGAAGAAGAACTGGCCGAGCGAGAACAGCCCCATCACGAGAACGATGCCGATGAGGTTCGTGAACTGTGAGAGCACCCCGACAAACACGATATAGAGGGCGAACAGCAGGAACATCGTGAACACCATGCGTCCACGCAGTCCCCAGTCTGTTTTCCATTGCATACCCAACGGTACGCCGTCGAGCGGCTAAACCTTACCGGACCCCGTCACGCGCTGGCATACGGATCGAGCCGCGAGCCCCGCACCAGCAGGTAGTACCCCCCTGCACAGGCGGCCAGTGCGAGCCAGCCAGAAGCCGGGACAGCGAGCTCCGGCACACCCGAGAGCGCGGCCGTCGCGGCTGCCAGCGTCCCGAACAGCCACGGCCCGACACGCGGGAAGACGACCAGCGGCAGGAGCGCGACCGCGCCGGCGACCGGGCCGGCAGCGACCCCCACGCCAACCAGCACGGCAGCGGCGACCGCCCGGAGTAGTCGACTCTGCGGGGCGGCGACGGTGAGCATCCCGCCGAGCGGGCTTGCGACAATCACGGCGAGCAGACGAGCCAGCGGGGCCGGAACGGCCGCCGCGACCCCGCGACCACCGGCCACGCTGTCGCGCCGCTTGGCTCGCTCCGCGGTGTCGTCGGTCGAATCGGTCCCCCACTCGGGGTCGGAGTCGAGGACGAACTCCGAGTACATCTCCTCGGGGTCTCTGTTCAGAACGCTCCGCGCCGACCGCTTCGGTGGCGTCTCACTCGCCGTGTCGCCCGCCGCTTGGGCCGCAGCCGCCGCGTCATCCGTCGGAACCGTGGTTTCCTCGTCCGTCGCGGTCGCGGTTTCGCCGGTGTGGACCGTGGTCCGCTGATCGTTGTCGGCGGTCTCGCTGCCCATTGTTGCCGCGTCGGTGGCTGTCCCGTCTTCCCCGCCGGTTGCCGTCCCCTCCGGTTCGCCCGCGTCAGTCTGTCCTTCGGGTGTGCGAGCACGCGTGTTCCATTCGTCACCTGACCAGCCGCGTCGGTCGCCCTCCTCCGGCTGTGTCCAGCCGGGCTGGTCGCCGTCGGGGTCGGGTGCCGCTGTATCGGCTTCGGTCGTCGCCGAATCGGCTGTAGCGGTCGTTGTTGAATCCGTTGTGGCTGTCGTTGTCGAATCGGCTGTGGCTGTCGTTGTCGAATCCGTTGTGGTCGCCGTCGAATCGGTTGTGGTTGTCGTCTCGGTCGACCGCGGCTGGGCAAGCCACTCGGTCGGCGGCTGCGGCCGGCTGTCTGCGTCCCACTGTTCGTACAGTTCGGTTCCCGTCTCGGGCCCTTGGTCCTCGATGAAGGTGTCGTAGGCGGCCCGCGATTCGCCGTCGGTCAGGGCGTCGCCGGCGTCGGTCACGCGGTCGAACTCGCGCTCGGCGGTCGCCTGCTCGCTGCTGTTGTTGTCGGGATGGACCGCCCGCTTGGCCAGCTTACTGGCCGTGTCGATCTCGTCGTCGCCGGCCGCCCGGTCGACGCCCAGCCGCTCGTAGTAGGAGTCGGCCGACGGCGTTCCGCTGTACTCGTCGCTCATACGGGATTAGGACTCGTCGAGCGCAGGGAGCTGTTCGTCGAGTTCGTCGATTTCATCCGGCGAATGCCGGAGTGCCGATTCGACCGTGGTTTCGACCTGTTTGCCGGTTTCGAGGTCCTCGCCGGTCACCTCTAGCTGGCCGTCGGTCGTGATCCGAAACTCGACGGCCAGCGACGGCTCGCCCGGCGGTCGTGGCGGGATATTCCGGAGGACGGCCCGGCCGATCTTCGTGTTTGCCTCGGCGGTGTCGCCCTCGCCCTGATAGACGTGAATCTGCACCGAGGTCTGTTCGGGCTCGACCGTCCCGTACCCTTCCTTTCGGGTGGAGGTCGGGATCTGTTCGTCCTGTTCGATAATGTGGTCGATCGAGCCATCGGAGAGCCGGACACCGAGGGATTTCGGCACCACATCGATCAGCACGATATCGTCGGTCTCGCCGGGCAGCATCGCCGCGGCGTCCGCGCCGCTCTCGTCGATGATCTCGGCCTGAATGGCCGCACCGAGGGCGACCGCCTCCTCGGGGTTGATCTCCATCGAGGCCTCCTGATCGAAGTAGTCGCTGACGAGCGATTGGATGTGTGGCATTCGCACCGAGCCGCCGGCCAGCAGGACCTTGTCGACGTCCGCTGGTGCGTAGTCGGCCCGCTCGAAGAGGTCGTCCAGCGGGTCGGTCGTCGCGTCGGCGAGATCGGCGGTCAACTCTTCGAAGCGCTCGCGGGTCAACTCATCGGAAAAGGTGTAGGACTCCTCCGGGACGACGAAGGGAACGCTCACCTCCGTCGACTGCAGGTCCGACAGCCGGTGTTTTGCGCTTTTGGCCTCCTCGCGGACGCGGGCCAGCTGTTCGGGGTCGTTGGTGATGTCGACGCCGGTGTCGGTGCCGATGCTGTCGACCATCCAGTCGACGACCCGCTGAGTCCAGTTGCTGCCGCCGAGGGCGTTGTCGCCGGCGGTATGGAGGGTTTCGACGCTGTTGATCTCGTAGTCGATCTCGACGAGCGTCGCGTCGAAGGTGCCGCCGCCGAGGTCGTAGACGAAGGCGAGTTCGGCCTCCGCGTTCCCGAGTTTCTGTTCGTGGAGGCCGTAGGCGAGACAGGCCGCACTCGGTTCCGGCAGGAGGCGTTTCACGTCGAGGCCGGCGATCTCGCCGGCGGACTCGGTGGCGGTGCGTTTCGGGTCGTCGAAGTACGCCGGGACGGTGATCACCGCGCCCTCGACATCCCGGCCGATGCTCGCCTCGGCCTCGTCGACGATGTGTTCGAGAATCAGGCTGGAGATCTGTTCGGGAAGGTACTCCTCGCCGGCGACCGACAGCGGCTCCTCGCCCCCCATCTCGCGTTTGACCTCCGTTACCGTGCGGTCGGGGTGCTGGATCGCCATGTTCGCGGCTGTCTGGCCGACGTTGACTGCGTCCTCGCCGAACTGGACGACCGAGGGGATGACCGACTCGCCGCTGTTGCCGGTCGAGATCACCTCCGGATCGCCGCCAGCGACGTAGGCGACCGCGCTCCGTGTCGTCCCCAGATCGATCCCGACGGTGTAGCCTTCACCCATATCCCCACCGTGGCGTTCTCCGCACATAAGCGGTTAGGTCGGCGTGGCTCTGTCCTGCACCGACAGGAACCGAATCACCGTCGCTACGGCGGATTCGTCGCCGAGTTCAGTTTCGACGGATCGTCCCGACTCAGTGCCGTCCGCCAGCAGTTGATCACTGCTCGGGTGACTAACTCCGGCGGCTCGACGGTGATACACGACTGAACCCGCTCCGTTGCGTCCGGCGGCTCGTGGAAATGCTTGGGCGGGGCGTTCGGTTCGGGATGGTTATCGAAGCGGAACTCGATGCCGTCGGGTTCGACGTAGTGGAAGTGATAACAGTTCGTCTCCGTCCAGACGATATCGAACCGGGCGTCGCTCCGCTGGCCGAACCCGGTCTCGACGACGACGTTCAGTTCCGGCTGTGGGTCGAGCCGCCCGCCGAGCGCGGTATCGCTGACCAGCGGTTCGGTTTCGAGAAAGCAATCACGGATGGTGACGAGTGCGTCGTAATCAACTGGTCCAGTGTCGCCTGCCAGCCCCGCCATCGTTAGACGACGGCCTTCGTGGCGTCTCGAAAGCTGAGGGCGGCCTTCGTGAGATAGAGGTTCCGTTCGGCCGTCTGCCACGCGCTGTGGTCGTCCCACCCGTCCGTGTCGTCGGGGTCGAGTTCGCCCGCGAGTTCGGTCGGCGACTCGACCCCGTACGCCTCCCTGAATTCGTTTACCGTCGTTTTGAGTGCCTGAAGCTCAGCGAGGAGGTCCGGCTCGTCGTACTCTTGTTGCAGCCTGATGATCTGTCTGTAGATGTGCATCTGATCGTGCCGTTTATACTGCGTTCCACGACCGGTGTCGATGGTTTCGACGACGCCGAGGTCGGCCAACTCGGCGAGCGTATCGCGGACGACTGGTTCGCTGGCGCGTGCCTGCGCCGCAATGTCGGCGGCTCCGGTCGGCTCCTGAATCCGCTGGACGACTGCCCTGATCCGTTCTCTCGCGGTCGTGTCGTTCTTCCACGCCTCGACGGCGGCCGCATTCACATCGTCGTACGCGGGTGGAGGATCAATAGTCATGGTGTTCGGTGAGGTCGTCACCGGGTGTCGAGGGTCGACTGGCCCGTTGCTCCTCTATAACCAATATATGGTTCACACGCCGAATATATCTTTTGCCTACCCGGTCGTTTCCGCGCTGCCGGCGAGTCGCGCCGCTTAACCGCTCGCCACCGCTACCGCGTGTCGATGACGCGGTCACGACTCTGTCCGGAGTGTGGCGACGAGGTCGCCGAGCGTAGCGAGCCACGGCCCGGCTCGCCACGTCCCGACAGCGACGCCCTCTGTGACCGCTGCTACTTCGACGCCTTCGATTTCGTCGACGCGCCCGACCGCGTGCAGGTCACCGTCTGCGGCCGGTGTGGGGCGGTCCACCGCGGCAACCGCTGGATGGATGTCGGCGCGGAGGATTACACCGACATCGCGGTTGACGCCGTCACCGACGCCCTGTCGGTCCACATCGACGCCGAGGACGTCGAGTGGGGCGTCGAACCCGAACACGTCGACGAGACCACGATCCGCATGCACTGCACCTTTTCGGGCGTCGTTCGCGGGACGTGGCTCGACGAGGAGCTGGTCGTCCCGGTCCGGATCGCCAAGGAGGTCTGCGACCGGTGTGGCCGTATCGCCGGCGGCTCGTATGCCAGCCTCGTCCAGGTCCGCGCGGAGGGCCGCACGCCGACCGACGCGGAAGCCGCCGAGGCCGTCGAGATCGCCCAGTCGTACGTCGCCGACCGCGAAGCCGACGGCGACCGCGAGGCGTTCATCAGCGAGATCGACGCCGACAACGACGCCGGCCCGAACATCAAGCTCTCGACGACCAAACTCGGACAGGCCGTCGCCAACCGGGTCACCGACCGCTTCGGCGGGACCGTGAAAGACCACGCAACGCTCGTGACCGAGGACGCCGACGGCAACGAGGTCTACCGGGTCACTTTCGTCGCGCGTCTCCCCGAGCACACCGCTGGCGACGTGGTCGACCCCGGCGACGGCGACGGGCCCGTCCTCGTGACGAGCACGCACAACAACCTGACCGGCCGGCGACTCACGACCGGCGAGTCGTACACGGTAAACCTCGAACGCGACGACGCAGCCGTCGATCCTATCGGTCGCCACAGTGACGCCGTCGAGACGACGGTCGTCACGGTCGAAGACGAGAACGCGATTCAGGTCCTCGATCCGGACAGCTACGAGGCGACGACCGTCGCCCGCCCGGAGTTCGTCGCCAGCGACGCCGATACCGTGCCGGTGTTGAAACACCGCGGTGACCTCTTCGTCGTGCCCGAAGACGTCTGACCGCGGATCGTTGGCGACCCTGCCGGCAGCGTTGTCTCAGATCGGGACGGTTCGGGCGAGCATGTTCCGGTATTTTTCGGGCAGTTCGCCGATCTCCCAGCCGTAGCCGGTCGTTTCGACGTAGTAGTACCGCACGCCGTCGACCACGTAGTGGGTACCGTCAACCTCGCTCGTTCCTCTGATACCGAGGCCCACGTGGACCGGATTTTCGGGTGGGAGGTAGACGAGGGCGGTGCCGTACTCGAAGGGTTTCGAGGCTAACACTGCCGCGAGCAGGATCGTCGTATCCTCGCAGTCGCCGCCCTCGACCAGCGTCTCGGTCGGGTATTTGCTGTAGTTGTCGTACTCGTCGCTGTCGCTGACGAACGGCAACGACTGGACGGCGTCGACGGTGTAGTTCACCGTCTCCCGGTCGGTCGTCTGGCCGGCCGCGGCGGCGTTCTGACCGAGGATCTCGGCGAGTTCGGCACCGATCCCGGAGTCGATCGCCTCGCGGACGCTCCGCCGGATGGACCTCAGCGGCCGCTCGCTTTCGCTCACATATGCTGCCTTGTAGATGCTCAACTCGATGTTGTTCTCGCCGGTCGTCGTGATGTCGTAGATGCCCTCGCCGGCGATCCGGCTGTACTCCTCGGTCCGGAGCGTCCCCTTGCTTTCTGGGTGAGGGTCCTTCCGTAGCTCGTCGCCGTCTGCGGTCAGGCGGTCGGTGGCACACAGTTTGACCGTCTGTTCGCGCGACAGATCACCCAGCTCGGCGGCCGTCGGCACCAGCAGGGCGACGTATTTGAACGGCTTCTCGTCGGGCGTGGGGAGCGGATCATAGGAGACGGTCGTCGTCACCGACGCCTGATCGGTCCTGATCGCCCCGGCACGACTCGTCCCGAGGAGGTCGCCGTTCGGATACGCCTGTGCCACCATGAGCAGATCCATCCGATCGGCGAGATCGTCGTACGCGGAGAGGGTGGTGGTCAGTCGCGCTCTGGTTGGCGAGTACCAGCGAAAAAACGAGTTAACGCGGCCCACAAGCGGCTGATACGTCGCTGCGATGGCGTCTTCGGGTCCGGGATCGGTCGGTTCCGGCTCGGCTGTCTGCGTTCGGTTTCCCGACTCGTTTTCGATCACTTCGGTCGATGTCGACCGTTCCCCGATCGCTGTACAGCCACCCAACACAGAGAAACCGCCGACGGTGGCCAGTACAGCGCGTCGCTTCATACAGCCGCTATGCCGTCGATGGTGAAAACATATCGCCCCTCGCTGTCGGTTTCGTTCCGGACTTCGCTCGGCTCACTGGGCCGTCGCTTCCGCGCCCAGCTTCTGAAACGTGTTCCGTAGCGTTACCGGCGTGACCGAGGCTGTGTTGGCCGCCTCGCGCTGGGTGAGTTCGACCTCGTGTTCCTTGGCGGCCGTGTAGAGACAGGCAGCAGCGACGCCGCTGGGGTTGCGCCCGTTGGCGATCCCCTCCGTCTGCGTGCGTTCGACGAGTTCGCGCGCCCGCTGCTCGATGGCCGTCGAGAGGCCGAGTTCGGCGGCGTATCGCGGCAGATACTCGGCGGGACTCGTCGGTGCGACCGGCAGGCCGAGGTCGCGGTTGAGCGCGTCGTAGGCTGCCTGTAGCTCCGCCCGGTCGGCCTTCGCCGCCGCGACGGTTTCCTCGACCGTCCGGGAGAGCGATTCGATCCGGCAGGCCGCATACACACAGGCCGCCGCAAACCCCTCCAGCGAGCGGCCACGCAGCAGGCTCTCCTTTTGCGCCGATTTGAACAACGAACAGGCGTGATCCCGTACCTGTGTCGGCAGCGACTCCTCGCCGACGATCCGCCGAATCTCGGTGAACGCGTACACCTGATTCCGCTCGCGCTTGCTCCGGATCCGGGCGCGGTTGTGCTGACGACGCAGGCGGACGAACTGTTTGCGACGGCGCTCGCTGAGCCCGCTGTCGTAGCCGATTTCGGTCGACAGCCCCCGATCGTGGCGGGCGATCGTCAGCGGCGCGCCGGTGCGTTTGGGATCGGTCTGGCTGTCGTTGAAGCTTCGCCACTCGGGCCCGTGGTCGATGCGGTCGGCGGTGACGACGAGCCCACAGTCGGTGCAGACGGTTTCGTCGTCCGCGGCCCGCAGCGGGCCGTCGCACTCGGAACAGGTTGTCTGGTCGGAGGACATTGGTGCGTTCCCCCACTACGAGCACCCGATGCCATAATAGTTGGATAAGCAACAACTTTCTCGGCTTGTCGGTGTTTTTTACCGGATGACGGGCACAAAGCGTGGCTTCTGTCGAGCACGCCACCCGCCACGATTGCGTCAGCCCTCGCTGATCGCCGCCTCGATCTCGTCGAGTTCTGCGTCGGAGAGCTCCGGCCGGCTGGGCGAGACGGCGTGGATCGGGCCGCCGCCGTCGCCGTCGAACCGCGGGACGATGTGAACATGGGCGTGGGGGACCTCCTGACCGGCGGCTTCGCCGTTGTTCATCCCGATGGTCGTCGCGTCGGCGTCGACCGCATCCTCGATGACTGGCGTCAACTCGTGGACGACGCCGAACACGTCGCTTGCGACCTCGGCCGGCATGTCGTCGAGGCGTTCGTACGGCTCTTTGGGGATGACAAGCGTGTGACCGCGGGCCAGCGGGTTGGCGTCGAGAAACGCCGCTGTGGAGTCGGTTTCGTGGACGATGCGACCGGGAATCTCGCCGCTGACGATCTGTTCGAAGATTGTCGGCATAGCTACCCGTTTTGCTGGCGGCAACAAGAACGTGATGGCGACTGCGTCGCCCGCGGTGCCGCGCCGTCGGTCCTGCGTTGGTGTGTCGCCCCTGCGTCGACTCCTTAGCCCTGCGTCGGTTCGTCGGCAACCACGTCGGTGAGTGCGTCGGCGACCGACGGGGCGACGCTCACCTCGCTGACCGCGCGTTCGAGTGTGTCGGTGCCGATGACGCGCTCGACGCCCGCGGCGGCGAGTTTCGTGCGTGCGGCACCGGCCAGCACCGGGTGTACACAGCAGGCGTAGACGCGGCCCACGTCGCGGTCGTGGAGCGCCTCGATAGCCCCGCTCATCGTGCCGCCGGTAGCGATGATGTCGTCGACCAGAACCACGTCGCGGCCCTCGACGGCGGCGTCGCTTGGCGTGATCTCGACCGCGCCGGTCTCGTAGTCGCGGTCCTTCTCGAAGTAGTCGGTCTCGCCGTAGCCGTAGGCGTCGCGCGTGGCCTCTGCGAGTTCGGTCGCACCCGCGTCGGGGGCGACGAACACCGGCTCGTCGAGGTCGCCCAGCGGCGTGGCCAGCTGTCCGGCGGCGGTGACGGTCGTCGTCGGCACGTCGAAGAAGTCGGCGACGCTCGGCTCGTGTGGGTCGACGAGCACGACCCGGTCGGTGCCGGTGCTGACGGCCTGGGCGACGGCGCGGGCCGAGACCGGCTGGCCGTGTGTGAACGCCGCGTCCTGTCGGCCGTAGCCGAGATACGGGATGACCGTCGTCACCTCGCTCGCGCCGGCCTCGCGGACGGCATCCTGTAGCTGGAGCAGTTCGATATGGGCGTCGTTATCGACGGTCGAGGCGACGATGATCGCCTCGCTGTCGTCGAACTCGGGGACCGCCGCCAGCGTCTCGCCGTCGGCGAACCGCTCGTAGGTCGGGACCGTCAGCGAGCCACAGTCGGCTGCGGCCAGCGCGGCCGCCAGCGACTGGGTCGCCGAGCCGGGGACAATAGTAGCCATACCGAGGCTATTCGCGTCACCCCTAAACGAGGTTTCGGTGTGAACCGGCCGGTGTGGCTGGCGTGGGTGACGGCACCCAGTATCGGTGGTCGGTTGACGCCCGGTATCGGTGGTCGGTTGACGCCCGGTATCGGTGGTCGGTTCAGTCTGGTTCTTCCCGAAGCTGGTGCAATAGTGTACATCGATGCTGTCGGTGGATGCGTTGCGGGCAGTGCGCGTATCCACCAGTGGACGTAGCTCAATATCGCCTCCTCACGACGATTGATCGACCCTGAAACCGCCGACAGTGTTCGCTATCCAGCCACCAATTCGACCGGAAACCAGTCCGAACACCGGCGAGACACACAGCAGCATCACGACGGCAATGAGAAAGAACACTATCGTATTGAGAGACCACGGGACAGTCGTGGCCTCTGTGAGAATAAATACAGCCACTGCACTCAGACCGCCCAGCAACCCAGCACGGAGTCCAGCAGCACTCGGCTCTACCGAGCCGTTCGCGGCGACGGCTCCGGCGATCAGTGATCCAATCACCATCACCCCACCACCGACAGTCGCCTCGGAGTTCGGCAGCCAGTTTATCAGTGCGGTGGCGGGTAGCGCAGCCATCGTTCCGAGAATCGCCGCGCGCCAGACCTGTGAAATCCGATGGGTTCGGGGTTTCGAGGACATACACCGTATCGAGCACCTGCGTATATAGTCCATTCTCCGAGTTGCCGACTCTGAAAACGGTACAGCGGGGTTCGTTCGTCGAGCAGGCGAGACGGCTGGGTCAGTGTCCGGCGAGGACTACTGACTGGTCTGCTGGACTCGTGCTCCCCATGCAGCCCCCGGTCTCGCCGGCTATCGTCCGCTGAATCGTTGTTTCAGTAGCGTAGTCAGGAGCCTCAGTCCTCGGCAGGTTCGGCTCTCGCCTGTCGCCGGGCGGCGCGCTCGATGAACGACTCCGGCAGCGAGTCGATCTCGCCGGCCTGCACACCCCAGAGGTGGGCGTACAGCCCATCGGCCCGCAGCAGCTCCTCGTGGCTGCCGCGTTCGACGATTCCGCCGTCTTCGAGGACGACGATCTGGTCGGCGTCCTTGATCGTCGACAGCCGGTGGGCGATGGCGAACGTCGTCCGGTCGGCCGTGAGTTCGTCGAGACTCCGCTGGATCAGCATCTCCGTCTCGGTGTCGACATCGCTGGTCGCCTCGTCGAGAACGAGAATGTCGGGATCCTCGAGGACCGCTCGGGCGATGGCGATCCGCTGGCGCTGGCCGCCCGAGAGCTTGACGCCGCGCTCGCCGACCATCGTGTCGTAGCCGTCGGGCAGATTCTGAATGAAGTCGTGGGCCTCAGCGGCCTCGGCGGCGGCGCGAATCTCGTCGTCGGTCGCGTCGAAGCTGCCGTAGGCGATGTTGTCGCGAACGGTGCCGTAGAACAGGTAGGACTCCTGGCCGACGTAGCCGATAGCCCCCCGGAGCGAGCGGCGGTCGACGGCGGTGATCTCTTGGCCGTCGATGCGGATCGACCCCGAATCGGGATCGTAGAGCCGCAACAGGAGCTTGAGCACGGTCGATTTCCCCGCGCCGGTCGGCCCGACGAGCGCGAGGGTGTCGCCGCCGTCGACGCCGAAGCTGATGTCGTCGAGGACCG
>Ga0207714_1001004_pt1 | contig 18915 bp, 17 predicted proteins | sample PonA232FremontCA_2_FD_187270 | JGI IMG/M metagenome (GOLD analysis project Ga0207714, IMG submission 187270) | Marine sediment microbial community from Fremont, CA, USA - Pond A23 Sediment 2 (SPAdes) | ecosystem: Environmental > Aquatic > Marine > Unclassified | place: USA: Fremont, California...
AGCGACACGAACAGCCCCCACGCCAGCACCGCGCATGCAAGCAGCGCCACGACAATGGCGATCATGTCGTCCGTCGGGATGACGTCGCGCTTGACGCGCAGATCCATCACGCCCGTGAGCACGAGCATGACCACGAGGCCGAGCGCCGCCGCGACCGGCGGCCGGCGGCCGCCACGGTCGATGAAGGCCATGATGCGCGAGCCCAGATGACGGCCCGCGACGGGCGCCGAGACCTCGCCCAGTTCGACCTGCCGCACACCTGCCAGCAGCATGGCGCCGACCGCGCCCACCGAGGCGGCTTCCGTGGGCGTGGCGATGCCCACGAGGATCGAGCCGAGCACGGCCACGATCAGCGCCACCGGCGGCACCAGGGCCCGCATGACCTTGGTGAACATGTACCAGCCGCGTTCGCCTTCCTCTCGCGGAACCGTCGGCGCCGATTCCGGTTTCAGAAAGGCGACCGCCATGATGTAGGCGATGTAGAGGCTGACCAGCAACAGGCCGGGAATGAGCGCGCCGGCGAAGAGATCCCCGATCGACACGGGTTCGGGCGACCAATTGCCGACCGCGCGCTGCGCGTCGACGTAGGCGTTGGAAATCTGCACGCCCAGGATGACGAGCACGATCGAGGGCGGAATGATCTGGCCGAGCGTCCCGGAGGCGCTGATGGCGCCGCAGGCGAGCTTGGGATCGTAGCCGCGCTTCATCATCGTCGGCAGCGACAGCAGCCCCATGGTGATGACCGTGGCGCCGATGATGCCCGTGGAGGCGGCCATGAGCGCGCCCACCACGGCGACGGAGATTCCCAGGCCGCCGCGCAACTCGCCGAACAGCTTGCCCATCGTGTCGAGCAGCTCCTCGGCGACGCGCGATCGCTCCAGCATCACCCCCATGAAGATGAACAACGGCACCGCGATCAGCACCACGCTGGTCATGGCGCCGCCGTAGATGCGCGAGGGCAGGGCGCCGAAGATCGAGGGGTCGAACACACCCAGCACGAGTCCGATTCCGGCCCAGACGAGCGCCACGCCGGCGAGCGTGAACGCGACCGGAAAACCGGCGATCAACGTCACGAAGATCGACAGGATCATCAGGACGTTGAGAATGTCCCCGAGCGCCATGACCGCCCCTTACGCGTGTTCTGTCGTTGGCTGGCCGGACTCCGACATGCCCCTGCCGAGCAGGCGCAGCAGGGACCGACCGGCCAGCGAGAGCGCCTGCAAGCCCACCAGGACCGCGAAGGCGAGGATCACCGTCTTGAGCAGGAAGACGGCCTGGATGCCGCTGGTTTCCTCGGAGCCTTCCATGCTCGCCCAGGCGTTCAGGACATACTGGTAGCTGTACAGGAAGATCAGCGAGCACACCGGGATGAGCATGATCACGCTGCCGAAGAAATCCACCACCGCCTTGTAGGTGGCGCGTGCCCCCCGGTAGATGATGTCGACACGCACGTGACCGTCGTGCAGCAGCGTGTAGCCCGATCCCAGCATGAAGTTGAAGGCGTGGAGATAGACGATCAGCTCCTGCAGCCAGAGCGAGCCGACGCCAAAGACATAGCGGAGAATCACGACGGTGAATTGAACCAGGACGAGCATGATCGTCAGCCAGGCGGCACCGCGGCCGACCCACTCGTTCAAACGGTCAATACCCCGCACAAGGCTGGCGAGCGCGTTCACCTCGGCTCCTCCCCGGCGGTACGAGCCCGGCCGGATCGCGCGGGGCGACCCGGCCGGTGTGTACAATTCAGGACTAGGAGTAGTCGAATGGCAGGTCGCGGATGTTCATGTAGCCCTGCTCAGCGCGCTTGGACCACGCGACCGCCTTCTTCCGGAAATCCATGTAGCTCTGATAGACGCGCTTGGTGATGTCGTCTTCCTTGGCCGTGTCGGCCATGACATCACCAGCGGCCTCGCCGAGCTGCTTCATGATTTCGTCCGGCATCTTGTGCAACTGCACGTCGTGCTCGTTGATGAGGGTCTGCAGCGCGTCGTTGTTGCGCGCGTTGAACTCGGCGAGCGAGTTGTTGTTCTCCGCACCGCAGGCCGCCTCGATGATGGCCTTATCGCTGTCGGAAAAGCTGTCCCAGGTCTCCTTGTTGATACCGCAGGACAGCGTCGTGCCCGGCTCGTGCATGCCTGGCCAGTAGTAGTGCTTGGTGATCTTGTAAAAGCCGAAGGCCAGGTCGTTCCAGGGACCCACCCACTCGGTGGCGTCGATGTTGCCGGATTGCAGCGCCTGGAACAGCTCGCCGCCCGGCAGGTTCACGACCGAGGTGCCGATCTGGCGCAGCGTTTCGCCGCCGAGGCCGGGCATGCGGAACTTCAGGCCCTTCATGTCCTCCAGCGAGCTTATGGGTTCACGGAACCAGCCCGCCATCTGCACGCCGGTGTTGGCGGCCATGAAGGGCTTGATGTTGAAGTCCGCGGCCAGCTCGTCCCACAGCTCCTGACCGCCGCCGTGGTGGATCCAGGAGTGCATCTCCGTCGCGGTGAAGCCGTACGGCACGGCGGCAAAGAAGGGGAACGCCTTCGACTTGCCCTGCCAGTAGTATTCCGCGCCGTGATACATCTGCGCGGTGTTGTTGCGCACGGCGTCGAAGGACTCGAACGCCGGAACCAACTCACCGGCCGCGAACAGCTTCACGTTGATGCGGCCCTCGGACATCTTGCTGATCCGGTCGGCCAGCCGTTGCGCCGAGGTCCCCAGGCCCGGGAAGTTCTTGGGCCAGGTGGTGACCATCTTCAGCTCACGCTTGTCCTGCGCTATGGCAGGCGCGGAGAATGTCGACGAAGCCGCGGCAGCGCCCGCTACCGTGGCGGCGCCCGTCCCCCGGAGAAACTTTCGACGTTCCATGTCGCCCTCCCGTTCGGCGTTGGTTTGCTTGTCATGCACCCGGTGCATGGCAGGGTCAAACTTTGGGACAAGCTGACGCACCGCACAACCCGTCGCCGGCGAACGCACGTTCCAACATGGGGCTCCCGGCGGCGTCACACTTTCGTGATGGGTTGCAAACGACCCTCCTGTCCCGCGAATGACGGGTGGCAATCAGCCGTCAGGGTGCTCAGGTCGCGCCAGCGCCCGTTCACAAGGAGTTCGATCGGCCGGAATCGGGTTTTGTATGCCATCTTGGGTGCCGGTGGGACCCAGTAGCCCAGATAAACGTGGTCCCCGAAGCGGTCCGCCGTGGTTCGGATGAGCCAGTCGATCACGGCCGTGCCCAGGCTGCGTCCGGGCTCCGCGGGATCGTAGAAGCTGTAGACCGCCGAGGTCCCGTCGTCCAGCAGGTCCAGCACGCACGCCGCGGCCAGCGACCCCTCGGGGCGGCGGAATTCGGCGACGCGCGTGCTGACGGCTGAGTCAGCCACCAGTGGCTCGTAATCGGCGAACGTCATGCGCGCCATTTCGCCGCCGGGGTGGCGGTCATCCAGGTAGCGTTTGAAAAGCGCGTATTGCTCACCGGTCGCCACGGGCGGCCGAATGTGCACGGCAAGATCCGCGTTCTTCCGCGACACACGGCGTAGCGACTTCGACGGGGCATAGGCGGTGGCGACGACGCGCGCCGGGATGCACGCGCTGCAGCCGCGGCACGCCGGCCGGTAGGCGAAAAGGTGGCTGCGCCGGAAACCGCCCCGCGACAACGCGCCGTAGACGGCGTTGGCGTCCGCGCCGTTGAGTTCGGTGATGACCTTGCGCTCGTAGCGGTCGGGCAGATACGGGCACGGCGTTTCGCGCAGCACCACAAAGCGGCGCAGCCGCGGCTGCTCACCGGGGTCGGGCAGGGTACGCGCCGGGATCGTGCGCCGTTCGGTCATCCTTGCCCCAGTTTGGTGCGCTGGCCGGCGCGGCGTCCAGGAGCTCGCGCGAACCCGGACGAGGGAGGCGTGCGACACATGCGCCCGGTTTGGTCAAGCCGCCGTGCGGAGCGGCGCGTGGCCGAAGAAGGCCGTCCCCAGTTCGTGCGAGACCGCGATCAACTCCTGCTGCAGAGCGTCCAGGTATTCGTGCAGCCCCTGGCGGATGATGTTGGAACTGGTTTCCGAGTCCAGACTCCGCCGAACGCCGCGGATGCGCTCCAGCGCCGCCGAGCCGCCCGCCAGTTCGTAGCGGTCGCGCATTTGCGCGATGTTGGTTTCGATGGCGTCCACGTTCGCCGCGATGGAACGCGGGAAGGCGCGGTGCAGGATCAGGAAGCCGACCACATTGGCGGGGGTCATGTCGCTGGGGTGCAGGCGCCGGAAGGCATGATAGGCGGCGGCCGAGCGGAGCAGCGCGTTCCACTGGCTGACATCGAGCGGCGAGCCCACGTGCTCCACCGACGGCAGCAGGAGGTGGTACTTCACGTCGAGCAGGCGGGTGGTCTGATCCGCCCGCTCGATGGCCCGGCCGAGGCGGTAGAAGTGCCAGCCCTCGTCCCGGTAGAAGGTGCCTTCCGTGATGCCGGTGTGGGCCTGGCAGCCCTGCTTGACGAACTCGCAGAAGCGCGAGAGCCGCGGCTCGGACACGTCGCGCGGCGACATCTGCCGCAGGCGGTTGTGAAAGATGTTCAGCTGCGTCCACATCTCCGTCGAAATCAGCGGGCGCAGCATGCGGGCGTTGGACCGCGCCTGCGCGATATCCGCCACGATGGAGGTCGGGTTGCTCGCATCCAGCGTGTAGAAGTGGATCACCGCGTCGGCCGTGGCTTCCTCGTGCGTCTCGTGGAAGCGCGGCAGGTCGGCGTAAATCTGCAGCACCGAGCGCCAGTTCTGGTCGCCGCGGCTGTCGCGGGAAAAGGTTTCGTTGACGTCGAGTATGCGCGCCACGTCTTCCGCGCGCTCCACATAGCGCGCGAGCCAGAAGATCGCGTCGGCGTAACGGGCCAGCAGGTTACTCAAGGATCCAGGTGTCCTTCGATCCACCACCCTGGGAGGAATTCACGATCATCGAACCACGGCGCAGCGCGACGCGCGAGAGACCGCCCGGCAGCACCCAGGTGTCCCGGCCCGTCACCGCGAACGGTCGCAGGTCGACCCGCCGCGGCTGTATACCCTCTTCAGTGAGTGTGGGGCATACCGAGATGTTGACCATGGGCTGGCTGATGTAGGCGTGCGGTGCCTCCAGCAGGCGCTGGCGGCACGCCTCCAGCTCCTCGGCGGAGGCGTGCGGGCCGATCGTGATGCCCTTGCCGCCCGCTTCGTTAACCGGTTTGACCACCAGCTCGGAGAGGTGGTCCAGGGTGTAGTGAAGCCCCTCCCGCTCCCGGCAGATGTTGGTTTCCACGTTGGGAATGATCGGCTCTTCGCCGGTGTAGTAGCGGATGATGCGGGGCATGTAGGCGTAGACGGCCTTGTCGTCCGCCACGCCCGTGCCCACCGCGTTGGCCAGGGCGACCGTCCCGTTGCGATAACAGCGCATGAGCCCGCGCACGCCCAGCATGCTGTGGGGATTGAAGGCCTCGGGATCGAGGAAATCGTCGTTGATGCGCCGGTAGATGACGTCCACACGCTGGAGGCCGCGAATCGTCTTCATGTAGACGTGCTCGTCCTCGACGAGGAGGTCGCGCCCCTCCACCAAGGGCACACCCATCTCGCGCGCAAGAAAGATGTGCTCGAAGTACGCCGAGTTGTACGTACCCGGAGAAAGCACCACGACGACGGGGTCATCGACTCCGGCCGGTGCGATCTCCCCCAGCGCCTCGCGCAGGCGCTGGCCATAGTTGGACACCGGCCGCACGGGCAGCGCGTTGATGAGGTCGGGAAAGCCGCGCAGCATCAGGTGGCGGTTTTCCACCACGTAGGACACGCCGGACGGGTTGCGGCAGTTGTCCTCCAGAACGCGGAAGTGGCCATCGCCGCCGCGGACCAGGTCCGTCCCGTTGATGTGCACGTAGGTTCCGTGGGCGACGTCGAGCCCTTCCATCTCGGGACGGTAGTTCTCGTTGCCCAGGATGAGATCGCGCGGCAGCGTGCCGTCGTTGAGAATGTGCTGCTCGTGGTAGATGTCCCAGAGAAAGGCGTTCACGGCCGCTTCGCGCTGGCGCACGCCGCGCTCGATCCGGTTCCAGTCGTGGGCGGTGATGATTCGCGGGATCACATCGAACGGAAGAATGCGGTCGATGTGGTCCTTTTCCGTCTGGACCGTGAAAGTAATGCCGAAGTTGTAGAGGTCGAGTTCCGCGTCGCGCGCACGCTCGCGCAGCGTCTCCAGATCCATGCCGTTGATGCGCTCGAGGATCGCTGCCGTGTTGGCGCTGACGCGCGATCTCAGGCCCAGGAATTCGTCGTACGCATCGCCTGAGTCGTAGGTGGAGAGAAGCCCGTCTTCGAGCCCGGGGATGCGCCCGGGAACCGCCGTTTCGTTCGCCATGCGCCCGCCCGGTCCTGCCCGCGATTCAACGCTATGCGCGGATCGTGCCGAGCGGTCGGGCGGCGTGCAAGCCGCCATCGTTTACACCGGGCCAATGGCACGTAGCCACGTGGCGGAACCCCGTCAGCTCCCGTCCTGTATGTCGAACAAACTGGGCCCGCCGGGCTGTTGCTCACCCTCGGGAGCGCCGCCGCTGTCTTCCGACTGTTGCGCTTCGCCCGCGTCCTCGGGAGCGCTCACCGGTGTCACCGCACCGCCGCCGAGCGCGCTGCTTTCCGTGGCCACGGTCCGAGCCTGCTGGCTGACCAGAAGGATGGAGATGCGCCGGTTGCGTGGGTTCGTGGGGTCCTCCGGCATAAGGAGGTTCTGGTCGGCGGCGCCCACGACCTGCGCAATGCGGTCGGCTTCCACGCCGGCGCCGACGAGGATGCGACGCGCCGCATTGGCGCGCTCGCTGGACAGTTCCCAGTTGCTGTAGCCTTCGGCGCCACCGCCAAAGCTCGTGCCGTCGGTGTGCCCCTTGATGACGAGCGGGTTGGGAAGTCCCGAGATGTTCTCGGCGATTTTTTGCAGCAGTTCACGTGTTCCGGGGCGCGGCTCCGTGCTGCCCTGTTTGAACATCGTCTGTTCGATGCGGTCCATGATGCGGATGCGCAGGCCGCTGTCCGAGCGCTCCATCTCCACGTTCTTTTGCAGCTCCGACAGTTTCCCCGAGTCTTGAAAGGTTTCCCGGATCTTGAGTTCCGCGGCTTTGAGCTGGCCGTCCTCGTTTTCCTCACCGCTGTTGTTTTCCTCGCCATCGCCTTGCTTGGTCGGCGGTGCGGCCGGAACGTCCATGTTCATGCCCACCGGAGCATTGCGGCTGGTCAGGGCGCCGTCCTTGGCCGCCGTCTGGCCGCTGAGGACACCGCCGCCGCCACTTGTGCTCTCGCTGGCGCTTACCGGGGAGAAGTAGTCGGCGATGCCGGATTGCTGCTCTTCGGTTGTGGCATTGAGGAGCCACATCAGCAGGAAAAAGGCCATCATCGCGGTGACGAAGTCGGCGTAGGCGACCTTCCACGCGCCGCCGTGGCCTTCCTCTTCTTCGCCACCCTTCTTCTTCTTGATGACGATCGGCGCCTGGTTGTCGTCTTTCTCGGCCATGCCGGCAATCGGACCTCTTGCACAAGCGTCCGGCCCTGGACGCGCCCGATCCGAAGCTTGGATGTATGAGGGTTAACATCCTGTTGCGCGATCACGGCAGTGTGTCAGGATCCGGAACACTCGTGTTCACTGGCTTCGGCACGCGGCGTGAACCAGACGAGGTCAAGGCCGCGACGGTCCGCCCCATCCGGCAGATACGCCGACGGCTCGTGCGCATCCGGCCGAACCTCGCGAAACGCGACCGTCACGACTCCACTGGCGTCCCGCTGGCGCAAGTACCAGGGCACGCCCCAGTCACCACGGACGTGGCCGCTGCCGGCGACCAGCACCGCTGACCCGGCGGTCTCGGCGGCACGGATGAGGTTGTCGGCGAGCGTCGCATCGCGCAGGCGCTGCATGGCCAGCATGCTGTCCACCACGTCCGCCGGAATGTCCCCGCAGTGGGCCGTCGCCAGGCGCTTGCGCAGGCCGTCGCGGAGCGGGGGCGGGAGGGGCTCGTCGAGCGCCAGGGACCGTCTTGTGGTGTCGTCCAGCTCCGCCACGCCGTCGTGGGCGATGGCGCCCCGCTCTGCCTCGCCCGGGGCGCCCGCCCGCATTGGCAGGTCATGTGCCAGGGCCGCCTCGGCGATCGGCCGGTACAGGCGCCAGGCCGGCCATCCGCTCTCCGCCCAGGCCAGAGCTTCGCCGAGTTCGGCCGCGTCGGCATCCGGCTCTGCCTGGAAACGCCGCAGGGCATCTGCCTGATCCGCGCCGATCATTTCCCAAACCACGGCCGGTGACCGCCCGTGGGCGGCGAGCGCCCGCAGCACCCACGCCTGATGGCGGTGGTGATCCGGGTTGGTGTGGGTCTCGCCGAGCAGGATGAAGCGCGCCCGGCTAAGACGGTCGATGAGCGGTTCCGGCGCGACGCGTTTGTTGGCGGCCGTGTCGTGGATCGTGCCGACAAGGGGATGGTCGCGGCCTTGCTCGCTGCGCCATGCTTCCGGCAGGGGCGGCAAGTCGCCCGCGCAGGCCGTGCCGGCCGCGAACAGCAAGGCGAGAGACGTCAGAAGGTGGCGGGTGTTGACCATGACATGCCAAGGATGGGTCGCTGGGCGCGGCCCGGCAAGCGTGGGGCGGGCGAGGTGACGATGGCGCGCACGGGTGGCCAGGCCTTGGTGGATCAGCTCGTGGCAAACGGGGTTGCGCGTGTCTTCGGCGTGCCGGGGGAGAGTTACCTCGCCGCGCTCGACGCGCTGTACGATACGCCCGCGGTCGACTTCGCCGTCGCCCGGCACGAGGGCGGCGCGGCGATGATGGCGGAGGCCCACGGCAAGCTCACGGGCCGGCCCGGCATCTGTTTCGTCACCCGTGGACCGGGCGCGACGAACGCGGCCAGTGGTGTTCACGTCGCCCACCAGGACGCCACGCCGCTGGTCGTGCTGACGGGGCAGGTGGCGCGCGGCCAGCGCGATCGTGGCGCGTTCCAGGATATCGATCTTTCACGCCTTTACGGCGGCATGGCGAAGTGGACGACCGAGGTCGACGATCCCGACCGCATCCCCGAGCTGGTCGCGCGCGCCGTGGCGACGGCCACCTCGGGGCGGCCCGGGCCGGTCGCGCTCGCGCTGCCGGAGGACGTGCTGACGGCCGGTACCGAAGCGGGCGACGCCCCCGCTGCCGCCATGCACCCGCCGGCGCCCGCGCCCGGCGCCGTGACGGCGATCGGGGCGCATTTGGCGCAGGCCGCGCGGCCCGTGCTGATCGTGGGCGGGCCGCACTGGAGCGAACGGGCCCGAGCGGGCGCGGAAGCCTTCGCGCGGACCAACGACTTGCCGCTCGCGGTTGCATTCCGGCGCCAGGACGCGGTGGACAACGATCATCCCTGCTACGCGGGCGATCTCGGCCTTGCGCCGAACCCGACGCTGGCCGAGCGAGTCCGCAATGCCGACCTGGTGCTGGCTGTGGGAACCGAGCTGGGCGACGTGACCACGGGCGGGCAGACCCTGATGGAGTCGCCCGTGCCGCGGCAGACCCTCATTCACGTCCATCCCGCCGCCGAGTGCCTGGGCCGGGCCCATCAGCCGGCGCTGGCGGTGCAGGCCGATCCGGCCGCGTTTTTCGAGGCGGCCTGCGAGCTGTCCGCGATCCATCCGCCCGCGTGGTCGGGCAGCGCGGCGGCGGCACACGAGGCATACCGCGCCTGGACGCGGCCGTGCCGCGTCCCGGGCGATGTTCAGCTCGGCGAGTTGCTGGCGTGGCTCACCACGCGCCTGCCCGCCGACGCCGTGGTGACCAACGGCGCGGGCAACTATGCCGCCTTCGTCGGGCGGTACATGCGTTTCCGGCAGCACGGCACGCAGCTCGCGCCCACCTCCGGGTCGATGGGCTACGGCCTGCCGGCGGCCATCGCCGCCAAGCTGCACGCGCCGGACCGGCCGGTTGTCGCGTTCGCCGGCGACGGCTGCTTCCAGATGACGGGCCAGGAGATGGCGACGGCCGTGCAGGAAGGCGCGAATGTGGTTGTCATCGTGGTGAACAACCGGATGCACGGCACCATTCGCATGCACCAGGAAAAAAACTATCCGGCACGGCCGGTCGCCACGGACCTTCATACCCCCGATTTCGCCGCGCAGGCGCGGGCGCAGGGCGCGAACGGCGAAACCGTGACGCAAACAGCGGCGTTCGCGGCCGCCGTCGAACGCGCCCTGGCCGCCGACGCGCCGACCCTCATCGAGGTGCGAACGGACCCGGAGGCGATCACGCCCCAGCGCAGCTTGAGCGCCATCCGCGCGGCCGCGCTGGGGCAGGAGGCCGGCGCATAGGGCTCAGTGGCTGCCTTCGCCACCCTCGCCGCCTTCACCGCCTTCACCGCCTTCCGCGACGGGGCGGCCGTCGGTGTAGAGCGAACTCATGCGCAGTTCGATCCGGGAGATCGCGGCGGAAACGGCGCCCGGTTCGGTCGGCGATACGGACGGTCCGCTCGGGCTGGGAAAGGCGTCCATCAGCGTGGCGAAGCTGTCGAGCAAGGCCGCGTAGGTGTCGGCATTGCGCGCGTGCAGCGCCGCACCGGCACTGCCCACCAGATCGCGCGCCGTCCAGACGAAGCCGCGCGCGTCCTGATACTCGGCCAGATTCACGACCTCGCCGTCCTCCACGGCGGCGTCGTACTCCGCGCCCGCCTTGCGCAGCAGGGCAGTCGCGACCGACATCACCGGGTCCGGGTGATGTTGGGCATGCGCCGGCACGTGCTGCTTGAGCGTGTCGATGACGTGCCGGACACGGTACCCCTGCTCGCGCAGCGCCGCACTGGCCGCGCCGTCTTCGATGCGGTCGCTCAGCTCTTCTGCGGCGTCCGCGACGTCGTCGGTCTCGAAGCCGTGCCCGCGCAGCTCTTCGCCGATGTGGCCATCGAGATGCTCGACGATGTGGCGGACATGTTTGCGCCCCTGCCGGGCATCGCCGGTGTCGATCAATTGCTCCGCGATGCGCAGATGGCTTTCCAGGAAGAGCACGCGGTAGAGATTCTTCTGCGCATCGGGCAGGGCGGTGCCGCCTTCGCCGCCTTCGCCGCCTTCACCGCCGCCGTTGGCGAGCTGAATCGCCCCGGGCGTGGCATCGCGCTCCGCGGGAACGTTGTCAGCGTTGGCGGCGGCGGGCGATGCAGTACCGGCCGCGAAGGCCGCGGCGCCGAGACCGGCCCAGAGTTTCACGCGGTTGTTCGCCATCGTATCCTCCCATATGTGCTGCGTACGGCGCAGCCAACCTACCCACCGTGCTATTGCGACTGCATTGCATCTGCAATAGGAAATCCGCGGCCCCCAACCAAGATGCGGCCCCCAACCAAGATGGAGCGCCACCGTGATCGTGTGCATCGCCGACGTGCTGTCCGCCGAGCAGGTGGCGGAGGTCCGCGAGCTTCTGGCAAAGGGCAGCTACATCGACGGCAAGCAGACCGCCGGCTGGCACGCGCGTCTCGTGAAAGAGAACAGCCAGCTCGCCGCCGGGGACGTTGCCACGCGCGCCAGCACGATCGTCCACAACGCCCTGATGGAGAGTGCTGTCTTCCAGGCCGCGGTGCGCCCGCGCCACCTCCGCGGCATGCTGTTCTCCCGCTACAGCGGCGGGCAGACCTACGGCTCGCATGTGGACGACGCGCTCATGCGCACGGGGTCGGGAACGATGCGCTCGGATGTATCCATGACGGTGTTTCTCAGCGACCCCGAGAACTATACGGGCGGGGAGCTGGTCATCGAGGGTCCGGGCGGCGAGCAGACCTACAAGCTCGATGCGGGCTCGGTGATCACCTACCCATCGACCACGCTGCACCACGTCGCGCCGGTGACCTCGGGCACGCGCGAGGTCGCGGTGTCGTGGGCGCAGAGTTTCGTGCGCGCCCCCGAGCACCGCGAGATTCTGTTCGATCTGGACACCGCGCGCCGCAGCCTGTTCCAGCGCGAGGGCAAGTCCGCGGAGTTCGACCAGCTCTCCAAGAGCCACGCCAACCTGCTGCGCATGTGGGCGGAAACCTGAACGATGCGCTCACGGTTCCGGGGCTTGACGCCCGGGCCGAGCCGTGCTTCTCTGCGATTGCAATTCGTTCGCAACGCCTTGTGGGGCCGCCGTGCTCGTCTGTCTCTGCAACGCGCTCTCCGACAAGCACATCCGCGCCTGTGCCGGCCAGTGCTCCGTTAGCGAGGTGTACCGTCAGTGCGGCTGCCAGCCGCAGTGCGGCAAGTGCGCCGGGCAGATCCGCGACATCCTTCGCGAGCATCAGGCGCCCGCGGCGGGCGAGGGCGCCTTCGTGGCCGGCGCCGCGGCCCATCCGCCAAGCGAGGGATAGCGCCGCCACGCGCTTCTTTCCGCGAGCGTTGCCGGGAGTCGCCCAGCCGCGGGTCGCGCCGCACGTCTTGGGGCGGCGGCGTTTTCGTGCTACTCCGTGCGCCGGACCACGTTGCACGAACACGAAGCGGCCAGAGGCATATCCATGAAGGGCGACCAGAAAATCGTCGCGTACCTGAATCAGTCGCTGAAACGCGAGCTGACGGCGATCAATCAATTCTTTCTACACTCCCGGATGCTGCACGATTGGGGCGTAACCAAGCTCGGCACGAAAGAGTACAACGAAAGCATCGAGGAGATGAACCACGCTGATCGCCTGATCCAGCGCATCCTGTTCCTTGAAGGCGTTCCGAATCTTCAGGATATGGACAAGCTGCTCATTGGCGAGAACGTGAAGGAAATCCTCGAACTTGACCTCAAGCTGGAACACAGCGCGCTGCCCGAACTACGCGAGGCTATTCCGTACGCCGAGAAGATCGGCGATTTTCCCAGCCGCGATCTCTTCCAACAGATCCTGCGCGACGAAGAAGAGCACATCGACTATCTGGAAACCCAGCTCGACCTGCTGAACCGGATCGGGTTGGAGCAGTACACCAAGCTCAACGCGGAATCGGCCGACAAGGCAGAGTAGGCCGGTACCGGCGGAAACCGCGACGCCGAGACAGCGGCGCGGCGGGCTCCGGCTCGCCGCGCCGTTTTATGTCCAGCCGTGGCACTGGGTTGGTGAGGCCCTTAGCCGCCTCACCCCTTCCAAGCTTCTTCCCACCCTTCCTTGTTGCGAATGATTTGCAATTGCAGTATGCCGTCAACGGCAGGTCGAACGCGAAGGAGGCGGCCATGGTTGAAGCGTTTGTGGATCGCGAGATGCGCGCGCTCAGCGCGGGTGCGCAGCTGACGCTGTGGTGCGGGCGCGTGTGGGTACGCCATCTCTATGCGGGCGAGCCAGCGACGCCGTGTCTGCGGCGCGGGTTGGAGGTAACCGGGGCCGCGGATGGCCTGGAGGAGATTTGCGCGGTCCTGGAGCTGATCGGCGCCGCCGGCGAAGGCCGGCTGTCCTTCGGCGGGTGCCGCTGCCGGCCGGTGACGCCGGACGAAAGCCGGCTGTTGGGCACGATCCAGGCGTCTCAACGCGGCGGCCGGGATGCGGCGGTCACCTTGTTCGGTGCCTGGATGCCGCCGGTCGCCGCGCGCGATGCGGCCGTCCACGCTGGGCGTTTCGCCGCGTGCCTGGCCGATGCCGATCTGCCGGTGGCGGTGATCGACGAGCGCGGGTCTGCGCCGCGCCGTTTGCATTGAGAGACACCGGACCAGCGGACGGTCTTGCGACTGAATTGCATCTGCACTACGATGCGAATGGTTCGCAGGAGAGGTGGCGTCATGACGCGGATAACGATGGACGCACGCGGTCAGGAGCGGCGCCATTGGGCGGAATCGAATGGTGCGCCGCGGCGCGGCTGTTGCCGTGCGGCCCTGTTTCACGCCGCCGATCGCATGGGCCATCGGGCGTTGGCTCTGACAATCGCCACGATGGCGTGCCTGGCGGGCGCGGTTTTGCTTCTTGTGGCCGCAGTCAGTGTGTTTGCCGGTGGGTGACGCCGGCGGAGGTCAGACCGGCTTGGGCGGGCGCCGACCGGTAGCCTGCGCCGTCAAGGCGCACGGGCCGCAGCCGGCGGCCATGGGCCGCCGGCTGGACCACGTCGAGTTGGTCAGGCGAAACCGAGGGCGTCGTCCCCCAGTTCGGAGCGGAACGTGGCGACGCTGAAGATCCGGCCGTCAGCATTGCCCAGGTTATCCAGCGTTACGCTGACCTGACCGGCGGCCAGTTCGATCTGACCATCGTTAAGGTCGCCATTTGTCACCCCGATGTCTTCCTCGACAATACCCCCCTCAAAGAAGAGTTGGTCGCCTTCGGCGAAGTCGCTGATCGTTGCCGAGGTGGTCGATTGACCGAAGATGAAGCGGTCTTCACCACCGTCGCCCGCGATGGTGGCATCCTGGTTGCCGTTGATGTTTTCGCTGCTCGATGTGCCGGCATCGACCGGTGCGGGCCCGCCATCGGCGGGAAGCGGCGGAAGACCACCGCCCCCTCCGCCGCCGCCGCTTGCCAGGGCGGAGGGATCGTCGGCGTCGAGTGACACGTCCGAGGCGGAGAAGTTCGTTCCGAGTTGTTGGCCGCCGAGCGTGATCCCGAAGCCGCCATCGCCGGCCGCAATGCTCGCCGTTGCGCTGCCGTCCGCGAACGAGAGCTTCACGTCGCCGTTCAATGAAATCTCGGCGAGAACGGTGTCATTCTCGACGATGATCTGGTTGCCGGCCTGAGTGAACTGGTAGGCCGTGATCTGTTGGCCGAATTCGACTTCGTCTCCATCGCCGGCGAATTGGATGAATGCGCCTTGTTCAGCCTGGAGCGTTTCGTTCGCAGCGGTTCCGCGCACATCCGCGGCGAAGGAAATGGCAAGGGTCTGGGACTCGCCGTTCAGGGCGACCACGTTCGGCGTGTCGCTGCGCGGCGGATTTCCGTCGCCCCCCTGTTCATCCTCGTCCTGGGCCGTCGGGGCGTCCAGCGCGGAGCCGATGAACGAGGAATCACCGGTGGCGGCAAAGTCGAGCACGGCGGCGTTGAAAGCCGCGGTTCCCGGTTCGAGACCGGCGTCTTCCGCCGCGGCTTCCGCCTCCTCGCGTTCGTCGTCGGGCAGATCGTCGACCGTCTCGCGTTCACCCGGAATGTCGGGGTCGAAAAAGCTGTCGGGGCTCTCGCCCTCATCGTAGGTAAAAAGGGATTCGTCCTGGTTGTCGATGCGCCAGTCGCTTCGGAACTCGCCGTACAGCTCGTCGAACGGGAGGGGCCGCGGCAAGGGTTCCCCGTCCGCTGTGGCGACGTCGTTACCGGTGTCCATATTGGCATCGCTCAGGAGGCCCTCGAAGCCACCGGAGCGGTCGCCGGAAACCTCGACCCGAAGGTCGACCCGGTCACCGATCTGTTCAACGATCAGCCGCTCATCACCGGCATTCACCTGTTCATCGTCGCCGGGGTAGACGATGGTGTAGACGTTGTCTTCGCGACCGATAATGCCCGTGCCCACTTGAATGGTGTCGAAGTTGGCAATGTCGGCGGCCGTGCCATTGATCTGAAGCGGCACCTCATCCGTCGCGTCGACCATGACCTCGCTGTCGCCAAGCGTGGTGGCCACAGCCGTGTTCACGGTCAGGTTCGAGGTAACCGGCTCCTGGCGTGCCTGGATCTGGATCGGTCCATTTTCCTCGTTGGCCAGCACGTACTCGCCCGTCGCCATGAAGTCGTAGGCGAAGCCGTCGAAGGTCACGATGTGCGGGTCGCCGTGACTGGCGCCGACCTTGGCGTCCTCGGGCCGTTCGGGAACGCCGGATTCGACGACGTCTCCGTTGCGCACGTTGAAGAACCACCGCCCCGGCTGGCCCGTGTTGCCGTCGATGGTTTCCAAGTCCAGCATTTCAGCTTCGTTGCCGGATTGCGGCAGCTCGAAAAACTCGTCTTCGTTGCCGGTGCCGGCGGTCCAGCCCGCCCGGGCAGGGGTGCCGCCCAGGCCGTCCTGACCGCCGCTGGCGTCGCCCGTCGTCCAGTTGATGCCTTCGTAGCGGAATTCGATGTCAAAGTTGCCGCCGCCGGCATCGGTCAGAATGAGCTGGAACGCGTTCAGCTTGCTGGTGTCCTGATCGAAAAAGCCGACGTCGTCCCAAGTGAAGGTTACCTGGTCGTTCTGCGGGTCCAGATCGTAATAGATCTGGTCGGCGCCCGTGGAGTTGCCGCCCGGCGTGGGCGTTAAGGTCGCCCCGTCTTCGGAGCCGAGCTGCGTTGTTCCGGACCCCAAGTTGGAGTTGGGCAGCCGAGTATCCACATCGCCAAAATATGGCGTGATCTCGGGATTGTTGGATTGGGCCGTGATGACGTCCGGGGTGAACTGTGAACGCGGGCTGTTGAACGTGATACTGCCGTTCGCGTTCAGGAAGATTTCATCGGTCGTGCTGCCAAAAAAGTTCAAGCCGTCTTCGAAAACCGGCGTGAGATCGATCGGCTCGGAGGAGCCGTCGTCGGTTCGGCCAAGGATATTCTCACCGAACCCGCGCGGGCCGCCGAGCCCTGTTTGTAAGCTGACCATTTCCGAACAACTCCCTTACACGGCATGGGGAATCTGGGCGTGGGAATGTTCCCACAACGTTGGTCGCGCATTGCTTAAAAGCAGTACGCAATTGTTGTAATGCTCGCACGGGATCACGGAATCCTCAAGGGAAATCACATGCACGTGAGCCGATCTGTGAACGCGGACCGGCGCACGCCGCTCACAAAGCGGTGCGGTGTTTGAAGACGTGGGCTGAACCCCCACGCTTTATCGATCACGCGTGGCGGAAAAGCGGATCTTCGGGTTTTCGTCCTGGATACGGTTCAGGTCGAAGAAGTTGCGCGCCATGTAGACGGGCGCGCCGTCGCGGTCCTCCGCGATCGCGGAGCGGTTGCGCTCGACGAAGCGCTCGAGGTCATCCGCGTCTTCGGCCGTGACCCAGCGGCAGGTGTCGAACGGGGCGGGCTCGAAGCGCGCCTGCACCTTGTATTCCGTCTCGATCCGCTGGGCCAGCACGTCGAGCTGCAACTGCCCGACGACGCCGACGATGTAGCTGGAATCCACCACCGGGCGGAAAACCTGGGTCACGCCCTCTTCGGCCAGATCGGTGAGGGCCCGGTGCAGGTGCTTGCCCCGCATGGGATCTGCGAGGCGCACCCGACGCAGGATTTCCGGGGCGAAGTTGGGAATTCCCGTGAACCGCAGGTCGGATTGTTCGGCCAGGGTGTCGCCCACGCGCAGCGTGCCGTGGTTGGGAATGCCGATGATGTCGCCCGGCCACGCCTCTTCGGCCAAATCGCGGTCCTGGGCGAAGAACATGATCGGATTGTGGACGGCCGTGGTCTTGCCGGTGCGGGGCTGCTTCAGCTTCATGCCGCGCTCGAACCGCCCCGAGCACACCCGGAAGTAGGCGACGCGGTCGCGGTGGTTGGGGTCCATGTTGGCCTGGACCTTGAAGACGAAACCGCTGACCTTCTCGGTCGTGGGCTGCACGGGCGCGGGGTGCGCCGGTTGCGTGCGCGGCGGCGGCGCCATGCGGCCCAGGTTCCACAGCAGCTCCTCCACGCCGAACTCCTTGAGGGCGCTGCCGAAGAAGACGGGCGTCATCGTGCCGGCCTGGAAGGCTTCCGGGTCGAAGGGCGGGCAGGCCTCCTGAACCAGCTCCGTTTCCTCCAGGAACTGCTCGGCCTGACCGGCGGGAAGGCGCTCGGCGATCTCGCCCGGTTCGGCTTGGACCGGATCGGGATGCTCGCCGTGTCGGGCGTAGGGCAGGTAGCGCCGGCCGGCGAGGTCGTAGACGCCCTGGAGAACCCCCCCCATGCCGACGGGCCAGCTCATGGGCGTGGCATCGAGGGCCAGCGTCTCCTGGATCTCGTCGAGCAGCTGGAAGGCGTCCTGGCCCTCGCGGTCGATCTTGTTGACGAAGGTAACGATGGGGATGTCGCGCAGGCGGCAGACTTCGAACAGCTTGCGCGTCTGCGCCTCGATGCCGTTGGCGGCGTCCAGCACCATGATCGCCGCGTCCACGGCCGTCAGCGTGCGGTAGGTGTCCTCGCTGAAGTCCTCGTGGCCCGGCGTGTCCAGCAGGTTGAACGCGTGGCTGTCGTAGTCGAAGCGCATCACGGCCGTGGAGACGGAGATGCCGCGCTGCTGCTCGATCGACATCCAGTCGGAGCGCGTGCGCCGGCGCTCGCCGCGCGCCTTCACCTGACCGGCCAGGTGGATGGCGCCGCCCAGCAGCAGCAGCTTCTCGGTCAGCGTGGTCTTGCCGGCGTCCGGGTGGGAGATGATGGCGAAGGTGCGCCGGCGCGCGACCTCGCGTTCAAGCTCCGACCCGGCGCCGTCCTGCGGTACAGGGGCGTCCAACGGGCGCTCTCCGTCTTTTGGGCGTGTTCGGGCTTTCGGGCGTGTTCGGGCTTTCGGGCGTGTTCGGGCTTTCGGGCGTATTCGGGCTGCGTTGCATATGGGCCGCCCGGCCGTGCGGCGCAAGAAATTGCCGCGCGGCGCCGCGCGTGTCTAGAGTGCCCCTGACCGCCGATGGCCGAAGGATCGCGCCCGTGACCGACCGGACCGACATCGACGCCGAAGCCATGCGCCAGCGGCTGGAAGCCCGGCGCGACGAGCTGGGGGCGCTCGCGGAAACCAACCAGGAGGCGCGCGATACCGTGGACCTGGACCCGGTGCGCGAGGGGCGCCTGGCGCGCATGGACTCGCTGCAAAAACAGGCCATGTCCCAGGCGGCGGACCGGCGCCGCAAGCAGGAGCTGCAACGCATCGACGCGGCACTGAAGCGCATGGACGAGGGCGACTACGGCTACTGCGCCACCTGCGACGAACCCATCGGCAAGCGCCGGCTGGAAGTCGATCCGGCGGCGCCGCTGTGCATCCAGTGCGCGGAAAAGGTGGGCAACTGACCGTGCTCTCGGGCTACTGGCACGAATTCACCACGCGCGATTTCGCCGCCGTGGACGCCGAGCGCACGGTGGCGCTGCTGCCCGTGGGGGCGATC
>Ga0207714_1001005_pt1 | contig 18911 bp, 20 predicted proteins | sample PonA232FremontCA_2_FD_187270 | JGI IMG/M metagenome (GOLD analysis project Ga0207714, IMG submission 187270) | Marine sediment microbial community from Fremont, CA, USA - Pond A23 Sediment 2 (SPAdes) | ecosystem: Environmental > Aquatic > Marine > Unclassified | place: USA: Fremont, California...
CGCTCCCCTCGTCAACACTCTCGGTGACGGTGGGTCGACATTCTTCAGTTGCGTATAGCCACCAGTATGAACCTGACTGATACTGGTGGCTATAAATTCATGAAAGATATTCGACCCCCGTGGGGTCGAAATTCTTTATTTTCTTATAGCCACCAGTATGAACTAGACCGGGGTTCTGCGAGCGAAGCGGGCAGGTTCTCGGGCGCAGTTCACAATCCGGGAAGCGATATTTTCCGGCGACCCGGTGAGAGGGCGAAGCGACCGAGCGGGACCGCTACTCCCGATCGAACCGTTCGTCGCCGGATCAGGTCACCGTTGTCGGAGAGTTGGGACGACCGCTATCGGAACCGGGCAGTCTCTGACCAGGCGCTCGGACGCACTCGGAAGGACCAGATCCTCGAGGCTCGCTTTCCCGAGGGTGCCGGCGACGACGAGGTCGACGGGGTGTTCGTCGATGTACTCGAAGACCGCCTGGTCGAGTGCGCCCTGACCGAACACCGTGTCGACGGTCGTTTCGCGTTGGGCCGCGATGCGTTCGGCCGTCGCGGCGAGTTCTGTCATCACTTCGTCTCCGGCGTCGGTCGAGTCCAGGAGGATCGTCCGGTCGCCACCCCACACGACGTGCATACACAGCACAGTGATCTCGGCCTCGGGAAACAGCGAGCAGGCGAACTCGAGCGCGTTCGTCGAGCGCGCCGACTTGTCGAACGGGACGAGAATTCGCCGCTCGTCGGTTTGGGACCGCGTCTCGGCTGGCAGTTCCATATCCTCGTTAACGAGCACAGCGGGCACGGTCGGCGTCCGCGAGAGTCGTTCGGTCGCGTCCCCGGTGATGTATCCGAGAACGTGCGAGAGCCGACGACCCTGGGCGTCCAGAACCAGGAAGTCGACGTCGTGGGTGTTCCAGTAGTCGACGATGGCGCGATTGAGACCCCCGACAGCGAGTGCCGTCGAAACCGACTGATCGTGACTGTCGGCGATGCGGCGCGCCTCGGCAAACACCTCCTGCTCGGCCGTGTCACGTCTCGCCGCTACCCACTCCTCGAACTGTTCGGGCGACTCGATCCAGGCCCGCGAGACGGTTTCGTCAGCGACTCGGGTGACGACGTAGAGTGCGACGATATCGTCGCCGGGAAAAGACGCGCATGCGTAGTTCAGCGCCCGTTCGGAGCGTGACGATCCGTCGAACGGAACCAGGACCTTCCGCGGGCGAGGCGAATCACGGGACTCTGACGGGGCCAGTTCGGACTGTTCGGACATATTTCACACTACGATCCAATAAACTAAAAGACATTTGTGGGCAGGGACTGGTCAGTCGATCGATCCGGTTGCTACCCCGTGGGAAACCCACACAATCACTCGTCGAGGGCGCTGGTCAGCGTGTCCACGTCCACACGGATGTCGTCTCCGACCGGCTGTTCTAACAGCGCAGTGTACTCCAGTCCGAGCACCTGCGATTGCATGTAGAACGTCGGCTTGACCTTCGCGCCGAAAATCTCGAAGATCTCACAGTCCTCGGCGAACATGCTGTTCGTGAGTCCTGCACCGTGGGGACTGACGACCCTGTCCGCCTGCGCGAACAGCGTCGCCTGCTCCTGAAAGGAAAGCTCCGAGAGCACGTACTTTTCGAATCCACGGTCGCGGAGTTCCGTGAGCACCTCCTCCCTGTTCGTAATGTTGCGTGTGGGGGCGTCCTCTCTCGAAATGAACACGTCGTTCGAGAACTCGGTGCCGTCCCCGATGACAGATCGCACCTCCCGTCGCAGCCAGTGACAGGCATCCGGCGACAGCAGTTTGTACGTCACGCCCTCTTCGCCTTTCTGGAAGTCCGTCAGCCGCTCTGCCCGCCTGACCGACGGGACGACCAGCCGGTCGACCCGTAGCGGCCGGTCGGGATTCCAGTAGACCACGTCCTCCGGACCGAATCCCAGCAACTGCAGTGACTCCGTCTTGTAGGGCTGTGGATCCGGTTCGAGGAGGAGCGTCGGGCGCTCTCCAGTTTCTTCCATGTAGTGTCTCAGCCCCTGCAGCCTGGTGAGATACGACTGGATCCACTTCGTCGAGTAGTACGCCCCACCTTCTTCGTACGGTGCACTGATGAGCGAGACGGCGAAGTCCACGTGGGCAGGCTCCGCCCGTCCCAGCCGGCCCGTCCGCTGTCGTTTCAGGAGTTCGAAGAGTTCCATCCTGTGTTCCTCGAAGTACAGCGGTAGTTTGTCCTCCCGCGAGTTCGCCGTCTCGACGAGTATCGTGAAGTCGTCCGTCGTGCAGACGCCCGCCCCGTCGAGGACGTACGCGTCCCGAATTTCGGCCACGTAGGGCTGTTCGAGTTCGTACGTTCCGGCGATTTTCGAGAACTCCGCCGACGTCGTCTCGGGCGAAGCGAACTCGACAGGCTCGATCCGGACCTGCTCCGACTGCCCGAACGGGTGCAGTGCGTCGCAGTGCTCGCGCAGCGACGCCCGGTCGTACCGGGCCACATATTTGTACGGTCTCGTCTTTCGATAGGCCGTCACGAGCCTCGGATGCAACCCCACTCGCTGGGATAACCGTCGAACAGGCCCCCGATATAGTTCGGTAATCACACGTACCCACCGTTCACGACCATCAGATTGGCGTCTGCGGTTATTGTTATGTACCGTTAAATCCCGGACGGCTACCCGGAGAGCCGGGCATCCGCCCCGGTGATTCAACAGAGTAATGCAAGCGTACCGGTCGCGGCGAGCAACAGATTAGACCGGACAGTACAGTCGGAGAACAACACCGGGACCCGACCTCTGCGGGACTCGGATCCTGCTTTGCAAGGATGGTCCCGTCACTGCAGGCCGCAGGGAAGTCCTGAGCAACGGGAGTGAAAACCGCAACCCAAGAGCGCCCACAGCCCTGACGCGTCGTCACTGGTGGGCCGCCCGAGACGATGCGTTGCGACGACCAGTAGTCGACGGTTGAATTTATTCGTCGAGCGCCAAAACTAACCGTATGGTAGAGTCCGACGAGTTCGAACTGACGAAGACGGAACGACAGGCACTCCACGAACTACAGCTCGGGATCGAGAACCTCTATCGGGGGTACGGAAGCCTGCTGGAGTTTCACCACCTGATCGGCCGGGGGATGGATCACCTCTACGTCGCGGAGGAGATGCTTCGAGAGGCCGGACACGAGGCAGAAGCCGACAGCCTGCGTGACGAAGCCCTGCCGGTCGGCATCTTCGAAGACACGTGGAGCTACCAGGTGGTCGAATCGTTCAAACGGGAGTTTTTGAGCGACGTGAGCGGGTTCGAGCGGGAGATTCGAGAAGAGCTTGCCGACGGGAAAGAACACATCACCGAACGCAAACAGCAACGCGAGTGGAACGAACGGGCCGGGGGACGCAGCGACGAGTAGCCGCTCGGACCCAACTGCGGCACGGTCGGTGTCAGCCAGCCCAGGCGTCGTCGACCCACAGCCACGTCTCGACAGCCAGTCGAGCGGGCGTCGTGAAACTGGTCGGCTTACTCGTCGGAGAGGAGTTCGACGATCGCGTTCGCGAGGAGCCCGGCAACGACGTACGTTCCGACCTCGCTGGGGATGTGTACTTCCGGATCACCGTACGGCGGGAGCAACGTCACTTCGAGCTGGTTGTACGTCGGTCGGACGAGCGGGCGTGCGTCGTCGAACTGTTGGTAAGCCTTGGCAACTGGTCCGAGCATCTGTCCGTCGACTGGAGACAGAGCAGGTGAATATATAAATCATTGCCTACGAGTTTCGAAAGCTGAAATCGACGCGCCGGGGAGACTCCACCCGTCAGTAGGCCTGCACCAAAAGTTGAGGTAAACTATCTAATAAAATTTAATACTATATAATAAAATACAAGTCTCCCCAAGAGAGCGGTGATGCCAGATCAAAAAGAGAAGGAGAAAGCGAAAGAGGTTGGTCGACGAACGGGGCGTGACCCGATCGTCATCGCTGCAGGCGCGTCGGTACTTTTGGCGTGGTACCAGTACTACATCCGGGGGAACAAAGAACACGGACTGTTCATCGGTCTGTGGCCGCCGACGATGCTGGCGTTCTCGAACGCTGTTCGGATCAACGAGATTAGCCGGAAACTGGAGAGTAGAACCTCGAACCTGTTCGACTGGTTGTCCCAGAACCGGTAGAACAGTCCGGGGGTTCGACCGCCCTGAAGCGACGTTTTCGATCGACCAGTCACCCCCGATAGCACCGCGATGACCTTGTACCCTTGCCGACAGTCGGTCCAGGTGTGGACGACGCCGGCCGACAGTGAGTACGCGGTGTTCCGGGAGGTGTCGAATCAGACCGATTGAATTTCAGAGTGGATAGTGTCGACGGCCGACTCTGGTGTGCCTTCGTTTGCGATCCGGATGACTGTGGTGCCGCGATCACGAGCGGCCTCCATCAGACGGGCGCGGCGTGATCGGATCTCCTCTAACTGCGCAATAGAGAAGTCTTCGCCGTGGTTGTCTCGCTGTCGCCGCCTTCGCTGGAGCAGGTCCGGTTCGGGATCAACGTGCACAATGATGTCCGGCTGGGGCATCGAATCGAAGTACGATTCGTCGGGGAGCGTCTGTCGGGCTTTCTCGGTGACTGCTGTTTTGTGGTAGAACCCGTTGTCCAGACAGAAATACTCCGTCGGGCGAGTTATCCTTCTCCCCGCTTCGTACCGCATCATCACCTCACGCATGAACTCCTGTTTCTGCCGTGCTTTCTCCCTGGCATCGTACTGATCAGCAATGTAGGACATCGATTTCACGACAAAATCGGTGTACTGGTCGACGAAAGCCGCAAACATCTTGTATTTGAGATGATTTCGCCAGATTTCGCCGCCGATGGTGGTGTTGATCCTCCGGGGGAGAATGGAAGCGACCGAAGCCCCCGGCACACTCCACCGGCCGATGTTGTAAACTGTTTCTGGTCCGGCATATCCGTCGTTCGTGACGAGTCGGCGCTGAAGAGTAGATTTCCCGGACCCCCCGAACCCAAAGAATTCGACGTATTCCATTCTTGATAGAGACAGACGGTCCAGTTTATATTGTTACAGTCCACCTGACAACTGGTGTAGGAGTCGTCTAGCCAGGTTCAGTTCGGGCGGTCCACGATTCAGTGGTGACACCGAACACAGCCACGGTCCGGGATTTGTCCTGCGAATAGCTCCCAGCCGCCTGTGATGGCCTGACCCGGCCGATCACGACGTTGCAGTCGGGACAGACCAGCTACAGTTCGATCCCTTCGTCCTGATCGGGGTAGATCCCGTAGCCGTACTCTTCGCCGAAGGGGTAGTGCCACCAGTCAGCGAATCAGTCCCCGTATTTCACCGGCGGGATTCGCCTGCGTGTGAACGTTGACGTAGGCGCGATTGCCCCGCATCGCCGCGACCACGTCGTCGAGTGTCTCCCAGCCACAGTCGTTGTCGTCGTCCGGTTCCGTGATGGTTCCGTCGGTCAACACACCGTCGTCCGACACCGGATCACCATCGTAGAGTGTCACACCGACAGGCCCGTTCACGCCTGTCCTGCCACAGTGGATGTGCGCTGCGACGACGTTCTCGATATCGGAGACGGTCACCTCGTAGCTCAGTTCCTCGCCATCGTCCTCGATTTCGATCGTCGCCTCTCCGGAGGCCTCTGTCTCGACTGGCGGGACCTCGTTGTCACCCGACAGTGTCGCCAGGAACTCCTCCTGGAGTTCGTCGAGACCTTCGACCTGGACGACCGCAGCGGGTTCGCGCCAGTCGTACGGATCCGGGTCGAGGTCCCCGTCGCCCTCGATCCCGGGATGCGGGGTGATAACGCCATCTTCGGCGATCTCCGGGTTACTTTGGTCCGTGCCTCCTGACCCATCGCCCTGGATGAGCGTCTGCGCCGGTGGCACCAGATCAGCAAATAGCTCGGTGTTTTGCTCGGTCCCCACGTCGTAGCCGTTCGCGTAGTATGTCCGGGACTCGTTGACCTGTTCGGGCAGTTCCACGGTGTCGAGCCCGACGATGCCGTCGTTCGTCGCGATGAGCATGCTGACGAACGTCAGGTGGGTCGCGCTGTCATCCGCCGAGAGATGGAGCGTCGTAAAGTATGGGTTGCCCGTCTCGCCCGGATCGGACTCGGGAACGAGCGGCGCGTCACCGACAGCTGCGTCCCGGATGCTGTTCGTATCCTCGATCAGGTCGAGTAACGGCGCCAGATTGCCGTTTTCCGCGATCTGTCGGGTCGGTTCGTTCGCGGGATCACCGACCGAAAACACCTCCACATCCGGCCGATGGGCTGCGATTGCCGGTGGGGTAAAGGGCTGGCCCGGGGTCAGATTGGTCACCGTCACACGGTAGTTTCGATTTCCATCCTGACTGTCATCGTCGTCCTGTGCAAACGCAGTGCCGAGGAAGACACCTGCGCCGACTGTCGTGCCGGCAGCCAGTAGCCCCCGACGGCTGATCGCGGTCCGTTCGTCTGTCATCGGTCTATCCCTCGCGTTCGGTTCCGCCAGTGTTCGATGTTCCTCATCAGTGTGCTCCGTTCCGCCCGGAGTCGAATGCGCGACCGAACGGAATACCCCATATCACCATCAGCCACTGATTGTTATATTGTGGGACACGCCGGCGGATTCAACGCTGTCTGCGGTAGGCTCCGATCATTTCCTGGTAAGGAACGACCCGTCAGCAATGAGCCACACCCGGTCCCAGTCGAGCAGACTGGAGTACACGCGCGTGTAAGTTCTCCTTTCGTCTCGCTGACGGTTGCTACTCGTCTATATTCGGCGACCGCAGTACGCGAAACGGTGTCGCAGCGTCGACAGCCGCGCGTTCTTCTGTTACGTACGCTTCCTGATAGCTCGAATCAGTATCAGTGGCCGAACGGCTGGACGTGGCAATAAGACGAAACGCATTCGTATCTATGCAAGAACAGTTTTTGATATGCGCCGCCTGGCCCTCCTCGCCGTCGCTGCGGTCGTCGTACTGGCCGGGTGTGGGATGCTCGGTTCCGATCCCGACCCGACGAGAGAACAGCGAGCGGTCGATACCCTCGACAACGCAACCGATGCACTGGCCGAGGTCGAAACACACAGATCGAACTCGGAACTCAGCGTCACTGCCGGAAACCGGCGAGTCACAGGGGAAACATCCTCGATCGTCGACTTCGAGGAGCGAAGAGCCCGGACGACTGGAACGATTCAGGGGACAGAGACAGCCAGTTATCTCGTAAACAACACGGCATACGTCGACTGTCAACAGCCCTGGGGCTGGGGAATGGAGGAGTTCGACAGCGACGAAGACTGGGCAGCGATTGCCTCACCCGCAGCCCGACAGCTCTCGATGCTCGACTCCGGTGATCTCTACTGGAACGGCACCGAAACGGTCGACGATACCGAGGCGATACTGCTGACGGGGTCGCCGTCCGAAGCGTCGTTCGACCAGCCGTCAGTCGGCGGCAGTAGCTCCCTCGACGATGCCAATCTGGACGATGCGACAGTTCGACTCTGGCTCGACACAGAGAACTACCGTCCGATCAGATCGGATATCGAGTTCGTGATTTCTGCGGAGGGTGAGTCGGCCACTGCGACTGTCACGACGGAGTTCGACAGCTACGACGAACCGGTGACCATAGACGTGCCCGACGAAGCGACCCGGGACCCACGAGAGCACGGCTGTCCCGGGGCTTGATAGGTCCAAGAAATCTGCGCTGTTGCTCCCGAGGCAGGCGGGTACTTGTTACAGCCCGCCGACAGCGATGAGGAACAGTGCTGTCGCGATGATCGCAAACAGGACCGCGAGACCCCGTTTGAGGATCGCTGTATCGAGTGCCGAGGCGACGTAGGGGGCGATCTGGCCGCCGGTCACCGTCGCAGGGACCGTCCAGACGACCATGTTCCAGGGTGTCGAGGCGAGATTCATCGAGTGCCCACCGACCAGCCCGCCACCGAACACGTGGACCAGCGAGGCGAGGACTGCCGTCAGTGCGACGACGATGTGGTTCGTCCCGATCGCGACGCGAACCGGCACCGACGTTCGCAGCATCGAGATGATACCGAGTTCGCCGATCCCGAAGCCGGCCAGTCCCTGAAACATGCCGCCGATGCTGTAGTTCCCGAACCGCTCCAGATAGCCAACCCGCGTGTACCGGTAATCGTCGCCGTCCCGGTCGACGCGCGTGACGACGCCCTCGCTGTCTGTCGAGGTCCCTGCTGGGCCGAGTTTGTTGTCGTCGTCTGGAAGGACACCACCATCCGCTTTGACACTCTGCTGGGCTGTTGGATCGCCGTCCGTGCCAGCGCCCGGTTCCTCGTGGTCGAGATCCGCGAGCAGGAGGAGAACGGCCGAGGCGAGCAACGCAGACCCGAGCAGGAACTGAAACAGCGGTTCGGGGATGACGAAGGACAGCAGTGCGCCGCCGACGACGAAGGGAATCGAACCGCCGACGAGCGACAGCGCCAGCCGTCTGTCGACGAGTCCGTACTGAATGAACGCGAGCGCGGAACTGGACAGGCCGAAAGACTCACTTATCAGCCCGATTTTCACGATCGTCGTCGGGTCCAGGTCGAACGCGAACACCGGGAAGACGAAGATCAAAAACGGAACGAAAAGCGCCGAGCCGCTGATCCCGACGGTGTTGACGATCGTCGCACCGAGCAGGAAAAACGGGAACAGCCACCAGTATTCGAGCCAGTAGCCAGCCCCCGACCCACCTCCTGTCGGGGCGGCCAGAACCACGCCAACCACGAACAACACGGGTGCCAGGAAAACCAGAACGTGCTGGTATCTGAGCAACGATAGCTGCAGTCGCGTCGAGCTGGAACGGGATTCCATTGAGGGTATTCGTGCATACCTATCGAGGGTTAATTATGTGTTGTTTTTGTGACTATCCGAGAATAGTTCACATAGTTCAAATTCGTACCCCAGAATTCAGGACGAGTGTGGTATTCTTGTGGTGAAAAATGATGACAAATAAAATAGATTCTGGCGTGTTCAGGGCCAGTCGCAGTTCTGACACCGGGAACCGGTGTCCCGTTCCACCCGGTCACGGATCTTCGACCAGGAGGCGTCGATCGTTTCCCCGTCGGGCCGGGCACCACAGCCTCGTGCACCCAGCAGGTGCCACTTCTCTGATTCGGCGTTGAAGACAGCTTTCATGGCTCGAACTGGGAGCGGGGGTGACAAAAAGTTTGTAGCAGACGTGACACTGATACTGAACGAGTGGGCGAGATCAGCCACTGTCCCTGCAGAATTTTGTATAGCCGGGGCGAACGGGTATCTGTGAAAGAGCGTGCGCAGTTTGCAATCGCCACTGTCAGCATCGGCGTGCTGGCACTCGGTCACGCCCTCCTGACGTGGCCGGGCAGCGCAGTCCTCGCGCTGTTCGGTGGTGGCGCGGTCGTCGCGTTCGTCGCCGAAGCCGCCGTCGTACAGCTGGGGTGGCTGGACCACCACATCGGGCCGAAACTGGTCGGCGTCCCCCTGTACGTCCTCTTCGGCTGGACTGGTGTCATCTACGTCACCGTCCGGACTGCCCTGCTCGTGACCAGCGGCTGGCCGGCAGTGATCGCAGCCGCAGTACTCGCAACGACGTACGATCTGCTCACGGATTACAGGGGGGTCGAGGACGGCTACTGGACGTACACCGACGACCTGCCCGGCCCCCGGTACCGGTCGGTGCCGTGGTGGAACTTCGCGGGCTGGCTGCTGATCAGTACGGCGACGGCGGGGCTTGCACTCGCTGCGCTGCAGGCGGTGTAGCGGTTACCGGCGGTCGTCTCGCTCGTTCGACGCCCCCCACTCGTCAGTGCTGCCCCACTCACCGGCGTCGTCCGTCTCCTGTTCCCGACTGCTCTCTCGGACTTCTGGACGGCCGCCACGGTCCCGGGCGATCTGTTCGGCTTCCGAACGGTTCACGATGGTCGGATCCGATGTTTCTCGATCGACGCCAAGATACAACAGAAGGGGACCAACCACGAGCAGCGACAGGACCACGAGGAGGAACACGAACTCGCTCATCGACTGCCACGTTGTCCGGAAAACATAAAGAATTTGTCGGTGAGCTATGAAAACTCCCGTATGAGTCGCCCTGACTCATCCCTAGACCACGACGAGCACGGCTGTCCGAAGTGCGGGCACGAAGATACCGAGGTAGACGAGATTTCGACGACCGGTTCCGGGCTGTCGAAATACTTCGACGTACAGAATCGGAGCTTTACCGTCATCTCCTGTACCAGTTGCGGCTACTCCGAACTGTACAAGGGACAGTCCTCCGGCAACGCAGTCGACATTTTCCTCGGCTGAGAGGCAGTTGCAGTCGCAACGGTCCCGGCTACTCGGGAATACCGTAGGTGTCGTTCGACCAGTCCCGGGTCAGTGTATCGTAGACCGGATACTCGCGGTCCCGTTCGTCGATCGCTGTAATATCGTCGGCGTCGAGTTCCCAGTCGAACACGTCGAAGTTCTCCCGGATGTGCGCCGGCGAGGAGGATTTCGGCAAAACGACGACATCGTGCTGGATGGCCCAGTTGAGGACGATCTGCGGGATAGATCGGTCGTATTTATCCGCGAGGTCCTTGAGGAGATCGTCCTCGAACACCTCGGCGCGGGCAAGCGGTGCCGCCGCTTCGACGACGACACCGGCATCCTGGCAAAACTCCACGAGGTCGGGCCGCTGGAACCAGGGGTGGAACTCGATCTGGTTGACCGCGATCGGCACGTCGGAGATGTGCTGGGCACAGTCGAGCTGGTAGGCTGTGAAGTTCGAGACGCCCACGTTGCGAACGAGACCCCGATCCACGAGCGTCTCCATCGCGTCGAGCGATTCCCGCAGCGAGACGGCCGGATTCGGCCAGTGGACGAGATAGAGATCGAGATAGTCGGTGCCGAGTCGGTCCAGCGAGGCCTCACAGGACTGGATCAGCGAGTCGTAGCCGAGGTGTTTCGGCAGGACTTTCGAGGTGAGAAAGACGTCCTCGCGGTCGACGTCGGCGATCGCTGCACCGACCTCGGCCTCGTTTTCGTACCCCTCCGCGGTATCGATATGCGTGTATCCGGCCTCCAGGGCCGTTCGGACAGCGTCCGTCGTTGTTTCGCCGTCGAGGCTGTAGGTGCCGAAGCCGACCTGGGGGAGCTCGTCACCTGTCGGTAGCGTCTGTGTCGGAGTTCGAGTCATCGGATCTCGGTGGATGTTTTTTCGGGGACCAACTGAATCTGCCGGTTTCCGTGGAGACGGGCCGGATCAGCCGGATCGACAGTCCCGCTGGAGTGTGAGATGCTTGCTTGGCTCGTCGTAGCTCCCGTCGAGTGGCGTCGACTGGAGCAGCCGGTACACCGTCACACGGTCTGCCCGGCCGTCGTATCGCTGGTTGGCCTGTCGGCAGGCCCACTCGCCGTAGCTCTCGGCGATGATCGGTGAGGTGTGATCCTGTCCGGAGTTCCAGACCAGCCGCATGAACTTGCGGTGGCGGAACGTCTTGTAGGCAGTCGAGCCGTCCGGCGGCCGGTCGAAATCCACAGCGCCGCCGTCGACCGCGTCGACGGTCGTGCCATCGTCTAGCTCTGCTTCGGCGACGTACCAGGTGTAGGCTGTCGATGGGTCGGGTGCGTACAGCCCCCAGTCCTGCTGATCGAGGTGGTTGTAATCGATCTGGTCGGGGACGTCGTATCCGGTGACAGCGCTCGCCGAAAACACCAGAATCCAGATGACAGCCAGGAACCCGACAATCGTCAGCAGAGAGCGAGGGAAATCGACGAACAGCATGCGACCGCGGCCCCGAACGCTGTCGAGCAGCCGCCGCTCCAGTGGCGGGCCGAACTGGTCGCTGTCGGGAAACCAGTCGGTCCAGCCGGCAGGGACGCGAGCGGCCAGCCAGTCCCAGAACGGTGCCGTCAGGAACGGAAGGATGGCGGCGGTCAACACGAGCGGGAACAGACCGACAGCCATCGCCGACAGCATCCCCATGAACGCGGAGATGTACGCGAGTGCGGCTAGTGTTCGGAGCCGTCCGACAGTCAGCAACAGGAACACAGAGGAGCCAGCGAGCAGCGTGACCCAGCCGTAGTTGAGAACCGTCATCAGCGCCGGGGACTCGACGATGACGTTCCCCAGGCCGATCCGCATGGCGTCGTTCAGCAGTGCGATTTCGAGGGCCTCGCCCGCGTACCAGTTCTCACCTCTGTGTTTGAGAATCGCGTTCGAGGTGAAGACGACGACGGGCTGGATCAACACTGCCACGGTCCCGAAACTGGCGACCGTCTCGCGTGCACGACCCCGTCGGAGTGCGTCGATCGACCACCGCTCGCCGGTCGGCGGGAGGACCGCGAGAAAGAGCAACACCCGGAACAGTTTGTCGCCGCCGTTGAGGACGGCCGGATTGCGGGCGTGCAGAGACATGAGCAGCAGGAAGGAGACAAAGGTTACGAGTCGTGTCCGGTAGCCGACGAGCATCGCGACGGCGAACAGCCCCGCCACGAGAAACATGAACTGCTGGAACCACAGATCACCCGAGAGGGCGTGGATCGAGATGCCCGTGTACTGGCTGTAGGTCACCTCGTAGGCAGCCACCGGGTAGGCCCCCCGATCGGTGTAGAAAAGCGCCATGTGTCTGGAGCGATGGAGGAGATCGATCAGGATGACGAGCGCGAGTGCGATCCGGAACGCGGCGAGCGATCGCGTATCGACGGTCGCGCGCGCACGGACTCGGCTGCGCACTGGCGCGAGACGCTGCCAGAAACTGCGAGCACCAGCAGTGAGAGCCTGCCGTGGAGGTCGGTCGCCTTGTGCAGTCATAGATGAGGGAGTGGGCGGCGGTGTCGGCGGATACGTAGCTCTATTCGGATACAGAATGTATGTTTTTTGGTCAATCGAAGATGCCAACTACAAAAAAGAAACGACACGAAAACGGAGGGCCGAATCAGGACTGTCGGCGCAGTGCGAACAGCCCGGCAGCGAAGACCGCGACGAGGCCGGCGATCAGACCGAATCCTGGCCCGCCGTCGTCGGCGCTGTCGTCGGTTCCATTGCTCGATTCGTCGTCCGTGCCGTCGTCGTCCATTCCACCGTCGGCCGTGCTGTCGTCGTCCATCCCATCAGCTGCCGAGACAGAGACGGTATCGACGACTGCCCCGCCAGCAGCGGTGTACGGTCCGTCCTCTGCACCGCCACTGCTGACGAAGTCGTAGGCCTGGTTCCCGTTGGTGTCGAGATGCGCCATCGGGATCAGCGTGTCCTCCTCCTGGAGCGGTTCGTCGAGTTCGATCTCGACGGATTCGTGGGTCCCTGGTGCGAGGTACTCACTGGTCCCGCGGATACTCTCGACGACGTCACCGTCCTGCAGCGACGAGTCGTGGACCGTGATGAAGCCACCGTTGTGCAGCGTCGTATCGACGACGACCGTCTCGCCGCTGGATGCCGCGGCGTCGGCAGCGACGGTCGCGGTGACGCTGATCGTCGCGCCGTCGATCACGGCCGCCCCATTTGCGGTGTAGGGACCGTCGGCGTTACCGCCGCTGGTGGCGAAGTCGTAGCTCTCGTTGCCGTTGGTGTCCTGGTGTGCCATCGCGAGGATCTGGTTGGTCTCGGTCAGTGGCTCGTCGAGTTCGACGACGACATCCTCGTGCGTACCGGCGTCGAGGTACTCACTCGTCCCGCGGATACTCTCGATCACTGCACCCTCACCCAGTGAGGCGTCGTGGATCGTCACGAAGCCGCCCTCGGAGAGATCGACCCGCTCGACGACGACGGTCGTTCCGTCGGAGCTCCGGTCGGCAGCACTGACACTCGCTGCGACGGTCACGTTACCGGGATCGACGACAGCACCACCGTCGGCCGTGTACGGACCGTCCTCGGCACCCTCACTCGTTTCGAAGTCGTAGGCGTCGTCGTCGTTCGTATCCCGGTGTGGCATCGCGAACAGCGTGTCGTCTTCCTCGAGTGGCTCGTCGAGCGTGACGACCACGTCGCGGTGGAGGCCCGGTTCGAGCGCCTCGCTCGTGCCGCGGATACTCTCGAAGACCGCGCCGTCACCGAGCGAGGAGTCGTGCATCGTCACGAACCCACCCTCGGGGACGAACACCTCGTCGACGACGACCGTCGTGCCGCCGGAGGCCTGGTCCTCGAAGGTCGCGGCCGCGACGTCGCTCAGTTCGACCTGTGCGTCGTCGAGCACCGCCTCACCAGCAGCAGTCACGAACGGCCCGTCCTCACCACCCTCGCTGGATGTGAAGTCGTAAGCCTGGTTGTCGTTCGTATCCTGGTGTGCCATCGGCAGCAGCGTGTCGTCGTTTTCGAGCGGCTCGTCGAGTTGGATCCTGAGATTCTCGTAGACGCCAGCTTCGAGATACCCGCTCGTCCCGCGGACGCTCTCGAAGGTTGCCCCATCGAGCAGGCTCGAATCGTGGACCGTCACGAACCCAGGTTCGGAGAGTTCGACGCGGTCGACAGTGACGTACTCGCCGTCGGAGACCTGCTCGCTGAAGGAGACAGACGCCGACACGGTCACGTTGGCGTTGTCCATCACGATGTCACCGTCGAGCGTGTACGGCCCGTCCGCCTCGCCGTTCGAGGAGACGAAGGTGTAGGCGCGGTCGCTGTCCGTATCCTGGTGTGCCATCGCGTGGAACGTGCCGCTCTCGATCCCGTCGTCGAGCGTGACGGTCACGTTCTCGTGCGTGCCGGGTTCGAGATAGGCACTCGTCCCGACGACGCTGCCGAGGGTGTTGCCGTCGGTCAGCGTATCGTCGTGGATCGTCAGAAAGCCACCATCGGGGACGGTGACCTCGTCGACGACGACTGTCTCGCCACCGGACGTGGTGTCGGTGAACGTGACAGTCGCCTCGTGTTCATCTGCCAGTGCCGGGGTTGCAAGCGCCCCGCCGGCGAATACCGACGTGACGAGGATTGCAACCATCGCGACTGTGTATGCGCTATGACGCATATTCAGTTCGAGGAACACTATTTAAAAGAAGATTTGCCGAACTCCGACCGTACTCTTACCCAATTTCGCCCATACTCCGGTCAGCCACTGGATTGTGTGGCCACTGCGGAGCGAGTGTTCGATGCGGGAAAAGCGGCGGTGAGACTAGTCCCAGGTGATCCAGACCAGAAAGGAGAGTCCGATCGTTTCGAGGACGTGCAGTGCCATCATCGCCCGCCAGGCGATCGCTGGCACGTCGGAGGCGAACCACGCCGAGAGAGTCGGATCGAGCATGTAGATATACAGCGAGAGGATATTTTCAGCGAGCAGGAAGCAGGCGAACATCCCCAGCCCGAGCGTGTGTTTCGAGCGGAATTCGAGATAGTTCCGTCCCCAGATGCCGACGAGGACAGCCAGCAGGAGGACGTTGATCCCGGCCGCGATCCGGGCGATATCGAACCAGAGACTCATCGTATACCCCCTTTCCCGTGTATCTGTTTAACTACTTTCCCAATTTCGTCCAGTATGTCACCCAAATGTGGCCCTGCTGTGTGTAGCTGTGTACTCATTGTACCTCCACCTGTTCGACGATCGTTTCGACGGTGTCCCAGTGGTGTTTTGTCCGGTCGGTCAGGAGATAGATCGCGCCGTAGTCGTCACCACTGCGTTTGACGACGTCGTTTTCCATGAGCACGTCCAGGTGGTGACGGACTGTCTTGTAATCGAGGTCGAGATCCTCGGCGAGCTGGTTCGCGTTCCGTGGGCGGTCGTCGAGCGCCCGGAGCAGGCGCACGCGGTTTTTGCCACCACGCGTCCCGGTCAGCACGTACCAGAGGACCCCCTCCATTATCTACCATACCACAACCCCGCCACCTAAGAGCATCGTTCGTGGTTGGCGGACAGCCGTATCCTGACACTCGTGTCGATCCGCCTGATCTACTGTCACTGACAGTGAAAACAACGTTTAGTTGCTACACGTCGGAGCACAGATGATGAACTGGAAGCGATGCTCACCACCCTCTCAGCTCAACGACTGTGACTGTGGCAGCGACGTCGTCGAACTGAGTTCGGACGGGATCGTCAGAAAGTACCGGTGTGGCGACTGTCAGACGAGTCTCGGTGATATGACGATCGGACACGAGCCCTGAGCAGGCCTGACGCCGGACGGGACCGAACTGCTTGTGAGAGAGGAGCGCTGTATTCGGAGAGACAGTCAACAAATACTAAACAAAACGACTGATTGGTGGTTATATGACAGTGACAAGCCTGGAAGAGCTTCTAGAGCGAAACTCCAGACACGTCGATTCGCTTCCCGCGGAGTACTTTGGGGACGTCGAGAAGGGCCAGGAGCCAGCGACAGTCTCTATCTGCTGTTCTGACTCCCGTGTCGCCCAGGAGGGAATGTGGTCCGTCGACCGGCCGGGCTGGCTTTTCACTCCCAGTACGATCGGCAATCAGGTCTGGGACTGCTACGAGGGGCAGCGAGTCGTCGACGGGAGCATGCTCTACCCGATGGCGTTTACCGAGACGAAGATGGCACTCGTCGTCGGGCACACGGGCTGCGGTGCGGTGACGGCCGCCCTGAAGGCCGTCCGGAACGGGGGCGAAGGCGAACTCCCTCCCGGGGTCGAGAAGTGGGTCGATCTCCTGAAGCCGGTCATCGAGGACGGACTCGACGACGACCGGATCGATCCGGACCGCGACGTGAGTCTGGTCGATCAACTCGTCGAGTTCAACGTCGACAGACAGGTCGAGTTTCTGGTCGAGAGCGACGACGTGCCCGACGACGTGACAGTCTATGGCTTCGTCTACGACTTCCAGGGCGTCTACGGTGACTGCAGGGGCCGGGCGTATCTCGTCAACGCCGAGGGCGAGACAGAAACTCTGGACGAACTAGTCCCTGCGGAGTATGCAGATCACGCAAAGCGGTTGCTGTAGCCGGACGGATCGATCTTACGGGAACGGATGGTGACCCGTCTCCAGCGCTGGCTCGAACCCGAGCTGTTCGGGCACCGAGACGGCGCGCTCCCCGAACGTATGTGAACCGAAGGTGAGCGGCTGTGCCGACGGAACGAGGGCCCGAACCGTTTCGAAACCGATCCCCGCGACGTCGCGAGTCGTCAGACGGGTGGCGTAGGCATAGAGTCCGGCCTCGTCGACCCGTTCGAGGACGGCGTCGAGGTGAGCCTCGCCTGTCGGCAGTTCGTCCGGGCCGACCGAGGCGGCCGGAACGGCGGCGTCGTGATCGACGAACGCCGCGGCCTCACCGGGATCGTCGGCGTACCGTCCGATCGCACCCAGGGCGTTCGCGGCGTCGTCGGCGCCCATCCCGCGGAGTTCCGTCCAGTTCTGGAGTGCTTCCGCCAGTGCGGAGTTGGCAGCCCGAGTGACGTCCAGATGGGCCCCGGTCCCGAAGGCGAGTTTCGGCCACGAGTCTCGCTGGACAGCCGCGGCGACGACCGGGACGTCGACATCCTGTGTGAGCAACAGCGTCGAGACGGTGAGATCCTCCGAGCGGGCACGGCTGGTGAGCGTCTCGTAGGTCGGGTCGTCGATCTGTAGCCCGAGCGGCTCGAAGGTGGAGTACCACGAGAGCATCATCGCGTCCCGTTCGAGCACCTCGTACAGCCCCGCGAGGATCGCCTCGACGGTGGAGTTGCCCAGCCCGAGCCCGGTCGTCACCGGCGAGTGATACCGGCTGGCCGGTGGCGGGTGGTAGACGAACTCCGCCGGGAGCGAGACGCGCTCGCGGGTCGAGAGATTCTCTCCCTCGACGAACTCGATCGGTGTCGTCGGATCGGGGTTGCCCTCACAGACAAAGGCCGTCGGGTCGACTACGTCGGACATCTCCTTCGGCGGGGCTGTTTCGAGCGAATCGGTTCGGTAGACGCCCGCACAGTACCGTTCGAGTGCCTCGCCGAGTGCTTTCATGAAGGCGCTGTTCCAGTCGATTGCGACACCGGCTGCATCCCGGGCAGCACTCGCGTCGCTGAAACCCGTCGTCTCACAGCCACGCGCGAGGTAGTACGGAACCGGGAACGACTCGGCCTCCCCCACTTCCTGGACGATGCCGACCAGTTCGTCGAGTCCCTGCTCCGCGCGTGCGAGGGACTCCTCCAGTTCCCGGTCGACGAAGTCGCGGCCGACTGTCCGGTCGACTGGGTCGGCACAGCCACAGTTCGGGAGCGGGAGGAACGGCCGCGTCTCGATGGGCAGCGTGATGACCTGGCCGAAAATATCGCTGCCCTGCAGATAGCGGGCGGCTTCACGGGCGGCGACAGAACCGGCGAAGCGTTCGGTGTGTGTCGGGACGTCGTCGGTCAGTTCCTCCTGGCGGTCGCTGTTGGCCTGCACGCGCCCCTGGAGACACTCGTAACAGCCCGATTCGGGGCCAAATGCAGAAATACTTGCCTGGACGAACGGCTGGCCACCGATCCCACCGATCTCGACGGCGAGCCACGGAGTCGCCGTTTCCAGTGCCTGTTCGTTGGCCGCTGCGAAGACCGGATCACCGACCGGCCCGGTGACGATCGAAAGTGGGTGGTCGCCAACCGACTCGGTACGACGGGTGTCTGTGTCCGCGAGGACGGCTTCCGCGGCATCGGCTGCCGATCCGGAGCCGACGATCCCGACTCTCATGGGGTAGCAGAGACGACGGCGGGGCAAAAAGCTCGTGATACCGTCGGCTGCGCGGTGGCTCCGAGGATGGCGGTTCTGGGTGGGACTCCGCGACGCGTGCACTCCGGTGACACGAGAACTCCGTTACGCGGTGCGTGGACTTCCACTACGAGAGTTCGTCCTGTGCACGCTCGGCGACGGCTTCGATGTCGGCCTCTTCCAGGGCACCGTTCGCCAGAACGAGACGGAGACGCGGACGACCGACGTCGATCGGAACTTTCTCCGTATCGATCAGCCCTGCCTCTTCGAGTCGGTTCTTGTTTCGGGAGAAAGTCGCCTTGCTCGCCAGGCGGATGTCTTCGCCCCAGCGGCTGATGTCGTACAGCAGTTCGCCGTTGTTCGCCGCGACCAGCAAGGCG
>Ga0207714_1001008_pt1 | contig 18904 bp, 19 predicted proteins | sample PonA232FremontCA_2_FD_187270 | JGI IMG/M metagenome (GOLD analysis project Ga0207714, IMG submission 187270) | Marine sediment microbial community from Fremont, CA, USA - Pond A23 Sediment 2 (SPAdes) | ecosystem: Environmental > Aquatic > Marine > Unclassified | place: USA: Fremont, California...
ACGGTTCGAGTTCAAGAGCCGGAATAATACCCGTTATCAGTGAGCAAACTGTGCCTACGGCATATGCATTGAGAGAGCCAGTCTCAACCACTCCGGCCAGCAATTTTATATCGTAACATACAGTTTAAACTACGATCGGGTGCGACAGCAGTGAGAGACCGATCTATGCCCGAGCGTGCCGCTCGACGGGGATATCAGGAACAGCAGTCCTCGACGAGCTGGATCGTCTCGGGGCCGTCGCGGCGTTCGACGACGACGAGCAGCGCCTCGCCGGTAAAGCCGGCCGCCTGAACGGGCACTGATGCCGCGACACAGCGGCCGAGGACGCGGCGGAACAGTCCGAGAGAAACCGTCCCAGTCGCGAGCACACCGGTTAACGAGCCCGCGCCGGGGGCGAAGGCCGTCCCGCCGACAGTGAGCAGTCCATCGGTGTCGTCGGTACGGCCGAGTCCACTCTCCATCGTGACCCGTGTCTCGCCGGCCGGCGGGTCGTAGTCGAGCTGTTCACCGTACCGCCGTAACGCGGCGGCGACGGCCTCTTCGTCGCCGATATCGAGAAACCGGGCTGCGGCGGTGTAGTTGAGGACGCCCGCCCTGAGCGCGTCGTAGACGAACGGGTCGGCGCGGGCCGCCGCGCGGGCCTGCTCTGCGATCGTCATACACTCACTAGCGCGGCGAAGGGGTAAAATCCCCTGCCCGATCAGTCACAGACGACGGACTCGGCCACGTCGATCAACGCCTCCCGGTCGAGTTCCGCCCGACGCTGGTAGACGGCCGTCCGGATGGAGGACTCCTCGACAGTCGCTTCCGGCGGCGGCGTGAACTCGAACAACTCCTCGGAGAGGTCGGGTTCGAACTCGACACCGGTAAACCGGAGTTCCTGCTCGAAGGACGCCTCCTCGGTGTCGAGGGAGGAGGTGACCTTCAGCCGGACGTACCACTTACTGTCGAGGTAGTACCGCCGCTGGAACTGGTCTGTGTCCCCGGCCGCAGTCACCTCGATCACGTGTGCCTCCCTGCCCGCGACAGTCTCGGTACCTTCGTAGGAGACTTCTTTCGGCCCCACAGTGACAGCGCCACCGTCCGACCGGTCCGCAACCGGAACGAACGGACCGACCGGAAGGATCGGCTCCGACTCCGAGGAGCCGTCGGCCCGGGCGTTGTTGACGAGCTGTCTGAGCTGTGTGCCCCCGACCTGTCCGTGGTCGGCGCTGTACCGCGTCACCGTCTCCGCGTCGACGTCGTACAGCCACGTGACAGTGCCGTTGTTGGCGGTGATCGTCGTGTTGCCGTCGGTGGTGTTCTCGAAGCGCTCGTAGAACTGGCCGGTCGACGGGCGGACGCTGCGGTAGCCGGTCCACCGCCGTGTGCCGTTCTCGTCGGCGATCTCGATCGTGTAGGTCGCGTTGTAGCTGTCCAGCGCCTCGAACTGCGCGACGGCTTCGGACCCCGCCGGAAGCGAGGGGCCTGGAGCCAGGAACGCGCCACAGCCAGCCAGCGCCACCAGGGCCACGGCCGCACACAGCGCACACGCTGATCGGGAGGTGCCAGCGGGGACTCTCATCCGTGCTACAGGTAACTGATGCAGGGCGGTCGTATGAGTATTGTGTTCCAGCGAGCGAAGGCCCTAAACCTCGTTCGCCCCAGATACCACCAATGCCAGCGGCTCTCGTCATCGCAGCACACGGCTCGCATCTCAACCCCGGTTCGAGCGCCCCGGCGTTCGATCACGCCGACCGCATCCGCGCGACAGGGGCGTTCGAGGAGGTCCGGGAGACGTTCTGGAAAGAAGAACCGGCCTTCCGGGAGGTGCTCAGGACCGTCGACGCCGACGAAGTGTACGTCGTCCCGCTTTTCATCAGCGAGGGCTACTTCACCGAGGAAGTACTGCCGCGGGAACTCCGCCTCGACGGCTGGGGCGAAAACAGCTGGGACTCCGACGGCACCAGCGCGACCACGGCGACGCTGTCGGCCGCGGACACCGGACAGACCGTCCAGTACTGCGGGCCGGTCGGGACCCACGACGCGATGAGCGACGTGATCGTCCAGCGGGCGAAGTCGGTCACCGGCGATCCGGCCGTCGGCGACGGGTTCGGACTCGCGGTTGTGGGTCACGGCACCCGCCGGAACGAGAACTCCGCGAAAGCAATCGAGTTCCACGCCGACCGCATCCGCGAGATGGGACGGTTCGACGAGGTACAGGCACTGTTCATGGACGAGGATCCCGAGGTCGACGACGTGACGGATCACTTCGACGCCCCGGATATCGTCGTCGTCCCACTTTTCGTCGCCGACGGCTACCACACCCAGGAGGACATCCCGGAGGATATGGGGCTGACCGACGACTACCGGACCGGGTACGCGGTCCCCGAGTCGGTCGACGGCCACGACATCTGGTATGCCGGCGCCGTCGGAACCGAACCGCTGCTGGCTGACGTGGTTCTCGAACGGGCGGCCCAAGCGGGTGCGGACGTGGGTGCGGCCATCGAGCAGGTCCGCAGCCGGACGACGACCGATCCGGGATCGTGAACTGGTTCCGCGGCAGCATCCCCGGGAACCGGCTGACTTTTCCGGCCACTCCCCCACGTACACGGTATGTCCCGGGAGTACGTTGACGCGCTGCTCGAGGCGGCCTCGGAGGGCGTCTCCTTCGACGGCCTCACCGTCGAGCACGACGGCGAGTACACGTTCCGAACACCGGCTGTCGACCTGACAGAGCTGTCGGCGGCCGAACTCCGCGACGTTGCAGCCGGCTCACCCCACGTGACGAACTGGTATTTCTGGCACGCAGTCGCGCCCCAGAAAGCGGACAGGTGGGCCTTCCTGCGGTGGGTGGAAGGGGCACCGCTCGAATCCGCCGACGAGGGCGTCCACGAACGGTACGAGGTACTCGCCGACGGCGTGACGACGACCTGGGGCCAGCTATCGATTACGGTCACAGCTGGGGAGGGTGGCCGGCGGGAGTACGGCCTCACCCACGTCGCCGACGACAGCGCGGCCGAGCGCCGCAGCTACGAGGATCCGCTACAGGCCCGGGAGCTGGCGAGAGTGGACGACGACGGCCGTTACCGCCCGCTGAAAACCGCGCCGACGCTGGGAACGGGGTGGGAGCTTTCGGGGCTCGGTCCGGCGGCGCTGGTCGAGGCCGTCGGCTTCTTCTATCCCGCGACGGTCACGAACTGGCACCGCGAACAGACGGGACGGCTCGACGTGACACACTGGCGGGAGACGATGGCACGCCAGAGCGGGATCTACCAGGTCGTCTCCACCTGGGACCGCGGCGAGGGACACGAACACGTCGAGTGGGTCGCCGAGAGCTGCTGTACGGACTCGCAGTGTCTCAAACGCCGCGAGTGGCAGTACGACGACGGGACCGAGCTCGAGACGCCCGGCGGCGACGGTGTCTTCCCCTGCCGGGAGCCGTGTTCGCTGGTCATCTCGGCGGCCCGCAAGTTCACGAAACTCGACGCCGAGGCGGCGACCACCTACGAGTTCGAGCTGACACCCAGCGAGAAGCGACAGCTCGAGGGACTCGTCGACGCGGTTGCGGAGGGCCGCGTCGGGGAGATCCGGGAGGCTGACATCGGCGAGGACGCGAACCGGTACCGGACCCGGTTCCTGCGGGCGCGGCGGTTCGACGACGAGGGCCGGCTCTGTGGCGTCCCGACCGACCAGGACTAAGGCGTCGTGAGCTGGGCGAGCCACGCCTCGGTCCGGGCCGGCGAGGTGTCGGCGATGTCGGCCAGCTCCCGTGGCCCGTACTCGCCGAGGTCGGCCGTCGTCTCGATGCCTGCGCCGGCGAGCCGTTCGGCGTAGGTCGGACCGATCCCCCGGAGCTGTTCGAGGTCGCGGTCGGTCCCCCGTTCGGCGAACCAGTCGGCGACCTCGGGCCAGAGTTCGCGCTGGGCCCGCGAGGAGACGGAGATGCCGATGTGGCCGGCCGGGAACTCGATGAGCGTCGTGTCCTCGCTACCTACTTTCCGGTTAAACGGTTTGCTCGACTCCGGGGGAACGATGTGGTCGTACTCGCCGACGATCTGGAGCACGGGTGTCTCGATCGTCGAGAGATCGATCCGCTCGCCACCGAGCGCGAACTCGTTCCGGGCGAGTTCGTTCTCCTTGTAGAGGTCGCCGACGAACTCGCGGTAGGCCGCCCCGGGCACGTCGACGCCGTCCCAGATCCACTGCTCCATGCGCGAGAAGTTGGCGACAAAGGCCTCGTTCTCGATGTTCTCGTAGAGCCTGACATACTTGCCGACGTACTGGTCGATCGGATCCATCATCGAGAACTGGAAGGCGAGCAGCTCCGCGGGGATGTTGCCGAACGTCTCGACGGCCGTCTCGACGTCGGCGTGGACGGCCCACCGTTCGAGGATACCGGCGTCGCCGTCGAAGGCAACTGGCGTCGCCATCAGCGCGAGCGTCCTGACACGGGTCTGGTTCAGCGCCGTGTACATGATCGACATGCTCCCACCCATGCAGTAGCCGAGCAGGTGGACGTCCGCGACGCCCGCGTCGGCACAGACGGCGTCGACACAGTTGTCCAGATACCGGCAGACGTAATCTTCCAGGTCGAGCGCGGAGTCGAGCCGCGAGGGCTCACCCCAGTCGACCAGATACACCACGAAGCCGGCTTCGAGGAGCCGGCGGATCACGCTCCGGTCCGGCTGCAGATCGAGGATGTAGGGGCGGTTGACCAGGGCGTAGACGACGAAAATCGGCGTCTCGTGGGTGGCTTCGTCGGGGGTGTACCGGTGGAGTTCAAGCTTGTTTTCCTCGTAGATAATATCGCTTTCGGTGGGACCAGGTTCGGCCGTGAGCAACGTCCGGAGCTGGTCGAGGCTCGCGTCGGTCTTCTCGATCAGCTCCGCGGCGAGTTTCAGACTCCGTGTGTGGAGGGTCAGCGGTGCCGGGCCGCAGTCGGGCGTCACGCCGCCCACCCCCGCCGCCCCTGGGCGGGGTGTCGGGCCGCAACCCGGACGACCCCGGCGGTGACGTCGCAACCGGTCATACCCACTGGTTCGACGGACAGGCAAATAGTCCCTGTGACAGATGGGCGGGACGTACAGATGAGAGGACAGAAGAGAACACGATCGGCTACCGGTACCGACGAGAACCCGGCCGGAACCGGTCCGGTGGCCGGGGATCCGGAAAGCTGGCAGTGCGATATCTTAGTTTGCATATAGTCGATAATACGAGTTTTTCCTTTCTTTTTGTCGATTTAATCGGAATACTACTACCCTGACCTAAATATCTTTGCGGCCGTAACCCAAACCATTATCGCTCTCGCGTGGAGAGTACACGTATGGTAGAGGCTGCGGACCTCATCTGTACGAACGGGCGAGTCCAGATCCCCGACGGCAGCGGGACAGCGACCGGTGAGACGGCGGCGGCGGTCGCCGTCCGGGACGGCGAGATCGTCCGGATCGGGAAAACCGACGAGATCAGGTTTCTGGAAGGTGTCGAAACGACAGTCGTGGATCTCGACGGGCGCGTGCTCCTCCCGGGGTTTATCGACGCACACACCCACCTCGACGTCCTCGGCCAGCAACAGGAGGAGGCCGACCTCTCCGACTGTACGTCCCCGACAGCGTGTCTGGACAGACTCGACGAGCGCCGGACGGAGACGGACGGGTGGATCGTCGGCTTCGGCTACGACGAGAGCCGCTGGGACGGGGCGTACCTGACCCGCGATCAGCTCGACACCGTGAGCGAGGAGCGGCCGGTCGTCACCTTCCGCGAGGATCTCCACGTGGCCTCGGTCAACAGCGTGGTCCTCGACCGGTACGGCGACGAGATGCCGTCGGAAGACGTCGAAACCGCGGGCGGGGAGCCGACCGGGGTGCTCGTCGAGGAGGCGCTGACGGTCCTCCGCGAGCAGTTCAAACCCGATCCGGAGCGGATGCGCGAGTACCTGCTCGCAGCCCAGGCGTACGCACACAGCCACGGCGTGACGGCAGTCCACGACATGGTCCGCCAGTCCCACGCACCGCGTGTCTACCGGGCGCTCGATTCGGCGGGCGAGCTTACCCTGCGGGTGCGGATCAACTACTGGGCCGACCACCTCGACGCCGTCCTCGAAACCGGGCTGCGGACCAACCACGGCAGTGACAGAGTCGAGACCGGGGCGATCAAAACCTTCTCGGATGGGAGTATCGGCGGCCGCACCGCACGTCTCTCGGAGCCGTACAACGACGGCGAGGGCCGCGGGGAGTGGGTCGTCCCGCCGGAGGGACTCGACGATCTCATCACGCAGGTCGACAGCGCCGGACTGCAGTTTACGGCCCACGCGATCGGTGACGAGGCGATCGCGGGCGTGCTCGACAGGCTGTCGGGGACCGACGGCGACCGCCACCGGATCGAACACGCCGAGGTGTTGACCGACGAACTGATCGACCGACTCGCCGCCAGCGACTGTGTCGTCTCGGTCCAGCCGAACTTCCTGAAGTGGGCCCGGGAAGGCGGGCTGTACGACGACCGCCTCGGGGAGCGGCGACGCCGGGAATCGAACCGGTTCGGCGCGCTCGCGGAGCAGGGGGCACAGCTGGCCTTCGGCAGTGACTGCATGCCACTGGGGCCACTGTTCGGCATCGAGCAGGTCGTGACCGCCCCGGAGCCCGCACAGCGACTCGACGTCGGGGCGGCGGTCGACGCCTACACCATCGGGGCGGCGTACGCCGGCTACGCCGAGGACCGTCTCGGCTCGGTCGAAGTCGGGAAGCGCGGCGACTTCGTCGTCCTCGACAGCTCGCCGTGGGAGGCCGAGGAGATCGGCGAGATCGACGTCGAGCTGACGATCGTCGACGGCGAGGTCGTATTCGATCGCGACGGCGAGATCTCCCCCTGATTCTTATACGAAGAGCCACTCATACAGGGTGTATGCAGGAGCCGCTGGTCATCGCTTACGTCGGTGACGAGCAACGCGGGCTCGATATGGTCCAGGCGCTCGACCAGCGGCTCCAGCGCTCGGTCCACCTGCTGACGACCGACGCGTGGAGTCTCGACGGACTGCTCGGCGAGACAGTGCTCGACGCGGTCGTCTGCGGGATGATCGACGAGACAGCCCTCCAGTCGGTCGTCGACACCGTCGCCGTCTACGACCGCCAGCTACCGATCTGTGATCTGAGCGGGGGTGTCGCCGCCGTCCCGGAGAACGTCACGCTGTACAAGATCTACCCGGGCGAGAGCCGGACGGACGCGGTCGACAAACTCCTGGGGAAACTCCTCGACTCGCCGGCCCGCAGCGGGGACCACGAACCACGGACCCTCGGCCAGTACATCTCGCTGGACAGCGACTGGACCGTGGCCGACTGGGATCCGCGGCTGGAGTCCTGGACCGGATACGGCGCAGCCGAGGCGATCGGCACGTCGTTCTGGGAGCTGTTTCCCGACTGGGAGGGGACGGAGTTGGCGTCGATCTGTCGGTCGGTCCACGCCGACCGGGAGAGCGAGACGGGAGTCGTCCATCACGAGCCCGCCGGCAGATGGCTTGATCTCCGCGTCGTCCCCATCGAAACCGGCGGTATCGAGTGTTTTCTCAGGGACGTCACCGAGCAAAAGCAGACCGGGACACTGGAGGGGCGGACCTTCGAGAACATGCTCGAACGGATCACCGACGCCTTCTTCGCGCTCGACAACGAGGACCGGTTCGTCCTGCTCAACAGCGACGCCGAACAGATCTTCGACGTCGACGCCGAGGCGGTCACCGGCGTCCGCTTCTGGGACGCGTTCCCCGCGGCGATGAGTTCGCGGTTCTACCGGGAGTTCAACGAGGCGATGCAACGCCAGGAGCCGACGAGTTTCGAGGAGCGGTACCGGCCCCGCGACCAGTGGTTCGAGGTGAACGCCTACCCCTCCGAGGACGGTCTCTCGGTGTTCCTCCGGGACATCACCGAACAGGTCGAACTCCAGCAGAAACTCGAGTCGCTCCACGGGGTCACACGCGAACTGATCGTCGCGGAGACGGACACGGAGATCGCGAGGAAGACTGTCGAGACGGCCGAGGCGGTGCTCGGGTTCCCGATGGTCACTGTCTGGCGGTACGACGACGCGACCGACCGACTCGATCCGCTGGCCTGGTCCGAGAGGATCGACGAACGGGGCGTGGAAATGGCCCCCCTGGGCTCCGACAGCGAGTTCATCTGGACTGTGTACGAGACCGGAAACTCGCGGGTGCTGGGCTCGGTCCCGGCCACGACTTCGACGTCGCATCACCCGGGATCGGTCGACTCGGAGCTGCTCGTTCCGGTCGGGGAGTACGGTGTCCTCGGCGCGTACGCCGACCAGCAGGAGGCCTTCGACGAAACCGATGCCGATCTGTTCCGGCTGCTCGCGAGCACCGTCGAGTCGGCGTTCGCGCGGACGCTACGCGAACGACAGCTCGCACAGCGCAACGAACGGCTCAACGACTTTGCGAGTGTGGTCAGCCACGACCTGCGCAATCCGCTCAACGTCGCCTCGGCACACACCGAACTGGCCCGCGGGGCCGACGAAACCGCCCCCCATCTCGACAAGATCGAATCCTCGCTCGAACGGATGGAGACGCTCATCGAGGATCTCCTGGCCAGGGCGCGCGGGGACCAGGATCTCGACCGCGAGCCACTCGCGCTGGAACAGTGTGCACGGGACGCCTGGGCGGGCGTCGAGACCGGTACTGGCAGGCTGGAGATCGAACACGACGCCAGCCTCAACGCCGATCCGGAGCGGCTCCGACAGCTGTTCGAGAACCTCTTCCGCAACAGCATCGAACACAGCGGTTCGGGGGTTGTCGTCCGCGTCGGGACCACAGGTAACGGTTTCTTCATCGCCGACGACGGCCCCGGCATCCCCGAAGGGGAACGCGAGGCGGTGTTCGAACGGGGCGTCACCCACTCCGAATCGGGCACCGGGTACGGGCTCGCTATCGTCACGGACATCGTCGAGGGCCACGGCTGGTCGATCGCCGTCGGCGAGAGCAGCGAGGGCGGTGCACGGTTCGATGTCGGACAGGTCCGCTCGCTCGCCGATCCACAGGAAGCGACACAGTGAGGGCACGAGGCGTGCGACGCTTGTCGAACCCGATCCGGGACGAGAGTCGGCTATTCTGCCGACGCACGTGCGGGATTGGGTACAGCGGGGATATATAAATAATAAATTGTGTGTCGCTATATCAAATGTCGTTCGCGGCAAAGCTATCGGCTGTTTCCGAGCCAGAGAGATTTCAGACTCGTAAAGTAGGTGTCGGAAATACAGGTGTGTATGGAACGCAGACGGTTCGTGGCGGCCTCGGCAACTGCCGGGTTTGCTGTGCTGGCCGGTTGTCTGACGACAGACGACGACCAGCCAGACGGGGAGGCAGGCGACGCGCTCCCGGCCGAGACCAGAACGGTTCTCGATGCCCTACCGGAGACGGTCGCGGGGAAGTCGGTGGAGACGTTCTGGCTCGTCAGACCACAGCGCGATCCCGGCAGACAGAACCCGGCCAGCCAGTTCAGCGGCGAACTCGACGAGGAACTCGGTATCAGTCAGGACCAGGTCGATCTGATGGGTGTCGCCATGTTCGACGAGTTCGAGTGGAGTGTCGTGGTTATCACCGGTTCGTTCGCCGAAAGCGAGGTGACCGAACCGGGGATGGCGGCGACACACGTTGAAAACGGGTTCGTGATCGGGGCCGCCAGCCAGGACGGGACAGCCTGGCAGGCCGGCCGTGAGGCCGCAGTCGAAGCGGCCGACAACCCCGACACCGGGCTACTCGACTCGACTGTCGGGACGATGATCGAACCGCTGGCGGACGCGGAACTCGTCAGCGGGACACTGCAACCACGGGCGGGGACGGCACCCGGACAGATCGACGACAGTGTCACGATGGTCGCGTTCAGCCGGACCGGCCGGGATGAGACGACAGAGCGGATCCAGTACGCGGCCATCTTCGAGGACGAGACCTCCGTTTCGGAGACAGCACTCAAAGACGCCATCGAAGCCAGCGGACAGCTCTCGGGCGTCGACGACATCGAGTTCAGACGGGACGGCCGCAGACTCACGGCCACGTTCGTCCGGGAGATCCCCCCGTACAGGCTCCCGGACGACTCGCCGGACGCGTCGTTCACGATCCAGCAGGACCGGATCGAACAGACAGGTTCGGCGGGCGTCTCGCCGGAAAACCTCGAACTCAGGGTCGACGAGGAGCCGGTGGAGCCGCCGTGGAGTGGTCGGGCGACGCCGATCGAACCAGGCGAGCAGTTCGCCGTCGACTTCGAGCCGTTCAGTTTCGTCCAGATCTACTGGCTCGATCCCGAACGCGACGGCGTCGAACAGCCACTCGCACAGGATGTCGTCGCGCCGGAGGACGTCTTCAGCGGCGAGTTCGACGAGGGGACCGGCGAACTGACGATCACCTACACCGGCGACCCCGATGTCGACGCGGACCGGTTCGAGCTGTCACGGTTCGACAGCCGGGCGAGCAGTTCCGGCGACAAGACGCCGCTGTCGGAGTTCGTCGGCGGGACGCTCACGAGCGGCGACTCCTTCACGGTCACCGGTCTCGGATACGGCGACGGTGTCATCGTCTCGATCGCGGTCGAGGGCGACCAGTTCGGGCTCACCCAGTCCGTGTTCAACTACTTCGTCGATCCGCCGGGACAGTTCGAGTTCGAGTTCGCCGACGGCCGGCTGACGGTCACCTACCGCGGCGACGAGAGGCCGGCCGACGAGTACCGACTCCGGCGCGGCGACGGGAAAGCCGACCGCCAGTTTGCCGACGAGTACGACCAGCTCACCGACGGCGATACCATCGAACTCGACGCCGAGTTCAGCGACAACTTTCAGATCCAGTGGACCGGCAACGAGGAGCCGACCGTCGTCGAGTGGTACACCGTCGCGCCGGACGTCGAGTTTGTAGTGTCCTACGACGCGGACGCCGGCGAGATCGACGTTACCCACGAGGGGGGTGAAACACTCGATGCCGACTCGCTCGGTCTCCGGACGTACCCGGAGACAGCGATCGAGGAGAACCCGTGGGCAGCCGAGTACGACACAGTTTCCGAGGGGGATTCGGTCGTCGTCTCGGTCGACGGCGAGGAAACACCGAACTACGTGAACGTACTGTTCGAGGGCTCGGTCATCCAGTCGAAGGAGGTCGGCTCCTGACCGGTCGCCGTTTCGCCACGTTCAATCCCCTGTAGGGCCAAAACGGTGGCATGGCAGACAAGGATATGTACTACAACAAGGCCAAACAGCAGGGCTACCGGGCCCGATCGGCCTACAAACTCCAGCAACTCGACGAGACGACGGGACTGCTCGGGGAGGGCAACACCGTCGTCGATCTGGGTGCGGCGCCCGGCGGCTGGATGCAGGTCGCCGCAGAGCGGGTCGGTCCCGGCGGAACCGTCGTCGGTGTCGACCGCCAGTCGATCGACGATCTCGACGACCCCGACGCGACCGTCGAGACCGTCCGCGGTGATATCACCGAGGAGCGGACGATCGAACTGATCCGGGAGACACTCGGTGTCGAGGGCGAGAAAACCCCCGTCGACACCCTCATCTCGGATATGGCACCGAACATGAGCGGCGAGTACGACCTCGACCACGCCCGGTCCGTACATCTCGCGCGGCAGGCGTTCGAACTCGCCACCGACCTGCTCGACGCGGGCGGGGATCTCGCTGTCAAGGTCTTCGACGGCCGCGACCTCGACACGCTCGAGGCGGAGATCGGCCGGGAGTTCGAGTACGTCCGGCAGCTACGTCCGGACGCCTCGCGTGACTCCTCCTCCGAGCTGTATCTCGTCGCGAAAAACCGGCTCACCGGACCGGTGCGGCCGGGCGACGAACTGACCGTCGAGATCGAGGGTGTCGGCGACGAGGGCGACGGCATCGCGAAGATCGAGGGGTTTACGCTGTTCGTCCCGGGTACGAGCGAGGGTGAGACAGTCGACATCGTCGTCGACGACGTCAAGCCGCGCTTTGGCTTCGCCGAGCCTATCGAACAGTAGCATGGGTGAGACTGGCAAGATCGACCGCGCGTTTTTCGAGGAGTACGTCGCGTCGCGGCTGGGCGCACCCCGCGGGGATATCGCGAAAGGTCCCAAACACGGCGTCGACTTCGGTGTCGTCGAGACCGACGGACCGGTGTTGGCGGTCGCGACCGACCCGATGTCGATACTCCCGGCGATCGGGCTGGAACGGGCCGGCCGGTTCGCCACACAGATCGTCCTCGCTGACGTCGCCGTTTCGGGGCTCGCCCCGAGCCACCTCGCCGTCTCCTTCGCGCTCCCGCCCGGGCTGGCCGACGACGCGTTCGCCGAGTTCTGGAGCGGTGTCGATGCCGAGTGTCGTGACCTCGGTGTGGGGATCGTGACCGGCCACACAGCGCGGTACGAGGGCTGTCAACTCCCCTGGGTGGGCCACGGGACCGCCATCGCGGTCGGTGATCCCGACGCGATCTGTTACCCGGACGGGGCCAACCCGGGGGATCGGGTGCTCGTCACGAAGGGGCCGGCGGTCGAGTCGACCGGGCTGTTGACGACGCTGTTTCCCGAGCAGATCGACCTGCCCGACGGGACGCTGGCGACGGCACAGCGCCGCCTCGACGAGACCGGGTCGGTCCGAGACGCGCGGGCCGTCGCGGCGGCCGGCGACGTGACGGCGATGCACGACGCGACCGAGGGTGGACTGCTCGGGGCCTTTCACGAGATGGCCGACAGCGCGGGCGTTCAGTTCACGGTCGATCCGGCGGAGATTCCGCTCCGGCCGGGCGTGGCCGACGCCTGCGAGGCGCTCGGGATGGATCCGTGGCGAGCGACGACCGCCGGGACACTCGTCGTGACTGTCGACGCCGACCACGTCGAAAAAGTCCGGACTGCACTCGAAAAACGGGGAACACCGGTCGGCGTCGCGGGACGGGTCGAGTCCGGAAGCGGCGTCGTCTTCGACGGCGAGCGGACGTCACCACCCGATGGTGACGCCTCCTGGCCAGTCTACGAGCGCCTGCTCGACGAGTCGGAGTCCCGCTGAGGCTCCGCGAGTCGTGCACGGCGGCGTTCGAACGAGCACAAGGAGTGGCAACCAGAGGAACGCGCCGGTGCCGTGGCCTGTGCCGTGTGCGCCGTTCGGCCCGGCCTGGAGCAGTATCGATGCGATCATCGGTCAGTGGCAGGGACCGTCCCGGCGGTGCCGGTCGGTCGACTCACGCGGGTGGTCGTCGGTCGAATCCCGTGGGGAGTGTTCGTCCACGGTGTCGTACGGGTGACGGGGGTCGTCACTGTGATCGAAGGGCCCGTCCGTGTGTGGGTGCGTGTGATCGATCCGAGCGTCGACGTCAGTGTGGGAATGGTCGTACGTCCCGTTCGCTGTCGAACGTGGGTGGTCGAACGACTCGTCCGCGTGGCCGCGTTCGAACGTCCCATCGTTGGCGTGCGTATGGTCATCGTGGGCGTACGTGTGGTGGCCGTCCCCGTCCGTTGCATGAGATCCGTGGTGGGCCTCCCCGTCCGCTGCGTGTGGCCCGTGGTGGGCAGTGCTCTCCCAGTGGGCGGTCGTGTCGTCGGTCTGCGTGGTGTCCGTGCCGGCGACGTTACCGACCGTTGCGCCGACGACGGCCACGGCGAGGACGCCGATAACGATCCCTGCGACGAACAGTTTGTGTTTGCGAATCATCTGTGTTGCCTCCATCCGTGTATAGACCGGGTGGCTACTTCCCACTGTGCGTGTGAACAGACGCCTCTAAACGTCCGAAAGTGTTTCTGGACGTTTCTAACCGTTTCTCACTCGCAGGACCGTTCGTCCGGGCCGGAGCTGGCCGTTTCGACGCGGGTAAAAATCAGTTGCCACGGCAACCGCCGACTGTCCGGCACCCTCCTCAGAGTTCGCTCGCACCGATCTCCAGTTCGTCGGCACAGATCGGACAGTCGAACAGCTGTTCGAACTCCTTGCACGAGCTGTGGATACTCCGCCCGCAGTTCCCACAGACCGTCGAATCGGTTTGATCGATTGTTTCCCCACACACGGTGCAGCGTTTGTTGAGTAGCATATCCCCCACGTGTAAGCTGAGTAACCTGAATAGGTATAACTGTTTTCTAGTTTTCACTGATCTATATGCTGTAATATACTTTGAGCCACGATGGAAGGAGGTTCCAAGCCCCGGAGTTCCCAGCCGCTCTCGCGTTTCACGGGCACAACAAGACAGTTCTGTAACATGTCGAAACCAGGTATAAACAACAGTGTGAGCTGCGGGAGCGTCGGGAGCGTCGCCCCGTGAGCAGGTACCGTCGGCGTCGTCGGGGTGGTCGTGTTGAGCAACCCCGACCCCGGGAACCTCGCCGACAGCCGGACCGTCTCACTATTGCTGATCTTTCTGGCGGCGTGTGCGTTCGCACTCGGGAGCGTGCTCACCCGTCGCATCGAGACGGAGTTACCTATCGAGACGATGGAGGCGTGGTCGATGCTGATCGGTGCGGCAGTGATGCACGGAGTGAGCGTCGGCTTGGCGGAGTCGGCCGGGGAGATACAGTGGTCGTCGGAAGCCGTCGGCGCGCTGCTGTACCTCTCGGTGGTCGCGAGTGCGGTCGGTTTCCTGATCTACTTCGATCTGCTGGCGCGACTCGGCCCCATCGAGATCAATCTGGTCTCGTACGCGGCCCCCATCGCGGCGGCGGTGACCGGGCTGGTCGTGCTCGGAGAACGGCCGACCGTCGCGACAGTTGCCGGCTTCGTCTGTATCCTGGCCGGGTTCGCGCTGCTGAAACGCGAGGCGATCAGTGAACAGTTCCGCTGACGCCGGGCGACAGCAGACGCGTCATACTGTTTGTTGCGGTAATTTTCGTGATCACGTCACACATATCGGTGGTTCACGCCGTGGAACCGATGTCTTGTTACAACATGACGGTACAGACTCGCAACAAACAGTATCAGGTCGAGAGTTCGGCTTCGAGTTCGCCGCGTTCGTCGAGTTCATCGAGGATATCACTGCCGCCGATGAACTCGCCGTCGACGAACGTCTGTGGGATCGTCTCCCAGCCGCTGTGTGCTTCGAGGGCTGTCCGGTACTCGTCGAGTGACTCGAGCACGTCGACGGTTTCGACGTCGTCGCGGTACTGTTTGAGCAGGCCGAGCGCGTTCCGGGAGTAGCCACACTGTGGCATGTGCTCGGTCCCTTTCATGAAGAGGACGACCTCGTTTTCCTCGATCGCACTGTCGACACGCTCGGTGACTTCCTCCTGTGAGAGGTCTGAGCCGGGGGTAAACGTCATACTTGCAGTACGTGTCGGAGTATCAAAAGCCCTGTTACACCGGAAGCGAGTCGACAGTTCTATATTCCAGATCACGCTAGGACGGGTAAAGAATGCTCGACAAACTCGCGGATACGTTCGGTCCGAAGATCGCCGCACTGCTCGCGATCCCGATCCTGCTGGTGACCTCGATCCCCTTCGCATACATTTCGGGGGCGTTCAGCATCATCTGGACGGACAACGTCGCCCTCGGCTGGGGTGTCGGGATCGCGGTCTCACTGATCTTCGCCGCCTGGGCAGGAATCGGCGTCTACAAACTCGCCAACGAGATGGAGGAAGAGGCCGGTGCCGAAGCGGTTTCAGCCTGATAAATAGTCGCGGGCCGGGAGAGCCGACTGTCAGGGGGCGGGGGATGGCCCCGTCAAACTGTACCGTCGGGGGATAGAAAACACCCGACCGACTGTTTCCAGCCGAGAAACGACGAACACCGACGGCGGGCGATCACAGCTTTTCGACGACGTGCTCGGCGAAAGCCGAAACTGCTGTTTCCGGATCCGAGCCACCGGGACTCACGATCACGTGATCGACACCGATCGATCCGACACGCTCGAAATACGAGCGGAACCACTCCACACCCGCCCGGTACCCCTGGTGGATCGGTTCCGGGTCGGCGGTCGGATCGTCCGCGAGTTCGGTCCGGACGGCCATCACGTAGGGTTTGTCGCCGGCCACGTCACGCCACTGCGCCAGGTACGACGACAGTGTTTCCTCCGGGAGGTGGTAGAACAGCCAGCCGTCGCCGTGTTTGCCGAGCCACGACAGCTCCTGGCGGGCACGACCGGTCGGCAGCAGGGGGATCGTCCCCGTCGTCGGTTTCGGAACGAGGTCGAGGGCGCCGTCGAGACGCCCCCACCGGCCGTCGAGTTCCGGGAACTCCTCGCGCCAGAGGCACCGGAGCCACGTGACACTCTCCCGGAACAGTTCCCCGCGGTCGTCCCTGTCGACGCCGAAAGCCTCGTACTCCGGATCGCGGTCGCCACTCGCAACACCGAGCACCAGCCGGCCACCCGAGAGACGGTCGATCGTCGCCGCGCTTTTGGCCACGTGGACTGGGTGCCGGAGCGGCAGGACGACACTCGCAGTGCCGAGTGCGATTTCGTCCGTGTGGGCGGCTACGTGGCTCAGCCAGGGCCAGGTGTCGAAGACCTGGCCGGCGTCGCCGAACCGCGGCCAGTACAGCGGGACGTCCCGGACCCACAGGCCGTCGAACCCCACCGCTTCGGCGTGGGCCGCGAGTTCGAGTTCACGGTCGACCGGCGGTGGGGCCCGCTCGGGATCGGTGCTCGCCGCGAGTGGGAAGCCGACACCGAACGTGAGCCCGTCGCCGCCGAACAGCCGCCGGTAGCCCGCGTTGGCGTGAGCTGTCACAGTCACGCTTGGCGAGCGAAACGCAAACCCCTGTCGGGGAACACCATACGCGTATTTACTAGCGGGGGTCATGGACAGGCGGACATTCGTGGCGTCGGTAACCAGCTTCTGTCTGTGTTTCCAGCGCTCCGGCTGTCTCGGTGACGGGACCGACAAAAGCGACGAGGGACCACACAGTCAGTGGCTACAGGTCGAGGTCACGGAACGCGAGCCGTGACTTCCATCACAGCCAGTTTTGACCCCCCGCCACGCTCCGCCCGTTTTATTTGGCGGTGCGACAGCATAGTAGGTATGCGCGTCGTTGTCAACTCGGCGATCAGTGCAGACGGAAAACTCTCGACCCGGGAGCGAACCCAGGTCGAGATCAGTGGCCCCGACGATTTCGATCGGATGGAACGGATACGCGCGGAGAGCGACGCGGTGATGGTCGGTGTCGGGACGGTACTGGCCGACGATCCCTCGCTGACGGTCGACAGTGACTCACTCCGCGAGCAGCGAACGGTCCGCGGTGAGCCGGCGAACCCGGCCCGCGTCGTCGCCGACTCGCGGGTGCGGACGCCGCCGGATGCAGGGGTGCTCGACGACCAGGCCGAGAGCTACCTGCTCGTCAGCGAGGCCGCACCGCCGGATTTCGTCGCGCAGATGGAGGAGGTGGGTGCGACCGTCATCCCCGCGGGCGAGAGCCGTGTCGATCTCGCGACCGCGTTCGAGGCACTCGCAGACCACGGGATCGACCAGCTGATGGTCGAGGGTGGCGGTGAGATCATCTACTCGCTTTTCGAAGCGGAACTCGTCGACCGGCTGTCAGTGTTCGTGGGTCCGATGATCATCGGCGGCCGGGAAGCCCCGACGCTCGCGGACGGTGAGGGGTACGTCTCCGACTTCCCGGAACTGGAACTGGAGACAGTCGAACGGGTCGACGACGGTGTCGTTCTACGCTACGACGTACGCTGACGACGACAGTAAAAGAGCCGTTATCAGTGGTCGTGGCCGGTCATCTCGGCGAAGGAGCGGCCGAACCGCTCCTCGAAGACATCCATCGTCTTCTGTTCTGCCGCCTCGATCTCCGGTCCGACATCGCCCTCCGCGTGGTGGATCGCGCCGTGGAGTTGCTGGGCGACGCCGAGGATCGCCAGATCGCCGACGACAGTCGGTGCACCCTCGCCGTTCTCGTCGAGGAGGTCGACTGCCGCGACCGGGAGTTCGAGTTCGTCGTGCTGGTCGTCCGTTTCCAGTGTTACCGTAACAGTCTCGGATGCCATACCTCCGTTAGGAGAGCGACCACATAAACATCTCCGGGTCTGCCCGGCCCAGACCCAGCCGAGTGATGTAGAAACGCAGTTGGCGCCGAGAAGGGAAAACGAGGCCAGGCTCGAAGAAAGATTTGAGTCGGAGGAGAGCAGATCAGTCGTCGCCTTCGGCGGCCTGCGGGTCGGTCGCCCCGGCTTCGACCTCGGGGATCTCTTCGAGGTAGTCGTCGGCGTCGATGGCTGCCTTCGAACCCATCCCGCCGGCGGTGACCGCCTGTTGGTAGTGGTGGTCGACAACGTCACCGGCGCCGAAGATCCCCTCGACCGCGGTCTCCGTCTGGCCGCCACCCTCGCCGCCAGCGGTCTTGATGTAGCCGGCCTCGTCCATCTCGACGCCGGTGCCTTCGAGATACGCCGTGTTCGGGGTGTGACCGATCGCGACGAACACCGCGCCGAGGTCCAGATCGAACCTCTCCGTTCCAGGATCATCCAGGTTCTCCTTGGGGTAGCCCTCTTCGTTCCTGGCGAGGGTGACGTGGTCGACGCCTTCTTCCGGCGTCCCGTGAACCTCCAGCAGTTCGGTGTTGCGCATGATCTCGATTTCGCCCTCGGCTGCTTTCTCCTTGACGCGGTCGATCCAGTAATCCTCGGCCCGGAAGTTCTCGCGGCGGTGTGCGACGTACACCGTATCCGCGAACTTGGTCAGGAAGTTCGCCTCCTCCATCGCGGCGTCGCCACCACCGACGACGAGCATATCCTCGCCCCGGAAGAAGGCCCCGTCACAGGTCGCACACGTCGAGACGCCGTACCCCATCAGTTCGTCCTCGCCGGGGACACCGAGCGTGCGCGCACTCGCCCCCGAGGCAGCGATGAAGGCATCGGCAGTGTACCGGTCGCCGTCGGAGAGTTCGACCAGGATCCGGCCGTCGTCACGCTTCCGGACGTTGTCGACGACGCCGTGGTCGAGTTCGGCCCCGAACTGTTCGGCCTGCTCTTTCATCCGGTTTACAAGTTCCGGCCCGCCGA
>Ga0207714_1001009_pt1 | contig 18869 bp, 16 predicted proteins | sample PonA232FremontCA_2_FD_187270 | JGI IMG/M metagenome (GOLD analysis project Ga0207714, IMG submission 187270) | Marine sediment microbial community from Fremont, CA, USA - Pond A23 Sediment 2 (SPAdes) | ecosystem: Environmental > Aquatic > Marine > Unclassified | place: USA: Fremont, California...
GGGCGAGCCGGGTCCGTCCCTCGTCGCTGATCGGCGCGAGGAGCTCTGTCTCGCTTACCCACGCCGGCTGGCGGAGTGTCCGGTCTAGCCCCGACGAGACCGGCCGGTAGCCGCTCTCGTCGGTGACAAACAGGTCGAACGGCACGTACAGGTTGTCCGGCTGGCGACCGGTAAAGGCGAGCCGACCTCCGGGGCTCCAGGTCGGACTCCCGGCACTGAGCTCGCTGTCTGTCACCTGCGTGCGGTCCGAGCCGTCAGGTGCGATGGTGTAGATGTCCCGGACGTAGTTGTCGTCCGGTCGGTCGGTGTGGTTGGCGGCGAACGCGATGCGGTCGTCGGGTCCCCATGCGGGGCTCAACCCGCCCTGTACGCCGTAGCCGCCGTTGTTCGCTGCGTCCAGCCGCTCCGTCTCGCGGGTCGCCACGTCGACCACGAACAGGTACGTCGTCACCTCGTCGAGCCAGCCCCGGCCGTCGGCCTTGTGCTGGAGTCGCTCGACCTCGATCGGTCCACCCCCCTCACGCTGGTCGAGATAGCTCTGCTCCTCGTCTGTCGGGTCGCGTGCCGCGACGACGACCCGCTCGCCCGCCGGCCCCCAGTCGAACCCCGAGACACCCTCGGACTGTGTCGTGATCTGCCGGGCGTCACCGCCGAGCTCCATGTCGAACGCCCACACCTGCGGTGTTGGCTCGCCCTGGTCGGACCCACTCTCCCCGTCGGCCTGGTCGTCGGTGCCGCCGTCGTCAGCCGCCTCCTCGTCGTCTCCCGACACCGTCTCCTCATCGTCGCGGCCGACCCGGAGTGCCGGGTCGCGCTCCCGGGTGGCGACGAACCCGAGTTGTGAGCCGTCGGGGCTCCAGGCAGGGCTGCTCGCGTCCGAGGCGCGGGTCAACCGGTGTGGCTCCCGCGAACCGTCGGCGGGAACGACCCAGAGCGAGACAATAGACTCGTCGGCCTCGGGGTCGTACTCGCGTGTCAGCAGCGCTACCCGTTCGCCGTCCGGGGCGACTGCCGCGTCGGTGAGCCGTGTGAGGTCGTAGAGCGCGTCGGCCTGTGTCGGGGTCTGTGTCATAGATTGGATGGTACCCCCGCGCTGATAGTTCTTGCTCCTCCAGCGGCCACCTGTCGTCTGAGAGGTAATACGAACCGGTGTCTGCGCCGGAGAGCTGTCCGGTGGGGCTGTCTGTGGACCACGGCGACGTCCCGTAGCGCTGTTGTAACTGGCCTGGGCAGATGCTCGTGTGGGTGAGCCACGTCCGGAGGAGCGGTCATCGGGGCCGGTGACCGTCGACGCGATGGCGACCGACCTCGGCGTTGGCGCCGGCGACACGGTGCTCGTTCACGCGTCGCTCTCGTCGCTGGGGTGGGTCTGTGGCGGCCCACCGGCGGTCGTCGACGCGGTGACACAGGTCGTCACCGAGACCGGAACAGTCGTGATGCCGGTACACTCACCCGCGTACATGGAGCCGAGTAACCTCGACAGCCCGCCGGTTCCCGACTCGTAGCCCGTCCGGGAAGACACCGCCGTACCGCCCGGCCGTCACCCAGACACAGGGGATGAGAGCCGTCGCCGACTGCTTTTGCTCGTACCCGGAGGGCCAGCGGAGCGCACACCCGACAGTGTCGTTTGCCGCGTGGGGTGCCGAGATGGCGTTCGTCACCGACGGCCACAGCCTGGAGAACGGTCTCGGCGAGGACTCCCCACTCGCCAGGGTGTACGACCCCGACGGGACGGTGCTGTTTCTGTGCACCACCCACGCGACGAACACCGCACTGCATCCCGTGGAGTCCCGGGCCGACCTCGACATGGGCACGTTCGAGCAGGGAAGCGCGGTGCTGGTCGACGGCGCGCGTGAGTGGGTCTACTGGACAGAGCTCGACTACGACGACAGTGACTTTCCCGACTGTGGGGCGGCGTTCGAGGCCGAACACCCCGATGCCGTCGTGAGCGACACCGTCGGGACCGGCGACGCGGCGCGTCTCGACCAGCGGTGTCTCGTCGATTTCACGACCGGTTGGTTCGAGCGCAACCGGGGCCGAGCGGTGTATCGACCGTCAGCCACGGGCTATCCTGTTGTCCGGTCTGGCACCCACGGGCTCACGGGGAGAGACCGGCCAGTTCCTCGGCGATCAGGTCGTACGCCAGCTGTGTGCCGTCGAGTGCGACCGGGTCGGCGACCATCGTGAAGAAACCGTGTATCAGTCCCTCGAAGTTGCGGTATGTGACCGGAACACCGTCGGCTGCAAGCGCCTCGGCGTAGGCCGCACCGTCGTCACGGACCGGGTCGAACCCGGCGGTCAGTACCGTTGCGGGCGGCAGCCCCGAGAGGTCCCGGCACAGACGCGGCCAGGCGTAGACGTTGCCCTGCTGGATGCTGTCCGAGAGGTACAGTTCGTGGTACCAGTCCGACAGTTCGGCCGTCAGAAAGTACCCCTCGGCGTTCTCCTCGTAGGCCGCCGTGTCGGTGACGTCACCGGTGACCGGGTAGACGAGCACCTGGTGTGCGATATCGGGTCCGTCGCGGTCCCGGGCGAGCAGTGCGGTCGCGGCGGCGAGGGTTCCACCGGCGCTGTCGCCGGCAACGACCAGTCGGTCGGGGTCGGCCCCGAACGCGCCTGCGTTCGACGCAGCCCACTCGACGGCCGCGTAACAGTCACGGAGGCCGGCGGGAAACGGGTGTTCCGGCGCGAGTCGGTAGCCGACACTGGTAACCGGGCAGTCCGTCTCGGCCGCGAGTTTCCGACAGGCGGCGTCGTGGGTGTCCACGCTTCCGGTGACGAACCCGCCGCCGTGGAAGAACACGACGAACGGGCGTGACCCGTCGGCTGTCTCGTGGGGGTCGTACACGCGAACCGGGAGCTCCCCCGCCGGCCCCTCGATACGCCGGTCGGTGACAGAGTGGAGGTCGATATCGACGGAGACGGCACCGAACTCCTCGAACACCGAGCGGGCCTCGGCCGGCGGGAGCTCGTGCACCGCCGGGGTGTCGAGACTGTTGTACAGGCTGAGAAACGACTGGACATCCGGGTCGGGGGCCACAGCACGGCCGGGGTTGAACTCTGACATGACCGCCCGTACGGGACAGCGGTGGAAAAATCCGTGCGGTCACGGAAACAGCCCGGCGAGGAGTCACAGCCCTTTTTATACGCGAGCGCCCACTCTTTGCATGGGAATCGACGAGGACGCGCTAGACTACCACCGGGAGGAGCCACCGGGGAAGATAGCTATCTCGACGACAAAGCCGACAAACACACAGCGCGACCTGAGTCTGGCGTACTCGCCGGGTGTTGCCGCCCCGTGCCGGGCAATCCGTGACGACCCCGGGGAGGCGTTCCGGTACACCGCAAAGGGGAATCTCGTGGGCGTCGTCTCCGACGGCAGTGCGACGCTCGGTCTGGGCGACATCGGCCCGGGAGCCAGCAAGCCGGTGATGGAGGGAAAAGGCGTCCTGTTCAAGCGGTTCGCCGACATCGACGTGTTCGACATCGAACTCGACCACGACGACCCCGACGCGATGGTCGGCTCGATACGCGCGATGGAGCCGACCTTCGGCGGGATCAACCTGGAAGATATCGCGGCACCGGAGTGTTTCGAGATCGAGACGCGACTCCGCGAGGCAATGGACATCCCGGTGTTTCACGACGACCAACACGGCACCGCGATTATCTCCGGCGCAGCACTTCTGAACGCGACAGATATTCTCGACAAGGAACTCGGCGATCTCGACATCGTCTTCTCGGGGGCCGGGGCAAGCGCAATCGCCACCGCCCGGTTCTACGTCTCGCTCGGTGCCGACCCGGACCGCATCACGATGTGTGACTCCGGCGGTATCATCACAGCCGACCGGGTCGCGACCGACGGTCTCAACGAGTACAAACGCGAGTTCGCCCGCGAGATACCGGAGGGTGGCCTCGACGACGCGATGGTGGATGCAGACGTGTTTATCGGCCTCTCGGTCGGTGGTATCGTCGACGACACGATGGTGCGGTCGATGGCCGACAACCCGATTGTCTTCGCCATGGCCAACCCCGACCCCGAGATCACCTACGAGGCGGCAAAGGCGGCGCGTGACGACACCGTCATCGTCGCCACGGGGCGGTCTGACTACCCCAACCAGGTGAACAACGTGCTCGGGTTCCCGTTTATCTTCCGTGGTGCACTCGACGTCCGTGCGACCGAGATAAACGAGGCGATGAAGGTTGCCGCGGCACGGGCGCTCGCCGGACTGGCCAGGGAGGACGTTCCCGACGCGGTGTTGAAGGCGTACGGCGACCAGCCGCTGCAGTTCGGCCCGGACTACATTATCCCGAAGCCGCTCGACCCGCGTGTGCTGTTCGAGGTGGCACCCGCGGTCGCGGAGGCGGCAATCGAGAGTGGCTGTGCCCGGCGGAGCCTCGACCGGGCGGCGTACGTCGAGCAACTGGAGGCACGGCTGGGCAAGTCACGCGAGATGATGCGGGTAGTGTTGAACAAGGCAAAGAGCGACCCACAACGCGTCGTTCTCGCCGAGGGGGAAGACGAGAAGATCGTCCGGGCGGCCTACCAGCTCGCCGACCAGGGCATCGCACAGCCCGTGCTGCTCGGGAACCGCGACAGCATCCGCCGACAGACCGAGCGGCTGGGGCTCCGGTTCGACCCCGAGATCGTCGACCCCGAGGCGGACTCACTCGACCCGTACGCCGACCGACTGCACGAGCTCCGCCAGCGGAACGGAATCACCCGCCGCGAGGCTGAGGAACTCGTCCGGAACGGCAACCACCTCGGGAGCGTGATGGTCGAGATGGGCGACGCCGACGCGATGCTGACAGGGCTGATGAACCACTATCCCGAGGCGCTGCGCCCGCCACTGGAGGTGATCGGTACCGCCGACGACGCCGACTACGCCGCCGGGGTGTACATGCTCGCGTTCGACAACCGCGTCGTGTTCTGTGCCGACACCACCGTCAACATCGACCCCGACGCCGGGGTGCTCGCGGAGGTCGCCCGGCACACGGCCGACCTGGCGCGGCAGTTCAACGTCGAGCCCCGGGCGGCCCTGCTTTCTTACTCTGACTTCGGGAGTGTCGACAGCGAGGGAGTCCAGACGGTTCGCCGCGCGGCCGACGACCTGCGAACCGACCCCGCCGTCGAGTTCCCCGTCGACGGCGAGATGCAGGCAGACACCGCGGTCGTCGAGGAGATGCTCACCGGCACCTACGACTTTGCCAATCTCGAAGCGCCGGCGAACGTGCTCGTGTTCCCGAACCTGGAGGCCGGCAACATCGGTTACAAACTGCTCCAGCGACTCGGTGGGGCCGAGGCGATCGGCCCGATGCTCGTCGGGATGGACAAGCCGGTGCACGTTCTCCAGCGCGGCGACGAGGTAAAGGACATCGTCAACCTCGCCGGTGTCGCCGTTGTCGACGCACAGAACCAGTAGTGCAGCCCGGCTCCGGCTGCCGGCCGAAACGGTTTTCATTATTCGCCGCACACCCACGGTATGCCGACCGAATCCGAGACGGACTACGACCCGAGTCTGGGACGGAAGTTCATCTTCGTGACCGGCGGCGTGATGTCCGGGCTCGGCAAGGGTATCACGGCCGCGAGCACGGGTCGACTGCTCACAAACGCCGGTTTCGACGTCACCGCGGTCAAGATAGACCCCTATCTGAACGTCGACGCCGGCACGATGAACCCGTTCGAGCACGGGGAGGTGTACGTCCTGAAAGACGGCGGCGAGGTCGATCTGGACCTGGGCAACTACGAGCGGTTTCTGGACATCGACATGACCTTCGACCACAACGTCACCACCGGGAAAGTCTACCGGGACGTCATCGAGAACGAGCGCGAGGGCGAGTACCTCGGCAAGACCGTCCAGATCATCCCGCACATCACCGACGATATCAAGCGCCGCGTGCGCGAGGCCGCGGCTGGCAGTGATGTCTGCATCGTGGAGGTCGGCGGGACCGTGGGTGATATCGAGGGGATGCCGTTTCTTGAGGCGCTGCGCCAGTTCGCGACCGAACAGGACGACCAGGACGTCATGTTCGCACACGTCACGCTGGTGCCGTACTCCACAAACGGCGAGCAAAAGACCAAGCCGACACAGCACAGCGTCAAGGAGCTCCGGAGTATCGGTCTCCAGCCCGACATCGTCGTCGGTCGGTGCGAGGAGCCACTCGAACCACAGACCCGGGAGAAGATTGCACTTTTCTGTGATGTCCCCCGGGAGGCGGTGTTCTCGAACCCCGACGTCGAGGAGATCTACCACGTCCCGCTGCGTCTCGAGGAGGAGGGGCTCGACGAGTGGGTGCTCGACAGGCTCGGTCTGGATTTGAACACAGACGAGGACCGCGACACGGAGTGGCGCGACCGGGTCACCCGGGAGGCAGACGGCGAGGTGACCGTCGCGCTCGTCGGCAAGTACGGGCTCGAGGACGCGTACATCTCGGTCCACGAGGCGCTGAAACACGCCGGTCTCGAGCGCGGTGTCAGGGTCGACCACGAGTGGGTCCACGCCGAGAGCCTGGCCGAGGGTGAGCCGGGCCAACTCGACGGGGTCGACGCACTCGTCGTCCCGGGTGGGTTCGGTTCGCGAGGAACCGAGGGAAAGCTGACCGCAATCCGGTACGCCCGTGAGCGAGGTCTCCCGTTTCTCGGGCTCTGTCTGGGTTTCCAGCTCGCCGTCGTCGAGTACGCGCGCAACGTGGTCGGGCTGGCCGGCGCACACTCGGCCGAACTCGACGAGGACACCCCGCACCCGGTTGTCGACCTGCTCCCCGAGCAGGAGGGTGTCGACGGCCTCGGCGGGACGATGCGGCTCGGCACGTACACGACCGATATCCGGGCCGAGACGCTCGCACACCGACTCTACGGGGCCGACAGCTGCGAGGAGCGCCACCGCCACCGCTACGAGGTCAACCCGGAGTACATCGAGCGGCTGACCGAGGCGGGGCTGGTGTTCTCCGGCCGGTCCGAGCGCCGGATGGAGCTGCTCGAACTCCCGGAACACACATTTTTTCTCGGGACACAGTTCCACCCCGAGTTCCGCTCGCGGCCGACACGTGCCAGCCCGCCGTTCGTCGGGTTGCTCGACGCCGCCCGGAGCCCGGGCGGGGCACAGAGTGTCGGACAGCCCGCCAGCAGTGCCGGGGGTGGGAGCTGATGGTCGACGTCGAGTCGTTTGTCGAGGAGAAGGTAACAGAAGTAGACGCGGCGGTCGGTGACGCAAACGCCATCATCGCGCTGTCGGGTGGGGTCGACTCCTCGACGGCGGCCGCGTTAGCCTACGAGGCCGTCGGTGACCAGCTCACCCCGGTGTACGTCGACACCGGTCTCATGCGCAAAGGCGAAACCGAACAGGTCCGCGAGACGTTCGCCTACATGGACTCGCTGCGTGTCGTCGACGCCCGGAACCGGTTTCTCGACGCGCTCGCAGGTGTCACCGACCCCGAGGAGAAACGCCACGTCATCGGCGAGCAGTTCATCCGGGAGTTCGAGACCGTCGCCCGCGACGTCGACGCCGACTATCTCGTCCAGGGCACCATCTACCCCGACCGCATCGAGAGCGAGGGCAGTATAAAATCACACCACAACGTCGGTGGCCTGCCCGAGCGGATCGACTTCGACGGCATCGTCGAGCCGATGCGCGACCGCTACAAGGACGAGGTTCGAGAGGTGGCGCGGAGTCTCGACCTGGCGATGGCCGAGCGGATGCCGTTTCCGGGGCCGGGGCTGGCGGTGCGCGTACTCGGCGAGGTCACCGCCGAGAAACTCGCTGTCGCCCGCGAGGCCACACACGTTGTCGAGGCGGAGCTCGAGACGTACGACCCCTGGCAGGCGTTTGCCGCTGTGTTAGGCAAAGCCACCGGGGTGAAAGGAGACAATCGCGTCCACGGCTGGGTCGTCGCCGTCCGGTCGGTCGAGTCCCGCGACGGGATGACCGCCCGGGCACAGGAGCTCGACTGGGAGACACTCCAGCGTATCCAGTCCCGCATCACCGGTGAGAACGACAGCGTCGCTCGCGTCGTCTACGACGTGACCCACAAACCCCCCGCGACAATCGAATACGAGTAATGACACGAGCTATTGTTGCCGGTACCGACCAGTACAGTATCGCAACCGCAATCGCCGACGCCGGACACGAGGTGGCCCGGGTCGACCTCGCAACCGGCGACACACTCGACGCCACCGATATCGGGGCGACCGACGTCTACGTGCTCACCGAACTCGACCAGGCGACCTCTATCCCGGTCGCAAAGGAGCGAAACCCCGACCTGCGGGTGGTGGTGTACGCCGACGACTCGCTCCCGGACTTCGTGCGTCGACAGACCGATATCGCGCTCGACCCGGCGCTTTTCGACCCCGCAGACGTCGCGGCCGAGCTCGGCGGGTGAGCGGGGCTCACCGTGTCTCGTCCGACCTGTCGCCGACCTGCTCCGCACCCCGTCGGAGCAGCCCCTGGAGGGTGCGCACCTCCCGCGGGGTCGGGTGTGCCCGTCCGAGGAGACGCCGGAACAGCCGGCTCGCCTTCTCGCGTTTGGGCTCGGGGTGACCAACCGCCGTGACGTACGCCGCGAACTGCTCGTGGAGCCGTTCGAGTTCGGCCGGGTCCGCACGCTCGTGGAGCTGGTCGGGGTGTTGGGTCTCGGTGAGTGTCAGCCGCCGGAGCTCGTAGCAGACCACCGTCGCGGCCTGACCGAGATTCAGCGACGGGTACGCCGGGCTGGCGGGGATCGAACAGACCGTGTCCAGCCGCGCGAGCTCGTCGTTCGTGAGACCGACCCGCTCGCGGCCGAACACGACCGCGACATCGGCATCGACACCCCGGAGATGCTCCGGCAGGTCCGGCGGGGTCACCGCCGGGTACCGGACGTGGCTCGTGGAGTCCTCGTTCGTGATGGCGGTGCAACCGACCGTGTAGTACCCCTCGACGAGTGCGTCGAGCGTCGTCTCGGTGGCGTTCGGGAGCACGTCCTCGCGGGCACGGCCGGCGAACCCGTAGGCCTCTCCCTCCGGGTCGAGCGGCGGCGGGTCGACGAGCAGCAGTTCGGAGAGCCCGAAGTTCTTTACCGCCCGGGCGATGGTCCCGACGTTGCCGGGTGTCTCGGCGTCGACGACTGCAACGGCGATGCGGTCTGCTGTCATCACGTGGGGTACGCCCGGCCGGGGCAAAAACCGCGCGGCTCGGCCGACTACACGGAACCGACGTGTCCGCCACCACAGCCCGGAACAGGTCGGAGCTACCGCCGTACCGGGGTTCGGGGTCGGGGTGGCACGACGAGCAGACCGGACGGCCGGAAACCGCAGTTCACCCTAGGCTGTACTCGAGCAAAACACCGTCGTCGACCCGGTCGACCGAGTCGAGTGTGAGCTCCGGAAACCCCTCGACGAACCCCTCGCCGTCGGCGAGTGTCGGCGCGTCCCGGCCGCCGATGACCAGCGAGCCGACGAACACAGAGAGCCGGTCGACCAGACCCGCGGCGACCAGCGAGTAGATGAGCTCCCCCCCGCCCTCGACCATCAGCTGGTCGACACCACGAGAGTCGAGTGTGGCGAACGCGGCCGAGAGGTCCACGCGGTCCTCACCTGCCCGGAGCAGCGTCGCGCCGGCCTCCGCGAGCCGGTCGGCCGCCCGGTCGGCAGCTGTCGTCGTCGTGAGCAGGACCGTCTCGGCGTCACCGGAGACCACCCGCGCGTCGTCTGGGGTGCGGAGCCCCGAGTCGGCAACGACACGCGCCGGGTCTGCCGGGTCACCGCGCGCGCGCCGCTCCGCTCGCCGGCGCTCACTCTCGAGGGTCAGCGACGGGTCGTCCGCCAGGACCGTCCCCACACCGACCATGACCGCGTCGCTCTCGGCACGGAGTGCGTCCACGCGGTCGAAGTCGGCCGACCCGCTGATAGCGATCTGTTCGCGACGCCGCGAGGAGAGTTTCCCGTCGACACTCATCGCGGCGTTCACCACAACCTGCATACCTACACTAGCGCCTCGGTGTACTACTCGGTTCGGGTTGTGACAGCCGGGCGAGACGGGCTCGAACCCGCAGTATCACGGCGGGACCAGGCGGTGACAGTCGGGTACCGGCCGTCTCGGGGGTCGACACGGCCCACAACGGCAGCAACGAGACACCAGGAGGAGTCGCGGCACAGAGTTAAGCCGGTCGGGGTCGAACTCCTGTCTATGAGTACGAACGACTCCGAGCGGCGTGTCGAGTTCGGACAGGCCATCTACACCGAGGCGGGCGTCAAACTCGGGACGGTCGGGGGGTTCGACGAGTCGGGGTTCTACGTGACCGCGGTCGGTGGTGTCGAACTGGTCGACGAGCAGTCGGGTAGCGTTCACGTCGAGGCGCTGATGTGGCGCTGCTGGGACTGTGGCGAGATGGGCAAACTCGGTGAGATACCCGACGAGTGTCCCGACTGTGGGGCACCGAGGGAGGAGCTTTACTACTGGCAGGAAGACTGAGAGGCGTGTACACGGGGTTCAGGATGGTGTCTCGGTGGGGGAGAGGTTACTGCGGAGTCGACGCCGGAGCGCGGTAGCGGTGAGTGCCACCAGTACGAGACCGAGCACCCCCGAGAGGGTGAGAAACGCGCCCGCCCAACCGACGGTGTCGGCGAGCAGGCCGACCCCGACCGACCCGGAGGCACCGAACATCATGTAGGTCGTCCGGACGAGACCGAACCCGAGACCCTCCTCTGCTGTGCTCATGTGGTCTAGAAACTTCGGGAGCATCGCCGCCCCCCAGCTCATCGCGACCCCGACGAGACCGGTCGCGAGCGCGACACTCACCAGCCCCGGCCCGCGGACGAACAGGGTGTAGCCGAGGACACCGGCGGCCATGCAGATGCTCATCGCGGCGTCGCGGCCGATGCGGTCCGAGAGCCAGCCCATCAGGGGCTGTCCGACCCCTTGGACGAGGAAGTACGCCGAGAACACCGCGCCGGCCGCCGTCTCGGAGTAACCGCGGTGCTCGATGAGAAAGGTCGGGAGAAAGGACGCGGTTCCCTGCCAGACAAACGCACTGCACACGGCAATCAGGAGTGTCCCGGTGATTGGTGGCCGGGTCAGGAGTTTGCCCAACACCTGGGGGTCGACCCGGTCGCGGATCCGCTCGTCGGGTCGCTGTGGCGCCCGCCCCGGGATACCGGCGGCCACCAGCAGTAGTGTGGGGGCAGCCCCGACCGCCCCGAGTACGACGGCGTACCGCCAGCCAAACTGGGCTCCCACGTACGCCGCTGTCACGGGTGTGAGTAGCCCTGCAACCGGCGCACCGGCGCTGTGGACCCCGATAGCGGTGCCGGTGTTGTCGAACTCCCGCGAGAGCAGCGTCGTCGCCACGCTGTAGTGCAGTCCGGCCGCACTGCCGAGCACGAGTGTAAAAAACAAAAAGGGGAGAAACCCCGGCGAGAGCGCGAGCAGGAGACTCCCGACAGCGGTCCCCCCAACGGCGACGAGAATCACCAGCTGCCCACCGAAGCGGTCACCGAGCAACCCGCTCGGAAACTGCGCCAGCGCGTAGGCCAGCCACACGCCGCTGAGTGCCAGCCCGATTGTCCCGTTCGAGACACCGAACTCCGCCGAGATAGCGGGAACGACGGGGCTGATAACCAGCCTGGCGACCATCGTCGCAAAGAACGCGAGCGTGCAGGCAGTCAGTGTAGACCGTCTCGTCGACCAGCCGACCATCGACGACACGTCGACGCCGGACCTGCAAGTAGCGCACGGTTTCCCGACGAACTGCCCGCTGTCGGGTCAGTCCGACCCGTCGAGAGTCGCCGCGATGCGGTCGCGCCAGTTCGCGAGTGTGTCGGCGGTCACACTGACCGTCGTCTCGCCGACGGTCAGAGAGAGCGACCCCGAGTCGTCGGCCGTACCGAGACGTGCCACGGGGGCGACCCCCTCGAACGCCCGCTCGACGGCACCGGGTGCGGTCGTCTCGACGACCACCCGACCGGGTTGCTCCTGAAAGAGCAGTCCGAGCGCCCGCTCGGCCACGTCTACCCCGCCGGACGGGTCGACCGTCACCGCGGCACCGGCCGCCCCGGTCACCATCTCGGCGAGTGTCACCGCGAGGCCACCGTGGCTGACATCGTGAGTCGCGAGCGTCGACGGCCGGTCGGCCACCTCGGCGACGGTCGCGAGCAGCGCCGCAGGGTTCGCAGGCAACACCGGGAACCGGTCACTCCCGCCGAACTGTGCGAGGTACTCCGAACCGCCCAGTCGCGGGCGCTCACCGGCCAGCGGGCGGTCACCGACGACGAGCAGTTCACCCGTGCCGTCGAGTGAGAGTGTGGGGGCGTCGTAACCGGTCTTCGTGCCGACGAGTGCGAGCGTCGGCGTCGGCGGAACTGGGCCGGTCGGGGAGTCGTTGTAAAGCGAGACGTTCCCGCCGACAATCGGGACCGAGAGGCTCTCACACATCTCCGCGAGTCCGTCGACGGCGGCGGCAAACCCGCCGTACACGTCCGACTGTTCCGGGTTACCGCCGTTGAGACAGTCCACGGCGGCGAGCGGCTCCGCCCCTTTCGCGGCGACGTTCGTGGCGGTCTCGAGTGCAACGGCACGTGCACCCTCGTACGGTGCCGTCGCCGTCCAGTGTGGCTCCGCGCCGGCGGCGAGAGCAACACCCACCCCGGCCTCCCGAACGGCGAGTATCGCGGCGTCGTCACCGGGTCGGAGCGCGGTTCGGACCCCTACCTCGTGGTCGTACTGCCGGTAGACCCACCGCTTCGAGGCGGTGTTCGGGCTCCCGACCACCGTCTCGAATGCCGTCTCGATGTCGGCCGTCGGCAGATGCCGCTCTGGGGTCGACGGCTCGGTCCGTTCGAGGTCGTGGACCGGCGCCCCCTCGCCGAGATACGTCGCGTCGACGTCGACCACCGTCTCACCCTCGAACGTACAGACGTAGTTTCCGTCTGTCACCGTGCCGACAACGGACGCGCCGAGGTCGTACCGGTCGGCGACCGCCCGGACCCGGTCGACGTGGTCGGGCCGGACCTCGTAACACATACGTTCCTGTGACTCGGAGAGGAGAAGTTCGAGCGCGTTCAGCCCCGGTTCGCGCTGGTGGAGCCCTCCGAGTTCGATTCGTGCGCCGAACCCCCCCTTCGCGACGAGTTCGCTCGTCGCACCACCCAACCCGGCCGCGCCGAGGTCGCGTGCCGACTCGACGAGCCCTTCGTCGAGTAACGCCTCGTTTGCCTCGATGAGGAGCTTCTCGGTGTAGGGGTCGCCCACCTGGACCGCCGGGCGGTCCGCCGTCTCGGCGTCCGCCGAGAGGTCCTCGCTCGCAAAGGAGGCACCGCCGAGACCGTCCCGCCCGGTCCCGGCCCCGACGATGACGAGGCTGTTGCCCGCGGTCTGTGCCTCGGCGGTCACCAGCCGCTCGGGTTCGACCAGACCGAGACAGGCCACGTTCACCAGCGGGTTCCCCTCGTACCCCGGGTGGAAGGCGACACTCCCGGCCACGGTCGGTACACCGATGCAGTTACCGTAGTGACTTATCCCCTCGACCACCCCCTCGAACAGGTACTGTGAGTGTTCGCGGTCGAACGGGCCAATATAGAGCGAGTCCGCGAGCGCAATCGGATAGGCACCCATCGAGAGGGTGTCCCTGACGATGCCACCGACACCCGTCGCGGCACCGTCGAACGGGTCGACGTAGGACGGGTGGTTGTGACTCTCGATACCCATCGTGAGGTAGCTGTCCCCGCCAGGGAGTGCGACCACGGCGGCGTCGTCACCCGGCCCCACGACGACCTGCTCGCTCTCTGTGTCGAACGCCGAGAGCAGCGGCCGCGAGGAGCGGTACGCACAGTGCTCGCTCCAGAGGTTCTCAAACAGGGCTGCCTCCTCGCGTGTCGGCTCCCGTCCCAGGTGCTCGACGACGAGTTCGCGGTCGGACTCGGCAAGCGCCATTATCTCTTTGTTGTGTGAGCCCTGCTAAATCACTGCTGGTTTCGACGGTCGGTCGACCGTCCGTGACACGGGGGGACTGTGAAACAGTGTTACGGCGAGGAGTCCTCGAAGCTACTGCCGATGCGGTACGGCGACTCCTCCTCGCCGTCGTCGAGTTCGTCTAGGTCGACGACGTCTTCCTGGCCGTGTCTGTCGAGCTCCTGTCTGAGTTGTGTGACGTACTGCTTGTGCTCTTGGAGCTGTTCGCGGAGGTGTTCGGCCTCGAGTTCCAGCCGCTCGTGCTCGCGGACGAAGCTCTTTGGAACCTCTACCTTCGGCGGGAAGCTCTCGCTGGTCGTGTCCGAGTCGCTCACCTCGTGTTCCGGGATGACCTCGACCTGGCCGTCGTGGGCGACGAGCATGTCGACGTAGTCGCGAAAGACAGCAGACAGCGAGATGTCGCGCTCCTCGGCGATGTCGCGCAGGGTCTCGAACTTCTCCTGGCTCACACGAAAGGAGATGGTCTTGTTCTTGTTCCCCATGCTGTCACACGGTACCCGACGCTCGCACTTAACCGTTTGTCAGACACATACTGTATCGCGTCGGCATCCGGTGTGCGGGGGCACGTGGACGGTCGTCACAGACACCGGGCGGCTCACAGCAGCCGCTGGTAGATGCCGAGATACCGGTCGATAACAGCCTCGTGGTCGTACGACTGCCAGCTCTCCTCGCGGGTCAGCCGCTCCATGTTGCCGGCGTCGGTGATGGCGTCGGCGAGCTCCTGCGGGTCGGTGACCCGGAAACTCCGCGGGTAGTTCTCGACGAGCTCGTGTGCGCTTGACTCGGCCTGGTACTCGACGATACCGACACAGCCGGCAGCCAGTGCCCACAGTAGCTCGGTCGCAAACAGCTCCCGGGCCGCGGTCTGAACAAAGGCGTGTGCGCCGCGGTAGACCGCGAGACGACGGGCACGGTCACAGCTCCCCAGAAACGAGACACGGTCGGCGATCTGGAGCTCGGCGGCCATCTCCTCGTACGCCTCGCGACGGGGGCCGTCACCGATGACGGCCGCCTCCCAGCCACGCCGGCGTAGCTCCGCCAGCGCGAGGAGAAACTGGTCAAGCGTGGCGTGCTCGTTGAGGGGGTGTGCGTACACCAGGTCGATATCCGGGTCCGGCTCGACGGCCGCGACCCGGTCGAACGCGATACTCTCGGGAACGACCGCCAGTTGGTCGCTGTCGGCACCACGCTCACGGGCACGGGTCCAGACTAGCTGTGAGGGAACGACCAGTCGGTCGGGACGGCGGGCACTCCGGCCGCCGAACGCCTCACTCGTCTCCTCGTCGCCAAACCAGTCGGCGACGAGCGGGGCACGCGCCAGCCGCGCCCCCCACCGGGCACTCCGCAACTGTGGCGGTGACGGGCGGGCGTGAACGATATCCGGTCGGTGGCGGGCGAGCGCAAACGGTAAGCCGAGACGAAACGACGGTCTCCCGCCGACACTCACCCGACGGTACTCCAAGCCGTCCTCGGTAAACGAGTCGACCGTGTCACCGCCCCACCACTGGTCACAGAATAAGGTCACGTCGTGTCCTCGCCGGACGAGCAGGCGGGCGATTCGTTCGAACCGGCGTGTTCCGGCAGTTGCCTCGTGGTGGCTCGTCCGAAACGACACGAAGGCGACGCGCATACCCCTCGGGACGACGCCACGGGAGAAAAGTCCAGCCATCTCCGGGCCGGTCTGTGCAAAACCGTGCTACGAGAGAAACGCAGTTCGGTGACCGTCGGCCTACATCATGCCGCCCATACCGCCGCCCATACCGCCCATGCCGCCGGCACCGCCGGGACCACCGGCCTCCTCGTCGTCACCTTCGGTCGAGAGGTCACCGGCAGAGATGATGTCGTCGATTTTCAACACCAGGTTGGCTGCCTCGCTGGCCGCGGACAGGGCCTGTTTTTTCGTGTGGGGTGTCTCGACGATACCTGCCTCGAGTGTGTCCTCGATGTCGCCGCTGTGGACGTTGATGCCCACACGCTCCTCGCCGTCACTGTGCGCGGCGCGGAGCTCGACGAGCGTGTCGATGCTGTCGTAGCCGGCGTTCTCAGCGAGCACCCGCGGGACGACCTCGAGCGCGTCGGCGTACGCCTCGACAGCGAGCTGCTGGCGGCCACTGACGCTATCGGCGAACTCGCGTAGCCGTCCGGCGAGCTCTGTCTCGGGAGCCCCACCGCCGGGAAGCACCTGCCCCGTTGTGAGTGCACTCGCAACAACGTCGAGCGCGTCGTTGACACCGCGCTCGATCTCGTCGACAACGTGGTCAGTCGAGCCACGAAGCAACAGCGTGACCCCGTGGGCCTCGTCGTTCGTACCCTCGATGTAGAACAGCTCCTCGTCGTCGTCACGGCTGACAGTCCCGCTGCCGAGGTCCTCGGTCGTGGCCGTCTCGAGGTCCGAGACCACCTTCGCGCCGAGCACCTCGCGGAGGAACTCGATGTCGGAGCGCTTGACACGCCGAACGGCCAGGATACCCTCCTTTGCGAGGTAGTGCTGGACCATGTCGTCGATGCCCTTCTGACAGAGCACGACGTCGGCACCCAGGTCGGCGATGTTGTCTGCGATGGCGCGCAGCTCCTGTTCTTCCTGCTGGATGAACTCCTCGAGCTGGCTCGGGTCGGTGACACTGACCTGTGTGTCGGCCTCGGCCTCGGAGAGTTCGAGCGACTGGTCGACGAGGAGTACATCACCGTCCTCGACATCGGTGGGCATGTCCTCGTGGACGGGGTCCTTGTTGATTGCTCCACCGCGGATAAACTCGGACGCCCCGGGGCTCTGCCCGGTCTGGGTCTCGATTTTCATGAATGCCAGGTCGACGACGGTCGAGCCGTCGTCGGCCTCGACCGTGACTGCCTGTGCTGCGTCGACAACCAGGCTCGAGAGGTGGTCGCTGTACTCCTCGGCACCCTTTCCGGTCATCGCGGTGGCGGCGACCTGTTCGAGTCGCTCGTCGTCGTCGCTCTCGACGTCGACAGCAATCTCGTCGAGTTCCTCGCGGGCCTGCTCACTGGCCAGTGTGAACCCCTTTATGACTGCTGTCGGGTGGATGTCCCGCTCGAGCAGGTCCTGTGCGTTCTTCAGGAGGTCACCCGCGATGGCTACGGCGGTGGTCGTCCCGTCACCGGCCTCTTCTTCCTGTGTCTCGGCAACCTCGACGACCATCTCGGCGGTCGGGTTGTCGATATCCATCTCGTCGAGGATGGTGACGCCGTCGTTCGTGACGACGATGTCGCCGAGTGAGGTGACCAGCATCTTGTCCATCCCCTTTGGCCCGAGTGTGGAGCGTACAGACTCCGCGACGGCCTGTGCCGCCGAGATGTTGTGGTCCTGTGCGCTCTCGTCTTTCATGCGCTGTGCGTCGTCGCCGAGAATAATCATCGGCTGTCCCTGCATCCGCTGCTCTTGACTCATGTTCGTCTGGTGTTTGCATGTGGTTCTATATAAATGCTCGTGTTTCGGCCGGAGAGCCTCACACGTGAATTGTTACCAATATTCCCGAGAACTGGCGCCACAGTGGGTTGCTGACGGGTTTCCACGAGTTCCCGTTCCCTGGCAATCCACACACCGTGGCACGGCTTTATATGATGCCGTGACACGGTCGTATCTGATGCTTCGCCCGGTGTTGGCGAGTCCGCAGGGCACACGACCTCCGCCTGTCTCCTCGGTCACCACGGCTCAGGTGGTCTACGTAGCTACGACAACGCCCGACCGGCCTACGGGCCGGGGCTCGTACACTCCATGTCCGGCGGTTCGATGGGGCCTGTCTCCCCCCAGTCGAAGAAGTTCGCCGTCGCGTTCTCGTACTCCGCCCGACGGACGTAGCCGGAGTCGAGTACGTAGAGAGTGTTCGTGGGGCCGTCCGGGTAGACGAGTTCGTACACCGTAACCGGCCGGCCGTCGATGCTGTCCGCCCCCAGTTCTGTGATCTCCGGGTCCTCCGTCTCGATAGTCTCGGGGTCGTTCGGGTCGACCGGGTCGTCTGGAACCCCCGGCGCGGACCCCCCATCGAACACAGTACACCGGTCGTCCTGCACGATGTATGTCTGCTGGTCTATCTGATACAGCTCTACGGTGCCCTCACTCGTCGAGTCGAAGGTCACGCGGGTGTTCCCGTTGCTCACGACGTACTCGTACGACCCAGACTGGCCCGCCTGCGTGGAGGTGCCGACCACGCGGAACTCTGACTCCCACCGTATCGTGTCGAAAAACACCGCCGCATCTCCGGGGCCACCACTGTCTCCGTTTCCGTCGTCACTCCCGCCGTCGTCACCACCGTCGTCACTCCCGCCGTCGTCACTCCCGTCATCGTCGCTACTCCCGTCGTCGTCACCACCCTCACTCCCGCCATTGTCACTTCCCTCGTCGTCGCTACTCCCGTCGTTACTCCCATCGTCGTCAGTTCCGCCGTCCTCAGTTCCGCCATTGCCACTCCCACCGTTTTCCTCACTCACATCGTCCCCGTTCCCGTCGTCACTGCCGTCGTCACTCCCGCCGTCGCTGCTCCCGTCCCCGTTCCCACCGTCGTCACCACCGACACAACCGGCGAGGAGTGTCGTCGCTGCACCGACAGCCAGGAGAAACTGTCGTCGGGTGCCGCGTTCGGCCCCGCTCTCACTCCGGGCCCTCGTGAGTCTGTTCGTGTTGTTTCGTGTAGATTCTCTGTTACTCATGCTGGTTCCCCGTTTTCCGGCCTGTTGTCTCTCGTGCCAGCGACCCGCGCCTCTACGGAGCTACCACACCAGGTGATATAAATCTACAGGGAAGACAAGGCGAGTGTTTCAGGCGGTCGTTCGGAAATCGGAGATCTCCGTGGTGAACGGTGGACACCGTCCAACGAACCTGAGAACGGGCGATGCCCGCGAGCAGCTGGCGACAGACTTCGTCTGTCGAACCACGTGACCCCGAGGCGGTTCACGTGACGGTATCCGAGAGAA
>Ga0207714_1001010_pt1 | contig 18850 bp, 14 predicted proteins | sample PonA232FremontCA_2_FD_187270 | JGI IMG/M metagenome (GOLD analysis project Ga0207714, IMG submission 187270) | Marine sediment microbial community from Fremont, CA, USA - Pond A23 Sediment 2 (SPAdes) | ecosystem: Environmental > Aquatic > Marine > Unclassified | place: USA: Fremont, California...
ATACACGCACCGATCACACGTTTTTTCCCACTCGCCGCTGCCCGTCCATGTCCACCAGCACGCTCGCCGACGCCCTCACCGAGCGCTTACGCCAGGCCCTGCCGGCCAATCAGGCCTTCCCGATGCTGGAATGGGGGTTGAACTGGTGCATCACGACGCAGATCCAGCATTATCTGATGTTTCATGCGGCGGTGGTGGCCACTGGCGAGCGGGCGCTCGTGATGCCAGGTCCGCCGGGCTCGGGCAAGAGCACCCTCTGCGCGGCGCTGGTGACACAGGGCTGGCGGCTCCTCTCTGATGAAATGGCGCTGCTGGACCTGGAATCCGGCCTGATCCATGGCCTTGCCCGGCCGGTCAGCCTGAAGAATGAGTCGATAGCGGCGGTGCGGACGCTGGCGCCGGATGCCTTCGTCAGTGCGCCGTGTCACGATACCCTTAAAGGGACGGTGGCCCATCTGCGCCCGCCGATCGACAGTGTCGAACGGGTGCGCACACCGGTGCGGCCGGGCTGGATCGTGTTCCCGCGCTTCGTACCGCAGGCGACGACCGAACTGCTGGCGCGCAGCCGCGATACGGCGTTTTTCGCACTGGTGAGCAACGCCTTCAATTATTCGGCGCTCGGCGATATCGCGTTCGAGCGGACGGTCGATCTGGTGGCGCAAAGTGATTGCCATGACTTCTCCTACAGCCACCTGGCGGAAGCGGTTGCGCGCCTGGGCGAACTCGCGAGCGCCAGCACACGGCCTGTTGATTGACTGCCTCGCACGGCCCTGGCGGCTGGCCGCCCTCGGTGGCGCCGAGTGGGATCGTCTGTTGCCACAGGCGCGCGAGGCGCAGATGCTTGCCACGCTGTGGGATCTGCTGCAGGCGCAGGGCCATGCTGGCGCGCCGCCGGAACCCGTTCGTTATCAGCTCTGGGGTGCGTGGCTGCTCGCCCGTCGCCGCACCACGGCGATCCTCTGGGAACTGCGCTGCCTCGCCGCGGAATTGCCCCTCATCGAAGGCGGGCGCCCGGTGCTGCTGAAAGGCGTGGCCTACATCGTGCGCGACCTGCCCGGCGCGCGCTCCCGCTTGTGTGGGGATATCGATCTGCTGGTCCCGCGCGCGGAGATCGATCGGGTCGAGCGCATGCTGTACTGGTCCGGCTGGTCCCGGGGCGAGCTCGATCCCTACGACGAGCAGTACTACCGGCAGTGGATGCATCAGGTCCCGCCGCTGCAGCACCGGCGCCGGCGCAGCACCCTCGACCTGCACCACAATATCCTCCCGGAGACCGTCCGCCAGCCGCCGGAGCCGGCCCGCCTGATCGAGCGGGCCGAGCCGATCCCCGGCGACCCCGTGTTCGCGACGCCGACGCCCGCGCACATGGTCATCCATTCCGCCGCCCATCTGTTCGCCGACAGCGAGTGGGACAAGGCGGTGCGGGATTTCTACGACCTGGATCGCCTCCTGCGCCACTTCGGAGAGCAGCACGGCGACGCCTTCTGGGATGAACTCTTGACCGAGGCGCAGGCGATGGCCTGTGGGCGCCAGGTCTATTACGCGCTGCGCTGCTGCAGCCGCTGGTTCGCCACGCCGGTGCCGGTAACCGTGCTGGCGCGGTTGCGTCGGTTCGCGCCGGCAGCGCCGATTCGGGCGGTGCTCGAACGGCTCTTCGGGCTGGCGACCCGCGCCCACGCCGCGGGCCCCAGCCCACGCCGCACGGCCGCGTCACGCGCGTTGCTCTTCGTCCGCTCGCACTGGATCAAGATGCCGCCCCTGATGCTCATGCGCCATCTGTTCCACAAGGCGTTTCTGTCGCCGCGGGAAGAATCGCCATGACGTGGCCTGGCGCATCGTGTGGGATCGCTCCCGCCCCGAAGCGGCGCGTGAAACCGACGCGACCAGGATCGCGGGGATCCCGAAGTAAGGCGGTAGCTCGGGCTGACAGCCCGACAATCCGCGTGCCTGCACGCACGACCGGACATGCCACCCGAGCCATCGCGCACCGGCCCATCAGGACGGATGCCGCGATGCCTCGACTGACAACACTGGGCACAGACATTGCTGTGCAATCATCAGTGGTATATGAATATGAAAACGGTTATCGCCGCCGCACGGGGAGCGGCGCGGATTCCGGTGGAATCCGCGGAGGGCGGCGATCGGCAGTATGCGGTGACAACGGCCCGCGGCCGGCGAGCCGTCGCGCCCGGGCGGCATCCGCCCCGGTTCCCGCGATAGAGACGCGCGGGACATCCGCGGCTGCCGGCACCGTATCTTCCGTCCCGACAATCACATGTGAGTGCCGGCTGTCGCCGAGCACGCGGGGGAGAGCATGAAACACGAGGCTGAGTTTCAGGAGAGCAGCCATGGCATCACCGAAAAGGTGACACCGGGTTCTCACGGCATGGATGCGGAGCACGGCCGCCGCCTGCGGTCGTGTCGTCCATGGGGTATCGCGCTGGTTCTGGTCGCGTTGGCGGCATGTGGCGGCGGTGGTGGTTCATCGGGTGGAGGCGGTGGCGGATCACAGGAGATCACATCAATCCGTATCGAACCGAACCCGGTAGAAGTCGGTCGCGGTTCGACGGAGACCCTGGATGTGACGGCGGAAACGTCGGATGGCGATACCGTCGGCGTAAATAACTCCGATGTGGACTGGGAATTTGTCGGCTCGACCGATTCACCGATTGCGAGCGTGACGGACAATGGCGAGGTCACGGGAAAGCAGGTTGGTAATGCCCTTATTCGAGCTCACTTCAATGAACATATGGCGGGAGCCGACTTGGCCGTCTCCGCTTTGCAGGTTCGACCCGCTTCAACACAGTTACCCCTCAATTGCCGCGAGCGGCTGCGGGCCGATTCCGTTTCCAGCCTCGGCGTCACGCGTGATATCACGGCGGATGCGGAATGGTCCGTTTCAAATGATTCGATCGGCCTTGTTACGCCGGATAAGTCCGATTCCGGACGGGCTGAAATCGAGGCGAAGGAGACCGGCAGCGCGGTAGTGCGTGCTCAAATTCCGGAACCGGGCTCCCAGGGGACGGCCGGCACGGCGCGCGTCGAAATGGTGGAATTGAGCGGGCTGACCGATATCACAATTGAAAATCCTGGCTCGAACGAAATCGCGATTGGCGAGAAACGGCGCTTGGCCGTCGCCGCTGTTGGGACCAAAGACGACTGGAATCTGGCCAATTGCGTATTATGGTCATCGGACCCGGAGGGCAAGGTGAGCATCAGCGCCGACGGCGTTATTCGTGTATCGGACAAGACTGCGGAAGGAGAAAAAGTAACGATAACGGCCAATTATCGCGACATCGCTGATGCGACACTCACGGTCGAAATCACGGGCGACGAGGTGACACTGTCAATCGGGAACCTCCCCCCGGACGGCGAGATCGACGAAGAAGAAACCCGGCGGCTCGAAGCGAACGCTACTATTACGTCTGGCAGCGACTCGCGTACCGAAGACGTGACGGATGTCGTGTACTGGAGCTCAGACAGGCCCGAAATCGCGTTCGTTGGCAATGCCCCGGGTTCCGCGGGACGCGTGAAAGGGTTGCAGGCGGATCCGGAAGCCGTGACGATCACCGCGGACATGAATGAAGGGTCGGAGGACTCTGCCGATCCGGATCTGCGCGACAGCACGCCCATCACCGTGCTCGCGCCGTCGGAACCGACGGATTTGACCATGAGCGCCGAACCGAACGTCCTGCTGAAAGGTGGCTCGGATTCGTCAAAGGTCTGCGCGCGGCTTCTGCCGAATGATACGGTGCCAGATGGTACCGAGATTAAGTTCACGCAGCTGGACTCTACCGATGCAGATCTCGACAGCAATTCCGTGTCGACGGAAAACGGTGAAGCCTGCGTGTCACTGACTTCCGGAAGCCAGAAAGAAAATGTCGAGGTGAAGGCAGACGAAACCGAGTCCGGGTTTACGGAGTCAACGAGCATCAGTGTCGTGGACTCGTTTGCTTCGGTTTTTGACGAATCGATCAGCGATGCGACGACCAAGACATTTTTTGAAGCCATTTTTGTGAATGGTTCGAATCGCCAGTTCGATGTGAATCTGGACAGTTTCAATTTCTGTACGGCAGGCGACGAAGATCCCACTTTGAGTGAGCAGAACGTTACTGACTCCAGTGTAAATGGAGGTGGCCGCATAAGGATTTCCGTCGAAACGAACGATCCACATGATAATGCTGCAATGGCGGTCAAGTTGACCGAGCCGGATACACAGGAAGTGTTTGCGCTCAAACGTCAGTTCGGTGACACGGAGGTCAAGTGCAATCCGAAATAGGCATAGCGTAAAGGCAGGGGGTATTGTCGGGGATCGACTTGGATCAGGGGTTTACGGGTTTCGGGCTGGAATCCCGACTACAGGACGCCCGATAGTAAGCGCTTTCCTGGACCGTAGCGACGTCAGCGTTCGCGGGTCTGCAGCCAGCGCCAGAGGATGAATACGGTACAGCCGATCGCCGCCCCGGCGGCGTCGGCCAGCCAGTCCCCTAGTGAAGTAGTGCGGCCGGGGACCAGGCCCTGATAGGACTCGTCGAGCGCGCCGAACGCGGCGGCGATTGTGAGTGCCATCAGTGCGGCTTGCGGCGGCGTCAAGCGGCGACCGCGTATAAGCGCATACGTCCACAGAAACCCGAGCCCGGCATACACCGGCACGTGCAGGGCATTCGAGACGATTGGCGGGATCCAGCCGGCCGGGCCGGACGGCGTCTCGGGACCGCTCGAGCCGGGTATCGAGGAGAGCGCGATGATCATCGCCATGTAGAGTGCCGGGGCAACCCAGTGGCGGTCTGGCGGCATGCGTGGATCCTGCTGCAGCGGGGCCGGGGATGATGGCACGGTGATGTCGTGCGGGCCATGGCGACAGAGATGGCGCTGGTGCGGGCCTGGTAGTATCCTGGTGAATCGAGGGGTGCGGCGGAGGCGTCCGCGGCGCCGGCTCACGTGGATTGGAGCCGGGTCACTTCGCGCTGATGGCCGCATCGAGTACGGGGGAACAGCCGGAATATGTTATCGGGCATTGCGACTGCAGGATTCGCTGTCGCGGCCTTCGCCTTTCTGGCGGTCGCCGGCGTGCTGTTACTCGGCTGGCGCGGCCGCCGGCAGGGCATGGCGCCGCTGTTGGCCGTGGGCGCCACCATCGTCTGGGCCGGCACGCTCGCCGCACTGCACGCGGGCGGCGCGGTCGTGCTGGAATGGGTCGCCGTGGCCGATGGGCTGCGGATCGTGGGTTGGTGCGGCCTGCTGCTGGTCCTTCTGAAGCCGCTGGCGCCGCCGTTCTCCTGGCGGATTCTGTTGGCCGGCGCGGTAGCCGGGCCGTTGCTGCTGTTCCTGCCGATCGTCGCCCGGTTGCTCGCGGTGCCCGTCGGTGGCCTGACGGCCCCGGCCATCCTGCTCGGCTCGATCATCGGCGCGCTGGCCGTGCTGGTGATGCTCGAGCAGCTCTACCGCAATACCGGTGAGGGCGGGCGCTGGGGCCTGAAGTACCTGTGTCTGGGGCTTGGGGCGGTGTTCGCCTACGACCTGTTCCTGTACGCGGATGCGCTGCTGGGGCGCCAGCTTGATCCCGGGTTCTGGTCGGCGCGCGGCTACGTCAACGCGCTGCTCGCGCCGTTCATCGCGGTCTCGGCGGCGCGCAACCCGGACTGGGCGCTTGATGTCTACGTCTCGCGGCGGTTCGTGCTGCACACCGCGACACTCGCGGCAGCGGGTGTCTATCTGCTCGCCATGGCCGCGGTCGCCTACTCGATCGAGGTCTATGGCGGGGCCTGGGCGGGGCCGGTCCAGGCCGTGTTCCTGGTGGGTGGCCTGCTGCTGCTGTTGCTGCTGCTGTTCTCCGGGCAGATCCGGGCGCGCGCCCGGGTATTCCTGAGCAAGCACTTCTATAATTACCGCTACGACTACCGCGAAGAGTGGCTGCGCTTCAGCCGCACCATGATGGGCGAGCAGGGCGACGCGCGGCCCTTGCCCGAACGTGCGATCCAGGCGGTCGGCCAGGTGGTCGAGAGCCCGGGCGGCGTCCTCTGGCAGGCACGCGACGGCCAACTCGAGCCCAGCGCGAGCTGGAACCTGCCGCTGCCGCCCGAGGCCTCCGAGCCGCTTGATGGCGATCTCGCACGCTTTTTGACCGAGCAGGAATGGGTCCTGACCGTCGAGGAATGGCGCCGGCAGCCGGAGCGGTACGAAGGCGTCCGCATGCCGGCCTGGCTCGATACCATCCCGCGCGCGTGGCTGCTGGTGCCGCTGATGCACCACGATCGGCTCGAAGGCTTCGTGGTGCTCGCGCGCTCGCGAGCCGGTGGCACGGACCTGAACTGGGAAGACTTCGATCTCCTGAAGATCATCGGTCGCCAGGCCGCCTCATATCTTGCCCAGGAGGCCGCGGCCCGGGCATTGAGCCAGGCCCAGCAGTTCGAGGCGTTCAATCGCATGTCGACCTACGTGCTGCATGATCTCAAGAACATCATCGGTCAGTTGTCGATGCTGTCGAGCAATGCACGCCGCCACGGCGACCGGCCCGAGTTCATGCGCGACGCCGTCGAGACCATCGAGCACGCGGTGGAGCGCATGAACGAGCTGATGAGCCAGCTGCGCGGTGGCCTGAAAGGCGGACAGGCGACGACCGTTGATCTGGCCCGAATATTGCAGAAAGCGGTTGAGGCGCGCAGTAGTGCAAGCCCGCGGCCGACCGCGGAACTGCCCGCGGAGACCCTGCGGGTACGCGCCGACAAAGGGCGGCTGAAGGCGATCCTGGCGAATGTGACCCAGAACGCGCAGGAGGCATGCGGCGAAGACGGAACGGTGACGGCCCGGCTGGCAGAGGAAGGCGCCGATATCGTCATCGATGTCATCGACACGGGCGGCGGCATGAGTCCGGAATTCATCCGCGAGCGGCTGTTCCGCCCGTTCGACTCCAGCAAGGGTACGACCGGTATGGGCATCGGCGCTTTCGAGGCACGGACCTTCATGCGCGATCTGGGCGGCGACGCCGAGGTAGACAGCCGGCCGGGCGAAGGCACACGGTTTCGCTTGCGTTTCCCGGCCGCCATCCGCGTCGAGCGTGGTCCGGCGGCCGCTACGGAGGAACAGGCTTGAGCAGTAACGAGCGCACGATTCTGGTGGTCGAGGACGACGCCGGTATCCGCAAACAGGTCCGCTGGTCGTTCGACGACTATGAGGTGGTCGAGGCCGGTGATCGCAAAGAGGCGATCAGCCGCCTGCGCCGGCACGAGCCGGCCGTGGTCACGCTGGATCTGGGTTTGCCGCCCGATCCCGGCGGCGCCAGCGAGGGGCTGGCGACGCTGCAGGAGATCCTCGCCCTGGCCCCGCGCACGCGCGTGATCGTGATCACCGGCAACGAGGACCGCGAACACGCCGTCGAGGCCGTGGGCATGGGTGCACACGACTTCTACCAGAAACCGCTTGATCCCGACCTGCTGCGGATCATCGTCGATCGGACCTTCCGGCTGTATGAACTCGAACAGGAGAACCGCCGCCTGAGCGAGCAGCAGGCGCGCTCGCCGCTGTCCGAAATCATCGGTGTCAGCGCGCCCATGGAGCGCGTCCGCCGCCAGATCGAGAAGATCGCGCCGTCGCTGGCGACTACCTGCCTGCTCGGCGAGAGCGGCACCGGCAAGGAACTGGTGGCACGGGCGCTGCATCGCCTGAGTCCGCGCGCCAACCAGCCCTTCGTCGCCCTCAACTGCGCCGCGATCCCCGAAAACCTTCTCGAGAGCGAGCTGTTCGGCTACGAGAAGGGCGCGTTCACCGGTGCCAGCCAACAGACCCGCGGCAAGATCGAGCATGCCGACCAGGGCACGCTGTTCCTCGACGAGATCGGCGATCTGCCGCACAGCCTCCAGAGCAAGCTCCTGCGTTTCCTCCAGGAGCGCACGGTGGAACGCATCGGCGCCCGCCGGGAGATCCCGGTGAACGTGCGCGTGGTCTCCGCGACCAACAAGGACCTCGATCAGCTCATGGCCGATGGCGGTTTCCGCGAGGATCTCTATTATCGACTCTGTGAGGTCGCGATCCGGATCCCGCCCCTGCGCGAGCGTGAAGGCGATGCCGGCGTGATCGCCCGCGAGTTGCTGGAGTCGATCGCGGCCGAGCAGGGCCAGCGACTGCCGACCCTGACGCCGGCCGCACGGCGAGCGATCGAGGCCTATCGCTGGCCCGGCAACGTGCGTGAGCTGGCCAACCGGCTCAAACGCGCGGTCATCATGTCCGAGGGGGCAAGGATTACCGAGATGGACCTGGAGCTGGATGCACCGGACGACGAGGTCATGCCGCTCAACCTGCGCGAAGTACGCGACCAGGCCGAACGCCGGGCGGTTGCACGCGCGCTGGAGCATGCCGGCGACAACCTCTCGCAGGCGGCGGGGCTGCTTGGAATCACGCGCCCGACACTCTATTCACTGCTGGACAAATACGACATGCGCCCGGATCGCGACGATGGCACCGAGATCGAGGAAAGCGCGGACAGCTCACATGAACGCTAGAGCGCCCCACGCCTCAATCGCAGGTCGGGCTTACAGCCCGACAACAGACCCCGTAGGCCGGGCTCCCAGCCCGACAACAGACCCCGTAGGCCGGGCTTCCAGCCCGACAGATCAATGCCATGAACATATCCACCGACCATCCCGGCCTGCAGAACTCCCGATAACGGCCGCAATCCGGCAGCTAAAAACGGACGCCCGATGAACAAGGAAATCGGCATGAATACCGCAAAACGCACCCATCTCCCGCGCCTGATCATGAGCGCGCTTCTGTTCCTGCTGCTGGCGGCCTGCGGCTCTGAGCCGACCGCCGAGGAGCGGGTCGAACGCGCCCGCGATCACCAGGCCGAGGGCGAGTACCGCGCGGCGATCATCGAACTGCGCAACGCCCTGCAGGCGCAGTCCGACCACGCCAAAGCCCGGCTGCTGCTCGGACGGCTCTACGTGCAGGTGGAGCAGATGCCCTCCGCGGAAAAGGAGCTGCGACGGGCCCGCGAACTGGGTATTCCGCTGGAAGAGCTGGCCCTACCCTTGGGTACCGCACTGCTCGACCGCGGCAACCCGGAGGCGTTGCTGGAACAGATCGAGCCGGAAGAATCCTGGTCGGCATCGGTCCGCGCCGGGGCGCACGGTCTGCGGGCCCGCGCGCATGTTGCCAAAGGCGACGCGTCGGCCGCCCGGCAGGCGCTGGAACGGGCGGATGCGGCGGCCGCGGGCAACCTGCAGGCCGACATCGCACGGATCGAACTGGCCTTGGCACGCAACCGTGCGGATGAAGCTGCCACTCACGCCGATACGGCGACCGGCAACCACCCGGAATCGCCGGCGGCCTGGCGGGCGGCGGCGCGGGCCGCGACGGCCCAGGCGGATCCCGAAAAGGCCGAAGCGGCCCTGTCGCGCGCGATCGACCTCGCATCGCAGCCGGCTACGGATCGGCTCAAGCGTGCGCGCCTGCGGGTCAACCGCGGCGATATCGAAGGCGCCCGGGAAGACCTGGCCGCCCTCGGCGATGGCATCCAGGACAATCCCCGCGTGCGTTTCGTCAAAGCGATGGCGGACTGGGCCGAGGAGGACTTCGACAGCGCCTGCGATGGGCTGCAGCAGGCGGTCAGTGATACCCGGGACTTCGTCGAGGCGCGTTATTACCACGGCGTGTGTCTGTACCGCTCGGGTGAACTGAATCAGGCCGAGGCCCACCTGAACTGGGTGAACCAGCGGACGTCGGAACCCCGGGTGGCGCATATCCTGACTTCGATTCGACTGGAACTCGACGAGCCGGAACTGGCGCGCGAGACGATCGAGCCGGTGCTGGATCAGAACCCGGACGACGCCACCGCCCTTGCACTGATGAGCCGCATCGAAATGAACGCGGGCAACACGACAGAGGCGATCGGTCACCTGCAGCGTCTGGCGGAACTGCGCCCGGATGATCCCGAGGCACAATTCGAACTGGGTCGTGGGCTGCTGCGGACAGGTGAAGTCGACGCCGGCCAGAAGGCGCTGGACCAGGCGCTGGAACTGAACCCGGAAGATCAGCGTGTGGGTGCGACGGCGGTCATCAGTCATCTCCAGTCCGGCGAGTACGAACGCGCGCTGGAAACGGCGCGAAAGATGGCCGAAGAACAGCCCGACACCCCGTTACCGTGGACGCTTCAGGCGCTGGCGCACTTGGCGCAGGAAGACCAGGAGACGGCGCGCGAGGCCCTGGAAGAAGCGATCAGCCGGGCACCCGGGGATCCGGCCGCGCGCCATTATCTGGCCCGCCTCGAGGCCCGGGCCGGCAATATGGACGCCGCACGGGAACACTACCGGGCGGTGCTGGACGCCCATGAAGGGCACTCGCAGACGCTGCTCGCACTGGCCCGGCTGGAAGCCCGGGTCGGCAACACGGGCGAGGCACGTGATCTGCTTTTGCAGGCCCATCAAGGCGATGAGAGCGCCCTGGAGCCCCGCGTGCTTCTGGGCCGCCTGCGTATGGAGGAGGGGGATGCCGAAGGGGCGCTCGATATCCTCACCGACAGCAGCGGCAATATCCCCAACCGCCCCGAAGCACTGGAGGTCGCCGGCCGGGCCCATTTGGTCCTTGGTCAGCCGGCCCGCGCCATCGGCGTGCTGTCGCGCTGGGTCGATCAGGCGCCGGAAACCCCGCAGGCGCATTTCCTGCTTGCGCGGGCGTATTCACGCGCCGGGGACTCGGAGGAGGCGGTGCGCCAGATCGAGCGCGTGCTCGAATTCGATGACGGCAATGCCCAGGCGCTGATGCTGCTGGCCCGGGCCAAGCGGCGCGGCGGAGACAACGAAGAGGCGCGCGAGCTGATCGAACGCCTGCCGGACGAGGTTCGGGACAGCCCGTTTGTGCTGCGCGATCGGGCCATCCTCGCCCGGCGCGCGGGCGACACCGAGCAGGCCGTGACGCTCTATCGGCAATTGCTCGAGGCTGAACCCTCGGGTTCCACGGCAGTCGCGCTGGCACGCGCCCTTGAGCGGAGCGGGGCGACCGGCGAGGCCGTTGCGGTACTCGAAGACTGGACCGAAGCGCATCCCGAGGATACCGACACCCTCCTGACCCTGGGCGATTTCTACACCGGCATGGAGCGGGAGCAGGAGGCAATCGACGCCTATCGGGGGGTCCTCGAGGCCGAGCCGGACTCCGTCCGCGGTCTGAACAACCTTGCGTGGCTGTTGCGCGAGCGGGCGCCCGACGAGGCGGCCGAACTCGCCGAACGGGCCGTCGAACTGCAGCCGGACAATCCGGCCGTCCGGGATACGCTCGGGATGGTCCGGCTGGCAAGCGGTGAGCCGGAGGCCGCGCTGGAACATCTCCGCCGGGCGGTCGAAGGCGCGCCGGACACACCGATCCTGCGCTACCACCTCGCCAGGGCCCTCGTCGAAGCTGGCCAGCAGGACGACGCCCGTCGGCATCTGGAGCGCGCGCTGGAATCCGATCAGGCATTCAAGGGCCGCGAAGACGCCGAGGCACTGTTATCCGAACTCGGGGGCTGAGTGCGTTGTGGGGTGGGTCAGGCCGGCGGGCTCCGTCGGCCTGACCTCCTTCGCAAGCGCTTGTTGAATGCCCATACAGCGGTTCCCGAGCGCCGTCCAGGAACTCGAAAGCGATCCGAACGCCGCCCCGCCCGACACCCGCAACACCCACACGACGTCACCGCGCAAGGCCCCCCACGACGTCATTCCGAAATATTCCCCACAACGTCATTCCGAAATTTCCCCCACAACGTCATTCCGAAATATCCCCCACGACGTCATTCCGAAATATCCCCCACGACGTCATTCCGAAATATTCCCCACGACGTCATTCCGAAATATCCCCCTACAACGTCATTGCGAACGAAGTGAAGCAATCCAGCGCCACGACTCCACATCAGCGCTGTCGGCCTTTCACGGAGTCCCACAGACCCATAAGCCGCGCACACCCGGCGATACGCACAGGCAACCCCGGATTCCGGCCCACCCCGCACCGGAGGGGCGGTCCGCAACAGGCGCTCCGCCGTAGCCGGATGCAGGCGCCAGCCGGAATTCGCGAAAGTCTCAACGCACCAGGCCCCGCCGCCCACGCCCGGCGGCTTCCCCCGGGATCCCACCTCCGCAAACTCGTCCCGCTTCATTCGGCGATCCGCCCACGCGCATTTTCAAAGACCGAGCACCAGCATCTTCGCCTGCCGCTCGCCTGAGACCGACACGGCTCGATAACGGGAACACCAAAAAAAACGGCAGCCCGAAGGCTGCCGTCGTAATGCCGGAAGAACGTGGGATCCGGAAAGGGTCAGACTGACGCCACGTCCGTATCCCGCCGCCGACGTGCGACGAAGGCGATACCGGCGAGGCCGATCCCCAGCAGACCGAGCACGCCAGGTGCGGGAACTTCGACAAAGTCGGGGTTCCTGTCGAGGCTCGTCGCGCCGGTGATTTGCCTTGGGGCGCAAACGATATAGTCCATGTTGAGTCCCCGGGAATTGTCGAAGTGATGTACAGTTCTACTGTGTATCTTCTCCTGCCTCCAACCGGAGCGAGCATAATTCCTGTCGAGCGACTTTACACGACGCCGCCAACTCCCCGATGGCAGGCAAGCGCAGTATCTGGGGGTAAAGGAGTACCTGGAGCCGGGAGTGAGAGGTGTCCGCTGCATTCGCATGATAAGGCTTCGGACCGTGTCGGTTCCTTTTACACCTAGAGCTTTCTCCGCGGTAAACGGGTATATAAGTATCTGTTTATAAAATAAAAAAATAGTTGGCCTAGCATTTGCTAATCCTCCCCGTGCGAACAAGAACTGCGAATTGGATCTTCAGCCCGACCGGCGAGTCGGTAAACCGGCAATCGAGGAATAGTGGAGAAGCAAATGAAGAAATTATGGCTATTAGGTGCGGCGCTGGTCGGAAGCATGGTACTGACCAGCCCTGCGCACGCGTTCCTGCTCGACGGCTTTGGCGACGACCAAGCTGAAATTGAGGCAACGGCTACGAGTTCACCGGCAAGTAGTGGATTTACAGCCATTAGCGATACGGATCTCACCAATGCCAAGCGCAGTCTCACTGTGACACAGGAGGGTGGGCCCGACGACGAGGGCGGATCTGTTACAGCCAACGTCTCCCGCGGCGCGTATAATTACAGTCAGGACGTACTGACTTGGGGTACTGGCACCGTTGACTGGACATTCGATGATCAGGAGCTGACCTCACCGATCCTGCTCGCCGTCAATATCCTCCAGGCGGATAACCCGAACGGCGAACTCACAATGACGCTCAGTGGCACCGCTGGTTCTTACTCGCAGACGCTTTCCCTGCCGGAAGTCGACCCAAGTGCGCCGCAGTCGCTCCTATTCGACATCGGGGGCTTTGCAGACGGTACTGCGTTCAACGCCGCTTCGCTGTACATCGACGGAACGAATTCGTCCGCGCTCGACGTGTCGGTTGACTTCATCGAAGTTCCGGCACCAGGTGTGCTGGGTCTGCTCGGTATCGGCCTCGGTGGACTGGCATTCGCGGCCCGTCGTCGCCGGGATCCTCAGATCAAGGCGTAACGTCAAGGTCGGATCCAGTTACGACAAGAAGGGCGGCCAAAGGGCCGCCCTTCTTTTTGGTGCGCCGGGCACTGCGCGCCAGCGCCGTGCCCGGAGCTGGATGATCGGTGAGCGAAAGCGAGCCGAAAACTGAACTGGGAGCGGGAAAGGGGTCAGCGGGAAAGGGGTCAAGTCTAGACAGCACATCAAACGAAAAGCGGGAAAGGGGTCAAGTCTAGACAGCACAGCGCTGGCGGCTTATGCTCCGGCTCATGAGCCGCCCGCTCCGCATCAAAATAAAGATAAAGGGGTCAAGTCTAGATAGCACAGCGCTGGCGGCTTATGCTCCGGCTCATGAGCCGCCCGCTCCGCATCGAATTCGAAGGCGCCTGGTACCACGTGATGAACCGGGGAAGGGCGCGGCAGGACGTCTTCGCCGACGACACGGACCATGAAACCTTCCTTGAGACCGTGGGCGAGGCGGTGGAGCGTTTCGGGGCGGAGATCCATTCGTATTGCCTGATGCCCAATCACTACCACCTGCTGGTGCGCACGCCGCGCGGCAACCTCGGGCGTGTCATGCGCCACATCGACGGCCTCTACACCCAGCGCTACAACCGGCGCCACGGGGTCGATGGACCGCTTTTCCGGGGACGCTATCGCGCCATCCTGGTCGAGGCGGACGCCTACCTCCTGTCGGTTTCCCGCTATATCCACCGCAACCCGACCGACGGCGCGCAACCACTGGTCGACGAGCCGGATGCCTGGCCCTGGTCCAGTTTCCCGGCATTCATCGGCCGGGTCCGGCCGCCGGCGTGGCTGCTGACCGGTCCCACGCTGGAGATGCTGGGTGGCCGGGACCGATCCGACGCCTACCGGCGGTTCGTCCGCACGCCAACGGAAAAGGCCGTGGCGGCGTTCTACGCGAACCAGCGGGCGACGCCGATTCTCGGTGATGAATCGTTTCGCGAACGGATGCTGGGGCGCGTGCCGCCCGCGGCGGACGTCACGCGCCCGCCGCAGCATCCGCTCCGCACGCCGGAGGCCGTCGTCGACACGGTAGCGGGGGGTGTTCGGCGTGGCGCCTGAACAGCTCCTCGCCCGGGACACGGGCCGCCGCGGTGGCGCCGCAGTGGCGCGCCAGGTGGCGATGCTGCTGTTCCGTGACCGCGCGGGCCTGACCCTGCGCGAGGTCGGGCAGCGGTTCGGCGATATCCACTATTCGGCGGTCCATCAGAATATCCGGCGTTTGAAGAAGAGGCTGGAAAAGAATTCCGGGTTCTCGGATACTTACGAGGCTGTGCTGTCGAGACTTGACCCCTAATTCTTGACCCCTAATTCTCGGGAAGAGGACGCAGCCGCGGTGGCGCGCGTCGCTAGCACGCACGGCATACCGCTTTATCCAATCAGTACGGGCGGAAACTGGGGCTATGGGAGTGCCAATCCCGTAACCGATGACTGTGTCGTTCTCGACCTGCAGCCCAAGCCCCTCGGCCGTGATCTCGGGATCCTCGCGTCGATGTCCGTATTCCGCTGTCCACTCGAGCGCTCGCGTTCCCGGACACGCCGGTCCGGTGCAATTGGTGGAGAGGGCGGCCGTTCGGCCAAGTTGGTGCCTGCGCGGGTCGGCCGGAGGCTTGCCGGTCCACGGCACCTCTGCCCGACGCGGGGGTGTCGACGGGGTTTACGCCGCCGATCCACTGCGTCCGCCGGGGCTCGCGCCCACGCCTCCACTGAGGACCGGCACAGGGGCCTGAGCGCCGTTCATCCGGCCCTGCACGGTGTCCGGATTTTTAACAAGCAGCCGACATCCGGGATGAATGGACCTGCAAGTTACTGATTTTTCCGTTTTTGTGTTGTGGCACCGTGTTTGCTTCTCCAAGGGTGACAGGGTAGCTGTCGCAGATCGGAGCGACCCGGAGGCATACGATGAGAGGAATGAGGCATACCATGACAGAAATCGCGAAGCCGGCATTCGCCGGTTGCGTGCTGGCCGTGCTCGGCACGGCGCCCGCCCAGGCGGCGATGATCAATCTCGACAATAGCGCTGCCGATTTCGGCACGATCCCCGACGGCGCTGACAACGACTTCCTGAACACCTTCGCGGGCGGAGATGAACTCGAAGGATACTATGGCTCCCAGGTCAGCCTTTCGGGGGCCAAGGACGTGCGCTTCGAATTCTTCGGCTGGGAAGCCGGGTTCGAGAACGAGTTCCGGCTCGATCGCGACAGCGACCCGGATTTCGAGACACGCGTCTTCGGGACTGATAACGGCGCCGGCTCCGACTCGACGACCAGCGAGAAATGGGGCACGTATCCCGGCTCGCCGCTCGCCGAGACGACGGAGTCGCTGCACAAGGGCGAGATCCCGTTTCAGTTCCTGGCCGACGGCGGCGCGGATTCCGTGGACAACGGCGACAATCCGAGCGACTTCGAGGAGGGCTCGCCCGGCGAGGTCAATTTCTTCGCGAGCTTCGACGACTCGGGTCTCGATACGGATCTGGATGAAACGCATCCGAACTCGGGTAGGTCCCTTCTTCTGTTCCTGGACGACGCGGGCGCCGGCAACGACGACAATCACGACGACATGGTCGTGCGTGTCCAGACGGTTCCGACGCCCGGGATGCTGGCGCTGGTCGGAGCCGGGCTGCTGGGCCTCGGCGCGACCGTCCGGCGCCGCGCACACGGCTGAGGTCCAGCCACGCCTAAGGCGGTAGACGGGGTCGCCGGTTGCCACAGCCGGCGACCTTTTTCCTTGTGCCTGTTGGCGCGTCGCCCGGGTCGACCTCCCCTCGGGAACCTCTACACTGCTCGCTCGCCGGAACACCGGTGTATCGGCACCCGGCCACCGGGCGGCAGCTCAGGTGTCGGACTGGTCGGTCGCCGCCTCGCCGCTCCGGGCCGGGCGCATGTCGTACTTGTCGAGCAGTGAATACAGCGTCGGGCGCGTTATTCCGAGCAGGCTTGCGGCGCGCGAAGAAAAGGGGTCAAGTCTAGACTGAACAGCGCTGGCGGCTTATGCTCCGGCTCATGAGCCGCCCGCTCCGCATCGAATTCGAAGGCGCCTGGTACCACGTGATGAACCGGGGACGGGCGCGGCAGGACGTCTTCGCCGACGACACGGACTATGAGACCTTCCTCGATACCGTGGGCGAGGCGGTGGAGCGTTTCGGGGCGGAGATCCATGCCTATTGCCTGATGCCCAATCACTACCATCTGCTGGTGCGCACGCCGCGCGGCAATCTCGGGCGGGTCATGCGCCACATCGATGGCCTCTACACCCAGCGCTACAACCGGCGGCACGGTGTCGATGGCCCGCTTTTCCGGGGACGCTATCGCGCCATCCTGGTCGAGGCGGATGCCTACCTCCTGTCGGTTTCCCGCTATATCCACCGCAACCCGACGGACGGCGTGCAACCGCTGGTCGACGAGCCCGATGCCTGGCCCTGGTCCAGTTTCCCGGCTTTCGTCGGCCAGATCGCGCCACCGGTGTGGCTGTCGACCGGCCCGACGCTGGAGATGCTGGGCACCCAAAACCGGTCTGCCGCCTACCGGCGGTTCGTGCAGACCCCGCCGGAAGAGGAGTTGATGGCGTTTTACGCGAACCAGCGGGCGACGCCGATTCTCGGTGATGAATCATTTCGCGAACGGATGCTGGGGCGCGTGGCGCCCGCGGCGGACGTCACGCGCCCGTCGCAGCGCCCGCTTCGCACGCCGGAGGCCGTCGTCGCCACGGTAGCGGGTGTGTTCGGCGTGGAGTCTGATCAGCTCCTCGCCCGGGGCACGGGTCGCAGCGGTGCCGCCGCGGTGGCGCGCCAGATGGCGATGCTGCTGTGCCGTGACCGCGCGGGACTGACCCTGCGCGAGGTCGGGCAGCGTTTCGGTGATATCCACTATTCAGCGGTCCACCAGAATATCTGCCGTTTGAAGGAAAGGCTGGGTAAGAATGCCGATCTCTCGGATGCCTATAAGGCTGTACTGTCGAGACTTGACCCCTAAACTCACTTCTACCCTAAACTTCTTCCCTGAGCGTCAGGAAATCTTACAATCATGAGCGTTTTTCCGGATTGGTGGGGCGTAAGCGATTGAATAAAAAGGATATTAAAGGATGGCACGGTATTCGCTTGTCAAATATCAGGCACGGGTACCGTAAACCCGGCATGACACCGGAGGCAGGTGAGATGATCAGGAAATTGTGCAGTGTCGGCGTGCTAGCGCTTTTCTCGCTAGCCGGTATCAGCCAGGCGCACGCGGTCGCGTCGGAGTGTTCGGAGTTCAATCCCGATGTTACGGGATATGTGACCGGCACCTCCGCGTGTGAGATTGACCCCGATATCACGAATGACTCGCCGGAAGGTCAGTTCCTGGCGGGAGACTGGTTCGGCTATGACGACTGGACTCAGGACGCGAAGGATAACGACCTGGATGGAGTCGACGAGGGCGACAAGACGCTCGGTTTCTCGGTCGACGGCGACCGAGAAGCGGGATCCTGGAGTTTCTCCGAAAGCCTGGCTGGTCTTGATGTCATGCTGGTGTTCAAGGACGGTGAGCAGGCCAATCCGAACGGACTGGTGTCGTATCTCGTGAATGACACTTCGGGAACGTACCTGTCGATGTTTACCAATGATAGCGAGCAGACACAGCAGATCAGCCATGTTTCGGTCTGGCTCCGCGGTGACAGCGTGGAGGTCCCGGCACCGGCTATGCTCGGGCTGATCGGCATCGGTTTACTGGGCATGCTGGCGGTGGGCCGCCGTCGGATGTAATCCGGTCGGCTTTTGTCAGTCACAATCGTGAATGATCCAAGGCCCCGCTCCGGCGGGGCTTTTCTTTTCCAGTGTATGGCTTCGCATGAACTATTCAGAACGCAACAGACCCCAGATGTTTCCGGCGGTCGCCTCGATCTCCCGAGCGGAAAGATCGGAAATCGCCTGCGATGGCGAGAAGCAGAACCGCGCCGGTCAGCGACACGATGACGTTCATGATGGTAATGCCTCCGTTGACGGAGCCGCCGCTGAGCAGTGGGGCGATTAGCCACCCGCCGATCACCGCGCCGACGGCGCCGAGGATGACGCCCTGCCACGGGTTGGTGCCCATGAGCGTGCTGGCGATTCAGCCGACCAGCTGCCCGTTATGATCCATATGACGATGCTCATGATTCAGCCCTCTCGATAAACCTGACGCGTGACGTGTCAGTGTCTGCAGGATAGTCGACAGAATCCGGGTTGACCGTGCTTTGGCACACCTCGAGATCAGGAAATGTGGATCGCCCGTACGGGGTGGGGGCCCGTGATTAGCACAACGCCGCGGACCGGCCTCTGCCGGGCAAGTATTGGCATCCG
>Ga0207714_1001011_pt1 | contig 18822 bp, 15 predicted proteins | sample PonA232FremontCA_2_FD_187270 | JGI IMG/M metagenome (GOLD analysis project Ga0207714, IMG submission 187270) | Marine sediment microbial community from Fremont, CA, USA - Pond A23 Sediment 2 (SPAdes) | ecosystem: Environmental > Aquatic > Marine > Unclassified | place: USA: Fremont, California...
ATTATCCAGGTCCAGCTCCAGGTTGCAGGCCTCTGCGATTTCCCGGGTATTCTCCAGCGCCTGGGGCACGTGGGAAAAGACCTGCTCCATGTCCTGTGGAGACCTGTAGAAGAGCTTGTCCGTCTCCAGACGCATCCGCTTGCTGTCATTCACGCAGGAGTTGGTTTGGATGCAGAGCAGGGTGTCGTGGGCCGAGGCGTCCTCGCGGTCCAGGTAGTGGCAGTCGTTGGTGGCGACCAGGGGAAGGTTCATCTCCTCGCCGAGCTCGACCAGGAGGGGATTGAGCTGCTCCTGCTGGGGCAGGTCGTTGTCCATGAGCTCCAGATAGAAACGGCCGGGGAAGAGCTCGCTGTATTCCCGGGCGGTCTCCTGGGCGGCCTTCATCCCCCGGGAAAGAAGCACGCTGGGGACCTCCCCCTTGAGGCAAGCGGACATGGCGATGAGATCGGAGCCAAACTGGGCGAGCAGCTCCTTGTCCACGCGGGGCTTGTAGTAGAAGCCCTCCAGATTGGCCTTGCTAACCAGCTTGAGCAGGTTCTGGTACCCCTGTTTATTCTTGGCCAGGAGCACCAGGTGGTGCCCGGCCTCGGAAGCCGACCCGGCGTCCTTCTTTTTTCTGTGCTCCGGGGCGACGTAGACCTCGGAGCCGATGATGGGCTTGAGGCCGTGATCCTTGGCGGTGACATAGAAATTGAGGGCTCCGAAGAGGTTTCCGTGATCGGTGATCGCCGCGGCGGTCTGTCCATAGGAGACGGCGCGGGAACACACGTCCCCCACCTTGATCGCCCCATCCAGAAGACTGTACTCGGTATGGCAGTGCAGGTGCACGAAATCGGTCATAATCTTCCGTTCAAAGTGCAAAGTTCGGTGTTCAAAGTTCGGTGTTCAAAGTTCAAAGTCAAAAGGCTCGTTATCCTCTTCAACTTTGAACGTTGAACGTTGAACTAAGCCAGATGCCGCGCGACCTGACCGGTCAGACGGAGTAGTTGGTGGGTGAATCCCGCCTCGTTGTCGTACCAGGTGATCACCTTGAGCAGACGGTCCTCGATGAGGCTGGTCAGGGGGGCGTCCACCACGCCGCCGAAGCGGCTGCCGTTATAGTCCACGGATACCAGGGGCTCCTCGCTGTAGCCGAGGATATCCTTGAGCTCGTTCTCGGAGGCCTGCTTCAGGGCGGCGTTGACCTCGTCCACGCCCACGTCCCTGTCCATCTCCACATTGAGGTCCACCAGGGAGACGTTGGGCGTGGGCACCCGAATGGCCATGCCGTCCAGCTTGCCTCGCAGGCTGGGGATCACTTCCGTCACCGCCCTGGCCGCGCCCGTGCTCGTGGGAATCATGGACATGGCCGCGGCTCGGGCCCGCCGAATATCCTTGTGCGAGCCGTCCAGGATGCGCTGGGTCATGGTGTAGGAGTGCACCGTGGTCATGTTCCCGTGCTTGATTCCGAAACGCTCGTGCAGAGGCTTGACCACGGGGGCCATGCAGTTGGTGGTGCAGGAGGCGTTGGAGATCACGCTGTGTTCCGGCTTGAGGTCGGAGTCGTTCACTCCGGGCACAATGGTGGCGTCCACGCCCTTGCCCGGAGCGCTGATCAGGACCTTCTTGGCCCCGCAGTCCAAATGCTGCTGACAGCTGTCCCTGTCCTTGAATTTCCCCGTGGTTTCCAGGACCACATCAACGTCCAGGTCGCCCCATTTCCATTCTCCAGCGGGCTGCTGCGTGACCAGGACCTGCTTGCCATCCACAAGGAAGCCCTCTTCGTTGGGCTCCACATTGCCGCTGAAGATGCCATGCACCGAGTCGTATTTGAGCAGATGAGCCATGCTCTCATTGTCCGAGCGCGCGTTCACCGCGACCAGCTCGAACTCCGAGCTCCCGGCAAGCAGACGGGCCGCATAGCGACCTATTCGTCCGAATCCGTTGATTCCGATGCGCACTGCCATAACCCTGGTACCTCCTTGGAGCCGCTATTTGTTCGAGAATATTGGGGATAAGCCATTTGCAGCCGGGGCTATCGATTCCGGTCCTTCACCAACCGCCTCTCGTCTAACGCCCATAGTCCCATTACATCGCTCCGGAGGATCCCAGCACGTGGCGCATTTTGTGCTGCACCACGTATTCCACCGATTCCCGGGCCGGCTTGAGGTATTTCCTGGGATCGAAGTTGGTGGGGTTCTCCGCGAGCTCCTTGCGCAGGGTCGCGGTTACTGCCAGCCGAATGTCCGTGTCGATATTGATCTTGCACACCCCGGAACGGGCCGCACGGAGCAGCGTCTCCTCGGGGACGCCCTTGGCGCCCTCGATCTCGCCCCCGTATTTGTTGGCCATGTCCACGAATTCGGGCAGAACGCTGGAGGCGCCGTGCAGGACCAGGGGATAGCCGGGGAGGGTCTTGCTGATGCGCTCCAGCCGGTCCAGGTCGATATTGGGCTCGCCCTTGAACTTGTACGCGCCGTGACTGGTGCCGATGGCTACGGCCAGGGAATCGCATCCGGACCGCTCCACGAACTCGGCCGCTTCGTCGGGGTCGGTGAATACGTTCTTCTCCGCGCTCACATCGTCCTCTATGCCGGCCAACTGTCCCAGCTCGGCCTCGACCCAGACGCCCCGCTCGTGGGCGTAGTCCACGACTTCCCGGGTCACCCGGATATTTTCCTCAAAGGGATGGTGCGAGCCGTCGATCATGACCGAGGTAAAGCCAGCGTCGATGACCTGCTTGCAGATATCGAAGTCCTGTCCGTGATCCAGATGCAGGCAGACGGGGAGGTCGCTCTCCTCCAATGCCGCCTCCACCAGCTTGACGATGTACGTTTGCCCGGCATATCGTCGTGCACCGGCGGACACCTGCAGAATGATGGGCGACTTCTCCTTCTCCGCGGCGCTGACGATGCCCTGCACGATCTCCATGTTGTTCACGTTGAAGGCGCCGATGGCATAGCCGCCGGAGTAGGCCTGCTGAAACATTTCAGAGGGCGAGGTGAGTGGCATTTCCGCCTCCTTGCTTGTTGAGTGGAACAATGATTTGCCTGGGTGCCCAGGGCCCTGGACAGGGGTCCGCCTGCACAGCAGGGCCCTCCCGGCCCAACCGGGACATCAGTGGTTGACGCCCTAAGGCGAATCCGGGTGAGCGAAGATTTGCCCCTTCTGTCCGGATTTAGTGATTTTATCAGACAGGGCGTTCAAAAATCTCAAGGGTCGGGCGCGACCCGGCACCCACTTTTTTCCTCGAAGTTCAATATATTACGAGCAAAAATAAAAAAAGTGAGTGCCGGGCAAGATCGTAGCGTCGTCAGCCTCCATGAGAGCTTGAATCCGGCACCTATTTGTGAAGCCAAGTCAATCAGACGCCCTTTAGTCACCTCAAATAAGTGCCGGACAGCCCAACAATTGGAAGATTGGGGCGCCCCTTTTATATCTGTACCACGCGGTTTTCCTCGATATCAAGCATGAGCAGAAACAAACTGCGCGCGGATCATCTTCTGGCCGAACAGGGCCTCGCCGAAAGCCGTGAAAAGGCCAAACGGATGATTATGGCCGGAGAGGTCTTTTGTCAACTGGAGGCCCGCGATCCCGAACAGGTGAAAAAGCCGGGACAGCCCCTCCCTCCGGAAACGCGCCTCACGGTCAGACAGCGACAGCGTTTCGTCAGCCGCGGCGGAGACAAGCTGGAAAGCGCCCTCGCCCATTTCCATCTGCGCGTCGAGGGCGAAACCTGCCTGGACGTCGGCGCCTCGACAGGCGGATTCACCGACTGTCTCCTCCAACACGGCGCACGCCGCGTCTACGCCACGGACGTGGGACGGGGCTTGCTGGCTCACAGTCTGCGCCATGATCCGCGAGTGACTGTTCTGGAGGGGATCAATTTCCGGCATGCGGAGCGGGACCTGCTTCCGGAGAAGGTGGACACGGCTGTGGGGGACTGCTCCTTCATCTCCCTGCGCCGTATCCTGCCCAGCATTCTGGCCTTCCTTGTTCCGGGCGGTCGTGTTCTGGCCCTGGTCAAACCGCAGTTCGAGCTGTCGCGGAATCAGGTGGACAAGGGCGTGGTGCGCTCGCAGGAACTGCAGCAGGAGGCGGTGTCCGGGCTCGCCCGCCATGCCGGGGAAGAGCTGGGCCTGAAATGCCTCGGCTCCGTCCCCTCCGGGGTCAAAGGGCCCAAGGGCAACCAGGAGTATTTCCTGCTCCTGCGCTCGCCCGAAGTCATGCCGGAGCCGACCCATCACTCTCCGACCTCTGATCTCTGACCTCCGACTCCCGACCTCCGGCTCACCAGCTCATTCGAACGGGAACTCCCTCCCGGCGCATCTCTTCCTTGATCCCGGGAATGGTGTAATCCCCGTAGTGCACAATGGAGGCGATGAGCGCGGCAGAGGCGTGGCCCGTGGTGGCGGCTTCCACCATGTGCTGCGGGTTTCCCGCACCCCCGGACGCGATCACCGGAATGCCCACCGCATCCGCGACCATCGCGGTCACGGTCAGCTCGTACCCGTCCTTGGTCCCGTCAGCATCGATGGAGTTGAGGCAGATCTCCCCGGCTCCGAGGCGTTCCGCCTCGCGCGCCCACTCGAGGGCGTCCATGCCCATGCGCTTCCTTCCGCCGTGGATGACCACCTCATACCCCGAGGGGATATCTCCTGTCGGCTCCACCCGGAGAACATCCATGCCCAGGACCACGCACTGCGATCCGAAGGCCTCTGCCCCGCGGCGAATCAGATCCGGGTCCTTGACCGCGGGCGAGTTGATGGAAATCTTTTCCGCACCGCTCAAAAGGACCGCCCGCATGTCCTCCACGCTTCGGATCCCGCCACCCACGGAGAAGGGAATGAAGATCTGCGAGGCCACCCTGTCCACCACGTCGAGCATGATGTCCCGCCGCTCGTGGGAAGCGGTGATGTCGTAGAACACGATCTCGTCCGCCCCCTGCTCGTAGTAGGCGCGGGCCGTGGTCACGGGGTCGCCGATATCCACGTTCCCCTCGAACTTGATCCCCTTGGTCAGGCGACCGTCCCGAACGTCCAGACAGGGTATGACGCGCTTGCAAAGCATTAGCGAGCTTCCAGGCAATAGGTGTTGAAATTGTCCAGCAGGGTGAGCCCCGGCCGTCCGCTTTTCTCCGGATGGAACTGGACCGCCCACAGGCCCTCTCTGCCCAGGACGGAGCAAAAGCGGGTCCCGTATTCGGTGCTCGCCAGCCAATAGGGGCTATCGGGCACGGGGTAGTAGGCGTGGACGAAATAGAACTCGGCGCCTGCCTCGATCCCGGCGAAAAGCGTGGAAGCGTCTTCCGTTCCGATCACGGCGTTCCACCCCATGTGGGGGATGTTGATGGGCAGCCCCCCTTCGGTGAGGTCGGGGTCGAAACGCTGGCAGTGGCCGGGGATGAGCCCCAGTCCCGTGGCGTCGTTCTCCGGGGTGGACTGCAACAGGATCTGGCTTCCCAGACAGATGCCCAGAAGGGGCACACTCCGCTCCACGCGCTCCCGGAGAAGATCGTCCAGCCCGGTGCGCCGCAGGGTGCGCATGGCCTGTCCGGCGGCCCCAACCCCCGGAAAAATGATCCCGCGGGCCTCTCGGATAGTTTCCGCGTCCCCTGTTATCCGGCAGGGAATGTCCAGATAGTCCAGCGCCCTCTTGACGCTGGTCAGATTCCCCGCCTCGTAGTCCACGATTGCGATCATTGAAAGCCTTTCCCGGGCTCAGGTTATCTTTTTTGTATATGGAAATGTTTTCAACTTGCTGAATTATCTGCTAATTGGTTGCGAGGCGAGCCCTGCACCCATTCCCTGAATGGGTGCAGGGCTCGCCTCGCTCGCATTTTTATGCTTGGTTGTGCCCGGATCGGCCGGATATAAAGGGTGTATTGCCCCCCCCAATCCGGATCCGTAGCTCCTAACCCGATCAACCCGAAACCCTGAACGGGGAACGCCAAAACTAGTTGATCACCACCCCGGCATACCCCACAACCGAGCTGTAGTCGCCGATGAAGTCCCCGGAACTGGCGTATTCCACAAGCTCGCCTCCGGTGCATCCGAGCTTCCGGGCCAAAGCCAGGCCGACGGTCATGGGCAGGACCCCGCACATGCTGATCCTGTTCTTGGTCACCGTCTCAAAGAGGCCCTCGGGATTCAGATCCACGATTTCGCGCAGGGCGAGCTCGTCCTGCTGCTTGGCCCTGTCCGCGGAAATGAAATGGCTCATGTCCGAGCTGATCACTAGAGACACCGGCTCGCTCTGGGAGCTGACAACCCCGGCAAGGGCCTCCCCGACTGCCACCAGTGTGTTGGGGTTGGTTTCGGCAACCGCCACGGGGAGGATCTGCGTGGTGTCATCCAGGGCGTAGAGGAAGGGGAGAACCACTTCCAGGGAATGTTCGCGAATATGCGCGGACTGATCCTCCTCCAGCGCGGAATGGGCCTGCAGGACACCGGCGGCCAGATCCTCGTCCACGGGCACGGAAGCCCCCGGGAGATCCCAGGCTCCGGCGGACCAGACGGCGAACGGCTTCCCCATGCCCGTATGGTTGGGGCCGAGCAGGAGCACGCGTCTGCCGGGGCGTGCCCGGGCCATGGTCCTGCCCGCTACCCCGCCGGAAAAGGGATAGCCCGCGTGGGGCACCATTGCGGCCCTGGCCCTGGTCTGCGAGGGGGACCCGCTCACCAGATACTCCCGGACTTCTCCCAGCCATTCCTCCCGGCTTCCGGGATAGAACTGTCCGGCGACAACCGGCTTCCTGTTCATAGCCGCCCCTCCTGGGTTGCTTTGTCGGAATCCGCCTCGGACCCGCCCTCGGAGGGACGAGGTCCATTGGGAGTCACGCGGGTTCAACCGCGAAATCGTGCGGATTCAAGTATCCTAGTCAGACACTGTGGGTTCGTCAACACACACCGCATTGCAAGTTTTCTTGGAACCCGGAGAAGGACGCTTGCCCCAGCATGCCCAAATGGAATTGTCTTGAATATTCACCAGATATGATTTATTTTTAAAGGAATGCGGCTGCCATCACTTTCCCGTCCTTCACTGCGGCATTCACCGCCGCGAAAACAGCCGGATCCCAAAGACAGATCACGAAACAAATCGGTGACAACACATACAAACCCATCTGGCCCGGACCGGCTTCCCGCCGACTTCGGCGAAGCGGCCCGTTGCACGGGATCGGTGTCCCGAAAACGCCGGTCGGAATGATGCTGGTATATCCGTCTCTTTCGGCGAAAAGAAGGCTCGGCCCCTTGTACAGGGTCGGCCAAGCTACAAATGCCCCATGCATGTGAGGAAGGTATATGAGTCAGCATCTGCATGCCGGTCTTGATGTCGGCTCTGGGACCTCGAAAGCGGTGATTCTCGACGAACAGGGCCAAGTCATCCGCTCCTGGTACAAAAGCTCCCAGGGAAAGCCCCTGCAGACCGCATATGAGATCTTGGGGCTGGTGGAAGAGGAATTCCCCGAAAATCGAGTTGCCACACTGACATGCAGCGGCACCGGGGGCAAGAACATCGCCCGCCTCCTGGAAGTCCCCTTTCTGAACGAGGTCATCGCCCATAGCAAGGCCGTGGAATCCTTCCACCCCGGGGCCCGCACCATCATCGACATCGGCGGGGAGGACGCCAAGCTCGTCCTGGTTGACCCAGACGAGCAGCAGCGCTTCTCCATCCGGGACTTCGCCCTGAACACCGTCTGCGCCGCTGGAACCGGCGCCTTTCTGGAACAGCAGGCCGCGCGCCTGGGGTACAGCATCCAGCGCTTTTCCAAGCTTGCCGAACAGGCCGAGACGGTCCCCACTATAGCCGGCCGCTGCACCGTCTTCGCCAAGTCGGACATGATCCACCTGCAGCAGAACGGCGTGGCGGATCTGGAAATCATCGCCGGCCTGTGCTTCGCCATCGTGCGCAACCTGGGCACGAATATCGCCAAGGGCAAAACCATCACCGCGCCCTTGGTCTTTCAGGGCGGCGTGGCCGCCAACCTCGGCGTGCGTCGCGCCATCCGCGAGCTTTTGCTCTCGTGCGACGAGGACATGATCATCCCGGAGCACTACGCGGTCATGGGAGCCATCGGCGCGGCCCTCGATGGGGCCCGCAGGGAGGAGCCCGTGGCCTATCCGGGACGAGCGGCCCTGGAGCCCTATCTCCTGGCCGAGGACAATCGCTCGGACAGTCTCCCCGTCCTTGGGGCGCCCCGGGAACTAGTCTCAGCCCGGGAAGAAAACGCGCCCCACGGAGCAGAAGACGCGGACGAGGCCTTTCTGGGCATCGACGTCGGCTCGGTGAGCACCAAGATGATCCTCTTGCGGGCCGACGACGAGGCCGTCCGCGAGGTCTCGGGCCGGGAGCCGAGCGTCCTGGCCAGCACCTATCTTCCCACTTCCGGCCGCCCCCTGGAGGCCATCAAGCAGGGGCTGGCGGAGCTGAGATCCCGTTTCCCGAACCCGCCGCGCATCGCCGCCGCGGGCACCACCGGCTCCGGACGCTACCTGAGCGCCGGCTTCGTGGGCTCCGACGGCGTGTACAACGAGATCACCGCCCAGGCCACGGCTGCCCGGTCCATCGTCCCGGATGTGGACACCATTTTCGAGATCGGGGGCCAGGACTCCAAGTACATCCGCATGGAGGGCGGCTCCATTGCCGACTTCACCATGAACCGGGTCTGCGCCGCCGGCACGGGCTCCTTTCTGGAGGAACAATCCGTGCGGCTGAACCTGGACATCCGGGACTTCGGGGAGATGGCCCTTTCCGCGGAATCCCCGGTGCGCATGGGCGAACGCTGCACCGTTTTCATGCAGTCGGACCTGGTGCACTACCAGCAGAAGGGGGCATCCCAGCCGGATCTCGCAGCGGGACTGTGCTATTCCATTGTACACAACTACCTGAACAAGGTCGTGGAGCAGCGGCGAATCGGAGATCGCATCGTCTTCCAGGGCGGAACAGCCCTGAACCAGGGCATTGTGTCGGCTTTCGAGAGCGTTCTGGGCAAGAGGGTACACGTGCCCCAAAACAACGAAGTCACCGGAGCCATCGGGGCCGCCATGCTCGCGGCCCGTGACCGTGTCGGCGCAAGCGACTTCAAGGGCTTCGATCTGTCGCACCGGGGCTATACCCGGAAGATCTTCGAATGCCAGGGCTGCACCAATTGCTGTGAGGTGCAGAAGATCTACATCCAGGGCGAGGAGACCCCTCTCTATTTCGGGCACCGCTGTGAGCGCTACGAGCGCACCTCCCGGACGGAGGAGCGGGAGGTCCCGGACCTGGTCCGGGAGCGTCGCGAGATCCTCATGCGCCATCTTCCGGAGTCCGTCTCCACGGACCCGGAGGCCAGCGACAAGCCGTCCATGGGCATTCCCAGAACCCTGTACTTCTGGGAATGGCTCCCCTTCTTCGCCACCCTGCTCCACGAGCTCGGCTATCAGCCCGTTTTGAGCGCGGATACGAACAAAAAGCTTGTCGCAAACGGCTCCTCCCTCATGGTCAGCGAGACCTGCCTTCCCCTCAAGGCGGCCCACGGCCACGTGGCCGACCTCCTGGACCGGGGGATCCGATCCATATTCCTGCCCCAGATCTACGATCTGCCCAGCCTGGACCCCGAGCAGAGCACTGGGACCATCTGCCCCTTCGTTCAGGGCCTGCCCTGGACCATGCGCTCCGCAATCGACTTCCGCGGGAGAGGGGCGGAGCTGTTATCCCCGGTCCTCAAGCTGGGGCGCGATCCGGGAGACTCCGGAACCGGCTGGAGGGAGCTGGCCGGCATGCTCGGCACGGGGATGCGCCGCATGAAATCGGCCCTGCAGCGGGCGAGCACGGCCCAGGAGGGTTTCCGAGGCGCCCTCCGGAAACGCGGCGAACAGATCCTGCGCGAAGTGGAGCGGGGCCGGACCTGTCTGCTCATTGTGGGACGCCCCTATAACGCCATGGATCCGGGTCTGAACATGGATCTGTCCCAGAAGCTGCGCAGGCAGGGCATCCTGGGCATCCCTCTGGACTTTCTCCCCCTGGAGGAGGAGGGCCACCGCATCAGCGGCGAAAACATGTACTGGAGCTATGGCCAGAAGATCCTGTCCGCGGCCCACCTGCTCCGCCGCTACAAAAACCTCCATCCTGTTTTCGTGACCAACTTCTCCTGCGGGCCGGACGCCTTCATCATGCATTTCTTCCAGGACATCCTGGGAGAGCGGCCCTTCCTGGAGCTGGAAGTCGACGAGCACACCGCGGACGCCGGTGTGGTCACCCGGCTGGAGGCCTTCTGGGACAGCATCCGCGGCTTCGGGGAAAAGCGGGCCGAGCCGCGCAAGCCGCATCGCGGCAACCTGGGTTACCGCAAGGAGCGCGTGCTCTACATCCCGCCCATGACGGATCACCTCCAGGCCTTCACCGCCGCTTTCGCCGCCCAGGGCGTGGACGCCCGGCTTCTGCCCCCCTCGGACAAGCAGAGTCTGGACCTGGGCCGCAGGCACACCACGGGCAAGGAGTGCCTGCCAGCGGTGCTCACCACCGGTGACATCCTCAAGGCTACGGAGCAGCCGGATTTCGATCCGGAACGCGCCGCCTTCTTCATGCCCGCCTCCAACGGGCCCTGCCGGTTCGGCCTCTACCACAGGCTCCACCGGCTCCTGCTGGACAAAGTGGGCTGCTCCGGAGTGCAGGTCTACGCCCCCAACCAGACCTACACCCTGTACGAGGAGCTCGGCGTAGTGGGCAGGGACTTCGCCAAGCAGGCCTGGAAGGGGGTCGTCGCGGTGGATCTGTTGATCAAGCTCCGGCAGGAGACGGCCCCCTATGTCCAGGACCGTGCCGCATGCGACCGGCTCTACGCGGACTACCTGGACCGGATCAGCCGTGCTGTCCAGGAGAACGCCGATCTTCGCGATGTCCTGAGCGCGGCCTCCCGGGATTTCGACAACCTCCCCCGCGCCACCCGGAGAGAGAAGGCCGTGGTGGGGATCGTGGGCGAGATCTACGTCCGGTCCAATCCCTTCGCCAACGAGAACGTAATCCGCAATCTCGAGGATCTGGGCGTGGAGGTCTGGCTGCCCACCATCGGGGAGTGGATCCACTACGTGAACCACATGGGCAAGAAGCAGGCCCGTGGGGCCGGCGAATTCGGGCAGTGGCTCAAGCTGTCCCTGGAGACCCGCTACCAGCACAAGATCGAGCGCCAGCTCGCTGAGGCCTGCGACTCCCGGCTTCGCTCCATGCCCGAGCCCGGAACGCAGGAGTTGCTCCACCAGGCCGGACACTATATCGACCCCCGCTTCGAGGGCGAGGCGATCCTCTCCGTGGGCAAGAGCCTGGACTATGCCCGCAACCGCGTGCAGGGCGTGGTCAACCTCATTCCCTTCACCTGCATGCCCGGCGGCGTGGTGGACGCCCTGCTCAAGCAGATCACCGCGGACCACCCCGTTCCCTCCATGACCCTGATCTTCGACGGGCAGCAGGAAACCAACACCCAGAACCGGCTGGAGGCATTCGTGCATCAGGTCTGCCAGCACGACACCCTGGTCAATTGAGAGGCACGCCCGGAAGGATCGGCTGAAGCAGCTTGCCTTTCCCACAACAGAAGGTCGTAAACGCAATCAGCTCCCCCTGCTTAGCCGGCCCAAAAAGCTCTGCTAGTTCCTAGGCCGGACCCCCTGGGAGGTGGACAAAAGGCGGGCTGGGCATTACATTGATGGTGTGCTTCCCGCGAGGCGTGAGCCGGCGGATCGTCGCCGTCCTGCACCCACTTGGAGAGTTGAGCTTGTCGAAATCCTTTTCGCTTGACTCCCCAAGTGGGTGCAGGGCGGAGGAAAGTCCGGGCTCCACAGGGCAGGACGCTGGGTAACGCCCAGAGGGAGTGATCCCTGGAAAGTGCCACAGAAACGATACCGCCCGGCACTCAATTGCTCTACAGATTCTCGGCTTTTTGGTTGGCAGAAATATTTGCTGAAAGCATTGTCTCTGATCCGAACAAGAAGCCTAGAATCCGTTGAGCAATTGAGTGCCGGGTAAGGGTGCAACGGTGGGGTAAGAGCCCACCAGCTGTCGTGGCGACACGGCAGGCTCGGTAAACCCCGGCCGGAGCAAGACCAAATAGGGGGGCGCTCGAGGCCGGCCCGGCCGAAGCCCCCGGGTAGGTCGCTTGAGGCAGGGAGCAATCCCTGTCCCAGACGAATGATGATCACCCTTCACCCACTTGATCTACGGAGTTCCAGCTTCTTGATCGGTGCTGTGACTATGCTTTCACTCACTATATCTGCCGAGAAGCCAGGAATCCGTTGATCAAGTGGGTGAAGGGGAACAGAACCCGGCTTACGTCCGACTCACGCCTCGGGAAGCACTTTTTTACCGCCCACGTGAATTCCGTGAGCCCTCCTGAATCCTACATCCGACCATCAAGGGGCTAACCCTGATCCTCGTCTTCTGTCCCCTGACCACTGGTCTCTGACCTCTGTCCTCTGTCTTCTGTCCTCTGTCCTCTGTCCTCTGTCTCCCGCCTCCAGGGCATTTCCTCCTTGATGGCGCGGACTCGCTGCCGGGCCATACGGTTCAGCTCCGGGACATAGGCCTGGAACACCTGCTGCAGGATGGGGCTGTAAAAGGTGTGCATACTGAACTGGGGCACGGGGCGAAATCCCCGCCTGTGCTTGTGGGCCCCGCCGATGCCTGGATCGAAGGTTTGTATACCGTTGCGGATCGCCCAATCCATGGGCTCGTAGAAGCAGGTATTGAAATGCAGATAGGGGATCTCGCGGCGGCATCCCCAGTAGCGGCCGTAGAGCCTGGGGCCCTTGTGGACCAACAGGGCCATTGCCACCGGGTCGTCCTCCTCCTGATAGGCGCAGACAAGCAGGAGTCTGCCGGGACACCGCTCTGGTAGCTCCCTAAAGAAGGCGCGGTTCAGGTGCAGACAGGCCCAGGGCCCGTACTGCTTGTTGGTCCGCAGATAGAAGTCGTACATCCGGTCCATGGCCCAGTGCGGTATTTCCTCCCCTCTGTACAGGGAAAAGGTGACTCCCGCTTGGGTCATGGCCTTGCGTTCCCTGCGGATGGTCTTGCGCTGCCTTGAGGTGAAGCGAGAGAGGAAATCGTCGAAATCGTTGTACCCCGGGTTCTCCCAGAGGAAGCCCTGGTGCTGCCACAGGCCGTATCCCTGCCGCCGCATGCTCGCCGACCACTTGGCATCCACGAAATGGAAATGGGCCCCGGAAAAACCCGCTCGCTGACACAGGCGGTCCACGGCGTGGCTCATGGTCCGGGTAAGCTCGTCCACGTCATAGCCCGGAGCTGTCAGGAACCGATATCCCGGCATGGGGGTAAAGGGGGTCATGCCCACCAGCTTGGGGTAGTACTCGATTCCCAGCTGGCGCGCGGCCTCCTGCCAGATGTGGTCGAAAACGAACTCCCCGCTGCTGTCCGTGCGCACGTACATGGGGGCTGCGGCAGCTAATTCCTCTTCGTGCCAAAGGGTGAGGTGCAGCGGCATCCATTCCGTTGCACGGCTGACGCAGCCCGAACGCTCCAGCAGACTGAGCCAGTCCCATTCCAGAAAGGGCGACTCCGCGGGAATGGCCAGAGCGTCCCATGCGCTTTTGTCGATCTCCTCCATCCCCGTCTGCCAGGTCAGGGAGTATTCGCCGGAGTTGAGGATGCTTTCCATTCTGGACATAGTGCCGACTCATTCAGGGCCGCGTTGCCGCGCGGCATTTTGCGGATCGTGTAACGGGACGGCGAAGGGACCGGCTGGAGGCTCGTGTCGCGAGCTTTTCCCGGTACGGAAGGGAGGAACGAACGTATCGAACCCAATCGAACATCTAGGAGGGCTGCTGCTCCCGAAAGCTCTCCAGACAGGACGCGATACAGGCCTCGCACTCGGCACAATGATCACAGTCGCCGCACATGCGGGTAAAACCCGCGAGCCAGTCGCTCCCCGTTCGGGGACAGTGGCGCACGAACTGCACAAAGGCGATAAGCCGGTCCAGGGCCTCGTCGTCTATGTGGTGCTCCAGGCGGCATGCGTTGGATTCCGCCAGATCCTCGGGCAGCTGCAGGAAGGTGTGCAGGAATTCGAACAGGGCCTTGTGCCGGTACACGATCCGTGTGGCCAGGCGAAACCCTTCCGGGGTCAGGGTGATCTTGCTGTAGGGATGGTAGTGGATCAGGCCCTTCTGAGCCAGAGTCTGAAGCGCACCGGTCACCGAGCCGCGCTGAACCCCCAGGCGTTCGGCGATGTCCTTGGAGCGGGCGGACTTGTTTTCCCGCTCCAGGGAAAAAATGGCCTCCAGATAGTCCTCCAGGCTGGAGGTAAGGGGCTCGGACTGATTTTTTAAGGCCATAGGTTCTCTGTGTCAGTGGTGTTTGCGCCCCCGGGCGGCAACGAGCCCGAGCCATCGGGCACATTTTGCGGCAGCCCGCAAACGGGGTCCCATTCCCTACCGAGAGCTCGGGGTTTGCCAGCCATCCGGATCAACGCCCCTCTGGGCGGCTATCCGCGGAAGGTCTGCCTCGGCGTCGGAGGGCCGCATATAGCTCGGCTCGATGGCGCTCCATGAAAAGGATTCCCGAGTGGCCGCACGAAGCAGAAGATCCGGGCTCGGCTTGTCCCAGATTCTATCCAAAAATCCGGACCCGGGCAAATGCCGGGCCAGAAACTCCCGGTTCTCCCGCACTCCGGTGCCCACCAGATACAGGGGGCCTTCTCGATCTTCCAGAATCTGTCGAACCTGATCCAGAAACAGGGCGGCGGGATCGCTTATGGGGCACGCCCCTTTTTCCGCGTCCGCGACAAAGCCCTGCATGTATACGGTGTTCATGCGCGCCCTGGTCAGGACCCACAGCTCACCTGGCACGAGTCGGGCGGTGACTTCGGCGAGCAGAGGGAGATAATCCAGGCCGCAGAGAGGCAGGTCCTGGCTCCGGGCCAGACCGAGCGCGTAGGAAAGGGCGATACGGAGGCCGGTAAACGCGCCCGGACCGCGCACGCAGGCAATCCCGTCCAGATCGGCGGCCGTAAGCTCCGCTTCCCAGAGACACTGCTGGACGGCACGGGGGAGCAGGGTGATCCCCTTGCCGGGAGCGCGCATCTCACGGGAGACGAGAAGCTCGCCGGCCCTTCCCAGCACCGCCTGTAGCCTCTCCTCCGCCGCATTCAGGACGAGAACGGTCTCAACCGAAGAGCCTGAAGAGGTCATTGTAGATCACCAGGATCATAAGAGCGATGAGCAGGGACAGGCCGATCCGCATGGCGATCTCGCGCCACTTGGGATCCACCGGACGCCCCAGGATCGTTTCCATGCCGAAAAAGAAGAGATGCCCCCCGTCCAGGACCGGTATGGGCAGCAGGTTCAGGATCCCCAGATTGACGCTGATCAGGGCGGTCAGGCCCAGGACGTCGACGAATCCCTGCTGGGCCTCCTTCCCCACAAGCTGGGCTATGAGGATGGGCCCGCCCAGGCTCTCCAGGGGCACAGCCCGTTGAATAATCTTGACCAGTCCCAAAAAGGTGAGCTTGATCACCTGCCAGGTTTGCTGCGCACCGGCCCCGATCGCCTCGAGGGGCCCCAGATCGCGGTAGATACTGTCTCCGGCAACCTCGATTCCGATCAGGGTTGTCTCGACCTTCTCGCCGAAGATGTTCTCCGTAGCCTTCACCTTGGGTGTCACCCGTAAGGTCCTGATGGTATCCCCGCGATCGACCCGAAGAACCAGGCGCTCCCCATCCGAGCCGCGGATATGTTCCGAAAGCTGGTGCCAGTAATCTATGGGCTCGCCCTGGATGGAAACAATCCTGTCTCCGGCCTTGAGGCCCGCTTTATCCGCGGGCATCCCCTCCTGGACGGCCCCGATGGTGGGCGCGAGCATTTGCTGACCCACGAAGAGGAAAATCCCGGCATAGATACCCAGGGCCAAGACGAAGTTGAACACCGGACCGGCTCCGACGACGAGCATGCGCTGCCACGGGGGACGGTGGGAAAAGCTCTTGCGCGCGTCCTCATGACTGGAGAGCTCTTCATCGGGATTCTCGCCCATGAGCTGGACATATCCCCCCAGGGGGACCACACAGATCCGGTATTCGGTGCCGCCACGGGAAAAGCCGACCAACTTCTTGCCGAAACCCAGGGCAAAGGTATGCACTCCGATGCCCATGGATTTGGCCACGGCGAAATGGCCCAGCTCGTGAAAGAAGATGAGGGCGCCCAAGACAAGGACAATAGCTACGGCACTGATCATTGCTGAATCGACCGCCTTACTCGCTCGCGTGTTTCTCGGTCCAGGGAGAGGATCTCCTCCACCCCGTTCAGGGGTACGGATCGATGCTCCCGCAGGGCCATCTCGTTTACCTCACAGATTCCGAAAAAGGAGAGGCGCTCCTGCAGAAAGAGCTCAACAGCGACCTCATTGGCCGCATTGAGCACCACCTGATGGCTGGGACCCGCCTGCAGGGCCTCCCGGGCCAAGTCGAGACAGGGAAACAACTCCGTATCCGGATTGAAAAAAGTCAAGCTACCTGTACCCGCCAGATCCAGGCCGGGCAGATCGGCTTCCAGCCGGTGGGGATAGCTCAGGCAGTAGGCAATGGGCACCCGCATGTCCGGAACACCCAACTCGGCAAGGGTGGATCCGTCCCTGTATTCCACAAGGGAGTGCACGATGCTTTCCGGATGTATCAGAACCTCGATGTCCTCCGTGTCGGCTCCGAAGAGGTGATGGGCCTCGATGATCTCCAAACCCTTGTTCATCAGCGTGGCCGAATCCACGCTGATTTTGGCCCCCATGGACCAGCTGGGATGACGCAGGGCCTGATCCGGTGTCACATGGGCCAGAAAGGCCCTGTCCCTATCCCGGAAAGGGCCGCCGGAAGCCGTGAGCTGCAGCTTGGCCACCTCTTTTTCATTGTTCCCGGCCAGGGCCTGGAACAGGGCGTTGTGCTCCGAATCCACCGGCAAAAGGGTCGCGCCGGTCTCGCGACATAAGCGCCGTATCAGATCCCCGGCCAGGACCAGGGACTCCTTGTTCGCCACTGCGACCACCTTGCCCCTCTCGAGAGCCGCAATCGTGGGCGCCAGTCCGGCGGCCCCCATCAAAGCGGAGACCACGACATCCGCCTCCTCCAGGGAGGCCAGGGCCCCGTATGCGGCCTGCCCCGCCTGGATATCCGGATTGTATCCCGCGGGCAGCAAACGGCGCAGCTCGTCCACGGACTCCTTGCTGCGCACCGCCAGATACTCCGGACGCCACAAAGCGGCCTGCTCCGCCAGAAGCTCCACGTTGCCGCCTCCGGCCAGAGCCGTCACCTGGAAAGTGTCGGGGTTTTCACCGGCAACCCGGAGCACGTTCCGGCCGATGGAGCCCGTGCTTCCCAGCACCACCAGCCTGCGCCCCTGCAAAGGGAGATTGCTCGCTTTCCGCAAAGAGGAAATGTAGGAGAGCATATTCGGGTTCCCCGATCTGCGTTCCGCGTTCCGGGTTCGGTGTTCAACAGGGAGCTCACCGCAAGGCTCGAAACCTCATCGCTGCGCCTCGCGGCATTTCCAGACGGGTTGTGCCCGGGTTTGCCCACAAATGAGGGCTGTCCTGCCTCGAGCTCTTCAAAACCTCAATCTTCATGGACACGAGAGCATGACTTGAGTGTAACCATTCAGGGGGCAAGAATGTTGAACCGCCAAGGCGCTAAGGGCGCCAAGGAAGACACCAAGAAAGAGTTTTTCCTTTGCCGGGTTGACGGCAAAGGAAAAGGCTTCGCCTTGCGGCACGGCTTTTAGTTCCTGATCGTGAAGGCCAGGTTTCGCCTTGGCGCCATCCTTCCCGGCCATGGCGGCTTAACGGTTAAGAGAGCACGCCATAGGCGTGACAGACGTTCATTTTCTTGGAGTACTAGCGTTCGAAGAAACCCCGTGAACGCTCACACTTGAGCAATCAATTCCTCCTCAAACGAAAAACCCATCCCCCTGGACCTGAAAACGCTGAACGGGGAACGGAAAACCCGGAATCTGCCTTAGAACAACGGCCAAAAGGTCTGAATCAGGATGTACGCGGGTAGCACGAGGAGAACGCTGTCGAAGCGGTCCAGAAATCCCCCGTGACCGGGCAGAAGCCTTCCCGAGTCCTTGACGCCCTGGCGCCGCTTCAAGGCGGAAATGAAAAAGTCGCCCACCTGCGCAGCGATATTCAGGACAATACCCACGCCGATCCAGACGGGCCAGGCTGCAGCGCCGAATCCGAAACCCAGAGCGAGGCTCACCACCAGACAACCGGTCAGTCCTCCAGCGGCGCCCATCCATGTTTTCTTGGGGCTCACCGCGGGAATCAATTTGCGTTTTCCCCACAGGGATCCGGCATAAAAGGCGAGTATATCCGTGACGAAGGCCGAGAGCAGGACAAGGAGTATCTCCACAGCTTCCAGCCCGACCAGGAACTGCAGCGCTGCCGGTATATAGATGAGGCCGAGGCTCACGATCTGCGCGCTCTGCCACTCGATCTCCCTGCCCCTAACGAGCTGTGCGATGAAGAACGCATTGATCGCCCACAGACAGAAAAGCAACGAGCCCAGTGCGGACACGCCCGTAAACCCGTGCAGCACGACCGGCACGGCCAGGACCATCCCCGCCGCTTTCAGGCCCAGCTGTTGTCGACCCGGCCAAAACAGGGAAAGGAATTCCCAAAGGCCCATGCCGCTCATGGCGAGGACGCCGAGGGCGAGCTCAAGGGGGGTGGCCCAGAAAATCAGATAGCCCAGCACGAGGACCAGGACCACGCCGGTGAGAATGCGCTTAGAGTGGGAGCTCATGGATGCATCTGCGGATTGGGTCGCCAATCGGGTTTCTCGCGAAAAGCCTCGGCGGGAGGATGCTCCTT
>Ga0207714_1001012_pt1 | contig 18816 bp, 23 predicted proteins | sample PonA232FremontCA_2_FD_187270 | JGI IMG/M metagenome (GOLD analysis project Ga0207714, IMG submission 187270) | Marine sediment microbial community from Fremont, CA, USA - Pond A23 Sediment 2 (SPAdes) | ecosystem: Environmental > Aquatic > Marine > Unclassified | place: USA: Fremont, California...
CTATTGATCCTCCATCCGACATCTCATAAGTATATATATATCCTGCTTGTAATACATATAATAGATTCTTTGCGGCTGGACTCACTTGTATATCCCAAACGCCATATCCAGGGCTGAATTGATGTTCATTTTGTTTAACTGCTGTATCTATCTCCCATCCAGTCCCTAAATCAAACTCGTATATATATCCATCATTGTCTCCTGTTATTGTATCATAAAAACCTACATACATCTTAGTGCCAGAATCACGAAATGTAACCGAAGTAGCTCTTAATTGACTCCAACTCAACTCTTTGTCTGGAGTGCTTGGAGCTGTAGTGTAATCCCACGCTGTAGATAGATTGTATTGATATAAGAATGATTCCTTGCCTCCAGCACCATCATCGCGATAGCCACACTCATAGAATATAGTCCCATCATCGCTAAAACAGAATCCTCCAGTGTATCCTGAACCATACGGTAATTCTGTTTTGTCTATCCACTCACGACCTCCTTCTAATTTCCAATACCAACGGGAATCCAAACCTCCAGTGAGTGTTATTTCTGGATATCTACGTTCAATAGTACTTAAACCTATTATTTCAAAGGAACCTTTCTTCACAGTAACCGACACATCCTCCTCCCAAAGCTCTACCTTATAGTCGCGATCATTAGCATCTTTAAACTCCCTATATTGACCAGCGCTCTCAGCTAAAAGACTCAATGATAAACTTGAAGGCTTTACAGATTCATATAGATCCATGTCTTCATATTTAAGTGAAACATGAGACACTCCATATCCCACATAATATTCCTCATCAGGGCTAAGATAGTCTAACTTTTTTATATCAATCCTGAGATTATGTCCTTTATACGTTTTAAAAGGTAATTTATATTTTCTTCTATAATCACTCATAAATTAGTCTTTTAACCGTTTATTCTTCTTTTTATTCCTATCTAAAATGAATTGTAACTGGTCTCCTTTAACATTAGCCACTAATCTCTCTTGCTTATCCTCATTGAGATTAGGTAGCTTTTCAGGAGGAGCAACAACTTCTCTTGAACTGAGCATAGCTGGATAAGTGTCGTTCGGATATCCGGATGGTACTTGTCCACCTTCCGCCATTTTCGGCAATCCACGTACCGAATTTTGACTGGATTCACCTCCACCTCCCATACCTTGTCCAACATGTTTAGACCACATTGCTTGCAGTGCAGCTATTCCCGCAGTTGCCGTTGCTAATCCAAGTAACCCTTTACTTGACTCACCTGCTATCATCTTCGCCATAGCTTCCGCAAACTTCTGAGTTATAATTTGTTGACTGGCATCCAAAACAGAACTAACCATTTTTTGTTCCGCATTCTGCACACCAGCAGCCATCTGCCCCATGTTAGAAACTATATCAGCAGATGCACGTCCTAGCGAATCAGCAACCATACTCAATGAATTACTTATCTTATGTTGTTCGCCTTTGAATTTTTTACTTGATTCGCTTGCTTGGTCGGTTTTCTGTTTTAATTTCTCATATTGATTTATCAATCCTTGTATTTTCCGGTGAGTAGGGTCATATCCTTCACTTAATAATGATGTTATTGTACTTTTAAGTATTCGTTGCTGCTCTTCTAATAAGTTTACTGAATCTCCAAATGCAAATGCCCTGTTTTCAGCCAGTCGCATTTGTCCTCTCATTTCATTCAGTGCCTCATTCATTGAAGACAAGTCAATGGAATCATCAATATCTGGCATTTTAATCGTTTCCTTAGGTAACTGAGGTGGATTTTGTTTAGCTCCTTCTTCTACTCCATCTGCATAGGCCTTTCCATCACGCTTTCCTTCCTCCTTAGCATCTTCCTCACCTTTACCAATATCCATCTCATCCATTCGCTTCTGAAGCTCCTGATCAAAATGATTGTATTGTTTGAGAAATTCTTGGTATTTCTTTTGATTTTCACTTATCTCTTCATCATTGTATTCCTTTGCATCTTCCAGTTGTTCTTTTTTGAAATCAAAATGAAGCTCAGCTACCGACATATACCCTGACTTGAGTTTTTGAAGAAAACTAAGTTCTTCCTTCGCATTCTCCTCAGTCATCGTGCTTTGCTTGCGCTTTAACTCCGCTATTTCTTCCTGAACTTTCTTTGCTTGTTCGTACGCCTCTTCTCGTTTGGCTTCTAATGCCTTTAACTTTATTCGCTTCTGTAACTGTGCATTGACACCTTCTAACTTATTCTTAATCTCACCATAAGTATTGGACATCTTAATCTCACTATCCAGGTACTTACCATAGTTTTTATTCAGCTTATCAATTATATCTTTTCTTTCCTCTTGCGTATTCTTGAGGTTCTCTGAAACAATCTGATAATCCGCAGAACCTTTTTCTGCCTGAGCCAATGCAGCCTTTTGTTCATTCAAACGACTATTAACTTGGTCTAACTGACTTTCCATGACCTGCAGTTCAGCTTTTTCAGAACGAAGACCTTCTGTGGCTTGTTTTGCCGCATCATTTAATTGATTTTGAACCTGAACCGCCACTGATGTCTTGTTACTTAACGCAACGATAGCTGTTGTTACCACAGCTACTGCACCGACTATGGCAGTTATTGGATTTGCCATCATTACTGCCCATAACGCCTGTAGTGTTTTAATAGCTGTTCCTGCAACCCCTATAATCTTTCCAATTCCTTTTGAGAAAGTACCTAATACAACCAACACAGGCCCTATTGCTGCCGCTATACCTGCAATAGTGGTAATAATTTTCTTAGTACCTTCATCTAAGTCACTTAACCACTGAACAACTCCTTTAATAGAATCAATCATTGACTCTATTGAATCTGCTAGCGGGTCGGTGAATGCAATAGCCAACTCACTCAACGCAGACTGCAACTCAGTGAAAGCACCTTGAATGCCTTCCATTTGCTTTTTAGCAACTTGATCAGCGGTACCTCCTGCGTTCTTCAATTCTCCACTAAAATTACGCAATGAATCTGAACCACGTTCTAACATCGCAGCCAATGCTGTACCTGCCCTGGAACCAACTATGTCGATAACCTTAGTGGTTTTCATGCCACTTTTTTCAATCTGTTCCAGCATATCAACAAGTGGCAACATATTACCTTGAGCATCGGTGACAGATATACCCAGTTTGTCCGAATTCTTTTGTAACTGCATGAACGTCTGACGTAATCCAGTACCTGCTTTTGATGCTTGTATACCAGCATCTGAAAGCACACCAACTGCGGCAGTGGTATCTTCTATGGATTGACCAAACGCATTTGCAACTGGTGCGGCATAAGACATGGCTTCACCCAACTGACCTAGACTAGTATTGGATGAGGTGAATGCTTTGGTAAGTATATCAACAACTTCACCGGTTTGACTTGCATCTTTTGAGAACCCCTGCATAATATTTGAAACAATATCCGCAGATTCTCCTAACTGCATATTTCCAGCTGCTGCTAAATTCAATGTAGATGGTAATGCCGATGCCATTTCATCCACCTCAAAACCAGCCATAGCAAGAAAGTTCATACCTTCAGCTGCTTCGGATGCAGAAAACTTAGTAGTAGAACCAAGTTCACGGGCAATACCTTCTAACTCCTGCATTTGACTACCCGTAGCTTGTGAAACTGCAGCCACTTGGTTCATCGATGCTTCAAAATCAGAGAAAACCTTTGTGGCTATACCACCTGCAGCTACTAATGGCAAAGAGATGTTCTGGGACATCTGTTTTCCGGTACGTTGCATAGATTTACCAGCAGATTGCATACGGTTTTCTGCTGTGTTCATGGATTTTTCAAACCTTGTTGTATCCAGCGTCAATGCTGCTTTTAATGTCCCAAGATCTCCTGCCATAGTTACTGCTTTTTAGGTTTCTTTTTCTTAACTTTTACACGTCCTTTGAAGATTTCAGCTAATGATTTTACCTTATTCGAGATCTCATCAGTTGTTTGTTCCTGCAATTTATCCCATTTAAATTTCATCAACTTTTTAGGGTTTGTGAATTGCTTTTCTCTTCTTATCTGTGTGTTTACCAGAAACATCGTCTGTAATCGCATTCTTTCATATCCAACCCTAATCCTGTTTTCTTCCAACTCATTGAAATCCTCAAAGGCATAATGCAATTCCACTGGTGTCATGTCATAGAATTGCTCATCGGTAATAGCTCCAAAACGATTGAAAGCCATACCATAGAGTTTATCAAAATTTATTAACTCTTTCCTTTCGTACCCTGACTCTTGTTTAACTTCGCCGTTGCTGCTGCTTTTTGATTGCCCGTTTGTCGGGCTTTTGGGAAAAAATCAGGAATTAACTCCATAAATTCAAAGAAACACTCATCTAGCACGTCTTCCATTTGTTCCTTTTTGAAGTTAAACGGCTTATTTTCCTTTTTATGACCTTGTTTCAATGAATAGAACAATAATGACTCATAGTCCTGTAAGTCATCTTGGCTTAACTGACTGATTGTCTTACCTGTTTCTTCTTGGAAATGTTTTAGTGCATAATACCCAACTCTTACAGGGTATTTATTTCCATCGTAATTAATGTGCTTGATTAACATAGTTTTTAATTTTTTTGATTAGACAATATAAACCTCTGATTAAGGTTTACTTAATTAACTTCCTGAACCGGATTCAACTTCAACTTTACCGGTTATCTTCAGCGTCACATCACTGGTTATCTTATCATCAACTGTGATAGATACTGGTAACTCAGTAACAAGTGCTTCAAACTCCAGCGAAGTCATCTCCTCATCCGGAAGAACAATCTCATACACTCCAGGTTGATCACTTTCAAAATCCGCCTTCATCTTATCATAAGTATCTCGGCGGAAGTTCATTCCAAGCGATACATCCCCTGGGTCTCTTAACGCACCGATAAATTTTCTATAACCATCGGTCGTCCCAAGAGTGGTTACATCAATTGTTTCTCGTGACATGGTAGGGCCTTCAATACTATTGATCTCAGCAATATTTTCATATTGCCCAGAAGCACTATCCCATCTTCGAAACAACGTCTTTATACCACTCGTTGCTTTACTTGTCTCCATTTTTACCTCCTTTGGATTTTAATTTTCAAAATAAATCTTACCCGACTATTCTCGTCCCAATCAAAAAACTCTGGTTCTGATTGAGCTATGATGGCAGTATATAAAACCCCATCATATTCTTCATGTGATCGACCGTGAAGTTCCTTATATATATCGTATAATCTGTTGTATGTGTCTAAATAATCTGCTCCTCTGCAACGGATTTGAACAGCTGGATAGCGATAATCCTTACCATCAATAGTTATTTGAGACGGTTCGCCTGGTATATCAAACACAGTAACACACTGATCTGGTTTGTCTGGTTCAAGTCCTACAAACAAGTTATCCTTAAATACCAGTCCTAAAGAACTATCTTCTTCTAGTATATCTTTTATATGTTCGCTTGTTGGTTTCATTACCTAGCGTTTTTTCTGATTAATTCTAATCCTGCCGCCTTATTCCTATTCAATGACGCTTCAAAAAAGTAAGCCCCAGCTCCCGGACGTTTGAAATTAGCGCCCGCATTCTCGTGAACATGAACAGCATAATTCGCAGTAAATCCCATCACTAATCCTCCAATCTGTGCAGCTTCTGATTGGAATTGTGATTGTATTTGAGAATGATTTGAAGATAACTTACTTGCATTATCTCCTGTAAAACCTCCACCTGCATCTGCTACTCCTTTGTAGGTAACCACTGTCCAACTGCCTCTCAAATTACCTATATCAACAGGAATCAAAGGAGAGCCCTTATCCATATCCCGTCTGACCAGTATAGAAAACTCAATCAAACCTTTCAAAGAGTTTTGCTGATACTGCTTTAGCTCCTTATTCAGATTTCGCATTACATTATTTATGCCTTTCAATCCATTCATATCCAAACCTTTCTCACAAATTCTGCTAATGATTTTGGCATACTTATCTTAGAAAACTGTTTTATCTCATACACTTTAACTTCTTCTGTCAATGGATTAGACGGATCTGAGCTGAGATCATACAATGTGCCCAGATACAAATACCCACCAATATCCAGGTCTTGGGTAATTAATATCTCTGCATTGCTGACTACCTGGTTCCCTTCATTATCCATTATCAACTCATTCTTAACATCCCACCGCACTGGTATTTCTACAGGTGTATCAAAAATCTTCCCACCATAACCGTCTGACTGTGGATTACCCCAGTACACCGCTGTCTGAACACATACGCTTTGTATGAACTTCTCAATACCCATATTATAGTGATTTTATATATGCTCTGTTTCCTCCTAATCCCGCCATTCGACCAGTCGGATCTAATGCCTGTACTTGTTGCCCGTATGGTGTTGAATCCAGGCCTTTGTCGTAAGTACCTACGTACTCAATACTTGCTCCACCTGCTCCTTCTTTCGAAGCCATTCGCTCTCGGGATGAGGCAATCAAATGAGCCGCGTACCATTTCTCTATCTCAGTTAATAGGTCTTCACCTAACGTAGTGCCGCTCAACTGACTATTGATAAGTACGTTGGAAGTATTGATAAACTCCTCAACTTTCAAATCTTCTAAGTCAGTATCGATAATTGTCTTTACTTTCGCTGCAGTTGTTCTCATTGGTTACCTTTCTTTTTAGCTTTCCATAACTTCTCATCCACGAAATCAATAACTTTTTGTTCGTTATTCTCCCAATCCAATCCAAGCCATTTAATAAGTTCCTTTATCTTTGTGAAATCACCATGCACCATTCGCTCTGGCCAAATCTCTCTAACCTCTAACCCAGATTGCATCATTTCAACAAATCGTTTCTCATGCTGATGTACCCACCATTTCCATCCATCATATTCATTATCCGCTCCTACCTTAGCTTGTATGTGCGGGCGCACGAACGCACGCATGAATCCTGTCTTCATACAAGAACGGATTATATCTGGAGTCTTTCTTCTGACTATTACATATTTACTATTTGGAAAATTAGCCTTCCATACAGGCCACGATAAACAAATCTTTGCTCCCTTATAGAAACATGATTGCCCTTCTTCATACCCCTGTTTCTTCATTACTTTTTCAATCTTGAATCGCCAATCAACTGGAATATGTATATTACTTATATCTGGTAACGGATATTGTCCCATGTGATCTACTCCTAAGCCGCGTAAGTATGGTTTTACAATCTGTTCTCTAATCTCAGTATTTTCAAACATACCTTTCTGATTGTTGCGATTAGGGCTCGCCAAGTCACCTCCAAAAGCACCACATATATTAATAACCCCAGCTACTATTGAAGTCCCTGAACGCGCTGCCCCTGTGATTAATATTAGGTCTTTCATGATATATAGTTTTTCATCGTTTCCAACTTTTTTACATGCCCCCAGCATTTGCCTATTTTCATCTCACCTAACGTCCATTGAGCGTTTGCTATCTCATTAAGAACCTGGTACTGTTTGTTCATTGATGGAGGGTTCCAATCTACATCAACTGAAAGTCCTGCAGGAGCACAATCAGGTTTATCTACACATACGGGAATACCTTTTAATGCCGCATCAATCGCAGAGGTGCTACTGTAAGTACACAACATCTTAGCATCAACCAAATCATGTTCAAGAGATTTCTTATTATCCCCCATACGCGGATGTGGTCTATATACTACCTCATATCCCAGCGACCGTATATAATCCATTCGGTTTTTAAGGTAGTTATTATACTGACCAATGCTCATACAAACGTTACGATCCCAAGGAACTTGGCCCGTTAACAGAATGTAGCCGTCTTTCTTCCACCGCATCTCCTTCCAATCAGTTATACAATCTATTCTATTTATATCAATATCTGTGTGAGTATAATCACCTCGTCCGGGCAATCCGTTTACAGACACGCTCCAATATTCTCCTCTTTTGATGAAACCCTCCTCTAACTGTATGATTGGTATTCCTTTTCTTATAGTTTCTGCGGTTATTCTATATTTAGCTTGAGCATTTTTACCTCCATCTTTCACGCCTGAACCAAACATCACTACCAAATCTACATTTATATTACTCACATCAATACCATCTACGTGTTTAACCTGATGTCCATTCGCTTCTAAACCCGCAGCAAAAGCAAATAATACTGGAGCATGTCTTTTCATTCCTTTATTATGACAAATCAAAACTTTCATCTTCATAACCTAATTTTTTGCGTATTTCTAATAATTCAGGGCACTTTTTCAACTGAGCTCCTAAATGAGCCAGATCTTGGATCTTCAATGAACGCCTTTCTAATGGTTTAATAATATTAAGATACTGCCAACGTTCATCTAATGGAAAATTAACGAATTGGCTAAAATCACGATGAAACTTAATCCCAGTCAATCCAGTTAATTCACGTTGTATTCTATCCGGATTGTCAGTCAATTCTTCGTAACTAACTATAAGCATATTTCCACTCATCTGAGTTTTAGCTTCTAATATCTTTCTGTACCATTTAATAGGAGCTGGTTGTTTGTTTCCTATTTTATCGGCTGTAATCCAATAATCCGAGCTGCGATGCTTACTGGTAAGTACCATCAATGGGTCTCTATACATAACAATAACAAATGTATTCTCTATTGCTTTTATTTGGGTTAATGAGAACACATCTTTAGGTTTCTTGGTAATTACATTGTCACGATAAGAAAAACCAAATATACTCCTCTCCTGAGGCGTATAGTCCCATGTTGGTAAACCAACATGAAGCATGTGGTTCATCAATTTTGTTCCTGATTTAGGAACTCCGCATATTGCAAATCTTTTTATGTCCATGCTTCGTTCACCCATTTGTAGTTGTGTTTGTTCATTAGCTGTTCCAATGTAGGATAACCAGACCACGCTATTACATTATAGTTTGGTTTGACTGCTGTATACTTTTTTGCTACCAGTTTACCAGTTATATAATTTGCTGGTAAGTAATCTTGGAACTTCTTAACATTATCCCAACCAAGTAAGTCACCTGTGAACCCCTGATCACCACCTTGACCTCCAGGGCCTCCTTTACATTCTGTTTTCTCTATATTACCTTGCGGGTCAGACATGAATTGTTCGAATATGTAGTTTGGAGTTGAAGACCTTGTTTTAAAGCTCATTATCCCAGATGCAGGTGTGTCTCCTAACTTACGCGCCTCCAAATTAAAACCACGAAGCATAAGAAATTCATGTTGCTGAGCCACTTTAACTATTTCATCAATATTGTCTAATATCAATGTATCCAAATCAAAGTAGAGAACATGATTGGTGTCAAACACCTCTGGTCGGAATAACTCAAATTTAGACCACCAACCTCTTAACCCATATTCCAAACGAATTAAGTAATAAGGTGCAGAAAAGAATAGGTCAGTCAGGCAGACAAATTTGAAGGGCATGGTTAGATTTCGCTTAACCATGTTATATAGATTATCCACATACTGTTGATTGAACTTCTTTCCACTTTTATATACACAAGCTATAGTTATCATAGTAATTCCTTTACATTAACTTTTGGAAAATGATTTAACGCACTATCTGGATTAGCATTTATTATCTCCAATCCAAATCTATCAGCATCCTTCTTAATATCATCAAAACCGATAAGGTGTCTATCAAATGGTAATTTCCTTCGTACCTGACCTTTCTTAGTGTAATAATCGTGCCAATGTTGTCTTTGCTTTGAATCCAGTTTCATATCAAATCCAAGTAAAATAACCCTTTTTACTCCAGTATGTAAAGCCACATTTATCGCCGCAGCTCCTGAGTTTACATTCCAACAAACCTGCCCTCTATTCTTAGTTAATCCTCTTGATTTACTTGACCGACTAAGATACTTAATATGTTTGTTGTTACCTGACCTGGAATTTGCATTTGATGAACAAGTCACTTTCAGATTCGGAAAATCATTGACTTGCTGTTCAAAATGCAGATAAAACTTGTTATCCCCAAAAAACAACATATCAACCCAATTGCCTAACATGAATGAAGTATTAACTCCTACCACGTGTTTATCGTGAAGAACGGAAAGATAGGGAGAGTACACACTTGTAGGCAAATCACCAACACGCACTCCTTCTACAACATTACTGGGTATGCCGAATTGTTGAACTATCGAAGGGCCTCCTCCGATTATCCAACATTCTCCCCCTTTCCATATTTTAGGCACTTCCCACTTCATTAGCTCAATTCTTTGATCATCTCATCCGCTTCATTATCAGTTAATGGTTGTTCGTTAACCTGTTTTCTCTGTGCATCTAACACATGAAACAACTCAGCTTTCTCTTTGTATAGTTCGGCGCTAAGAATTTTATCAACTTCTTCACCTCTCAGTGATTTACTATTGATGGCTTCTTGTTCTGGGTCAACTATATCAACCCATCCACCATTCTTTTCTACCTTTACAAAACCTTCTTCAACTATTTGATCAGCTAATTCCTCAGAATAGGCTTTATCTGCCACCTTCTCTTCTTTTTCACTGTCAAATATATAGAAAAGATTAGCTTCCTTCTTCTGATACTTAGGAGCTTTTACATTCTTTCCCTCACCACTTAACATAGCTTCATCTTCCAAGGCAATCACTTGATCACGAAAAGCTTGTGGTATTTCATTTGGATGAGCATTGAATTTCTCTCCTGGCTTGACTATCTTTCCATTAGCAAGACGAAACGTACCGCCTCCATTCTTAATATACATAATTGTATCTTTTTTTCTACGTGTCATAACAATTAGTTTTTTGATTAATAATAATAGCTCTGATTAAGCTATTTATACTAAGCAAGATGAGCAATACCGCAGTTCCCATTCTGATCACTTCGGATCTGTGGCACTTGGATTGCCATTACCTTGTAATTAGTAACAAAGTTGCCTTCAGTTTTCCATTCAACATTCTGCAACTCTAATCCTCGTACTAATCGCACGGTTTCACTAGTCATTTGAACAAGAAGAACATTATCATCAGGTAGTTTATCAACCACCTTAACCTTCTGCACGTTATCTAACGCTTCAATTCTGGAACGGATGGTATTACCACGGGTTGAATCGTAGTCCTTATCCATTACAGTTTCGTAATTCTGTGGGATATACAGTACATAAGGGCCGAACATATTCTTTGCAATGTTTGCTTGCTTCATAGCAATAACATCATCCACAATCTGATCACCAACCCGCTGAGTACTGGTTGCAGTTAATTCATCCCAGTTAGTGCTGAGCGTAACCTGGTTACGATCGGGATGGTTCAAATAACTGTAGATTGTGCCTCCTGAGAACTGATACTTGGTATCGGTGAATAACAAGGATTCACGTTTCTCTATTACTCTACGTGCAGCATTTTCAGCTAAGGTAGTGTCTAATGCATTACCCATGTTCCTTGAAGCTGCAAGAGCTCTCATATTGAGCTGGTAATCAACGTGAATGATAGGAATTGGTAAATGTTTAACTCCAAAATTAGGCCTATCATTATTTGAACGTGATATACCGTCCATACTCATCTCAGCTTCCAAGCTGTCGTCTACATCGTGGTACTCCAATACAGTAGTACCCATGGCGTTATTTAGGTCATACACAAGACCGTTATCAACTAGATCTTGTACGCCAGTCATTCGCTCTCTGGCTACCTTCTGTACGGATTCATCCAGTCGTTTCCACTCATCTCTACGAAGTGTGGCGTTATTAACTGGTTGAACTTTGTAACTTTCAGGTTTGTTAGGATCCCCGCCTGTGTATATCGCCATACAAGGCGTTCCATCAGAATCAATATATGGCCTCATTGCACCAATATTCAACTGAGTATTGGTTTGCATATATTTGTTGAAGGCAGGATCAATATTACCCGCTTGATTGAAATTCATTTGTGTCTTATCCATAATTTCCTCCTTTTCTCTTATAAGATTCTTACTTTGATTCGTTTGTCATATCCAAGAGGGCCACTTTCCTCTTCACCTGAAGATCCTGACAAATCCTTATCTTCAAGTGCTATTCCTACAATAGGATGACCATATTCTACAACTCCTGCAGAATCAGCTTCATGTTTCTGTAACCTTCCAGATCCATCGCTCTCAAGAAAGTCATTCTCACTGACATTCTCTCCATCCGCCAGAATCAAATATGCAATGTCACCTCTTGTAGGAACCCAACATTGCACTGGGTCATCTGCTGAATAATCATCATTAATGTCATTACCTTGCAACTCATCTTCTTCAGCAATCATTGGTAAGATATTTTGTCCAGCACTTGCATGCTTCTTAACCTTACCTGATCCATTCAGCTCCACAAGCATGGAGGGAGTAATCGTCTCCGCAGCTTGATACTCCTCTCGGATGTGAAGCATGTCTCTTAACTTAACTGTGTTATAAGTCATCTTTTACCTCCTTATTCTTTTTTAGTTTGTTCGTTATTCTGAGGCTCCATACCTCCGGGCATCATAGGTGTCCTTGCTGAGTTATCAACAGGTGCAGGCCCGCTGCCATTTCCTACATAATTGCCTTGTTCAGGAATCATGTTGACCATCTTTCTCAGTTGATCAGTACTCATTACTTTCAACTCTTCTTCGGTGAAACCATTATCACCAGCGTTATTGACAATCTTCTTAACCATATCTTGTCGCTGTTTACGATGTAGATTAAGACCGGATTTCAACTGATCTTGTACTTCTTCAGGCGCCAGTTCGATAAACTTATCAGGCGTCTGAGCATAGTTCTTCAAGGCTTTAGCAATCTGTTCCTCATTGGTATGAGGAGGTGCTTGAGTCTCCTCCTTTGGGAAGAACAAATCAATAGTTTCCTCGTTTTGCTGTAACAACCACTCTTTGTGTTTGTCTGTGAAATTAGTTTGCTCATTGGCAATTAACCTATCCACCTTCTCTTCACAACATTGGTTGTTATTTACTTGCTTCTTTTTCATACTTTCTTCATTTTTAGATTCATGATTTTGATTGTTTTGCGTTACTTCCACGTACTCAACTTTTCGCTGAACACGGGTTGGCTCGCCTTCAAAGCTCACAGTCCCTTCTTCTGGTACACTATATGGTTGTCGGAAATACATGGCATTATTATCTCTTTGATCAACTCGGTATATGAACTCATTCTCATATAACTCCTGCAACCAATGAGTTTTCTCTCCATTATCCATATTATCCAAACGACGTTGAATAATTCCTGCCAACTCAGTGTAACCAGTTCTATTTTCAAGAGGGGATACTGCGTAACCTTGAAGAACGGCATTGTCTTTCAATGACTGTAGATTACCTACATCATTCTGTTCTTTCTTTTTCTTAGTCATCTGACCTCCTTTCTTCTGGTTAAGTCTAATACCACAACCATCTTCCCAGGAACAAGCACCCTGCGCGTCGGGTAACAACGCAAGATGATCTGGTCTGTGATTTCTGGCAATGGCAACGTACTGTTCACCTTCGTATTCTCCTTGTTCATTTTGTTGATCGGAGAACACACCAACACTTACTTCCACAGGTTCTTCCTGATCAATGGCATGATAAGCATTGGGAGCTACTGCAATTAGACGCTGTTCATCTAACCACACCTCACCTTTTAACTTATCACCGTCCATATAAGTGTTGTACACTCTACCAACTACATCACGGTCGATCACTTGTGGTGAATTGGCAGAGATACCTTGACCGTTGTCATCAGATGGGTGATCAATGGTAACAGGAATTCCATCCCACGACGCAGTGAATCTACCCAACTCCTCAGCTGGGTGGAATATTGCTCCATGTGAACCACAATGAACTCCCTCAACCATCATAACCACAGGGACAACCAAGTGCTGCCTGCCCTGATGTTCCACCCGTCTTAATGAGTAACGGTTGTTTGTTTGTATGTATAATATCTTGTTCATATCTTGTAAGTTATTATTGACTGTTCCATTTGCCTGTCGTATTGCAGACGCCTCACACTCATCCTGAGAACCTCCATTGTTTAAACAACGTTGCAAAACACTGTTTGCTATTCGAACCCATCGCCTTTTCTGAGATTGGGTTAATCCGCTGTTAAATCTATCTACGTCTGATATAGTCCAAGGCATAGTTATTGATTTTGATTTACCGGTATCCATATACAACGACACTGTGGATGAAGTGGTATCATTCCACGTGCTTGTTTTATAGTATACACACTAGATTCTAACGATGCACACTCAGGGCAAACTCTTTGATCACCCGAGGTAACCCACTCTGCCTTCGCTGATACTCCTTCCGCTCCCCAATTTTCAAACTCACTCAACTGACCTTCTGCATGAGCCCTAATTACTTCAGTACGGGCTAATATAGTTGCTCTGCGTTCAGGTGGAATACGCCTACCCAACGCATCAGTTATCCCTAAATCACCTTGTCCCGCTCCGTTTATCACAGAGTTTAACTTACGCGCAATCAACCTCGGATTATCTCCATCTGCTAATCCTTGTGCCAGAACCCTGCTGATTTGTTGATCCATCGCCTGAGTAATACCTTTCAACTCCTCATAAGTACGGGTATATAACAATCCAACTCGATCAACATGAATAGGAGCTTGCATAGTGGCTTCAATACCGCCAGTATTTTCCATTGTTGGAACGTGCATCCCTTGTTCTCTCATCTGTCCACGTGCCCGCTGTACACCGCGCTTATAAGAGTCATTAATATATTTGTTGTGCCAAGCTGAATCCACTGAATTACCAACTTGCGTTGCATCGGTTACTTCTAATATGCCATTCCTTTGTTGTTGCTGTAACCACCCCATGAACGCACTCACTTTCTGTGATGAACGTGGGAAATCAAAAGCTCTGCGCCCAGGCGCTGTCATTTGCTGGGTAGCGATGCCCTCTTGCAAACCAAAACAATCCTGTGTAACTATCGCCTCTCTAATAACACCACGCAAATTACGAAATCGCTTTCTCATCTTCCCAGCAAATACATTACGCAGTGTAGTAGTGCGGGAAGGATCTCGTCCTTCTGTTGTAGCATAAATTGTTGGTCTGGTATGTAGTACACAAGTTTCCATTAATCTTCACCCTCTGTATTTTGCTCTGTTCCTTCCATATCATTATCTTCTACCCGAATCTCATCTTCCATATACTGCTCAATCATCTCTATCTGGTCATCATCCAAACCTAGCATGACTTTGAAAAACGCCCTTGGTGGGATGATTGATTGAGCCAGGCCTTCGCTTGCGTATTTCTTTAACGCCTCCGCTCTTGTACTACCTACTTTTGCCTTCTGTTCAGTTGATGGAGCAAATAGATCCTCCCACTCAACCACATACTCGTCCTTATCTGCTTCAACTATACCAAAATCAATCATTCGATCTACAAACGGACGAACTATGTTTGGTTCAGAGTGTTCTTGTCTTCTGCTTGTGATGAGTGATAACCACTGATTTTGATCTTGTGATGAACTTAACTCACCTTTCTCTGAACCCATTAACATTCGCTTTGGTATTTCTGTAACTGCTGAAATCAAAGTAATTTGGACATCCAAATGATTCGCAGGATCCGCTATCTGTTGTGCCAGCGCCTGCATATCAATTCCTTTGAGGGTTAATATTCTACGCAAGTCGTGGTTAAATTCTTCTATCTGCCCCTTAACATCATCCAAAGTATCATTATCCATAGTATAATTATCATTCACGTTAGCCGCATAACCAGGACGAGCACCACGCCAAAACATTTCAGCATCGCCACCAACTAACTTCTCAATATCCATAAGTCGGTTGTATACTGACTTCAATATTGGTGTGCCTATTACATCCGATGATATAGAATCCTCAACCACATGAATAACTCTACTGTGATGCACTAACATAGTATTGGTTGTACTTGTTCCAGGGTGTTCTAATGTTATATGATATAATACTGGTTTTCCATACCGAGGATCGTTTGGGTCATTTGAATACCTGTATATCCGCGCTGTGTAGCTGTCAAAAGGTTTTATATACAGTAACTTCAAATCACCTCTCTTTTGTACTGGCTTAGCGAAATCCTCATTACTCATAACATCGCTAAAACCAAGTAACATTACTCCGTATTCACCTATTCTAGTAAGTTTATCTAATTGAGACAATTTTGTCTTTAATTTTAGCTTCCGCTGCCAGTCTTTAAACATTTTACGTAAATCACTGTCTTCATTTGTATCCAGATCGGGTATACTGAGATTTATTTGCCCAGACCACGTCTTTTTAACTGGCTTATCAATAATTGCCTTAGCTATATCTTGCCTGTCATATCGCTTCCAGTAATCATCAAAAGTTAACTCTACATTTTTTGGATAACCAAGTGATTCATATACATCCCGCTTGCCACCATACTGCAGACCAAGTCCTGATGCCATCTTCAAACGACTTTGAACATCACCCACAATGGTTTGATTAGTTGTGGGTCGTTTATTTGTTGTAGGTCTGTCTTTTCTTTTCATAACTTACCAGCTTTTTTCTTTTTTCTTAACATATATACAGCACCATAGCGCAAAGCATCAATACAATGATTATAAGCGTCAACTGGCTTATTTAGTGTCTTTCCTTCCTTGTCCTTATCCCAGCTGTAATTATTAAGCTCTTTTTTCAAATTCAAGGAATTTTTCGTAATATTCAAACCATACTCTTGAAGAACCGATATTCCAAACACAATGGAATCCTTACCTTTTTGACTTGGTCTTATATCTATCCCATATCGGTATATTTCTTCTATTGACTTAGGCTCAGCACTATCAGCAATAATAGTTTCTTTTATTTTTTTTGATTTTATGAAATTTGCTATTTCCTGGTTAGTCATTCCGGTTTTATACAATAGCTCGCTCACATATATTTCATTCTGATAAAGTGCTATTTCGAGTAATGTTGTCGGATCGTTCGAATAACCAAAATCAAGTCCGTAAACCTTCCATTTATAACTATCCGGCATACTATCTACTTGCTTCCAACTATCAAAAACCACCCCTTGTAGTTTTCCTATTTCACCATCAAGAAAGACCCTTACCCAATTAGCCCACCATTCTGAATATTTTGCTTTCTTGCGTGCTTCCTGATGATCTCGCTTAATCTTTTCCGGGATTGCTTCATTATCATCCGGGACTAATTTAAGAAACTGAGAATCTTTGAATTTTAGTGTTTCAGTGTGGGCCCAAAATTCAGAATGTGGATTGAAATCTATCCATATCTCTCGAGATGTTCTCCCAGTGAGAGCGTTTGCAATCTCAAAAGGTATGAAATAAGCTTCATTAAGAAATAATATATCTCTTTTACCACTTGCCTGGGCTTTTCCTATCGTATCAAATGAAGCAAATTCAATAGAAGAACCTGAGTTGAATGTATAAATTCTATCCGTCCCGTTATAGTTGTCTTGTTTCCATCGGTTAGTTTGATACAATATTTCCTTAAAGTCTTTTAATGCACCCTGTTTTATTGCGGGTATTGATTCTGCAGCTACGGTGATCTTTAAATTCTTTTCTAATATGGCGGTATTGATAAGAACGGCTATTATTCCATAAGTTTTGCCAGCCCAGGTTCCACCTTGAATAATCCTGTAAGTTTTTTCAAGATTAAGAAGTTTGTTAACTGCTGTGGTGCGCTGAAAGCTCATTCACTTTTCTTTTGATCTGGAAATAAAGGTTGCTCTATATTTTCATTAACTGTTCTTTCTTTCAACCCTAATAGTCTTGCTACTATATTATGATTATAAACCCCTACTGTAGCCCCCTCTAGCTGATTAGTTTCAATAACCTCCTCTACGTGTGTAATGACATCAATAAAATCTTTTTTCTCTTTCATGTTATGCCACGTTTGCTTAACTATTCCAAGATAAACACACATTCCGGCTAATGTATAGGGCCGTTGTGTTGGTATTGCTATCGGTTCTCCTACATTCTTTCCTGACCGAATGGCATCCATTTTATTCCACGGATTTTCATCACAGTATTTAAAATACTTGTAGCATTCATCTAAAAGCTCTTTAGGGTCACTGTAAATCTGATCCCTTCCGTGCTTTTCTCTCAACTGCCAAAACTTGTTATTTTTAGGTGCTCCCATTAGTTCAATAATTTTTTATTCCAATCTTCTAATATTTTACCTTTAGCAATTTTGTTAATCTAATACCAATATCCGGCACGTCATCAATAGCTGCTATATGTTCATTTTCTATTTTTCCTTTATCCACATTGTTTGTAGAAGATACTACTAAACCTTCATAAACTCTACCTTGCCAATGTATTACGCAGGTATAATCTTCAATATTGTTTTTTGGGACCTTTGCCATTAGTTTAATAATTTTCTATTTGCTTGAGCTTTTCCATGTTTATTTTTTTTGAGCCAGGACAGGGAGTCGAACCCTGCAATGTGTTACCCTTTTCACTACCTGGCTTATTCGAAGACTCCCCTGGGTGCGCTGTTCTTATGAGAAGCGTAAGGAGTTCTATTTAATTTTTTTAAAATTCTTTTTAAAATATTCTTTAGCGACAAGCCATTGATCATTATAATCCTCTGAATTTCTTGCAATCATATCACCTAATTTAGGAGAACCATCAATTTTGTCGCTTCGTGAAATAGAAACTATCACAAGGTCGTTATTATTCACAAACCTTAGTTCACCTTTATTTTTAAAGATATTTATATCTTCTTTTGTAACAGGTCTAAGTTCTGCCACCTGTGTTCTCTTATACTTTTCGAATTCAACCATATTATTTATTTTTTACCTATCTAACGAAATTACTAAATATTTGTTACTTATGCAAATCATTAACTTTTTTTATCAGTTCAGCTCGCTTTGCCTTTGCTTGTTGGTACTTAGCATTACTCTTAGTCTTTCGCATTATTTCGTTTTGCTCTTTTATGTCTCTCAGTAGCTCTCTGTATCCTTTCATTTTCCCTCTCTTCTATCGTTA
>Ga0207714_1001013_pt1 | contig 18813 bp, 13 predicted proteins | sample PonA232FremontCA_2_FD_187270 | JGI IMG/M metagenome (GOLD analysis project Ga0207714, IMG submission 187270) | Marine sediment microbial community from Fremont, CA, USA - Pond A23 Sediment 2 (SPAdes) | ecosystem: Environmental > Aquatic > Marine > Unclassified | place: USA: Fremont, California...
TCCACCAATCGCGTGCCCACTGCGCATCCCGCGGAAGTGGCCAGTCGCGGCCTGGACGAGGTTGCTCTGCCGCCCGAACGCGAACGGGCCCGCGAAACCGTCTGGCAGGACCTGCAAGGCCTGTACCGCAGCGGCATGTTTCCGGGCGTGAGTTTCTGCCTGCGTCACCAGGGCCGCATCATCCTGGACCGCAGCCTGGGCCACGCCAGTGGCCAGTATCCCCATCACGGCGAGCCGGATCCGGAAACACTGACTCCGGAGACCCCCATCTGCCTGTTTTCCGCTTCCAAGGCGGTCACCGCAATGCTGATTCACCATCTGGTGGAAGCCGGGGAAATCAGTCTGAACGACCGGGTCGCGCGCTTTTTCCCGCACTATGGCCGTCACGGCAAGGACCGAACGACCCTGGCCCACCTGCTCACCCATCGAGCGGGGATTCCGCGGATCGAGGAGGATGTGGCCCCGGAAACCCTGTTCGAGCCGGACCGCATCATGGAGGTGCTCTGTCGTGCGCGCCCGCGCGGGCTGGGGCGGCGTCAGTCCTATCACGCGCTCACGGGCGGTTTTATCCTGGGCGAAGTGGTCGAGCGTGTCACCGGTGAAGCGCTCAACGAGGTGCTCGACCGGGTCATCCGGGAACCGTTGGGCATGGAGCATTTCCGCTTCGGGCTGGAAGGGCCGGACGCGGCGGAAAACGTGGTCACGGGCCTCAAGAATGCCGGGCTGATGGATCGGTACATGCGCCACGCGGTGGGCACCGGACTGGAGGAAGTCGTGGCGTTATCCAATGACCCGCGCTTTCGCGATGTGGTCATCCCCGCGGGCAATCTCTACGCCACCGCCGAGGAGGCCGGACGTTTCTACCAGATGCTGCTCAACGGTGGCGAATGGCAGGGCCGGCAGCTGTTCCGGCCGGAAACCGTCCAGCGCGCCATTGCCCCGGTCACCCGGCGTCCGCGTCTGGACCGCACCTTGTTGTTCCCCTTGCGCTATTCCCAGGGCTTCATGCTGGGCGAGCGCCTGGTCAGTCTCTATGGTCCAGGCACGCCGCAGGCCTTCGGCCATCTGGGCTTTATCACCATTATCACCTGGGCCGATCCGCAGCGCTCGCTCTCGGGCGCACTGCTCACCACGGGCAAGACCGTCATCGGCCCCCATCTGCCCAACCTGTTGAAGTTTCAGTACGACATCAACCGCCTCTGGCAATAGCATGCGACGAAAAAGGCCGGCATTGTGCCGGCCCTTGTCGTGGCGAACTGCATCAAACGTGATCATTCCCCGTGTTTGAAACGCAACAGCAAGTGCTCGTGCTGCAACCCCTTGGCGAGACTCACGCACATGAGCAGCAACACGATCGTGAAGGGCAACCCGGTGGAAATGGCGCCGGACTGCAGCGCCTCCAGCGCTTTCTCCCCGCCGCCGAACAGCAGGGTTCCGGCAATCAGGCCCTCCATGGTGGCCCAGAAGATCCGCTGGGCCACGGGCGCGTCCACCTTGCCGCCCGAGGTTATGCTGTCGATCACCAGCGAACCCGAGTCCGAGGAGGTCACGAAAAACACCAGCACCAGGAAAATGGCCAGTCCGGCGGTCAGCGACGCCAGGGGCAGATTGTCCAGCATCTCGAACATGGCTGTATCCACACTGGAGATACCGGACGCCAGTGAGCCGGTGCCGGCCATGACCTGTTCGATGGCGGAGCCACCAAACGCCGCCATCCACACCACCGTGATCAGGGTGGGAATGAGCAACACCGCGGTCATGAATTCCCGCACGGTGCGACCCCGCGATACCCGGGCAATGAACATGCCCACGAACGGCGACCAGGAAATCCACCAGGCCCAGTAGAACACCGTCCAGTCGTGCAGAAAGCCCTGATCCTCCCGCCCCATCCAGTTGCTCAGCGGAATGATGTTCTGCACGTAACTAACCGCCGTCTGGCCCATCCAGCCCAGAACCGCCATGGTGGAACCGGTCAGGATCACGAACAGCAACAAGAGACCGGCAATGGTCATGTTGAGATTACTCAGCAGACGCACCCCGCCGTGCACACCCCGCACCACCGAGATCAGGGCGACGGCCGTAACCCCGACAATGATACCGATCTGGAGATTGATGGAATTGGGGATGTCGAGTAGAAAATGCAAACCACCACCGGCCTGCATGACGCCCAGTCCCAGTGATGTGGCCAGCCCGAACAGGGTCGCCAACACGGCAAAGATATCGATGACATCACCCATCCAGCCCCAGACCCGATCCCCCAGCAGGGGATAGAACGCCGAACGAATGGTCAGCGGCATGTCCTTGTTGAAGGAGAAAAAGGCCAGCGCCAGCGCCACCAGACCGTAAATCGCCCAAGGATGCAGGCCCCAGTGGAACATGGACGCCCCCATGGCCAGACGTGCGCTTTCCTCACCGCCGGCGCCCACATTGAAGGGGGTGCCGAACCAATCGGTAAAATAGCCCACGGGTTCGGCCACGGACCAGAACATCAGGCCGATGCCCATGCCCGCGGCAAAAAGCATGGAAAACCAGGACAGGGTGGTGAATTCCGGACGCGCATTCTGTCCGCCCAGCCGTATCCGGCCCACCGGCATAAAGATCAGGGCCAGACAGAACAGCACGAAGATATTGCCGCCGACCATGAACACCCAGTCGAAATGCTCAATGATCCAGTTCTTCATACCGTTGAGCAGGCCGTTGGCCTGCTCCGGGGCGATCAGTGTGCCTACCACAAAAGCCAGTATCAGCAGAGCACTGACAAAAAAGACCGGGTTGTGCAGGTCCATCCCCAGAATGCGGAGATTATCCTGCCCGAGTTCATAATCCGTCTGATAGGCTTCTTCCAGCTCACGGATCTCTTCTTCTTTCATGCATTACCCCCGGTTTTTTTCAGGCGTCAGGACCGAAGTCGTATTCGGTTACGGCTCCGATCAGAAATAGAAATCAAAGGCGACATAGGCGCTGCGGAAATCCGCCTCGTAGATATCGCCATTACGATCAATATCACCATCCTGGGCGATATATTCCAGATAGATCCAGCCCGGACCATAATTGTAGCGTACACCCGGTGCCCAGCCCTGAATACGATCAGCCGAATTGCCTTCGGTGTCCGTGGTGGCGGTACTGGCTTCGAGCACGTAATGCCAGGCCCCCTGCTGCCAGCCCAGATGGGCCACATGGCGGTTTGTTCTTACCTCGGTGTCCGCTGGCTGAGGGTGGGCAAGGTTGTCCGAATTCGCATCCCAGAAAGAATCCATGCCATCGAAGTCTCGCCGCGTACGGATATAACGGTATTTGCCGGTGAATTGTTCGCCTTCATACAGGTAATGCAGGTCCAGAGCATCATGACGGCCGTTGTCGTTGGTGGCTTCCGCGGGAATGTTGTTTGTGTCATCCAGAGGAACCAGATCCTGCATCCGACCGCTCTGCCAGGAAACGCCCAGCGTGTTGGCTTCATCCGGCTTCCAGTCCGCATTCACCACACCTGTCTTGATCTTGCGGTAGGTGCTACTGGACCCCCAATGGCCACCGTCGTCCACCGTATCCGTGCTGGTCTCGCCCCAGTCGTCTTGGTGGTAGTAGGCCAGATCATAGGCAAAGGCGCCCGATTGCCCGCTCAGTTTCAGGCCCGGGTCCATCTGATCGCCATAACCACCCTGCAGCAGATCCCCGGGCCAGAAATTCACCGTCTTCCAGCCAAAAGGCACCTGGTTCTTGCCGATTTTCAACTCAAGATTCTCCCGGAACTGATAATCGATCCAGGCCTTGTGCATGACAAGGGTTCCGCCACTACTGTTATTTACGGGATCCGTGAAAGATCCCCGCCCCATGCGCAACTCCGCACTGTAGCCCCAGGGACGATGAGATCCATCATCATCGGCATAGAATACCAGGGCCGGATCCGAAAAGTTGCCGCCGGTTGTGTTATCAAGAGCCTGGCTGAAGTTCAAGGAGCTGAAATCCGACTCGGTTATATAGCCGTAGACCCACCAGACCCCCGCACTCAGTTGAGGCTGGGCCGGAACCGAGACCGGAGCAAGAGCGGCCAGGATCAGCGCCGCACAGGGCAAAATTTCGGTTACGAGCTTGTTTGGCATCAATATCAACACGTCCCGATAACCATGCACGAGCAAGCACCTGTATCGGTATCGGCGTAAAACCCCTCACAGCCTGCTGGGAGGCTGTTGAAAAACCCGACAATCTGTATTCAAAGGTAATTCCGTATCGCGTCATTTACGGCGGCGCGATCAGCGTCAATGGTCACCATGCCGGAATCCTTGCACTGGTCAATGGCCGTGTCCGGGTCCTTGAGCCCGTTGCCGGTGAGCGTGCAGACCACGGTGGAGCCCTCGGGAATGGTGCCGTTGCGGATATCGCGCATGGCGCCGCCAATGGAGGCCGCCGAGGCCGGTTCGCAGAAAACACCTTCGTGTTCCGTCAGCATCTTCTGCGCATGCAGAATCTCGGCATCCGAGAGTTCATCGAAACGTCCACCCGATTCTTCCTTGACGTGCCAGGCCTGCTGCCAGCTCTGCGGATTGCCGATGCGAATGGCGGTGGCGACCGTATCCGGATCCTCCACCGGCCCGCCACGCAGGAAGGGCGCCGAGCCGCTGGCCTGATAGCCCAGCATGACCGGGCGATCCCCCACTACAGGGCCGCCGGCGTAGCGGCAATGACCGTCACAGAAGGAACAGGCCCGGGTCACCACTTCGCCCTTGGTGCGCGAATATTCGCAATAACCAATCCAGTGCGCGGTGATATTGCCGGCGTTGCCCACGGGCAGGCAGTGGTAATCCGGTGCGCGGCCCAGTTCCTCGATGATCTCGAAGGCGGCGGTTTTCTGCCCCTGCAGGCGGAAGGGGTTGACCGAATTGACAATGGTCACAGGGGCATCCTCGGCGACTTCCTTGACCAGCTGCATGCCGGCATCGAAGTTACCCCGGATCTGCATGATGGTGGCACCGTACATCATGGCCTGGGCGAGCTTGCCCATGGCGATCTTGCCTTCGGGAATGAGTACGAAGGCGGTAATGCCGGCGCGCGCGGCATAGGCCGCCGCCGAAGCGGAGGTATTGCCCGTGGAGGCGCAGATAATGGCCTTGCTGCCCTCATCCACGGCCCGGGTGACCGCCATGGTCATGCCCCGGTCCTTGAACGACCCCGTAGGATTCAGCCCCTCGAACTTGACGTAGAGATCCACATCACGGCCCAGCGCGCGGGGAATATTCTTCAGCCGGATCAGCGGCGTATTGCCCTCGCCCAGGCTGATCAGCGGCGTGTCGTCATTGACGGGAAGATGATCCCGGTAGCGATTGATAAGGCCGGTATAACGGTCACGAAACGCCATGATGGTCCTCTGACCCGGAATTGGCCCGGGCTAATTGCAATAAATTTTGATCCCTGCCCGGGTGCTGTGCTCAGGCATCCAGGCTTTCCACGCGGATGCGCATGATATCTTCCAGCACGGTTTCCAGCGCGGCGATTTCGTCCAGCGCCCGGTTCATGTCCCGCTCGAGCACTTTGTGCGTCATCATCACGATAGCGACGGGTTCGTCCGCTTCCGCCTCGCGCTGGAACATGGCCTCCACGCTGATGTCGTGGCGCGTCAGGATCTGGGTAATGTCCTTGAGGACCCCGGTCTGGTCCTGAACGTGCAAACGCACATAAAACGATGTGGTTACGTCTTCAATATCGAGCACGGGCGCTTGCGACATCTGGTCGGCATGGAAGCCCAGATAGGGCGCACGTTCCTCATGTTCGGCGGTCAAACCGCGGCCCATTTCGATAATGTCGGCCACCACCGCCGACGCCGTGGGGTCCGCTCCGGCCCCGGCGCCGTAATACAGCGTGGGCCCGACAGCGTCTCCCTCGATCATGATGGCGTTCATGACACCGCTGACGCTCGCCAGCAGCACTTCCTTGGGGATCAGGGTGGGATGCACGCGCAATTCGATGCCATTGCCGGTGTCGCGGGCCAGTCCCAGGTGCTTGATGCGATAGCCGAACATGTCGGCGTTCTTCACATCCTCGGTGGTCAGCCGGCTGATGCCTTCCATGTACACCCGCGAATACTGCAACGGGATCCCGAAGGCGATGGACGCGAGGATGGTCAATTTGTGGGCGGCATCCACGCCCTCCACGTCGAAAGTGGGATCCGCCTCGGCATACCCCAGCGCCTGGGCTTCCTTGAGCACCTCGCCGAAATCGCGTCCATGCTCCTGCATTTCGGTGAGAATATAGTTGCCGGTACCGTTGATGATACCGGCCACCCAGTCGATGTGGTTGGCGGCCAGACCCTCGCCCAGGGACTTGAGAATGGGGATGCCGCCGGCCACGGCCGCTTCAAAGGCGACATCCACACCGCGATGGTGGGCGGCGGTAAAGATCTCGTTGCCGTGCTCGGCGATCAGGGCCTTGTTGGCGGTGACGATGTGCTTGCCGTTGCCGATGGCCGTGAGCAGCAGCTCGCGCGCGGTATCGGTGCCCCCGATCAACTCCACCAGGATGTCGATCTCCGGGTCCTCGGCCACATCGAAAATGTCGCGCGATACCTTGATGCCGGAGATATCACAGTTGGGATTGTCCCGGCGCGCGCCGATATGGGCTATCTCGATGGGCCGTCCCACGCGCCGCGCGATCTCCGCGTTGTTGCGTTGCAGGACATTGACGGTACCGCTACCCACGGTGCCCAGACCCGCTATACCTACCTTGACCGGCTTGACCAACTCGACCCCCTTTTGACTTCATCAGGACGGTAAACCGGCGGGCTCGCCGGCCACGTCGCAATAACCGTTGTTTACCCGGGACTGCCCGGCATGCCGACGATAACCCTATAGCCATGCGCTCTGGCTGCGGCAACCTTACTGCCGGTTTTGGAGGGCGTCAATTTCCGGATTGCGCCGCGTCCAGCCCCAGCGCCGCCGCCAGTTTGCCCGGCGGCAGATAGCCGCCGAGTTTCTCGCCCTCACGCGTATAGATGGACGGCGTGCCGCGCACCCCGAACGCGACCCCCTTCTCATACTGCGCTTTTACCGGGTCGTTACAGGCTTCGGGATCCTGTTGCAGCCGACCGCTGGCCTTGGCCCGGGTCAGCGCCGCCCGGCGGTCGTCCGCGCACCAGACCTTTTGCATGAGGGCGACCCCTTGTCCGTTCATGCCACCGCGCGGATAGGCCAGGTAGTGCACCGTGATGCCGCGCTCGTTGATGGCCTGGATTTGCTGGTGCAGCTTCTGGCAATAACCGCAGGTGACGTCGGTAAAGACATAGACCTCGACCTGCTCATCCCCGGCTTCAAAGCTGATGGCCTCATCCAGATTGATCTTGCCCAGGCCCTTGCGGCGGGCCTCGCGGAATCGCCGTCGGCTGACGTCCTCCGCGCCTGTCTCGGACAACTCGAACAACGTGCCGGTAAACATGAACCGGCCGTTGTCGGTGACATGGACGCGGTCACGGCCGTTGAGCTCCACTTCCAGCATGCCCTCCACCGGGGCTTCCTCGACCGCCGTCACTTCAATGTCCTGGAAGCTCTTGTTGAGGCGCTTTTCCAGGGTCGTGCGGAAATCTTCGTTTTGCGCGTCCGCGCACGCACTGATCGACAGGGTCAGGGCCAGCAGGATGAAACGCATGGGTGCTCCGATTGTTGACTCGTGGCCGGGGATTCTACCCGTTCCGGACCGGCTTCGGCAGAGGGGGCCTTCAGGCCCGCGGATGGTGCACCGCATGCAGCTCTGCCAGCCGCTGCTGGGCCACATGGGTATAGATCTGGGTGGTCGAAAGATCACTGTGGCCCAGCAACAGCTGCACCACCCGCAGATCCGCGCCATGATTGAGCAAATGGGTGGCAAAGGCGTGACGCAGGGTGTGCGGCGACAGAGTGGCCTGGATCCCCGCCTGCCCGGCAATCTTGCGCAACCGGTGCCAGAAGGTCTGGCGCGTCATGACCCCGCCACGGCGACCGGGAAACAGCATGTCGCTGCTCTGTGTTCCCAGCAGCAGGGCACGCCCCTCGCGCATGTAGCGCTGAAGCCAGTCCAGCGCCTCATCGCCCAGGGGCACGAGCCGTTCCTTGCCACCCTTGCCCACCACACGGACCACCCCCTGGCGCATGTTCACCTGGTGCAGGGTCAGCCCCACCAGCTCGGATACCCGCAGGCCGGTAGCATAAAGCACCTCGAGCATGGCCCGGTCGCGCAGGCCCAGGGGCGTGGCGGTGTCGGGCGCGGCCAGCAGCGCCTCGACATCCGCCTCGGTGAGCGTCTTCGGCAGCGGCCGGCCCATCCGGGGGCGTTCCACCTGGACGGTGGGATCGGCATCAATGCGGCCTTCACGCTTGAGCCAGCGAAAAAAACCGCGCAACGCGGATAACTGCCGGGATACGGAACGGGCACTGAAACCGCGCCGGTAGCGCTCGGCGAGGAAACCACGCACATGATGCAGCTCGCACTGTGCCAGCGGACGGCCTTCTTGCTGGCCCAGCCATTCAGCGAATTGCATCAGATCCCGACGATAGCTGGTCAGCGACTGATCCGACAGCCCCTTTTCCATCCAGGCCGCGTCCAGCCAGTGTTCGATCAGTGCAATCTCGGATTGGGCCACATTCATGCCGGTAATCATGGCAGCGACAGGGCCGCTGTGCCAGCCCGGCACGCTGTAGTCCCGGCGGGTGACAGGCCCCACACGATCCCTTTCGCGTTCCAGCTTTTTTCTTTCAGCTGCCCGGACATAAAAAGCCCCGCAGGGCGAACCGTGCGGGGCCTGGAGGGCTCGGGGGATGAAACGGCTTACATCATGCCGCCCATTCCGCCCATGCCACCCATGCCGCCCATGTCGGGGGCACCACCACCGCCGCCGTCGTCTTCCTGCGGCTTGTCGGCAATCATGCACTCGGTGGTAATCATCAGACTGGCCACGGAGGCCGCCGCCTGGAGGGCGGAACGGGTTACCTTGGTGGGGTCGATGATGCCCAGCTCCAGCATGTCGCCATACTTGCCGGTGGCGGCGTCATAGCCGTAGTTGTCCTTGCCCTCGCGCACATCCTGCAGGATGACCGAAGCCTCGGCGCCGGCGTTCTCGGCAATCTGGCGCAACGGCGCCTCCAGGGCGCGGATCAACAAATGCACACCGGCGGTCTGCTCTTCGTTGTCGCCCTTGACCTTGCCCAGCTTGGACAACGCCCGAACCAGGGCCACACCGCCGCCGGGTACCACGCCTTCTTCCACCGCCGCGCGGGTGGCGTTGAGCGCGTCCTCGACGCGGGCCTTCTTCTCCTTCATCTCGGTCTCGGTGGCCGCGCCTACCTTGATCTCGGCCACGCCGCCGGCGAGTTTGGCCAGGCGCTCCTGGAGCTTTTCCTTGTCATAGTCCGAGGAGGCGTTCTCGATTTCCTTCTTGATCTGGCTCACGCGGGCATTGACGTCGTCCTTGTTGCCCTTGCCGTTGACGACCGTGGTGTTGTCCTTGTCGATATTGATCTTCTTGGCACTGCCCAGATCTTCCAGCGAGGCATTTTCCACGGACAGGCCCACTTCCTCGGAGATCACGGTGCCGCCGGTCAGCAGGGCAATGTCCTGGAGCATGGCCTTGCGCCGGTCACCGAAGCCGGGCGCCTTCACGGCGGCGCACTTGATGATGCCGCGCATGTTGTTCACCACCAGGGTGGCGAGCGCCTCGCCCTCAATGTCCTCGGCGATGATCATCAGCGGCTTGTTCTGCTTGGCCACATTCTCCAGCACCGTGACCAGTTCACGGATATTGGAGATCTTCTTGTCCACGAGCAGGATATAGGGGTCTTCCAGCTCGACGGTCATCTTCTCCTGCTTGTTGATGAAGTAGGGCGAGAGATAACCGCGGTCGAACTGCATGCCCTCGACCACGTCCAGCTCGTTTTCCAGGCCCGAACCTTCCTCGACGGTGATCACGCCTTCGGCGCCCACCTTGTCCATGGCCTTGGAAATGATCTTGCCCACGTTCTTGTCGGCGTTGGCGGAAATCGTGGCCACCTGCTCGATGCCCTTGCCGCTTTCGCAGGGCGTGGACAGATTGGCCAGTTCCTTGACGATGTTGTCGGTCGCCTTGTCGATACCGCGCTTGAGGTCCATGGGGTTCATACCCGCGGCCACGGCCTTCAGGCCCTCGGTAACAATGGACTGGGCCAGCACGGTCGCCGTGGTGGTGCCGTCACCGGCCTCGTCGTTGGCCTGGGAGGCCACTTCGTTGACCATCTGCGCGCCCATGTTCTCGAACTTGTCCTCGAGTTCGATTTCACGGGAGACGGTCACGCCGTCCTTCGTAATGCTGGGGCCGCCGAAGGACTTGTCGATGACCACATTGCGGCCCTTGGGACCGAGGGTTACCTTGACCGCCTCGGCCAGAGTGTTGACGCCGCGCAGCATGCGCTGCCGGCCTTCGTCACGGAAAATGACGTCTTTCGCTGCCATGATTATCTCTTCCCTTTACCCGGTTCGGTTGTTCGCTACAGTCCTCAGCCTTCGATAACGGCCAGGATCTCGTTTTCGGTCATGATCAACAGCTCTTCGCCGTCCACCTTGACGGTGTTGCCGGCAAACTGGCCGAAGATCACCTTGTCCCCCTTCTTGACGTCCAGGGCACGCACGTCACCGTTGTCCTGGATCTTGCCGTTGCCCACGGCCACCACCTCGCCTCGCTGCGGCTTCTCCGCCGCCGAGCCGGGCAGGACAATGCCGCCGGACGTCTTGGTTTCTTCTTCCTCGCGCCTGATGACTACACGATCATGCAAAGGACGGATTTTCATTGCCTCTCGTCTCCTCGTTGAGGTTTGAGCTCTCTCACTGAAGAGCTAGCAGGCTGTTGAAAAACCCTCTGCGTGCTCAGCGCCCAAAGGGTTCTTCAACAGCCTGCTAGCACTCTTCCTTCGTGAGTGCTAATGGTATGGACAATCGCCGGAGAGTCAAGCTCATCCGGTCATCCCCGCCTCGCAAGGTGGGGGCACCGGGCCGGCTTTCAAGAGCACCCGGGCGCGCGTTTGCCTGCATTCGGCCTTGTGGTCATAATGCCGCGCTAAACAGTATGTTTATTGCTGAGGGAGAAGGTTATGGATCTCAACAACAAGGTCATTGTGGTCACCGGCGCCGGTCGCGGCCTGGGCCGGGGCATCGCCGAGGGGCTGGCGGCCGCCGGCGCACGCATCGCCTGTGTGGATCTCAACGAGGACGATCTCGCCGAAACGGTCAGCCTGTGCGAGAAGGCCGGCGGCGGAGGCCACGCCTATGTGGTCAATGTGGCCCGGGAAGAAGAGGTCGAGAAACTCTTCAGTGACGTGGCGCAGGATCTGGGCCGTCTGGACGGCTGCGTGAACAATGCCGGTATTACCCGCGACGGCCTGCTGGTCAAGTTCAAGGACGGCCAGGTCCAGAAGAAGATGAGCCTGGAGGAATGGCAGTCCGTGATGGACGTGAACCTCACCGGCGTTTTCCTGTGCGGCCGCGAAGCGGCGGCCAAGATGCTGGAGCTGGGCGTGGACGAAGGCGTGATCGTGAACATGTCCTCGCTGGCCAAGCAGGGCAGCTTCGGCCAGTCCAACTATTCCGCCGCCAAGGCGGGCGTAGCCACGCTGGCCGAGGTCTGGGCCCGCGAGCTGGCGAAGTTCAATATCCGCACCGGCGCCATTGCCCCGGGTACCATCAATACCGACATGATCGCGGCCATGAAGCCCGAGGCGCGCGAAAAGCTCACCCAGGCCGTTCCCCTGGGCCGGATCGGCGAGGCCGAGCATATCGCCAATTCGGTGAAGTTCATCTTCGAGAACGACTACTTCACCGGTCGGTGTATCGAGATGGACGGCGGGTTGCGGTAATCGGCCCTTGCGGAAATGGCCACCCGCAGCGGTCTTCCAGACGTTCTGGAACAGTCGAAAGAGGCAAGTAGAAAGTAGCAAGAAATACAGCTGGGCGCCTACGGCGCCCTTCATTATTCCATCTTTCAGCTTGCGACTTGCTACTTGCGACTGTTCCAGAGCCGCAGGGAAACGCCTCCTGCGGTGCCCTGACCCACCACCTCCGTGACTGCTGCCCGCCTTACAGGCATACTGCTCCCTTTTGCCGGCCGAGGCGGTAACAGGGCTTCCCACCCATGAGCGACTCTCCCAGGCGCAGCTGGCGTAACGCCCTCCAGGTGTACGGCCATCCCCGGGTGCTGGGCATGGCCTTTCTGGGTTTCTCCGCCGGACTGCCCCTGTTGCTGGTGGGCGGCACCTTCACGGCCTGGCTTCAGGATCTGGGCGTGGAGCTGGCCGCCATCGGCTTTCTCAGCTGGGTGGGCATGGCGCACAGCATCAAGGTGTTCTGGGCGCCCATCGTGGACCGGCTCGAGCTGCCCGGCCTCACCCGCTGGTTCGGGCGCCGCCGCGCCTGGATGCTGGCGGCCCAGCTGGCCATCGGCGGCGGCCTGCTCGGCATAGCCCTCACCGACCCCAACGAGGCGCTCGGGCTGGTCGCCGTCTGGGCCATTCTGGTGGCCTTCGGCTCGGCCACCCAGGATATCGCCATCGATGCCTACCGTATCGAGGCGGTCTCCGTGGACCGCCAGGGGGCCATGGCCAGCACCTATGTCTTCGGCTACCGCATCGCCCTGCTGGCCGCCGGCGCGGGGGCCCTGCATATAGCCGATATCGGCAACTGGTCCCTGGCCTACGCCACCATGGCCGGGCTCATGGGTGTAGGCCTGACCACGACCCTGATCATCCTGGAACCGGTCACCAATACGGACCGGCGTACCGAGCGGCTCGAGCAGCGCGTCCAGGACTATCTTCACGCCACCGAGCACACCGGCTGGCGCCGGGACTTCAATGCCTGGTTCATCGGCGCGGTCCTCTGCCCCTTCGCGGAATTCTTTCAGCGCTATGGCCGGCTGGCGTTGTTGATCCTGGTCTTCGTCGGGGTCTTTCGTATCAGCGATATCGTCATGGGGGTCATGGCCAACCCCTTCTATCTGGATCTGGGCTTTTCCAAGGGCGAGATCGCCAATATCGCCGCCTTCTACGGCCTCATCATGACGCTGACCGGCGCCGCCGCCGGGGGGCTGCTGGTAGCGCGGTACGGCATCATGCCCATTCTGATTCTTACCGCCCTGATGGTCCCGGTCACCAACCTGCTTTTCTCCTGGCTGGCGCTGATTGGTCCGCAGCTGGGCGGACTGGTGATGACCATCACGGCGGACAACCTTACCGGGGGCATGGCCATCTCGGTGTTCATCGCCTATCTGTCCAGCCTTACCAACAGCGCCTACACGGCGACGCAGTACGCGCTGCTCAGTTCCCTGATGACCCTGCCCGGCCAGTTCCTGGGGGGGTTTACGGGGGTGCTCGCCGATCAGGTGGGCTGGGCCTGGTTTTTCGTGTGCTCGGCATTGATCGGCGTACCCGCCATTGTGCTGTCGATACTGCTCTACCGGATGGGGGATCCGGCCCGCGCGGTCGAAAGGGCGGAATGAATCGCGGCTATGGCAACACCGGCCAAACGGGCTATAGTCGGGGCCATAATACCGGCGAAAGAACAACAACATGCCCGAACCTGATCTCAGCATCCTGATTGTCGACGACGCCAAGTTTTCCTCGGCCGTGGTGCGCCGCACCCTGGAATCCGGTGGCTATAGTGATATCCGTAACGAGAGCTCAGCCCAGCAAGCGCTCCAGGCCCTGGAACACCGGCCGGCGGATATCGTCATCGCCGACTGGCTCATGCCGGAAATCGATGGGCTGGAACTCACGCAGCGGATTCGCCAGTTTGACGAATCCGCCAATCACTACACCTATGTCATCCTGCTCACCGGCAAGGAAGGTTCGAACGCGCTCCAGCACGCCTTTGAGCAGGGCATCGACGATTTCATCAACAAGTCGGTAATGAACGAGCAACTGCTGCACCGGGTCTATGCCGCCGAGCGGCTGGTCCTGATGCAGAACCGGCTGCTGGCGGACAATCAGCGCCTGATCGAGGCCAATGCACGCCTCAAAAAACAGGGCGTACTGGATCCACTGACCGGGTTCGGCAATCGCGGCTACGGCCTCAAGCGTCTGGAGGATGCCGTCCAGCATGCGCACGCGCGCGGCGGCGCCGCCTGTCTGCTGATCATGCGCGTGGAAAACCTGGCGGAGCTGGAACGCGATCACGGCGAGGGGCTGGTGCGCCAGGCGCTGCTGGCGTTCAGCCGCCGGCTCAAGCAGCTGGTGCGCCCCATGGACATTGTCGCGCGCATGGGCACGGAACATTTCGCGCTGATTACCCATCAGCCGGACATGGGCCGCTGCACCACGGGCAGTTTCCGCCGCCTGCACGAAAGCCTGAACTACCGCGCCTACAAGACCACGGCCGGTTTCATTCAGCTGGAGGTGAGTATCGCGCTCAGCGCTGCGGGCGAAAAGGATGCCATTGAAGCCGACGCTCTGCTGGAGCGCGCCCAGCAAGGTCTGGATGAATCCCGGGAACTGCGCCGCATTACGGAAAAGCCGTTGTCCGGCTGAGCGGTTCAGCTTGACCCGGGCCGGGGCCGCGGCTAGGGTCCGTTCGATTGTTCACATCCACGATCCTCGACCCGAGCCGCGCCCCGGAGAGACATCATGAAAGCTCGCTTGTACGCGCTGATGGGGATTCTGGCGGCGGCCAGCACCATGGCCGGGGCCCGCGACAACCGGGTGGACCCGGCGAGCCTGACCGCCTCGCGCAGCACCGGGTTCAACGCCCACCTGCCGGCGGGAACGATGACGCTCGAGCGGGACGCCATCGAGCAATCCGAAGCCACCCATCTCGCGGAGCTGCTGGATTCGGTCGGCGGCATCGCCATGCGCGAACGCCTGGGCGTGAACGGCAGCCGCGCCGCCATCGACCTGCACGGCTTCGGCGCCGGCGCCCACCGCAACACCCTGATCCTGCTGAACGGTCAACGGTACAGCCATGTCGACGCCTCGGCGCCGGATCTGGATGCCCTGCCCCTGGCGGCTATCGAACGCATCGAGATCCTGCCGGGCGCGGGCTCGGCGCTCTATGGGCGCGGCGCCGCGGGCGGGACCATCAATATCGTGACCCGTCAGGATTACGGCAACGCCGGCGGCGCCCGGGGATCCACCGGGGATTTCGGCCGACGGGCGGGTGGCGCCTGGGCGACCGGCCGCCGTGACAGCCTGGGGGCTGCCTTCGCCGCGGATGTGGTCAATACCGACGGCCACCGGGACAACAATCAGCTCCGCCAGCACAACGGTTTCATGGACCTGCGGGCGGAGGCCGGGGGCGCGCAATTCGCGCTCACGGGCACAGTCGAAGAGCAGGAACTGGAGCTGCCCGGCGGCCGCAACGCCTCCTGGCTCACGAACAACACGGATTTCGAAAATGATCCCGAGGGTGCGGACACACCCGGTGATCGGGCCGAGCAGCAGAGCTTCACGCTCAGCCCGCGCGCCACGGTCCCGCTGGGCGAAAACGCGGCCCTGCATCTGGATGCCGCGCGTCGGCATCGTTCCCGCCAGGCCTGGCAAGCGGCCCGGGCCGCGCCCTACTCGGAGACCGATGTAGACAGCTATAACCTGAACCCGCGGCTGGTGGTGCGAGGCTCAGCGGCCGGCCTGCGCAACCATGTGACGCTGGGCTGGGATCAGTACCGCTATGAATACAAGCACCGGGACGCCGCCGCGGAAAGCAGCCTCGCCTCGCCCGCGTCGCTGAGCGAGGTGGAGCAGGAAGAGCACGGCTGGTATCTGCATGATCTGATGCGGCTGGACGAGCACTGGTCGCTGAGCCTGGGCGCGCGCGAATTGCGGGTGGATACGGACAGCGAGGATCTCGCCGGCAACCGGAACACCACCGAAACCGATGAGGCCCTGTACGAAGGCGGCCTGCGCTATGCCCCCCTGGACACCTTTGCCCTGTTCGCCGGCGCGCAACGCAGCGTGCGCATTCCCGACGCGGACGAAATCCGCACGAGCAACCCGGCCAACTTGCGGCCCCAGACGGGACACACCTATACCGCCGGAGCCAGCTGGTCCGAAGACAACCAGCACTCCAGGCTGACCTTCTGGCGGGGCCGTTTTGCCAACGAAATCCTCTTTGATCCCAACGCCGGCGGCGGTTCGGGCGGCTACGTCAATCTCGACGATGCCACCTTGCGCAAGGGTGTGTCGTTGAACTCTCGCTGGGAACTGGACGACGATCTCATGCTCACCCTCAACGGCAGTTACCAGCGCGCCGTCTTTGAAGGCGGTCGCTATGCGCGCAATGAGGTGCCGCTGGTGCCCGGCAAGAGCGCCTATATGCGCGCGGACTGGCAGGCGTTGCCCTGGCTGCGCGTATCGCTGGCACATCGGTATACAGGCCGACGCTATCTGGATCAGGACCCGGCCAACCAGTCCCGGCGCCTGGACAGTTACCACAGCTCCGATCTGATTCTGCGCGCCGAGGACGAGGGCCTGTTTCTCGAAGCGGGCGTTTATAATCTGGAAGACCATCGGGCGGCGGATTACGGTATCCGCACGAGCGCGAACACCTACGACGCCTGGCCGCTGCCCGGCAAGCACGTAATCATGACGGTGGGATTCAAACTATGAGTGACTCGGACAAGCATCGCCTGAGCCGGGTGGTAACCCGCTCCGGCGACCAGGGCGAGACCGGACTGGCGGACGGTTCCCGCCAGCCGAAAGATGCCCCGCGCATCGAGGCCATGGGGTCGGTGGATGAACTGAACGCGGCCATCGGCTATCTGCGCAGCCTGCTGGACGACGACAACCGGCATCAGCCGTTGCTGAGCTGGATTCAGCAACGGCTCTTCGATGTGGGCGCGGAGCTGGCCATTCCGGACAGTCTTTATCTCGCCGCCGAACATCTCACGGAACTGGACGCCCAGTGCGACACCCTCAATCAGGAACTGCCGCCGCTGCAGGAGTTCGTGCTGCCCGGCGGTACGCCGTCAGGCGCCTGGTGTCACTACTGCCGCACCCTGACCCGCGGCGTCGAACGCCGGCTGGTGCCCGTGACGGATCTGCCCGACGGCAGCGCCAGCCTGCCCTTTCTCAATCGCCTGTCGGATCTGTTCTTCATGCTCGCGCGCGCCATCAACCGGGACGCCGGTGAGGGTGAACCGATGTGGGAGCCGAAATAAAAGACGAAAGTCGAGATATAAAAGGTGCGCACGGCGCACCCTACCTCGGGGTGCAGCGAAAAGAGGGCGCTGGAAGTGCCACGCTTTATTTCTTGGTACTTGCCACTTGTAGCTTGCTACTTTTTATAACAACGCGCGCCTCATATCTTTCAGCAATCCCGACAGATAGGTCGTGAAACGCACGGCCTCGGCGCCATCCACGATGCGGTGGTCATAGGAAAACGACAGCGGCAGCATGAGCCGGGGCTGAAAAGCCTGACCATCCCAGACGGGCTTGGTCTCCATCCGGCTCACCCCCAGAATCGCCGCTTCCGGCCAGTTCACCACGGGCGTAAAGGCGGTACCGCCGATGCCGCCCAGCGAGGAGATGCTGAAGGTGCCGCCCTGCATGTCCTTCGGACCGAGCTTGCCGTCCCGCGCCTTGGTGGAGACTTCATCCAGATCCCGGGCGATCTGCGCCAGTCCCTTCTTGTCCGCGTCCCGGATCACCGGCACCACCAGCCCTTTGGGCGTATCCACGGCAATGCCCATATGGATGTAATGCTTGCGGATCAGGGTTTCGCCATCCGGTGACAGCGAGGCATTCACATCCGGGAATTCGCGCAGCGTTTTCGCACAGGCCTGCACCAGGAAGGCGAGCATGGTGAGTTTGACGCCCTCCTTTTCCAGAACCTTGTTCTGTTCCTTGCGGAAGGCCTCCAGATCGGTCACATCCGCTTCGTCGTGCTGGGTGACATGGGGAATCGTGACCCAGCTGCGATGCAGGTTCGCCGCACTCAGTTTGCGCAGTTTGCTGCGCTCGAGCTGTTCGACTTCGCCCCACTGACTGAAATCGATCTCGGGCAGGTCGACGCCCGCGCCGGGCCCACCGTCGGCGGGTTTGTCCTCGGTCAGCAGCTTTTTGACATGGCCATGCACATCGTCCTTGAGGATCCGCCCATGAGGACCCGATCCACGACCGATTCCGGCCAGGTCAACGCCCATTTTGCGGGCCAGCTTGCGCACGGCCGGACCGGCATGGACCTGTTTCGACGGTTCCGTATCCCGGGCCGGCGCCGGCTCCGTCTGTGTGGCCGGCGCGGACTCCGGCGTTGAGGTTTCCGAAGGCCCGGACGCGGTTTCTTCGGGCCGCTGCTCCGACGCCGAGGACTCTTCCGTTTTCTGTTCGGGCTCCGCCGCCGGTGCCGCGGCCGTTTCCATTTCCAGCAGGATATCACCGGAGGTGAGCTTGTCCCCCACCTTCGCCACCAGCTTGTTGATCGTGCCCGCGGCGGGTGCCGGAATTTCCAGCGAGGCCTTGTCCGACTCCAGCACAGCGATCACCTGTTCCGCGTCCACGCGGTCGCCTTCGCTGACACTGAATTCAATCAGTTCGGCGGCATCGATATCGCCCAACTCGGGCACGGGTACGGACTGAAGCTGGGTCTCGCCGGACGACGCGGCGGCTGGTTGCGCTTTCTCTTCTGCACCGGCGGATCCGGTTTCCTCCGGTGCTTCGGACTGCTCTTCACCGGATGCTTCCGGTTCGGACGCTGCCCCGGCATCCTGTTCTTCGGCGGACTCCAGTTCCAGCAGACCATCCCCTTCCTTGACGCGGTCGCCCTGCTGTACCAGCAGCTGCTTGACCGTGCCGCCCTTCGGCGCCGGCACTTCCAGCGTTGCCTTGTCCGATTCCAGCACGACCATGGTGT
>Ga0207714_1001014_pt1 | contig 18812 bp, 16 predicted proteins | sample PonA232FremontCA_2_FD_187270 | JGI IMG/M metagenome (GOLD analysis project Ga0207714, IMG submission 187270) | Marine sediment microbial community from Fremont, CA, USA - Pond A23 Sediment 2 (SPAdes) | ecosystem: Environmental > Aquatic > Marine > Unclassified | place: USA: Fremont, California...
CGTTCTGCCCTTCCAGGTCTTTTCCTCGCCGCGTGCGAGACGCAGGATATTGTCCCTGTGCTTGGCGAAAACCAGGATACCGACCACGATGCTCAGGGCAAGGAAGCCGAAGTTTCCGGATACAAGGAGGAACAGGGGCAGGGAGGCGACCAGAACCAGAGAGCCCAGGGACACATAGCCGACTGTCAGGATGAGAAGGATGCAGAGCAGGAGAGACAACACCAAGGGCCCCGGAGTGGCCGCGAGAAATATGCCGATGGTGGTGGCCACGCCCTTTCCGCCCTTCCGATCCAGGAACACGGAATACATGTGCCCCAGCAGGGCCGCCAGGCCGGTCAGGCTCAAGAGCAGGACCGAAGAGCTGATCGCAGCGGCCATGAGCATGGGGACAAGCCCCTTCAGCAGATCGAGGATCAGGGTCGCGATCCCGTAGCGGGCCCCGCAGACCCGGGCCACGTTCGTGGCACCGGTGTTCCTGCTGCCATACTCGCGGGGATCAATGTCACGCCCCATCCTGGCCAGGAGGAGGCCAAAGGGGACGGAGCCTGCTATGTAAACCAGGATAAGCCAACCAATCAGCGCAATGAATACTTCCATCACTCCTCCCGGGCATCAGTGATTTTGATTTGATTGTTCAAGGGATCGATTTTTCCAAGGGTGATCTGATAGCTCTGTCCGGGCTGCACCTTCTCCCCGAAAAGCTTTTTCGGGGCTCTGAGGAGAAGCTGTTCCCGGGGCAGGGACACAGTGACCAAGTCTCCGACTTCAAGGACAATCCCATTCCACGTTCGGAAATTACACCATCTTTGGCAATAGAGCAACTTCCAGTACCGGGTCCGGAATTTCTGGATTCTGCTCACGGCTTGGCTCCGTGCCGTGAGGTGGGGGAGCATGGTTTCCATTTTGTCCTCGTCCCAGAGGGGAGGACGGTCCAGGAGGTGGCTCCGGATCTGGGCCAGGTTCAGGAAGTCCACATAGCGCCGAAGGGGTGAGGTGATGGGCGCGTATCCGGAGACTCCCAGGCTGGTGTGGGGCTTGGGCCGGGTTTCCAGTCTGGAGCCGCTCATTTCCCGGATGATCTGGTGCATCTCGAGCGGATCGGTCCACTCTCCGGCATAGCCGCGGGGCAGAGTAATATCCTGACTGCGGTGGAAAAGGGGCAATCCCCGGGCGGTGGCCCAGTCGGACAGAACGGAGTTGGCCAGGATCATCATCTCGCTGACGATGAGCTGGGCCCGGGGGTATTCCGGGGCCTCCTCCAGCTCCACACAGGGCTCGCAGTCCTCATTCCGGAGATGGATCTGGGGCTCCTTCTGGTCGAAGATGACCGCCCCCCTGTGGATACGGTTCCGGCGAAGTTTCCCCGCAAGCTCCAGGGCTGTGGCGAGCTGGGCGGGATCGGCTCCGTCGAGCTCCTCTTCCGCTCTGGCGTAGGTGGTGTTGCGTTCCACCTCGGCCCAGGTAAGCCTGGGCGTGACGGAAAGGAGCTCCCCCTCCCCGCTCAGCTGGAGGCTGACCCAGAGCACGGGCCGGGTCCGTCCCGCCTGGAGGCTGTACAGGTCCAGCCCCAGCCTTTCCGGCAGCATGTGCGACGTGCCCTCGGGCAGATACAGGCTGCTGCTGCGGTGCGCCACGGCCTGGTCCAGCGGCGAGGAGAACTCCCAGGTCATCACCGGACAGGCCAGGGCCAGCTCGATCCTGTAGCGCCCCTGGTCATCGCAGCGGACGCTGAAGGCGTCGTCGATATCGCGTGTGGTGGAGGAATCGATGCTGATCAGGGAGGCCCGCTCGGGCTCCTCGGCCTGCAGGCGGACAAATTCCCGCTCCTGGGCCCGGATCTCCTCCAGGTGGCGCTCGCTCCACTCGTCGCCCCAGGCGTACCCCGCCTGATCCAGGAGCTGGTTGTAGTGCCTGGGCACGATGCCCCATTGCTGGGCCAGGCACAGGGCCAAGTGCTGCTGGTCCGGCAGGCCCTGGGTCAGGCTTTTCCAGAGGTCTTCCTGCTCTGTGTTGTCCGGAGAGGCGATCCGATCCAGAAGGATGTCCCTGAGTTCGCGGGCGATGTCCGGATCGGGTTCCGGGCGCGACGCCGAGGCCGCTCCGGAGCTCTCCTTCCACAAAGCCCGGAAGAGGGCCTGGCCCTGCTGGGCCATCTGATTGCGCCGGCGCTCCTTCTCCTGCTGGTGCAGCTTCATCTGCACCTTTTCCCGGGACAGGACCTGAAAAACCGGCGGGGTGAACTTGAAGTAGGTCTTGTGCTGAAGCAGGAGGCGCCCCAGGGCGGCAACGTGGTCCGGGTCGGGCTCGCTCCAGATCAGGTTGGCGAGCCATTCCGGGTCTTCCTCGTCCACCTCGCCCTGGAGGAGCTCCCATATCTCCACGGGATCCATGCGGTCCTGGATCCGCTGGCGGAGCCCGTTGATGCGCTCCAGCTCCCGCAGGATCTGGTGTCTGGATTCATCGGGACTGATCCAGGGGCCGGTCCAGGGCAGGGCCCTGGACCGCTGGAGCTTGATTTCCCGCTTGGTGAGGGTGAGCACCTTGAGCCGTCCGGAATCCTCTGCGAGGACGATTCCGATGCAGGGAAGGTTGTCCTGGAGGTATTCGACAATGTGGCCCGGCCGAAGACTGGGGTTTGTATTCGCCATAGGGATCAGTGCTTGAAGGAGCGCTGGCCGGTGAAGACCATGGCCACCTGGGGATTGGCTTGATTGACTGCCTGGATGACCTCGAGGTCCTTCATGGAGCCGCCGGGCTGGGCGATGGCGGTGACTCCCTGCTCGATGGCCAGATCGACGCCGTCGCGGAAGGGGAAGAAGCCGTCGGAAACCATGACCGAGCCGCGGAGCCCGCCCTTGGCCTCCTCGCTCTCGTTGCGGATCGTGTCCAGGATCTTTCGGTGTTCGCTGTCCTGCTTGGCCTTCTCCCGCAGCTCGTAGATGGAGAGCCCGGTCCGCTCGAAGGCCAGGTTGTCCATATACTTGATGTGGGCCTTGTGGATGGTGATGTCCACGCAGCCGACCCGGTCCTGCTCACCGGTGCCGATGGCCACGGTGGCCCCGTCCTTGGCGAAGAGGACCGAGTTCGAGGTAACGCCGGCCTCCACGGCCCAGGCGAAGAGCAGGTCCTCGCTTTCCGCTGCGGTGGGCTGCCGGGCAATCGCCTCGGTTCCGCCGGATTCGGCTTCCGCGGGGATCCAGTCCTGGGAGGAGCGGATCTCGTTGAGATAGGAATACTGGACGATGAGCCCCCCGTCCACGAGGGACTTGAACTCCAGGAACGGAGCGTCCATGATTTGCTCCAGCCGTCCCAGGCCGGGGATCTTGAGGATGCGCAGGTTCTTTCTCCGGGAGAGGATCTCCACGGTTCCGGACTCGAATTCCGGGGCGGCGATCACCTCGAAATAGCGTTCGTTGATGTATTCCGCGAGCTCGCGGGTTACAGGAGAATTGACCACAACCGCCCCGCCGAAGGCGGCGATGCGGTCGCAGGCATAGGCCTTGCTGAGGGCCTGAGTAAGCCCCTCATCGGACCAGCCCGCTCCGCAGGGATTGTTGTGCTTGAGAATGACCGCTGCCGGTTTGGCGGTCAGGTACTGCAGGATGTTGATCCCGTTGTCCACGTCTGTAAGATTGATTTTGCTCGGATGCTTCCCGGACTGGATGATGTGCTCTTCCTTGAGCGCGGAAAGCAGGCCCCTGTCCGGAGAGGCGAAGCGAAGGCCGTTCAGCTCCAGCCGTCCCTGGTGCAGCTCATACATCGCCGCAGGCTGGTTGGGGTTCTCCCCGTAGCGGAGCCCTTTCTCCTGGTCCTGGATGGTCCAGGTCCGCTTCTTGTAGATGAGCTCCTGATCGCCCACCGTGAGATGGAGCTCTCCGGGGAAGGGGTCGGACTGCTGCGCCTGATACATTTTTTTGAGATCTTTCATGGTCCTCTCCTGTGTCCTTGGGGTCCTTCGTCCTCTGCCTCGCGCCGCGGCAAAAAGAATGAACCGGGCCAGCCGCTCGGGCCGGAGCGGATCGAGGCTCTGCCATCGTACACCGGGCTTTCCGGAGGGAAAAGGGTGCGCAGGCAAGCGGTGCGTACGGGATTGTTTTGCGGCGGGTTTTGGTTTATCACAACACTTGAAGAGAGGCAATTTTGCATAGTAGGGTCGCTGTGTTTGATCGGGACCTGATGCGGCATAAAACGCTTATTGATCGAAGGAGCTTGGTTTTGGAGAAGATGCTGGAGAGGCTCGCCAGCCAACTGGCGGCCTACGACGAGGCGTCTCTGCTTTCCCTGTGGGACAAGTACTATCGGGAAGTGGAGACCTTCCAGCCCACCAGGGAGTGGGAGGAGTCGGTGATTATTCTGTGCCTGCTCCAGGCGGTGCGCTGGAAGAATCAGCTTTTCAACAGCAAGTGGATGGAGCAGAGATCCGCGGATTTCGAGCCCGAGGACGAGAAAGCCCCGGATGAGGCAAATGACGGCGGAGAGCTCGTATCCGGAGAGCAAAGCGGCGAAGGAAGCGGGCCCCGGGGAAGAGTGATCGCCTTTCCCTCCAGGGAAAAGGGCACCTCCTGATAGCGACGCCAGGAGCGGAGCGCTGCGAAAACGTGGCCCCCAGGCGCTGCCGCTCGGTCGGTGGCGCGTTTTTTTGAACCAGGGTAATCCGGTCTGCTGCCGAGGGTAGGCCCCGGAAGCGCAAGGAGCGGTGCAATGAGCCAGAATCAGGTTGTTGTCGGAGCCCAGTGGGGCGACGAGGGCAAGGGCAAGTTGGTGGATCTTTTGACGGAGCAGGCGGATGCGATCGTTCGCTTCCAGGGCGGCAACAACGCCGGACACACCATTGTGGTCGGCGGCGAGGAGACGATCCTGCATCTCATTCCCTCCGGCATCCTGCATCCGGACAAGATGTGCCTCATCGGCAACGGAGTGGTCCTGGATCCGGAGGTCTTCTGCCGCGAGCTGGACAGCCTGCAGAACAACGGCGTGTCCGTGGGACCGGACCGGCTCAGGATAAGCTACAAGACGCATCTGATCATGCCCTACCACAAGCGGATGGACAATCTTCGGGAAAAGATCCGCTCCGGCGATACCCGAATCGGAACCACCGGCCGGGGAATCGGGCCGGCATACGAGGACAAGGTCGCACGCGTGGGCATCCGCGCCGTTGACGTTCTGGATGAGGACGTATTGCGGAACAAGATCGCCAAGGCCCTGGAGGAGAAGAATGTCCTGTGCGAGCACTATTTCGGCGAGGCCCCGGATAGCGTCGAGGATGTCCTGGAGCAGGTCCTGCCCTGGGCCAAGCGCCTGAGGCCGCACCTCGCCGATGTGTCCGGCGAGATCCAGAGCGCCCGCGATGCGGGGCAAAACGTCCTCTTCGAGGGGGCTCAGGGAACGCTTTTGGATGTGGATCACGGGACCTTCCCCTATGTGACCTCCTCCAACACGGTGGCCGGGAACGCCTCGGCAGGCGCTGGTTGCGGCATGTTCGCCATCGACGACGTGATTGCCGTGGTCAAGGCCTATACCACACGTGTGGGCGGAGGCCCCCATCCCACGGAAATCGAGGACGAAGCCGGGAAGCACATGCGGGACAAGGGGGCGGAGTTCGGCGCGACCACCGGGAGACAGCGCCGCTGCGGCTGGCTGGACTTGGTCTGCCTCCGCGAGGCGGTGCGGCTCAATTCCCCTACCCGGCTGGCGATCACCAAGCTCGACGTACTGGGAGGACTCCAGGAGATCTGGGCCTGCACGGAATACGACCACGAGGGTGTGCGCTTGACCCATCCGCCGCAAAAGCAGAATGGCCTTGGTGAAGTCAAGCCGGTGTATACCCGGCTGGAAGGGTGGCAGGAGGACATTTCCGGTGTGCGCTCCTGGCAGGACCTGCCCGATGCCGCCAGGCGCTATATCGAGTTCATCGAGGAGGACCTCGGGGTCAAGGTGGGATACGTCTCAGTGGGGCCCGGCAGGGATCAGACACTGATCCGCTAGTGCCCCTATCTTCACCCGGACAGCGTTCCTATGCAGGAAACACTCAGCCATGCCGCCGGCCAGGAGCGGCTCATCGCCTATCTGGAAAGGCTTGCCGGGGCTCCGCCCAACGTGCTGCTTCTGGAGGGAGGGAGCAGAAGGGAGCGGGAGGCGCTGGGCCTGTACTGGGCCGCGCTGCTCAACTGCTCCGAGGGCGTGCCGTGCGGAAGCTGTTCCGCCTGCCTGGCGATCGCCCAGGAGGCCCATAGGGACCTCTATATCTTCCGCGGGGCCGAGGACTCGATCAAGGTCGACGATGTGCGCCCCCTGCGCCAGAACCTGGCGGACAAGCCCCATGATGCCTATCGTGTGGTCCTCTTCAGCGAGGCCCAGGAGCTCACAGCCTCCGCTGCGAACGCCCTGCTCAAGTCTCTGGAGGAGCCGCTGCCCGGGAATGTGTTTGTCCTCCTCGTGCCGCAGCGCTTTCTCCTGTTGCCCACCCTCGTCTCCAGAAGCTCTCCCTTTACCCTGAGCCAGGTCCCCATGGATCATCCGGGCCAGGGGGAGACGGAAACAGGACCCTGGCTGGAGGCCATGCTCCGGTTCTGGCAGAGTGGCACCGGCCTTTTCGAGCACACCGGGGCCAAGAAGGCCGTGGACAGGGTGCTGCTCGGCGAGATCCTGCTGGCACTGGAAAGGGAGCTGCATCAGGTCTTTCTCGGAAAGGACATGGGGCCCGTGGCCACCTATTTGCGCCGTCATCTGAGCCCGGAATACTGGCCCCGCCTGGATCTGGCCCTGAGAAAGGCGGAAGAGATCGTGCGGAATAATGTCAATCCGGCCCTTATCCTGGAGTGGCTTGCCGTGACTGTCTGGCGCTGGTTGCGGGAGAAGCCGGCCTCGGAGAAAAAGGGTGGGTGAAAATGGCGAAGGTGCTTGACTTTTCCGGGGTGAAATTTTAGGACCGGTCTCACAGTCTGAGCAATCCGACACACTTGTTGCCAAACGCGCTCCGTACGGGTGTGGAGGCGACGCTGTTAAGCCGTTCGCCTTCCGGCGCGTTGCCCGGATAACCTCTAAGGCAGTGGGGGATGCGATGTACGCGTTTGTCAGCGGTCCGCTCGTGCTCATCGCCTTTGCGCTCTTTGTCCTGGGGCTGGCGATCCAGATCGTCCGCTTTTTCCGGATGACCCGGGAAAGGAAACCGGTCAACGCATCCTTCCCCAAGCCCCGCAAAAAGGATGTGGAGGCGCAGCGCCCGCCCGAAGAGGTGCGAAAAAGGGTCAGGTTCCCGGGCACGGTCATGGAGATGGAGCCCTTCATGGCCGTGCTGACCACAGTTTTTCACCTCCTGCTCATACTGACCCCGATTCTGCTTTTGGCTCACAATCTCATGATCGAGATGGCCTGGGGGTTCCGGCCTCCATCGCTGGGCGAGGGGACGAGCGACGTCCTGACTGTCCTGGTTATGGGATTCTGCCTCTTTTTCCTCTTTCGGAGGATCTTTTGGGCCAGGGTTCGGGCCATCAGCACCCCCTACGATTACCTCCTCCTTCTTATCGTCTTTCTTCCTTTTTTGACCGGTTTCATAGCCTATCACCAGTTCTTCGCCTACAAGACAGTGGTGCTGATCCATGTCCTGGCCGGGGAGCTCATGCTGGTCTGCATTCCCTTTACCAAGCTGGTGCATATGATCTTTTTCTTCCTCTATCGCTTTTTCCTCCCGGGCGAGTACAGCTTTGCCTCCGGGAGCCGGGTCTGGCGCTAGAGGGTCTCCGATCGAAGATCCGCTCAATTCCGGGAAAACGATTTTTTCGGGCAGCTGAGCGTTGATTGTGTCCCTCCGTGTGGAAGCCTTTGCGGCTTGTGAAGGAAAGGGTTACGAAAAAGCCCCGAAGCCCCAAGGAGTGTCGCCGCCGCTGATGGGCGGGTTCTACGGGAAATTGTCGGCCTGCCGGAGCTGAAGGAGAGAGAAGATGGTTGAAGCTCATAACTTTGTGGTGGACAGTGCCCAAATCAAGGAGATACTCGCCAGACACAAGGCGCAGATCAAGTTCTGCCTGTCCGTATGCGCTCATTGCAGCATGTGCGCGCACAGCTGTTTCCTGTACGAGTCCCGGGAACAGGATCCCAAGTACATGCCCTCGCACAAGATGATCAATTCCATAGGCTACTTGTACAAAAAGAAGGGCAAGGTGGACATGCGGGAGCTGGCCTCCATAGGCGATATCGTCTGGAACCGGTGCGTGCTCTGTACGCGCTGCTATTGCCCTTTGGGCGTGGATATTCCCTATATGATCAATCTCGCGCGGAGAATCTGCCGCGATCAGGGCGTGTACCGCGAATACTTCGGAAAGTGAGGCCGGACCCTTTCCTGACCAGAACCAAAGAAGCAATATATTCCTTTGATTTTCTGGCTTCTTCCCCAAGCAGGGAAGAAGCGGGATTTCTTCCCACCCGAAAGGCCCAATTCCCGGATGGGAAGGAGTTCGCCAACCCCTCTATGCGGGAGGAGACATGATCAAGATCAAGCGAAAGCCCTTTCAGGAGATCGTGGACGCGATTCAGGACTACCCCACCATCCTCAATGTGGGATGCGGCGGATGCGCCTCGGTATGTCTGGGCGGCGGCCAGAAGGAAGCCAGAATCCTGAACGAGGAGCTCAGGGAGTATTTTCGCCAGAAGGGATTCGAGAGGCAGCTCACGGAATATACCGTGGAACGGGCCTGCAATCTGGATTACGTGCAGGAGATGGACGACATAGCCCCCCGCAAAACGGCAGTCATCGTTATGGCCTGCGCCGCCGGGACCCAGCTCATTGCGGAGCGCTATCCGGACACCCCGGTCCTGCCCGCGGTGAACACCGTCGCCATCGGGCTCGACCGCGACATCGGCCTTTACGAGGAGCGATGCCGTGCCTGCGGCAATTGCGTCATTGGATACGCAGGGGGAATATGCCCTGTCACCCGTTGCGCCAAGGGTCTGTTCAACGGGCCCTGCGGCGGGACGAACAAGGGGATGTGCGAGGTCGACGACGCCATCCCCTGTGCCTGGCAGGAGATCTACGAGCGCCTCAAGCGCCAGGATCGGCTGCAGGACGTGATCAAGATCCGGCCGTCCATGGAGTGGCAGAATCAGACCCAGAGAACTGTAATCCAGACTGGGTACGAAGAGCGCTATATGGAGAAGGAAGAATAATTTCCCTGTGCTTCTTGGGCCGGGAAATTGCCTCCTGGGGCAAGATATAGCTATTTTTACCGGTTTTGCTCCAAATGGTCCCGTCGGCTCAGGCTGCTTGAGCCGGCGGGCATTTTTGTGACATTTTCCCGGGAATCCGGGAGTGTACCGCACTCACATGTCCCTGAGCGCGCCCTGATTCGAGCCGACAGCGGTGCGGGTTTTCCGGGAAACACCTCCCCATTCCGCAAATGCCTCCCCCGACTTGTTCCGTCTTGTCTCGAGGACCCTTTTGAGGCAGAAAAGGGCTGTCTCCCACTGCCGCGCTGTTCGTTTTTGCCTCGTATGGGGTGAAGTTTGACCTACCCCTTTGTCAGCCCTGAGTTACCGGGTACCTCGGGTACGGTTTTCAGGGCCCGCACCTCGGCAAGGGGAAACAGGGCTCAAGGGCGGATCAGGAACCACGTAAAAGGCTCAAGGAACGGCTCCCATGGATTTGCCTCTGTTTATCAAGGCTCTCGGGCTCGCGTTCATTATAGAAGGGATTCCCTACTTTTTGTTTGCGGAGAAAATGCCCCAGGTGCTGGAGCAGCTTTTGGACAAGTCACCGGGCTTTTTGCGCAAGCTCGGGTTGACCGCCCTGCTTTCCGGACTTGTGCTCATCTATTTGAGTCAAAGGTTTTAAAGGCCCTGTACTGGGCCTCGTCTGGGGGATTGCGGCTTGAGTGGGGGCAAAAGGGGAGAAGGGGCGCAGCCCGTTGGGGCTCTCCCGGCAGAAGGGGTGGTTCTGTGTGAAAAACCTGCCCTCGGTCGGCGAAAGTCCGGCGCGCTCGCGCAAGAGGGAATGCGAATCCGTGAGGGGATGCAGGGTCGTTCCTGTTGCATCCGGGGACAAAGCTCAGTCTGAAGAGGGGAAAGCGCTGTTTTTCCCTTCCGGAGTCCCGGATTTTCGGGCCGTATGCAGCCACACAATCCCGGCGCTCAAGGGAGTGTATTCCACTCCTTCGAATCCTGCCTCGGAGAGCTCCTTTCCCAGGACATCCGCGGAGGGGAATGCGGAGATGGTTCCCGCGAGGTAGGAATAGGCCCTGCGGTCTCCGGTAACGAGGGCCCCGATGCATGGCAGGAGCGAGTGCAGATACCGCGTGTACATCCTCCCCAAAAGGCCCGGCCGGACCGCGCCGAATTCGAGAATGCACAGCTTGCCCCCGGGCGCAAGGACCCTGCGGATCTCCGCGAAGGCCTCGCTTCGAGGGTCGATATTGCGTATCCCGAAGGCGATGGTGACGCACTCCAGACTGGCATCCGCCAGGGGGATGGACAGGGCGTTGCCGCAGGCGAGCTGTACCCTCCCTGAGTCGACCTTGTTTCTGCCCTTGTGTAGCATGGGGAGGGCCAGATCCAGGCCGACGACGCGGGAGGAGGGGTATGCCCGGAGGGCGGCACGGGTCACATCCAGTGTGCCCGCTGCCAGATCAAGGAGTGTACCTCGCGGACCGAGGGAGACGCTGCGGACCAGCTGCTTGCGCCAGTATATATCCGTCCCCAGGCTGAGGACACGGTTCAGGATATCGTAACACGGGGTAATGCGGCCGAACATCTCGGCCACCTGCATGCTCGGGTCCCCCGTGTTGGTGGCGTCCTTAGGTGCTCGGGCCATCGTGCTCCCGAGGGGAAAGTGCTTGTTCCTCCTCGTCCGAAATAGTGCTCAGGACCTCGTGGTAGATGGAGGAGAAGAACTGGTCGAAGTTGTTCGGCGAGATCCTGCCTATTTCGATAAATTTGACCACTATTTCCTTGGCGACCTGGAGGGCCATTTGTTTCGTCTTGTTCATGGGCCTTGTCCTGTGCGGCGGGATTGTGAATAAAAAAACCCGTCCGGGGGGAAATGGCCATGACCGAACGCCGATCGGGCTCTCCGGACGGGAAGGAAGAGAAACCTGACAGCACCCCTTCCTTTTTTGAGCTTGAAATGGGCTGGGGAGCCAAGACTATTCTTCGCCCGGGCTCTCGCGGGGGTTATTTTTCCATCCCGGAACGCAGGTTCTGGATCTCTTCGCGGATCACGCGAGCCGCAGCCGCCGGGATTTGCGATTCCATCTCCTGCTGGAGCTCCTGGCGCAGCTTCTGCTTGTGCTCGTCGAGGTCCTGCCTAGAGGGCAGCTCTTCTTTCACCTCCCCGATTTCCTGGACCAGGGCCTGCCTGGTGACCAGGTCGCCCGAGGCAAGGTGGTCCAGGCTTTCCTGGAGCTTGGCAATCCGGTTTTCCATGTCCTGGGTGTATTCGCGGATCTTGCTCTCCACGACGCTTTGTGCCCGCTCCTCGATCCTGCTCCAAAAGGGTGCGTCGGAGGGGAGCTCATTCAGAGCGCTGACAAGCTGCTCTTCAGGTATAGGCTGGGCGGATTGAGCGTTTTCCAGGCGTTCCAGCCGATTCGCCAGATCCCGTACGTCGATCGCTTCGCCGCCCTCGGGAGCTTCGGGCTCGATCTCCGCGTCCGCCACTTCCTCGAATGGTTGCGGTCCAATCTCGGATTCCTCGTCAAAAAGGGCTTGCGGTTCGAACTCCGACTCTTCCTTGTCCTCCTCCGCTTCCAGGGGCCGGGGTCCTCTCTCCGGTTTGTCCTCTCCCCCAGGCTCCTCGGGGTCCAGCTCCTCGGCTTCATCCATCTGGGGAATATCTTCTATATCCTCTTCCCCGGGCTCTTCCGAAACAGGCTCTAGAGGGGATGAGACGGATGTTTCCTCATCGCTAGGCTGTTCCTCTTCGGATTCGTACTCGGACATTGAAGAGAGCATCTCCTCCGATTTGTCCAGGTCCTCGAGGAGGGCATCAAAATCATCCTCGCTGTCGGGCGTGTGGATTCCACCTGTTACTTCTGCTTCGTCTTCAGGGGAGAGCGTGGTATCCACGGCCTCGGCTTCAAATCCAGCAGATCGACCCTCGTTTTCGTCGTCAAGCTCTTCAAAAAGGGCGTCGAAATCCAGGTCCTCGTCGGAAAGACTCGCATCGGTTTCCTCCCCATACCCGGGCTCCTCTCCCGAGATTGTGGAGACCTCAGGCTCCTTTCCGTCCTCCTCCGATTCCCCGAGGTTTTCGAGTGTTTCCTCAATAAGGGAATCGCCGGATTGTTCTTCGACGACATCGGTCAATTCGATGATGTCGTCCTGTTCCTGGTCTTGGGGGGGATTTTCCTTTTTGGCCATATGAAAACACCTCAAAAATTTGCCAGCTGCCGCATCTATTCCAGGGAATTGCTGCAGCGGGCCGGTTGCAAGTGCCCTGAAAAAAGGCACCTCCGGAAGCCGGAAGTTTTCATTCTGAGCAACGGTTGGGCAGGGCGTTGATACTCTTCTGGATGCTGCCGAGCGTTCGTTTCTCCGAGCTTACGCTCAAGGAATCCACGAGTCGGGATGGGCCTTGATTCGGCCGACTGGATAAAGCGGCTCAAAAGCATTCTCAACAACACCGAAAAGGCGGCTTCAGGATGCCATTGTTCGCGTTATCAGCAAACCCACTTCACACTACGAAAGGCGAATTCCATCTGTCAAGGAGTGATGAGCCCTATACGGCCTCTTCGCGGGAAAGATCTGGTCCTGTACCGGAAATTGACTGAAATAATTTGCAGCGTGGCAGAATTGGGAAGGTTCAAAATGGGAATCGCGTGGAGTCACTCATAGGCCAAAGAAGCTTTTAATTTTTGCAGAATCCGTAAAGGATGGCCCCATGGTAAGCAGCAGAAGAAGGACTTCAGGCTGCGCTCTGGTGCGTATTGGATGCATCAGCTCTTTGTGCAAGCCGAGCTTATAAGGGCAAATGCAGAGGGAATACAGTTGAATCGTTTTCTCATTGAATCTGCCAAAATGGGACCAAAGGGATCTGTCCTCTATGATCAGGGTACTTCCTCTCGGATTCCAGAGCAAATGGAAACAAGCCGCGTCCGAAAAGAGGACTTTCCGGACGCGGCTTGTTTAAAGATGCACCTTCCTGGCGGCCTCGATGGCTGTGGAGAAGTCTTCCTCGGTGTGGACGAAGGAGGTGAAAGTGCACTCAAAGTTTGCGGGTGAGAGGTAGATGTTTTGATCACGCATTTGTCTGTAGAATGAGCCGTAGAGCGCTGTGTCCGTCTTTTGCGCCGATGCGAAGTCCGTGACCGGGTCCTGTGTGAAGAAGAGAGTAAAGAGGGAACCGATGGCGTTGAGCTGGATGGGTCCGGCCTTGGGTTCGAGAACATCCCGGAGCTGGTTTGCGAAGTCGCGAGTGCGTTTCTCCAGCTCCCCGTAGTCCATTTTGGACAGGGTGCGCAGTGTGGCTGCGCCCGCCGCCATGGCCACCGGATTTCCGGCCAGGGTGCCGGCCTGGTACACGCTGCCGCAGGGGGCGAACATCTCCATGACCGCCTTATGGCCGCCGACAGCACCCACAGGGAATCCTCCGCCGATGATTTTGCCCATGCAGGTTAGGTCTGGAGTGACGCCGAAATAGCCCTGGGCTCCGGAATAGGCCACTCGGAAACCGGTAATCACCTCGTCGAAGATGAGCTGGGTTCCGTGTTCGCTGCAGAGACGGCGCAGCTCGGTCAGGAATTCCTTGTCCGGCACCACGGTACCCATGTTGCCGGCGACGGGCTCCAGGATGACAGCGGCCAGCTCGCTGCCGTGCTCGGCAAAGAGGTCACGGGCCGCCTGGGGGTTGTTGTACGGGGCGAGGAGGGTGTCCTTGACTGTGTCCTCGGGCACTCCGGGTGTTCCGGGAATGGAGAGGGTGGCCACTCCCGAGCCCGCCTTGGCCAGAAGACTGTCCACATGCCCGTGGTAGTTGCCCTCGAACTTGAGGATCTTGTTTCGGCCCGTATAGGCGCGTGCGGCGCGAATGGCGCTCATGCTGGCCTCGGTGCCGGAGTTGACCAGGCGCACCATTTCCACTCCGGGAAGGGCGTCGATGATCAGCTCGGCCAGCTCCAGCTCGCCAGTACAGGGAGCCCCGAAACTGGACCCCTTGTCCAGGGCCTCGCGTGCGGCGCGCAGGACTTCCGGATGGGCGTGTCCGAGGAGAAGGGGTCCCCAGGAGAGGACGTAGTCGATCATCTCCTTGCCCTCTTCGGTCACGATCCTGCTCCCGTAGCCTTCACGGATAAAGAGCGGCTCCGTGCCCACGCTGCGGCAAGAGCGCACGGGACTGTTCACGCCTCCGGGGATAAGCTCCCTTGCCTTGGCATTGAGCTCCGTGGAATCGGTCATAGGCTCGCTCCTTCTTCTCGGCGTTGGCGTTTTCAGGGTCTTTCGGCTTCAGCGTCCAGTGATGCGGCCTTCAGAAATAGCGCATGGACGTCTTTTTGAGCTCGTCCTGGCTGAAAAGGAATTCGTAGCGGGATACTCCCGTGTATTCACTGAGCTCGCGCACGACCTTGCGGCATTCCTCCTCATTGCGTCCGTGGAGCATGGTGTAGAGGTTGAACGGCCATTCCGGATAGGTCCGCCTCTGATAGACGTGGCTGATCTCGGGCCGTTCGCTCACGGACCGGGCAACCCTTTCCACGGCTTCCGCGGGCTCCACCTGCCAGGCGACCATCACGTTGCAGTCGTATCCGGCAACCTGGTGCCGCAATGTGGCTCCGAAACGCCTGATGAAGCCTTCCCGCTTGAGACGCTCCAAAAACTCGATGACTTCGGACTCGGTCAGTCCGGCCTCTGCGGCGATATCCCGGAATGGGGTCGTCGAATCCGGCAGGTTGTCCTGAACGATGCGCAGGATGGTTCGCTGCTTGGGGGTGAAGTCGAGGGAGTCGGTCATGAAATGGCTCCGGAACTTTCCTCTCTGCGCGGAGCAGGCCCGCTGTTCGATGGGAAAGCATTTGTTTGCTGATGGAAAAGAGAAGAGCTGATTCCGGTATACTATCTTGACCTTTCGATCTGCAGTATGTAACAAGAACTACGACTGGAAGCAATCGGAATTTGGGCCACATGCAGATCGAGAGGCCATAATTCTGTCCAATCGAGGGAATTTGCCGGAATGGACGCCAAGATCGCAGTACTGGGAGCAGGTGCCTGGGGAACCACTTTGGCCAATCTTGTGGCCGGGAAGGCGTATCGGGTCGTCCTGTGGGGCAGGGACAGCGATCAGATGGAGCGTATGCGCAGCAGCGGGGAGAATGAACGTTATCTTCCCGGAGTCCCTCTCAATCCCGGCCTCGAGTTGAGCTCGGATCTCAGGGAGGCAGTGGAGGGATCCTTTTGCACCATTGCAGCCGTGCCCTGCCAGTACATGCGCAGCGTGCTTGAGCGAGCCGAGCCCTTTTATGGGCAAACCCCGCGCGTGGTTTGCGCCAGCAAGGGCGTGGAGCTTTCCAGCCTCAAGACCATGTCCGCGGTTGTCTCCGAGGCCCTCGGGGCCAGGAATCCTTTGTATGCGGTGCTCTCCGGACCGTCCTTTGCCGAGGAGGTTAGTCAGGGGCACCCGACAGCGGTGAGCCTGGGATGCGAACACCGGGCCGTGGCTGAAGAGCTTCAGCATGTGCTCTCCACGGAACGCTTTCGCGTCTATACCAACGAGGACCGTGTGGGCGTGGAGCTGGGAGGTGCGATCAAGAACGTGATGGCGCTGGCAACCGGTATCGCCGATGGACTCGGTTTCGGCCAGAATGCGAGAGCCGGGCTGATCACCCGTGGCCTGGCGGAGATGTCGCGTCTGGGCAGCGCCATGGGGGGGCGCGCGGATACGTTCATGGGGCTTTCCGGAATCGGGGATCTGGTCCTGACCTGTACAGGGAGCCTGAGCCGGAACAGACAGGTAGGGCTCAGACTGGGCAGCGGCGAGAGCCTGGATCCCATAATCTCCAGCATGCGTTCCGTGGCGGAAGGGGTCAAAACAGCCGAGGCCCTGCATCGTTTGGGGAAACACCGGGGAGTGGAGCTGCCCATCACCGACCAGGTCCATGCCATCCTCTATGAAGAGAAGGATCCGGGCGACGCCGTTCAGGAACTGATGACCCGGGAGCTCAAAGCGGAATAGGATTCGAAGGGGGGCGCGTTCAGTGCTCCCTTTTTTTGTGTCCGTGTGCAGTAGTAAAAATTTGCATTGCATCTTGACAAAGACGGGCTGACAACGTAAAATACACAGGATTTTAAGAAAAATCAGCTAGTTACGTTTTTACTTTTTTGTTCCCGTGTGGCGGTATGCGTGTCCGCCCCAGGAGGCTCAACGCGAGCGGAGGAGGTCCGGGCCTCGAGGGGGTCTTTTCCCGAGCGAGCCCGGGCCGCGGAGGCAACGGAGACGGGAGCAAGAGATCAAAGGACCTGGAGCCATTGACAGATGCATTCAATGCCGGGCCTTTGTTGAATCGACCCACAAAGGGAGGATTTTATGGCCAAGGAAAAGAAGACGGAAGAAGCGCAATCCAAAGGACTCTCCCCCAAGGAGTATACCACGTGCAAGGCCACGACCCAGTTGCTGGAGAAGGCCCAGAGAGAGGGTGTTGATACCGCTTTCGACCGTGCCGCCAGCATGAAGGCCTGCCCCATCGGTGCGGATTCCGCTTGCTGCAAGCACTGCTCCATGGGGCCCTGTCGTCTGAACGCCAAGGATCCCTACGGCAAGGTGGGGGTCTGCGGCGCGGACATCGACACCATCCAGTCCCGGAACTTCGCCCGCATGGTGGCTTCCGGGGCGGCCGCCCACACGGACCACGGCATGAGCATGCTCGATGTGTTCCGGGATGTGGTCAACGGCGAGATCGGGGATTACACCATCAAGGACCCGGTTAAGCTGGTCAATGTGGCCCAGTCCGTGGGCATCGACACGGATGAGAAGTCTGTCCAGGACATCGCCAAGGAACTCTATCACGAGCTGGAAAGGACCTACACCCAGGTTGATGGAGAGATCCCCTTCGTTTCCCGGGTGCCGGAGAAAACTCTGGAGAACTGGCGGAGACAGGGTATTGTTCCCCGGGGATCCATGCGGGAGATCATGGAGATCATGCATCGGAGCCACATGGGCGTGGATCAGCAGTACGAAAATATCACCAAGCAGATCAGCCGGACAGCCCTCTCCGACGGCTGGGGCGGGTCCATGGTGGCCACCGAGATCTCCGACATCCTCTTCGGAACCCCTGCCCCCGTGCAGGCGGAGGTGAACATGGGCTGCCTCAAGGAGGACATGGTGAATATCATCGTCCACGGGCACGAGCCCAACCTCTTCGAGTCCATGGTGGTCTCGGTCAACGATCCGGCCATGGTGCAGGCCGCCCAGGACGCCGGAGCCAAGGGGGTTAACCTGGTGGGCATGTGCTGCTCCGGCGCGGAGATGCTCAGCCGGCAGGGCATTCCCCATGCCGGGAACTTCATGTCCACTGAGTCGATCCTGGTAAGCGGGGCCGTGGACGCCATGGCCGTGGACGTGCAGTGCATCAAGCAGGGACTGAGCACGGTGGCCAATTGTTACGACAGCTATCTCTTCACCACCAATCCAAGGTGCCACATCGAGGGCGCCGAGCACATCGAGCTCGAGGAGCGTGATCCCAAGAAATGCACCGACGAAGTGGTGGTCAAGGCCATCTCCCGCTACAAGAACCGGACCGCCCAGGTGGAGATCCCCAACATCTCCAATTCCGGGGTTCACGGCTTTTCCCACGAATACATCGAGTACATGCTGGGCGGGAGCTTCCGAAGCTCCTACTGGCCCCTGAACGACAACGTCATCAACGGCCGCATCCGCGGAGTTGCCGGAGTTGTCGGCTGCACAAATCCCAGGGTCAAGCAGGACTGGGTCCATGTGGAGCTGGTTAAGGAGCTGATCAAGAACGACATCCTCGTCCTGCAGACCGGCTGCTCCCAGATCGCTTTGGCCAAGCATGAGCTGCTCAGCCCAGAGGCCGCGTACATGGCCGGCGACGGCCTGCGGGAGGTCTGCGAAGCGGTAGGCATGCCCCCAGTGCTGGGCATGGGTTCCTGCGTGGACAACAGCCGCATCCTCATCGCGGCGTCGGAAATGGTTCGTCAGGGCGGGCTCGGGGACAGCATCGCCGAGCTTCCCGTTGCCGGGGCCGCTCCGGAATGGATGAGCGAGAAGGCGATCAGCATCGGGCAGTACTTCGTGGCCTCCGGAGTATACACCGCCTTCGGCGTGACCTTCCCGGTTACCGATAACACCAAGTTCCGGGACCTCCTCTTCGACGGCCTGGAGGAGCAGGGAATGGGCAAGTGGGGCTTCGCAACGGATCCCCACGAGCTGGCCCAGATGATGATCGGGCATATCGACAAGAAGCGGCAGGAGCTGGGCATCGACAAGGCTCGCGAGCGCGTGCTCGTGGACATGGCGGACAGGCGCGCGGCCTAGCCCGTCTCCTTCCCTCGGCCAACGCCGACAAAGGGCCCTTCGGGGCCCTTTTTTTATGGCCTTTTGACGTCGAATGTGCTAATTGGCCTGTGTGGCAGAAGCGATTGCTTGCCAGGGACACGCCGGAAGCCCTTCGGATGTTTCGACGACGGATGGCCCCGCCAAAAGTTCGAATCGCAGTCCAGACGGAGTTGTGACTATGCAGGAGGCCATGGAGAAGGCCAAGGTGCTGCTGGAATCGCTGCCCTATATGCGCGAGTTCTCCGGGCAGACCGTGGTGATCAAGTACGGCGGCAGCGCCATGACCGATGAGAGGCTGAAACAGAGCTTCGCCCTG
>Ga0207714_1001015_pt1 | contig 18800 bp, 16 predicted proteins | sample PonA232FremontCA_2_FD_187270 | JGI IMG/M metagenome (GOLD analysis project Ga0207714, IMG submission 187270) | Marine sediment microbial community from Fremont, CA, USA - Pond A23 Sediment 2 (SPAdes) | ecosystem: Environmental > Aquatic > Marine > Unclassified | place: USA: Fremont, California...
CCTGCTCGCCAGCATCGCCGGCATTGCGCCCATGCTCGGCTTCTTCGGGACGGTGGTCGGCATGATCCGGGCGTTCCAGCAGATTCAAAACCTGCAGGGCAACGTGAATCCCTCTGTGCTCGCGGGCGGCATCTGGGAGGCCCTGATTACAACTGCGGCAGGCCTGCTCGTCGGCATCCTGGCGCTCTTCTCGTACAACTACCTCATGGGGCGCATCCGCCGCCTCTCGAACGACATGGAGCGCTCCGCGACGGACTTCATCGACCTTCTGCAGGAGCCGGTCTCGCCGGGGCGATCTGAAGAGGTGCCGTCGTAAGCCCGCTCCCGCGCCGCCCCTCTCGTTGACCTATTGCCCGCGCTGCTATGCCGCTCGACTTCTCCCCCTCCCGCGAGCCGATGACGACCTTCAGCCTCGCGGGCATGACGGACGTCGTCCTTCTGCTCCTCATTTTCTTCCTGCTCACCTCGAGCTTCATCCCCCAGATGGGGATTCAGGTAAACCTGCCCCAGGTGGACAGCGCGTCGCCTGTCTCGGAGCAGTCGATCACGGTGTCGCTCACGAAAGACGGCAACTACTACGTGGCCGGCTCGCCGGTGCCGCAGGCGCGCCTCGTGAGTGAGCTTCGCTCGCTCCGGACCGACCAGCAGTTCCTCATCATGCGGGCCGACCAGGAGGCCCGCATCGGCCAGTTCGCCACGGTCGCCTCGGCCGCCCAGGCCCTCAACATGCGCGTGCTGGTGGCCACAGAGCGGGCCGGGCGGTCGCAGTAGCCGCCCCCTCAATCCGGGGCCGGACTATGCCGTGGGGGCGCCTCGTGGAATGGTGGTGAGTCTCACACGAGAGTGAGCGCCCCAAACCGGGACCCGCCCGGGACCTGGAAGGGCATTTCTTATTCCTCGGAGAGACCGGACCTCATCGGAGGGGAAACTCATGTCCTCACCTGTTTTCCTATCTACGAGGGGCCGGAGGACAAGTGCTCTATCAATTTGGTGTCGTAGAGCTGGTCTTCCGTGCTCATGCACTGGGCCTCTGTGCCCTTCCCCCACGTCCATCAGCCGCGCAGCACAGAGATGAGGCGTTTTATGATGGAGGCGCCAGGGAGTCCACGGCAATCGCATCAACGACGAAACGTCCTACACCGTCGCTCTGAGCTTGGCTCAGCGCCCATCCAGCCCTGCGAAAAGGCCACACCGGCCGGATGGATCGGCTCCACAAGAGCGAAGCGAGGGCCGAAGGTCATGCCCTTGGGTGCTGACGAAGTACATCAAGTTTGGAGCGACGAAAGGAAGTGCATTTGGTCCTACATGCCCGAAAACAGGCGACCTGAGGGTCTTTCAACCAGGCTGCCATTTGATGCGATTGCCCTAACAGGGGGATCTCCCGTCTTGAACCAGAGGTTTAGTTTTGGTATTTTCAATATTCCCCTGTGATCTTCTTTCCGATGTGGGCCACACGTCCCTCTGCGTGCCATGGACCAAACTTTACGTCTCCCGAACCATGCCCAGATCATTGGGCCAACAACGGACTATGCCTACAAATGGGCCCTGAACGTGGGGTTGTCGGACGAAAAAGCCCTCCGTCTAGCCCTCGCCGTCGACGAGTTGGTCACCGACGTCGTGCGATTTGCCTTTCCCGGCGAGGACGGCACCTTTGAGATGACCTTCCGGGCAGACCTCTCCACCGCGGAGGTCATTATCCATGAGCGTGGAGAGCCTTTCGACCCGTTGCGCCACCCATACGACCCGGCGCGGGCCGTTGAAGAGGACAACTTTGAGGGCGCTGGGTTTGCCGTGGTCGATCACTGTGTGGACGACTTCGCATTTCTGAACCGGGGACGGGAGGGAAAAGAGTTCCGGATCGTCCAGCACATCGAGTCGGAGCACATTGCTGACCTTCATCCCACAGAGCAGCCGGACCCGGACGCCGACCGTGAGGACGTGGCCTACACCTTTTCGCCCGTCCGTCCCCGGGATGCCGAGGACATTGCCAAACTCATTTACAGAACGTACGGCTACACCTACGTGCGGGAGGACCTCTACTACCCGGAACGCATCGAGCGGGCCCTGAAACAGGGTGAGAAATTCGGGGTCGTGGTGCGGAGCAACTCGGGGCGGGCGGTGGGGTATTTCGCCGTGCTCCAATCGCAGGACTCCGACATTGGCGAAGTGGGGGAGGCGGTGGTGGACGTGAACCACCGCCGGCGTGGCCTCATGAAGCGGATGCTGCGTTCGCTGATCGATCTGGCCAACGAGCGTGATCTGAGCGGGGTGTACGGGGAAGCGGTCACAGTGCACAACATTAGTCAACGGGTGAACCACCACTTCGGGATGATGTCCACGGCACTGCTGCTGGGCCTTTTCCCGCCTCAGCGGTTCCGATCGCTGTTCGACGAGCGCACACAGCCGATCACTGTTGTCATCGACTTTCGGCCCTTGGTGCCCTACGAATCAGTCACGGCGTATCTGCCGGCCCGCTACGCCGACCTCCTGCGACGCATCTACGCGGCCCTAGACGTTGACAGCTTGCAGGTTCCGCCGGCGTCCAGTGCGACGCCGCGCGACGGATTAGCGGACACTACTGAAATGGACGCCCGCATCCGATACAACTTCAATCACGTCGTCTTCGTGGTTGAAACGGCCGGCCAGGACCTTTTGGAACAGGTGCATCAGGCACTCGACGATCTGGAGGCCGAGAACATGACCACTGCCTACGTGGACCTACCGCTCGACGACCCGGACACGCCCGCCGCTACGGACCTTCTGTGTGAGTACGACTTCGTCTTCGCCGGCCTTATGCCCCGCTTTCATGAGGAGCGAGATTATCTGCGCCTGCAGTCGCCCCTCGTTCAGCTGGACCCGGACGGCATTGAGGTGTACTCTGACCTTGCCGCCGATCTCAAATCGCACATCCTCAGCGAACTGTCATGGACCCCGAACGACACGGAGACACCCTCACCGTCCGCCCGCGGCGCGACTTCAATTTGATGGCGGTCCGTCACCTCAAGCATCATCTCGGAGACGCAACCCGTGTCCGCATCGATCTTGCCCGGGCGCAGCTGGTGGATACGGAAGCTGTGATGGCCCTTTTTCGGCTCCAGAAGCGCGGCGTGGACGTACGCCTCCTAGAACCGCCCCCCATCTTCTTTGAGCTGCTGAAGGTGTTGGAGCTTGAATCGGCTTTTGACCTGGAGCGTCTCGTGGAACGAGAGCAGCCATGAGGCCGAAGGAGGCGCAGCGACGCCTTCCACTGGTCGGTCGGGGGGCCGAACGATGTGGCCCGTCGACCGTGGAAGCGTTCAGCTTCTTTCGGTGCCCGCTGACTTGTCCCTCATGCCTTCCCCACCGCCCGAGATCGGCCCCGGCGTTCCCACCGACGCCCTTTCGGCGTACGTGCACGACCATGCCGACGACTACGTCGATCTTGTTCGTCGACTTGCCTGCGTCGAGTCCCCCACTGCAGATCCGGGGGCACAGTCTCCGATCCAGCAGTGCCTGGCGGACGCCTTTGCCGACCTCGACCTCACAGTAACGCGTCTCCCCGGGGCGGACACTGGAGGGGCCTTGTACGCCCGTCCTTTCAGCCCGACGCCTCCGTACCAACTGCTTTTGGGACACAGCGACACGGTCTGGCCCCACGGCACGCTCGAAGAAATGCCAGTAAGCCGCGACGGGAACCGACTTGAGGGACCCGGCGTCTTCGACATGAAGGCGGGCCTCGCCTCGATTGTGTTTGCGCTGCGGGCCCTCCGTGCGCATCGCGTGAGGCCCGCAGTGTGCCCGCTTGTGCTCGTAACAAGCGACGAAGAGATCGGCAGTCCGGAGTCGCGCTGCCACATCGAGCGCCTGAGCCACCTCGCCGAGCGGGTGTATGTATTGGAGCCGGCCCTCGGCCTCGATGGCAAGATCAAGACGGCTCGCAAGGGCAGGGGTGAAATCACGATCCGGGTCCGACCCATCGACTCGTCCACGGAAAGCAACGTCGCCTTGGTGCTTTCTCGCCTTGTTCAGCGGCTCTACGAGTTCCACGAGCCGCAGCGCGGCATTACTGTTAATGTGGGCACGATCGACAGCAACAAGACCGACGACGAGGCGGATCGAACCTACGGACAACTGGTTGCGGACGTGCGCGTGCCCACCCTCAACGCAGCCGCCACCGTGCCCGCGGCGATTGCAAACCTCGAGGGCCATACCTCAGGCGTTGCGGTGGACGTGCAGGGAGGCATCAACCGGCCGCCACTGGAGCGAACACCGGGCAACCAGCGACTGTGGAGGCGCGCTCATCGGCTCGGCCAACACCTCGGTCTCGACCTAGAAGAGGGGCGGGCCGGTGGCGGCTCCGATGGCAACTTTACCAGTCAACATACCCCTACGCTCGACGGACTCGGCGCTGTAGGGGACGGAGCCCACGCCGCCCACGAGCACATTCGCATCGACGAGACCCTGGAGCGATGTGCTCTTCTCGCATTGTTGCTCTGTTCTCCCTCGCTGGCCCACGAGGAGCCCTCGTGACACGCGACTGGCCCCACACACTGCGAGATGTCCTTCGCCCCGCCGCCAGGCCCAAACATCACTGCGTGGGCACGGCCCGCGTGTCCCCGTGTGCGGATGGTTCAGTCGACCGCGGCGATTTTTCCCTGCCCCATTTGGACCTGCGCAGAGCCATGGGGGGCTGTCTAAAAGGACGTCCTCCGGCGTTCTGAGACTGCGCCGGAGGCGAATGAAATTGCTCTTCCCGACGGCGGGCTCGTCGAACAAAGACGCCGAACGGGGGCGTCATCCATTCCACCAGTCGCGATCCAGGGAGCGGTACTGAATGGCTTCCGACACATGTTCAGGAGAAATCGAAGAACGCCCCTCAAGATCGGCCACGGTGCGGGCCACCTTCAGAATGCGCGTGTACCCCCGGGCGCTGAGGCCGAGCCGATCCGAGGCCGTGCGCAGTAGGTTTTGCCCCGCGTCATCGAGCGCGCAATGGTCCTGGACGCGTCGCGCATCCATCTGGGCGTTGCTGTAGAGATCCGCCACCGTTTCGAACCGTTCCGACTGTCGCTCTCGCGCCTGCATCACCCGCGTTCGCACGGTGGCAGACGACTCGCCGGTCCGCTCGGCACTCATCTCGTCAAAGTCCACCGGAGCCACCTCCACGTGCAGGTCGATGCGGTCCATCAGGGGGCCGCTAATCTTCCCCAGGTAGCGCTGCACCTGAGCGGGTGTGCAGACGCACTCCTGATTCGGGTCGTTGAGGTGCCCGCACGGGCACGGATTCATCGAGGCAATGAGCATAAAGCGGGCCGGGTAGGTCACCGTCGTCTCCGCCCGGCTGATCGTAATGCGCCCCTCCTCCATCGGCTGGCGAAGCACCTCCAGAACCCGTCGCTGAAACTCAGGCAGCTCGTCGAGGAAGAGGACGCCGTTGTGCGCGAGGGAGATTTCGCCGGGGGTTGGGTGGGCACCGCCTCCGCAGAGGCCCGCGTCGGAGATGGTGTGGTGCGGCGCCCGAAAGGGCCGTGTCGCCAGAATGCCGTGGTCGGCCGTAAGCTCGCCGCTGACAGAGTGAATCTTCGTCGTCTCGAGCGCCTCGTCTGTGCTGAGCGGCGGCAAGATCGTGGGCATGCGGCGGGCGAGCATGGTTTTGCCCGAGCCGGGCGGGCCCACCATGAGGGCGTTGTGTCCCCCGGCGGCCGCGACTTCGAGGGCGCGTTTCACGTTTTCCTGCCCCCGCACGTCGCTCAGATCACGGCGGTACTGACGCGCCTGGTCGAATATGGCCCCCAGATCGTTCGTGTACGGGTCCGGCGTCGCCGAACCGCGAGGGTCCCGCAGGATCTCGAAGGCGTCGGTGACCGTGTCTACCGGGTAGACCTGGAGGTCGTCCACCACGGCCGCCTCCGCGGCGTTCTCGGCGGGCACGAGCACGCCTTCGTACCCTTCCTCTCGCGCTTTCATCGCCATCGGCAGCACGCCATTGACGGGCCGCACGGTGCCGTCCAGGGCCAACTCGCCCGTGAGCCAGTATTGATCCAGCACCTCCGCGGGAACCGTGGTGCCACTGGCAGCCACCCAGCCCACCGCCATCGGCAGGTCGAACGCCGCACTTTCCTTCGGCACGTCCGCCGGCGCAAGGTTGATGGTGATGCGCCCCCACTCCACGGGAATGTCATTGTTTTCAAGGGCGGCACGCACCCGGTCGAAGCTCTCCCGCACCGCCGCCCGCGGCAGCCCCACGACCGAAAGGCCCCGCATGCCGGAGGCAACATTCGTTTCAAGCTCGACCGGCAGGGCCTCGACACCGTGCGTCGTGCTGCTCCAGACCTGACTCAACATAAGACGCCCGGGGCGTCGGTTCGGGGGCGAGCGGCAGGGTACATAGACACATCCACTCCGCGAGGCATAACGTTCGCCCCCGTACTGCCACTGCCTTTGCATTTCGCCCTCAGGAACGCGAATTGCCTGCCCGACCGCACTGCCTCAGCGGCCAAGTCAAGTTTGAGGACTTTTTGGCACCGCGTGGTCCACACCAAGGCCCCGCGGCACGAGGCGCTTTTTTTGTGCCCCGTGCCGGTGTCCTCGGGAACAGATTATGACGATCGGGAAGAGTTGTCCTTGGGAAGCACTGTGCTGTCAAGGCATAACCGTGCGTGGGCCATCCAATAACCGTGCGTGGGCCATCCACAGGTCAGCCCACTTGGACCTTCTGGACCTACGTCACGATCATGGTGCCCTGCATGGTGGCCCAGTGGCCCGGATACGTGCACACGTAGCCGTACTCTCCCGGCTCCGACGGCGTCGTGAACGTCACCGAGACCGTCTCGCCCGGCTTCGAGATGTCCGTAGACGCCAGGACCGCCGGGTGGTCGGGCACATACTCGTTCGATGCACCTGCTTTCACGCCAGCCTGACCAACTTCCTTGAAGAGGTCCTGCTCCGGCGGCTCGTTCATCACGAGCACGTTGTGCTGCATCGAGGGGCTCGACGCAGTGTTCTCAAACACCAGTTCGATCTCCGTGTCCGCCGGCACCTCGAACTCCGTCTCTTTGTACTTCATCTGGTTGCCCTGCGGGTGGATCGTCACCGTCTGGGCGCCGCCTCCGCCCGACTGCCCGGACGCTTGGCTCGCGGACTCGGAGGAGGAACTGCCTTCCTCTTCGCCTCCGCCCCCACAGGCCGACACCAGCGACCCGGCACCGAGGCCCGCAATGCCGACCACGCTTAGGCGCTGTAGGAAATCACGTCGTGAAACATCCTGTTCGTTCGCCATAGTAGAGCAAGATTTTGGTTAGAATACAGCCAAGAGGTACTAAGTCGTCACGGGTTGAAAGCCCACCACAGTCACGGGGTCCTACCCGCGATTAAAACACCGCGAAAAGCAGTTTACACGATTGCGAAAACTATTTCGGACCACATTGATGTCTGCCTGTTTTTTGGCCGCAACCTGCGTGGGACTTGGGATTTAAACGAGCGGTACGCTGAGAAGCAAGAAGCAGGAATTCAACGATTTCCCAGTCTTTGTTCAACCCATTTTTGGGGATGTGTCGGTGCCCCCCTCCACAGTCACCTGCCTCCCGCCCTCCACTTCTGAGCCCGATTAAATTTCCCATGCGCTCAGCGTTTGCCTATTCTGTCGCCCTCTTGGGGCTCGCCGCTTTGGTCGGCCTCACGGCCTCCGTCCACTCCCCGCAATACGTGGGGCGCTTCTCGGACGCCGAGGCCGACTCCAGTGGGCACCCGTCTGGGTGGGAGACCATCCGCTTCGGGGACGTGGAGACGGAAACCCAGTACCGACTCGTTGAGCGGCCGGTCGAGGACGGGTCCACCACCGTCGTTCGGGCCGTCAGCGACGGCGGGGCCGCGGGACTTGGGCGGACGGTGCGCCTCAACCCGCAACGGTACCCGATGCTGTCCTGGCGTTGGAAGGTGACCAATGTGCTCGACGAGGGCGACGCCCGAACGAAGGACGGCGACGATTATCCGGCTCGCCTCTACGTCACCTTCGACTACGACCCGAGCAACTTTGGGCTGGTCGATCGCGCCAAGTACGAAACGCTTCAGGCCCTGGGATACGATCAGATTCCGACCCGGGCCCTGAACTACATCTGGGCGAGCCGGGTCGACCAGGACACGATTCTCCCTAATGCGTTTACGGATTGGGTGCGGATGATCCCCGTTGAGAGCGGCTCGACGAAGGTGGGGACCTGGGTTCGCGAGCGTAGGGACATCCGTGCGGACTACCGCCGGGCCTTTGGGGAGTCTCCGCCGCCCATCGACGGCGTCGCCATCATGACCGACACCGACAACACCGGCGAGGCGGCCACCGCGTACTATGGCGACATTGTGGCCCGACGCCCTCCCTCGATCCAGGATCCGGACCTCGACTGGTCGGACCTGAACAATTGAAACCGCCCGGTCGGGTCGGTCAGCGTGGCCGTCTCCCAGAAGACCATCTGTCCCGGCACGCCCAGGGCGACCGCGACGCTGTAGGCGCGCGCGACGGTGATGGCAAAGGCTACGAGCGTCATCATGCCGGGCGTTTGCTCTCGCCGGTCGTCGACGAGGCACCGTCGGCATCGGTGGAACGAGTGCGACCCTGGGCCATGGCGTAGTTGGGTGAGCGAGCACGTCAGCGAGAGCGACGTCAAGTCTCTATGGGGCGTGCAACGGCCCCCATCATCCCCCACACGAGATCAAAGCGGTATCGGAACGCGACGGGCACGTCGAAGGCGGCGTTCTCCAGCATCGTTGTCAGGGCCGAGAGGGTGTAGCACGTTTCGTACGCCGGGTCGATATAGCGGAGCACCCGGTCCATGACGCGGCACGTCCAGTAGTCCCGGCACCAGTCGAGAAGCACGAAGCGCCCACCGGGCCGAAGAACCCGGTGCACCTCCCCGAGCACGGCGGAGGGGTGGGTGAAGTAGTGGAACGTGTTGGCACAGGCCACGACGTCGAACGTATCGTCGGCGAACGGCAGCTCGTGGGCGTCGGCCCGCTCGATGCGCGTGTTCGGCACGTCGGCGAGTTTGTGGCGCGCCCGCTCAACCATGTTCGGGGCCAGGTCGACGCCCGTCAACGCGGCCCCCGGCACATCTTCTGCAATGCGACGCAGCAACTCGCCGGTTCCGCAGGCCAGGTCAAGCGCCCGGATGTTCGGCTTCACGTCGGCCATCTGCCGCGCCACCGGCAGCGTCTGATCCAAGTAGCGGGCCCAGAACCAGTCGTAGACCCTCGCCCAAGCGTCGTACTGGGCCGAAACGGACGAATCTTGACGGGACGAATCAGTCATCGGGGGCACGTCAGAGCAAGATCAAACATGGCAAACCGTGTGCGAATCAGCGCCAGACGCGCACCCCAACGACGAGAGCCCCGCTGTTGGGGGCGCCCCCCGCAAGATCCGCGGTTTTTCCGAAGGTCCAGTCGTGCGTGTAGCCGACGTAGGGGGCGAACTTGCGGTGGAACTCATAGCGGAGCCGGACCCCCAGTCCGAGGTCGTTCACGCCCGCCCCCACCCCCCACTCAGGCACGTCCTGCAGGGCCGCGCTCGCCTCCAGCTCCGACTCCAGCTTCAGCCGCTGCGTAAAGAGGACATGGTAGGACGCCGCAAAGCCCGCGGACACGTTCCCCTCGTGGCTCACATACAAGGTGGGCTCCACCTCAAACTGGTACGGGGCCAGTCCCTGAAGTCCCACCGCGAGATGAGCGCGCGTCTTGCCGCCCGCCTCCCACGCCCGGTCCACGCGCACCCCGGCCACGGCGTCGAAAAAGGGGCTGACGAGTCGTCCGTAGAGGGTTTCGAGCTCGACCTCCCCCTCGCGGTGCAGGGTCGACTGTTCGCCCTCCGCGCGAATCCAGGCCCGGTTCATGTCTCCCCCAATCCAACTGGTAGCCTCCAGGCCGATCGGCCGGCCTTCGGGCTCAGGAACGTATTCCAGCTTGTGAAAGAGGACGAAGGTGCGCAGCTTGTCGTCCAGGGTCTGGGCCTGGGCGGTCGGTGCCGTCCCCCCAGCGAGGAACGCGGCCGCCAGGAGGAGCCCGAGGGTGTACTGAAAGATCCGCATCATCATGAGTCGGTGCTTGTCAGAGAATGGGGAGCATGGCGTAGAGCGAGTTAGGTTGGGAGGTCATAGTAGAATTCCTCCTCGCTCTGGGGCGCCGGTTCCACGTAAAAGACCCGTGCCATTCCCGCATCCATGTGGTAGAGGATGTGGCAGTGGAAGAACCAGGGGCCCTTCTCGTGCCCGTCGATGAGGAGCGACACCCGTTCGGCGGGCTTCACGGTGATCGTGTCGAGGAGCGGCGCCCTCTCGCCGTGCCCGTTCTCCAGCTCCATAAACTGCCCGTGCAGGTGCATCGGGTGGTTCATCATGGTGTCGTTCACCATCGTGAGTCGCACACGCTCGTCGTCCTCAATCCGGATGGGATCGGCGTCGGAGAACTCCACGCCATTGATGCCCCACATGAAGCGCTCCATGTTGCCAGTGAGGTGCAGCTCAATCTCGCGGTCGGGCGCACGGAACGCGTCCTTTTCGTCGAGCGACTTGAGCTGGTCGTAGGTGAGCACCCGCCGCCCGTCGTCGCCGAGCCCGATTCCAGGCTCGTGCAAACGGGACTGAGTCATCATCGGCAACCCGGCCTCGGCGGGACCGTGGTCGTCGTCCGGCTCGTGCATCACCGGCTCGGGGAGCGTGCCGGGAGGGCGAAGATTACCTGCGTCTCCGCCGTTCATTTTCCCATCCATGTCTCCCGACATGTCGCCGTGGTCCATCTCCCCCATGCCCTCCAAATTGCCGTGATCCATGCTCCCCATGTCCCCGTCGCCCATGCCGCCCATCCCCATCGCATCCATCGTGAGCGTCGGGCGCTCGCGCTGTTCAGGGACGGGCCCTTCCATGCCCTCGCGCGGGGCGAGTGTGCCGCGGGCATAGTGACTCCGGTCGAGGGACTCAGCGAACACCGTGTAGGCGCGGTCCTCCGTCGGCTCCACAATCACGTCGTACCGCTCGGCCGTCCCGATGCGGAACTCGTCGGTCGTCACCGGCTCCACGTTTTGCCCGCTCACCTGCACCACGTCCATCTCCAGGCCCGGCACCCGCACGTCGAAGATAGAGGCCGCGCTGGCGTTGATCACCCGCAGGCGCACCCGCTCGCCCAGATTGAAGAGGCCGGTCCAGTTCGCGGCCGGCGCCTGCCCGTTCATCAGGTAGGCGTAGGTCGGCGCCCGGACGGCCGAGAGGTCGGTCGCACTCATCCGCATCCGGTCCCACTGCAGACGGTCCTTGAGGGTGCTAAAGAACCCCTCCTCCGCAACGTCCGACCAAAACTCGCCGACGGTCTGCTGTTGGAAGTTGTAGTAGTGCTCTCCCTTCTTCAGATTCGCCAGGATGTCGTGGGGATCCTCGAAGGTCCAGTCCGACAGGACGACCACGTGCTCCCGGTCGTAGTCCTGCGGCTCCTTGCCGGCGGGGTCGATGACCAGCGGCCCGTAGTGGCCGAGTTGCTCCTGCAGGCCGGAGTGGCTGTGGTACCAGTAGGTGCCGTGCTGGCGCACCTCGAAACGCGCCTCGAAGGTCTCCCCCGGGGCCACGCCCCCGTAGTTCACCTGGGGCACCCCGTCAAACTGGTTCGGCAGCAACAGCCCGTGCCAGTGGATCGAGGTGTCCTCGTCCAGCTTGTTGTGGTAGCGCAGAATCACCTCCTCCCCCTCCTGCAGGCGAACCAGCGGGCCCGGCACGGTGCCGTTCATCGTGATGGCCGTTGCGCGCTGCCCCTTTACCTCAAAGGGCGTTCGGGCGATGGTGATGTCATACTCGACGCGGTTGCCGTCGCGCCGGGTGGGCTGCAGGCCGGTGAGTCCGCCCTGGACCGCTGCCCCGGACGCGTGAACCCAGCCGGGCAGGAGTGTCTGGAGGCCGGCCATGGCGGTGAGAGTCCCGGCACTGCGCAGGAAGTCGCGTCGTGAGACGGAGGACCGCTCTGAATTGGAGGAGGCGTTCGGCTTCGGTACAGGAAGAGTGTTTTTCGAAAACATGAGACAAGAGTCGGGAGGGGTAAACAGCCGAAGATGAAGGGGCATGAGTGAGCCCAACACAGGATCTCCCCAAAGGCAAGATCCGAGCTAGAGACTGTTGGAGGCAGGCGGACCGGACCGACACTGTCGACGGCGGAGCTGCCTCCTCCCAACTCATTCAAGCCACACCCCGACGTGGGCGTGGAGACGATGGTCCTGCCGAAGCGCGGGCCCTGTGGAAACGAGAGAAGTTGCGGTGCGCTTTCGAATTGCATCAGACGAGCGGACGGGCTGATCACCGCCCCCCATCATCAAGGGATCGACCGACGGGCCCCGTTCGGTGTGGGCCCCCTGGTTGAGAAGGGGCATCAGGCACGCGGCCGACGGTCCCATGTCCCCGTCGCAGTGCTGGTGCGTCTCGGTGCCCCCACAGTGCCCTGCCCTCATCGACCCGGATGACATACACGCCGCCTGGGCCAAAGGCACGCCCCACCCCAGCACAAACAGCACGGCAATCAGGGCCGCGCTGAGACGATAGGTCGGAGAAGCGTCGGTCACGCTGAATCAATCGATTTCTTGATAGGGATGTGGTACGTATAGGGGGTGGGGGTACGTGTTCCTGAACGCAACCGTCTGGGGATTTCCACGACGGGTATACCTTTTCGCTCTTCAGTAGCACCCTGCAGGTGTTGCGGTGCCGTCGAAATCAGCGCCAACGCTGACGTAGGGCCGCATGGTGATGCGGCCTTACTGCCGCACAGAGGCGGGTTTCTGACAGAAAGAGGATCGTAAAATCCCGCCGAATACCGGACGTTGGCTTCTGCACTGTTCTACACAAGAGCGTACCTTTTTAGAGACAAGCGGCTCGTTCCCTCCCGTCGTTAATTGCCAGTGGCCGTCGTCACCGTCAGCGTGCCCTCCATGCCCATCTCGTAGTGCTTCTTGCCCCCTGTCGTCTCGAAGCACGCGATGGTGTACGTGCCGGCCTTCTCGGGTGGAAGGGTGAACGTCATGGTGCCACTGCCGCCGGGCGGCAACTCAAAGACGTTCCCGTGGCCGCCCTCCTCTTCCTCGTGCTCCTCTTCCTCGTGCTCCTCTTCCTCTTCGTCGTGACCCTCGGTCTGCTTTCTCTTCTCGATCGAGACGCCGCTGAAGAGGTTCTGCTCGAAACCGTCCTTGCTTCTCGCAATCGTGTCGCCGACGACGAAGTAGTGCTCGACCGCTCCGGTGTTGGTGAACGCGAGCGTGACTTGCCGGCCGGCCGGGATGGTGAGGGTATCGGGGTCGTAGGCAAAATCTTTCATCGCGACCTCGATGGTGTCGGCCGACGCTGACGGCGTTGCAGGGCTTGACGAGGTCTCCGCTGATTGTCCGTCGCCGCCTCCACAGCCAACGCCAACGGCGGCCATTCCCGCCAGCAGGAGTACGCCAACGAATCGGCGACCGGGAAGAGTCAAAGAACGCTGAGTCATCGCAGGGGACATTCAGGATGATTAGGATTCACGTGAGCGGACGGGCACACACTGAATTTGAGAAAGTCGGGTTCCGGGACCCTCCGTGGCAGGGCTCGCAACGCATTTTACGAGTCGATTCTACGCCGCTGCCGGAGCGGTCGCTTCCAGAGTGGACGCTTCGCCCCCAACGGCCGCCTCCAGCCGCCGCAGCCGCAGCGCATTGCCCACGACGAAGAGGTCGGAGAACACCATCGCAAGGGCGGCCAGGGCCGGCGACAGCAGGAGGCCGAATGCCGGGTAGAGCACGCCCGCCGCCACGGGGATGAGGAGCACGTTGTAGGCAAACGCCCAGAACAGATTCTGCTTGATGTTGCGCATTGTCGATTGCGACAACGACACTGCATTGGGGACGCCGCGCAGGTCGCCGGCCATGAGGACGATGTCGCCGCTCTCGATGGCGACGTCCGTCCCGGTGCCGATGGCAATGCCCACGTCGGCCTGGGCCAGGGCGGGCGCGTCGTTAATGCCGTCGCCCACGAACGCGACGGTTTGGCCCTGCTCCTGGAACTGCGTTACGGCCTCGGCCTTGTCGTCGGGTAGCACCTCGGCCTGCACGCGGTCAATGCCGAGCTCGCGGGCGATGGCCTGCGCCGTCCGCTCGTCGTCGCCCGTAATCATGGCGATCTCGATGCCCAGTTCGTGCAGGGCGTCGAGCGCAGCGGGCGTCGAGTCCTTGATCGGATCCGCCACCGCCACGACCGCCGCGAGGGTGCCGTCGACCGCCACGTAAAGGGGCGTCTTGGCGGCGTCGGCCAGCTCGTTGGCCGTGGCCTCCTGCCCGTCCAGCGACACGCCCAGCCGGCCCATGAGACGCGCGGCCCCGATGGCGACGGTGTGCCCGTCAACCGTGGCCTGTACGCCGTGGCCCGGAATGGCGTTGAAGTCCGTGGCGCCCGGCCAGTCGAGTTCGCTGTCTTCGGCGCGAGACACCAGCGCCTCCCCGATCGGGTGCTCGGACTGCGTCTCGACGGCGGCAACCCAGCGGAGCAGATTGGACTCCTCAAAGTCGTTCTGCACGAGGAAGTCCGTCACCTCGGGCCGCCCCTTCGTGAGCGTGCCGGTCTTGTCGAAGGCCACCACATCGGCGCCGTGGAGGGCCTGGAGGGCCTCCCCCTCCCGCACGTACACGCCCAGTTCGGCGGCGCGGCCGGTGCCCACCATCACCGAGATCGGCGTGGCGATGCCCATCGCACAGGGGCAGGCGATGATGAGGACGGAGACCGCCGTCACGAGCGCGAAGGTGAGCACGGGGTCCGGCCCAAACACCAGCCAGAGGCCGAACGTGAGGGCCGCCGTCGCTAGGACGAAGGGCACGAATACCTTCACCACGCGGTCGGCGAGCGACTGGATGGGGGGCGCAGAGCCCTGGGCCGCCTCCACCATCTCCACAATTTGGGAGAGGACCGTCTCCTCCCCCACACGGGTGGCGCGGAAGGTGAAGCTGCCCGTCTTGTTGATGGTGCCCCCCACGACCTCGTCGCCCTCCCCCTTGCTCACCGGGTCGGGCTCGCCGGTCACCATCGACTCGTCGACATACGAGGAGCCATCCACCACTTCGCCGTCCACCGGCACCTTTTCGCCGGGCCGCACCCGAACCACGTCGCCCGGCCCCACGTCGCGCACGTCCACCTCGACCGCCTCCCCGTCGCGAATGATCCGCGCGGTGGTGGCCTGCAGGCCCAACAGCGAGCGGATCGCGTCGCTGGCGCGCCCCTTGGCGAGCGCCTCCATGTAATTGCCGGCCAGAATCAGAGTGATGATCGTCGCGGCGGCCTCGTAGTAGACGTGAACGGTTCCCTCCGGCAGCACGGTCGGGAGAAAGGTCGCCACCACCGAGTAGCCGTAGGCCGCCGAGGTCCCAATCATCACGAGCGTATTCATGTCGGGGGCGCCGCTCTTGAGCGCAGGCCAGCCGTGCCTGTAAAAGTAGCGCCCCGGCCCAAACTGGACCACCGACGTCAGGGCAAACAGCACGTAGTACAACGTCTGCGTGGACACCTGGTCGGTGATCCAGGCCTCCATCGCCGGGATGTGCATGAAGCCCATCTCCAACACGAATACCGGAAGGGCAAAGGACAAGGCCCAGAGGAACCGGCGCTTCATCGACCGCTGCTCCTCTTCCCGGGCTTGGCCCTCCACGTCGGTACGGTCGCCCCCATCCTCCGCCTCGACCACCTCGTAGCCGGCATTACGGACAACCTGCGCGAGGTCCCGGAGCTCCGTTGCCCCCGGCACGTAGCGCACCGTGGCGCGGTCGGTGGCGAGATTCACGGTCGCCTCCAGAACGCCCCCCACCGCGGCGAGGGCCTCTTCAACGCGGGACACGCACGACGCACAGGTCATTCCCTGCACCGTAAGGGACGTTTCGGCGGTGCGCACCTCGTAGCCGCTGTCGGCGACGGCCTGTGCCAATTTCTCAACCGGCACCTGTCGCCCCTCTTGGAGACCCACCTGGGCCCGCTCGGTCGCGAAGTTGACACGGGACTCCGCCACGCCATCAACACCCGCAAGCGCCCCCTCCACGCTCTTTGCGCAGGAGGCACAGGACATGCCCTTCACGGGCAGTGTCAACTGACGCGCGCTTTCATCCAAGACGTCGCCCTCTTCGCTTTCAGAAGAAGCTGGCTCGACCGCACAGGCCTCCCCTTCTGGCGACGGGTCGTGGGACGGGACCTCTCGAAGCGGCGTGTCGGTCTCGGGAAAAGGTCGGCTCATGGAAGGATCTGTAGGGCCTTTGGGACCGAGGATGTCGGTGTTGGTATAGGGTACCCCCCTATACCACAACCATGCTGGTACGTTCCATTCTTGCTCGGGCGTTGCGCCCGCCCGGTGTTGTTCTGCCAAGAACCCGTACAGCCCGGAACCCGGCTGCAGGAGCGCCAATAGAGCACTTTCCCTTCACGCCTGGGTTTTTTCACCCCCCTCGGTCCGCATTCTCCAATCGGTTTCCCCTCTCCCATTTTCTCGTCCCCATGATTGAAGTCACGATTCTCAACGCCCAAGAGCTCGCCCGCCGCCAGATGGGGGCCCGTGCCGCCCAAGCCTCCGGGGCCGGGGTCGATATCGAATCGGCCGTGCGCAACCAGATGGCCGATCACCTGGAGGAGGGATTTCAGAGCCGCGGCATTGAGGCCTACGTCGACACGAAGGGGGCCCGGAAGTTGGAGATTACCGTTGAGGACGCCACGGAAGCCGCGTGGCAGCAGGGGTACCTTGCCTGGTTGGTGGCCAAGTTCGTCCCGAGCACCGTCGAGCAGAACCTTGCCCCGGAGGTCCGCGACCGCCTCAACGAGCAGGGCATTGAGGCGGAGGTCGAGGTGGAATAGCGCGCCGTTTCCCGACCGGTCTGTGAAGTCTCGTCGACTGTCCAACGGGTGACGTCTCGGTGGTTTTTCCTTCCCTCCCGGACTTCTCAACTCGCCTTGAGGCCGAGGAGTGGATGGACGACTTTTCGATCACGGACGCCCGCCTTACGCAAGCCCTCCGCGACCTCCGACGGGTTAACTGGTTGCTCGGAGGGTACCGGGCAACGGATCGCGTCCTCGACCCGGTGCTGAAGCGCCACGATCGCCTTCGCCTGCTGGATGTGGGGTGTGGAAGCGGAGACCATCTGGTCCACTTGGCCCGGAGAGGCGAGCGCTTCGGATGCGCCGTACACCTCGTTGGCGTTGACGCCAACCCCGTCACAGTAGGCCATGCCCGGGCCCATCTCGACCGCCAACTTACTCCCCGTCTCCGGACCCGGGTCCACGTCGAGGTGGGCGATGCTCAGGCCCTTTCCCACGACGCCGGGGCCGTCGACATCGCCCACGCGGCCCTGTTTCTGCATCACTTTCACGGCCCCTCGGCGGTCCGGGTTCTCTCGGAAATGCAACGGGTGGCCCGGCACGGCCTTCTCGTGAACGACCTGCACCGACACCTTCTCGCCTATGTGGGGATCTGGGGTCTCAGCCGCGCCCTGCACCTCGCCCCGATGGTACAGCACGACGGCCCGGTGTCGGTGCTGCGTGGCTTTCGGCGGCCGGAGTTGTGCGCGCTTGCCCGGGCCGCCCGGCTGCCCACTCCGTCCGTCCGGTGGCACTGGGCCTTCCGGTGGACCTTGTCGACGATTGATCCGACCCCGTGAGGGCACCACGCCGGAAAACATTTCCATTCTGTGACGGACGGCCCGTCGCCCGCCGGGAGCCAGCCCGCTCGCTGCCGGTTTGGAAAGTCCCTTTATACTCGTCTTCCCGAACCTACCATGGCCTACGACGCACTTGTAATTGGCGGTGGCTTGGCCGGGTGCAGCACTGCACTCCAGCTTGCCCGCGAGGGCCACGACGTGCTTCTGGCCGAACAGTCGACCTACCCGCGGCAGAAGCTCTGCGGGGAGTTCTTGTCTCCGGAGGCGCAGTCCTCATTTCGGCGTCTGAGTGTGCTCAATGACGTTCACGCCGCGGGAGCGGAGACCATCGATCAGGCGCGCCTGACCACCTCCAGTGGAGCTGCAACATCTCAGGCGCTTCCTGATGCGGCCCTTGGCTTTAGCCGGTACCAGCTCGACCAATTGCTCTTCCAAAAGGCCTGCACGACGGGGGCCGAGGGACGCCCCGGCACCCGCGTCACAGACGTAAGTGGGAACCTCCAGGATGGATTCGTAGCATCCGTCGGTGGAGACCCTGTGGAGGCCCGCCTCGTCTTGGGGGCGCACGGCCGCCGAAGTCGACTGGACCGGTCGTTGAAACGGCCCTTCTTGTCGGAAACCACGCCGTACGTGGCCTTCAAGGCCCACTACGCCGGCCCCGCCGCGGCGGACCTGGAAAACACAATTGCACTTCACAGCTCTCCGGGGGCGTACTGCGGGCTGTCCCCGGTTGAAGAGAACCGCATCAACGTCTGTTGGATCGGGCGCACCGACACCCTCAAAGACGCTGGCGGAACGCCGGAGGGCATGCTTAACACCACCCTGCGCCAGAACCCGGCCCTGGACGAATTGCTTGGTGGACTCACGCGTGTGAGCGACCGCTTCGAGGCGGTGAGCCAGGTCCCCCTCATGCCGAAATCCCGGTTCGCAGATGACGTGTGCATGATCGGGGACGCCGCGGGCATGATTGCCCCGCTCTGCGGCGACGGGATGGCGATGGCGCTCCGGACCGCAGACCTAGTGAGTCCGCTGGCGTCCGACTTTCTCAACGGGCGGCATCCGGCCCACGCGTTCCGGACGAGCTACGAAACCACCTGGACCGACACGTTCGGCCAACGCATGCGGTTGGGGCGGTGGATCCACGCGGCGGCATTTCGTCCAG